>JAEEGL015484604.1_pt1 | contig 11954 bp, 9 predicted proteins | sample 9134231 | NCBI WGS metagenome assembly JAEEGL01 (sample SAMN16246548, study PRJNA631951) | gut metagenome | biome: gut microbiome; feature: rumen; material: fiber-attached | host: Bos | place: Iran: Karaj | collected 2018-10 | reverse complement strand
GTGCTGCTGCGCGACGCGTCCGTCGTGATGTGCCGCGGCGGCTGGCCGTACTTCTACGCGCTCGGGACGGGCGTCGACTGCGATTCCCCCGAATGCGCGAAGGTCGGGCGCGACGTCTTCGACGCGATGCGCTTCTGCCTCTCGCGCAAGGTCGGCCGCCATGCCGAGGTGGCGCTCGTCGCGAGCGAAAGGTCGATCGTGTCGTCGCCGGGGCTCAACAGGCGCGCGTTCGCCGCGACGGGCCGCTGGACGCAGGACTACGCCCCCGACGGCGCCGTGAAGCGCGCCGAGGAGAGGCTCGCGGTGTACAACGGCGAGATCTTCGGCGCGCTACACACGAAGTTTGCGCGGTCCGGCGTGCCGGTCGACTTCCTGCTGGCGGAAGACCTCGGCCGCCATGCCGGCGACTACAGGCTGTACGTCTTCCTGAACCAGCTGACCTTCGACGACGCCACCCTCGCGGCGGTGGAGCGCATCCGCGCGCGCGGCGCGACGATCCTCTGGCTGTACGCGCCCGGCTGGAGCAAGGGCAATTCGCTCGCGGACATGAAGGCCCTCACGGGCATCGAGTTCGAGCGCATCGCGGAGCCGACCGCTGCCGGCGTGAGGATGGAGTGCGACGGCCGCTGGATGGGCATGCCGGACGCGCAGGTCGCGCAGGCGTTCGCCCCGGTCGCGGCCGAGGAGGTGCTCGGCGTCTACGAGAACGGCAAGCCGGGGCTGACGGTCTCGAAGGTCGGCGGTTCGCAGTCGTACTTCTCGGGCGCGTGGCAGCTCGACGTCCCCTTCATCCGGTCGCTCGCCGCGAAGGCCGGCGTGCACGTCTACTGCGAATCGGACGATCCGATCGAGGCGAACGACGCGCTGTTCACGCTGCATGCGCGCTCGGCGGGCGAGAAGACCGTCCGCCTTCCGCGCAAGACGACCGTCGTCGACCTGGTCGGCCGCCGCGTCGTCGCGCGCGACACGGACGTGTTCTCGTTCGACGCCGCCCTCCACTCGACGCATCTGTTCTACTACGGCGACGACGCGGAGGAGTTCCTCCGGTAGCCTTCCGATTCTCCGAGAATGCCGCCGCGCGACTGCGTCGCGGGCGGCATTCGTCGTTTGTCCGCGGCGCGGGCGGCGTGCAGGGGCGCAACGGCGATTGACAAGCGCGCGGCGGCTCTGCTAGGCTTCGATCTATCGCACCGCGCACGGGCCAAAATCCCTCCCGCGGTCCGCGGTCCACTCCGGAAGGCCGGACGTCATGGACATCGAAGCCGCAAAATCGGACATTCTCGCAACGGAAGACCTGCTTGAGCGCGCGCTCAAGCTTTCGGGTCTTGTCACGGCTTTGTTCGCCGAACAGGGATATCGTCTCGTCGTTGTGGGCGGTTCCGCCGTCGAATTCTACACGGAAGGCGGCTACATGTCGGGCGACATCGATTTCTGCCGCTACCTTTCCCGCGCAATCCCCCTGCGGCTGGCGCAGGATGTCATGGCCCGGCTCGACGCGAAAGGAGGGCCGCGCAGTTGGCGCGTTCTCGGTCTTTTCGTCGACCTGCTCGGCTATCTCGAAAACGAATCGACCAGTCCGAAGCGGAAACTGGAAACGCCCTACGGCCCCATCGAAATCATCCCGCCGGAACTGGCCCTCGTGGAACGGGTTCTGGGCGCCTACTATCCGACCCCCTCGGAAGAGGCGGCGGTCGTCGCCAAGAAGATGATGGCGACGAGCCTCGCGGATCCGACGTTCGACTGGGCGGAGGCGGAACGGCTCGCCGACCTGCGCGATTTCAAGATCCTCCCGGAGTTCCGGGCGATGAAGAAGGAGGTCGAAGGTGGAAACGCCTGACATCGTCATTACCTGGGAAGAGTGGAAGCGCGGCCGCGAGGCCAAGCGCTCGCTTCTTCGCCGTCTGGGCCTGGACAAACCCTGCCGCCGCGCGGAGAGTTCTTCCGACAAACGTCTCCGTCCGGCATTCGGCGGGGAACGCGGCCCGGCCTTCGTCGCCGAAGGTCCGGCGACCTACGACGGAAAGCCCGTTTATGGCTGATTTACGTTTCCTTCCGTCCTCCGGGTCGCCGTCCGCGGCGGCGCCCTGGAGCCGGGATGCCGCCGAGGGACTGATCGCCCGGTGGTGCGACGCCCTCCTCGCGCGGCAGATCGCGGGCACGGGCGACCCGATGCTCGACGGCGCGATCGCGTGTCCCGCGTGCGGCGTCCTGCACGGGCGCATCTGCGACCTCGTCTATCCGTTCGTCTATCGTTGGGAGCGCACGGGCGACGGAAAGTACCTCGCGGCGGCGGAGCGGGCCGTCGAATGGACGGAGGCGACGATGCGCCGGGAGGACGGCGGCATCTACAACGACTACCAGAGCCTGTGGTGGGCCATCACCGTGTTCGCGCAGATCGCCCTCGGCAAGACGCTCCTCGCCTACGGCGACCGGCTGCCGCACGCTCTGCGCGAGCGCTGGAGCGCGCTCTTCGGGCGAGACACGGACTTCCTCGTCGAACGGTTCGACGAAGCGTTCGTGACGTCCACCAACGTGAACTATCCCGCGTCCTTCTGCGAGGCCATGGCGCTCGCCGGACGGGTACAGCGGGACGACGGCAGGACGGCGCTGGCCCGGTCGATGGCCGATCGGCTGATGGCGCAGTTCCTGCCGGACGGGCTTCTCACGGGCGAAGGCGCGCCGATGACGCGGCGCTCGCCGCGCGGGCACGCGTACGTCGACCTCGGCTACAATCTCGAGGAGTCGCTGCCGTCGCTGTTCGCATACGCCGAACTCTGCGGCGACGGACGGATGAAGGACGCCGTGCTCGCCTCCGCGGTCGCGCACGCCGGTTTCCTCCTTCCGGACGGCGGCCTGGACAACTCCTTCGGGAGCCGAAGCCCGAAGTGGACGTACTACGGCAGCCGCACGTCGGACGGCATGCTGCCGATCCTCGGCGCCCTCGCGAAGGCGGGCGTACCCTGGGCCGTCAGGGCGATGGGGCTCCATCTTTCCCTGTACGAGCGCTGCACGAACGCCGCCGGCCTTCTGGCTGGCGGGGTGCAGTACGAGGCGGCCGGCGAGCCGGCGTGCGTCCACCATGCGTTCGCGCACGCGAAGTCCATCGTCGACGTCCTGCGCGACGCGTCGATCCCCGAGCGGGGCGCCGATGCGCCTCTGCCGCGCGAACGCGCCTACGGCCTCAAGTCCTTCCCCTCGATCGGCGTGGAACTCGCCGCGGTCGGCCCGTGGCGCGCCACGTTCGCGGGCGGGGACTCCTTCATTCCGGGCATGGTCGGCCAGCGCGTCTCCGGCGGCGGACCGTCGCTCGTGTGGCACGAGGCCGTCGGGCCGGTGATCGTCGGCACGATGGCGGACTACGCGATCGTCGAGGCGCGCAACCTGCAGGACCTCCGCCACGAGCGGACGGTCCTCTCGATGACGCCGCGCATCGAGGCGGACGATCGATCCAGCTCGGCGCGCGACGCGGACGTCGACATGGCGGCGACATTCGACTCGAATGAAGTCGAGTGCCGCGCGAAGGGCCGCCTGACGGGACCGGACGGAACGCGCGGCGCGGCCTACGAGCTCGTGTCGCGCGTGGACGGGACGGCGTTCTCTCTGGAAGGCGTCTGCGACGTGGACGCGCGCTTCATCCTCCCCGTCGTCGCGCTCGCCACCGACCGCGTCGAGTTCGGAAACGGGCGCGTCCGGATCGAGCGGGGCGGGACGGTCGTCATGGTCGAATCCGAGCTGCCGTTCGAATTTGCGAAGACCGATCGCGGCGACCGCGCCTTTTCGCCGATCGCGGGATTCCTCTACGCCTACCTGACGGCGCCCATCCGCGCCGGACGCGGGTTCTCCGCGCGGATCGTCGTTGGATAGAAAAGTCGCCGAGTCGACCGGTCGAGGGGGCGGGACGCGGTTTTTTCCGCGTGACTTGCGGGGCGGAGTCTGCTAGACTTGGCGGCGCTGAAGGGGAAGACGCCATGTGCAAGCTCGACGAGATCCTCGCGCGCCGCGACGAAGTGAACGCGCTTGCCCGGAAGAACCGGGCGGGCCGGATGTTCGTCTTCGGCTCCTGCGCCCGCAAGGAGGAAACGCCGGAGAGCGACATCGACTTCCTCGCGGAATTCGAGCCAACGGCTTCGCTCATGAACCGCGCCGCGCTCGTGGTCGATCTGGAAGACCTGTTCGGCTGCGGGATCGACGTAGTTCCGGCCAAGTCGCTTTCATCCAATCCGGCGTTCGCCGCGAACATACGAAAGGATCTGGTGGCCGTATGACGTCCGACCTCGACCGGATTCAGCATGTCTTGGACGCCATCGCGAGAATCAGGCGTTTCACGTCCGGCATGGACCGGGATTCGTTCGTGTCGAATCCGGCCGTCGCGGACGCCGTCGCCTACAACATCATGATCGTCGGCGAAGCGACGCGTTGCATCTCGGATGCATTCAAGGAAGCACATCCCGACGTGCCGTGGAAACAGATTCGCGCCATGCGGAACATCCTCGTCCACGACTATGTTCGAACAGACGTCGATCAACTCTGGCTCGTCGTCGAAAACGATCTTGACGACCTGACCGCGAAAATGACCGCGGCAAAAGAATCCTCGCCTACTTCACCCACACCTTGAGCATTGCGCATTCCGCATTGCGCATTGAGGACAACCCCGCCACCAAGCACCCTTTGAGAACAAACTAACCAACTTGCAATTCTGCAAGAGTCGTCCCTGCGAATCCGTGGAAAGATTTTCTGTGAACGACACGAGCGGAAGATCGCGCCAAGAAGGCGCGCCTTCCTTCACGTGTTTTCACAGAGGCCACTCCACGGAGCCTGCAGGGAGACACCGGAGGAAGGCGCTTTTCTTTTTTGCCTTGGCGTTGAATCCGGAAAACCACCGGCAAGGCAAAAGGAACACGACCATGAAACGCCCAAATCGAAAAACGAGCAACGAAGGTGCGCGGGCTCTCAGAAAATGCCCCGCTCCCGGTGTCCTTCGGGATCTCATTTTGAAGTGGAAGAAAAATAAACGCGATGATTTGTATTCCCTTCTTGACGGCTTCGAGTCCATCTCGTTCACCGATGCGCTCAAAGCCGCAGCAGCGGGCGTATATCCTCCTGGAAGCGATAAGGCTGGGAAAAGACGGGATCATCAGCGCCATCTCCGCTATGAGTCCACGAAACAATGGGTAAACGTCTTGTGCTCGCACAAGACGAAAATCAAATCCTTTTCAGGTCAACCGTTCGAAAAGCTTTTCGACTTTCTTGACGGATATGGGAGCCGTGTTTGGGGGATCGGCCCCGTGATGGTTTACGACACGGCCCTGTGCATCGGTGCGAACATAGGCTGTCTCCCCAAAGATCGGGTCTATTTGCACGCCGGCGCCCGACTGCCGTTCGAGCCTCTGGCTAAGCGCTACATCGAACGGGATGAGGCTGTTAGGAAATACAAGGAGCTTCAGCAGATGAACGCCTATGAGACCGAATCGTTCCTTTGCGTCTTTCAGGAAGAAATCACTACTCGATTTCCCCGTCGGTCGTGAATCCGTTCTCTCGCTTTCAAACACTCGGCCCCCGCTCGGATACCCTTTCTCATCCGCTAACGAACACATTTGCATCACCACATCAACCTAGACTGGAGTAACACCATGAAACATCTACTCGCACTTCTTCTCGGCGGCATCCTTGCAGGAGCCGCGTTCGCCGATACGACAGTCGACTTGCAAAGCAAAGCCGGACCCTTGGTAGCTGGACAGACCTATCAAAAAGGGTATGCATCTGGAGTTGCCAAAAGGGGGGCGAAAGTTGTTTTTAAGGATGTGACAGCATCATCATTTTCCGTCTACTGTTGCGCTTCCAATCATACTTTCGTCGGTTCTGTAGGTACTTCCTCCGAGACTGGGACTCAGACGCTGAATGGTGACTTTATTATAAAAACGATCATTGGGAATTCATTTGCGCTATTGGATTCACCAGTTGTTTCAGTCTCCCTTCGACCAGTCGCATCTTCAATACCAGTATATAATTCACAAGGTTACTACCAAGGGCATAGAACTGAAGGACAGACAAAAGAATCCAACGTCATTGTCAATGGTTTGAGCCCCAACACCATTTATTGGATTGAGTATTCACTTGCTGGAGGCTCGTACTGGACTAGTATTCAAACACTGCCACTTAGTATGATAATTGGTCCCGTCACGACAGTTTCATCATTTACGGGTTGTGTTTTCAGCGTTCCGGTCACACAAATTGGAACGGGCAACGAGAGCGTGCAAATTGACATCGTTGTGACGGGCCCGGATGGAAGTACGCACAGCGCGACGAAGACCGTGACGAAATCCGGGACGGTTTCGATGACCATCGACGACCCGCCGCTGCTGGCGGGAGCGAACTACACCGCCGTGGTGACGGTGACCGGAAATGCGGAGGGAAGCGTGACGAAGAACGTTTCGTTCACCACGCTTGCGTCCGCGCCGACGCTCGGGGCGTTTTCCACTCTATGGACGCCCGATCCATACATGGTCGTCGACCTTTCCGGGGGGGCTTCGGCTACATCGTATCCGGTCTCCTATCTTGCCGCCGTCCCCGAGGGCGGCTGGACGGAGGAATACAAGACGACGAAGCTCGTCATGCGGCGCATCGAGGCGGGGACGTTCACGATGGGGAGCCCCTCGGACGAAATTGGTCGGAATGACAGCATCGAAGACCTGCATTCGGTGACGCTCACCAAGCCATTCAACATCGGCGTGTTCGAGGTGACGCAGGAGCAGTGGGAGCTGGTGATGGGGAGCAACCCATCGTCCTACACGGGGGAGACCCGCCCCGTCGAGAACGTGTCCTACGATACCATCCGCGGTTCGTCGAGCGGAGCGGGGTGGCCGTCTTCGCGTGCGGCGGACGCGACGAGCTTCATGGGGAAACTGCGCGAACGGACGGGGGTGGAAGCCTTCGACCTTCCGACGGAGGCGCAGTGGGAATACGCCTGCCGCGCGGGGACGACGACGGCGCTGAACTCCGGAATGAACCTGACGAGCATTTCCAACGACGCCAGCATGGCGGCGGTGGGGCGGTATTCCTTCAACACGACCGATGCCACGGGCGGGCATTCGCAGCATACGGCCGTGGGCTCCTACCTCCCGAACGCCTGGGGACTCTACGACATGCATGGCAACGTGAGGGAATCGTGCCTCGATTGGCATACTTCCAGTCTCGGAACGTCGGCCGCAACCGATCCGGTTGGGGCTTCGTCCGGGACGCACCGCGAGGCCCGTGGCGGGAGTTGGAAAACCGATGCGCGGTATTGCCGTTCCGCCAACCGCGGCGGTGTCGAACCGCAGGCCCAGGGTCCGGATCTGGGCTTCCGACTCTCCATGGCCCTGCCCGAATTGACCATTCCCGAGGATGTTTCCGCAACGTTGATCCTTCCGGTCACGGCGATCGGCGCGGGCAACGCCTACGTCGACGTCCTCGTGACGGCGGACGGCGCGGACGGCAGTTCCGTGACGGGCGAGGTGCAGCGCGTCTCGGCGGACGGCGGCGTGGTGGAGGTGACGCTGACCGGCCTCACGCCCTACACCGAATACACCGCCACGGCGGTTGCGACGTCCTCGTCCGGCGGCACGGCGACCCGGACGCTCTCGTTCACGACGCGCGCCAGCGATCCGCAGATCGGCGCGGTGTTCGTGATGAGCCAGCAGGACACGGCGGGCGCGTTCCTCGTCCCGGTGAACGCCTTCGGCGCGGGGAACACGGAGGTGACGATCAAGGCCACGGCCTTTGGCGACGACGGCACCCGGGCGGAGAGTTCGACGATCTGCACGGCACTCGGCAACAACTACGCCACGATCTCCGGCCTTTCGCCGGGGACGCCCTACGACGTCACCATCACCGTGACGGGCAACCACGGCGGGAGCGCGACGGCGTCGGCGACGATTACGACGACCGGCACACGGACGACGATCGTTTCGGTCGTCATCGACGGAGACACGCTCCCCACGCGCTGGCTCATCGACAACGGCATCATCCAGAACTCGCTCGGGCTTACGGAGGCGGATCTCATCGAGCTGTGGGGGACGAGGGCCGCCAACGGAATGACGCTCCACGAATGCTACGTGGCCGGACTCGACCCGGGCGATCCCGATGCGAACCTGGTGGCTTACATCGCGATGGACGAAGCCGACGAGCCCGTCATCACCTGGGAGCCGGACTTCACGCCGGATCGCGTGTACACGGTCGAAGGGAAGGAGACTCTCTCCGACGCCGAATGGGCGAGCCCCTCCAACGCCGCGAGCCGGTTCTACCGCGTGAAGGTCGAGCTGCCGGAGTAGAACTTCCCGCCCACAGTCCTCCAACATGAAAAATACCGCTCTTCTCTGCTGCATTGCGGCCGCCATGGTCGTCGCCGCGGGCTGCGGCCCTTCGCCGAAGGATGTCGCCCGAAAGGGAATGGACGCCATCAAACACCGCGATTACGACGCCTATTGCGAAGCGTGGATGAGGCCGGGCTCCCAAGCGGATTTCCAGTTCGCCACCGGTTTTATGGGAATCGCCGATTCGATGGAGTTCGACGTTCTTTCGCAATCAATCGACGGCGACCGGGCCACGGTGGAAGTCCTCATAACGGGACCCTTCGGCACAAGAGAGAAAAGCGACGTCGAACTCCGGAAAATCAACGGGCGCTGGAAAATCGTCAACTGACTCCACAGAATCAGACCGCCACCTTGCATGATCCCGCCCGGCGGTCTGGAGACCGACGCACCTTTTGTCCGCGCCGCACAGGTGGCGGTTCGGGTGTTGTTTTTACCTGACTTTGGCTGATTGGTCCCTATTCATCCGCGGGCGGGCGGGCGTAGAATCGGGGGCGTTCGGCGCGAGCATCGTCCGCGGCGGACGAAAGGAAAACCGACCCAGCCAGGAGTCTCCCCATGAAACGCATCGCAAGGAGGAACGCCGCCGCCCTCGCGGCAGCCGTCGCGTCATGGACATTGTTCGTCTCGCTACCGGCGTTCGCCGGGAGCGCCGGCGCGGACGGCACGGACTATGTCGTGTCGGCCGACGCGGGCGAGACATACACGGTCGGCGCGGCGATCGGCAACTACGCGCGCCTCGTGAAGCGCGGCGCCGGCGAGGTCGTGCTGACCGTGCCCTCGACGGAGTTCGCGGGAACGGTGCTGGTCGAGGATGGCACGCTCTCCATCACCAGTCTCTTCGCGCTCGGCACGTCCTCGCCCGTCACCGTGGCGAGCGGCGCGACGTTCTACCTCATGACGCCCCACGGGGCGCGGCAGGACTCCGCGCTCTTCAGCGCGCACAAGCTGACGATCGCCGGCGACGGCGTGGACGGCAAGGGCGCGATCCGCTACCTGCCGTCCGACGGTGGCGCCGCCGACGACAGCCTGCTGGGCGTCATCAACCTCGCCGCCGACGCCACGATCGAGTGCGACTACCGCTGGGGCGTCCATGGCAAGAACAACGGCGCGGTCAACCTCAACGGGCACAGGCTCCGCCGCATCCATAACAACACGACCGGCAGCCCGTGGATGCTGAACGGCGCCACGGTGAACGGTCCCGGCACGGTGGAGGCGAACAGCGGGAGGATCGTGTTCCAGGGCGACGTGAAAAGCGCGGCGACCGTGACGTACGTGGCCACGAATTCCGGCAGCCTGTACGTCTATCAGACGACAAGGGACATCCCCTCCGCGTTCACGTTCTTCCCCGGACAGAAGTTCGAGGTCGGGGCGGGAGCGAGCACGAACCACAACCGTTTCTCCGGTCCGATCCATCTGTCGGACCATGCCGGATCCTCCGCGGGCGGCTACGTGACGTTCGCCGTGGCTTCGCCGAACGTGCTGCATCTGGACGGACCGATCACCGCCGACGAGAACATGGCGTTCAACACGTCCGGCAACGGAAGCCTGTTCCTGGACGGCGACGTGTCGGTCGGGGCCGGGCGCGACGTCTACGTGAACAGCGGCACGTTCCTGGCGATGACGAGCACGGCCTCGCGCGCCTACGCCAAGGGGTTCTATCCGACCGGCGGAAGCCGGGTCCTGGTCGGCGACGGACGCACGTCCTTCTACAAGATCAGCGCGGGCAGCGGCTCGAACAAGGCGGCGCTCCGGCAGACGGGCGGCGTCCTGGGCGTGACGGCGGACCTGGTCGTCGGCGAGAGCGCCTCGGGCGTCTCGCATTGGGCGATGGCGGGCGGCGAGGCGTTCGCGAGCAACGGGCTCTACGTCGGGAAGTCGGCCGGCAGCTTCGGAAGCTTCGTCCAGACGGGCGGACTGTTCAAGGTGGACGGCGGCAACCTGTACGCGGGCAATGCCGGCACGGCCGTGTTCCACGTGGGCGGCGGCACGAACGACACGCGGGTCGCGCAGGGCGGGCAGGGCACGCGATTCCGGGTCGGCGAGGCCGGAGGATGCGCCGACGTCACGGTGTCCGGCGAAGGGACGCTGCTCGCGACCGAGACGCTGCGGTTCGGCGGCTCGGGCGGGGCTTCCACGAACGTCTTCACCGTGAAGGACGGCGCGACCGTGAAGGCGGCGCGCTTCTTCAAGCACAGGTCCGCCGCCGCGGGCTCCTTCGTCAACGTCAACGCCGACGGCGGAACGCTGATGCCGACGTTGGGCTACGACTGGACCGGCGCTGCGCAGACCGACGCGGACTACTACAAGGGCAATCCCGACCATTTCGTGATCTGGAGCAAGGGACTCGTCATCGACACGTCGGAATCCACCGGCACCCATCCTGAAAGCTACATGCCGTTCTCGTTCGAGTCGCCGACGGGAAAGGGCGTGGAGTCGATCGCGCTGCCGGCCGGGGAAGACTACACGAACGCCGTCTACATCGGCCCCGCGCGCATCGTGTTCGAGGACGAGACCGGCTGGGGCGCGAGCGCCTACGCCGAATACGACTACGACGCGAAGCGGCACACGAGGGTCGTCGTCACCTCGCGCGGATGCGACTACGGCGACGGCGCGAAGGCGTACGTGGAGAGTCCCGACCGCACCGCGCGCTACGAGTGCGCGCTCGCGCTCTCGGACAACGAGGGGTTGGCCGGCGAGCTGGTGAAGCGCGGCGAGCATCCGCTCCACCTCCTCACCGCCAACGCGACGACGGGCGGCATCGCGGTGGAGTCGGGCACGCTCTACGCGGATGCGGCCGGCGTCGTGCCCCGCAACTCGCCCGTGCGCGTGGAGCACGGCGCGACGCTGCAGTTCGCGGACCCCGCCCCGATCTCGCTCTCCACGTTCACGGGCGCGGGCAGCGTGCCGGGGTGCGACATCACGGTGACGAACGCGCTGCGCGCCTCGTGCGCGGAGCTCTTCGCCGGCTCGTACGCGGCGTTCGACCGCGACCTCACGTTCGCGCCCGGCGCGACGTTCACGATCACGGATCCGGAGAACCTGCCGGCGTACGCGAGCAGCCCGGCGGTCACGGCGTTCACGGCCCGGCAGGTGCACGGCGCGCCACGACTGGCGTTCGATGGCACGCCGCCCGGTTCGGTGAAGTGGATGCTCCGCATGAAGAACGCGACCGAATACAAGTTCGGCCCCGTCATCTTCACGCTGATCATGGTCAAGTAGGCCGCCGCGCGGCACGTAGTCCGTCCTTTCGCTTGGCCTCGCGTCGGTCGCGATGGAGGCGTACCGCGAGACGGGCGTCTCGACGACGGTGGACACCCCGCCACGGACGCGTATGATTTTACCCGTTTTTGGTTGATCCGTCCCTTTCGCTGCTGTCCGGAATTCTCTACTATTTGGTTCCGTGGTGCGCGGACAGGGAACGCCTGCCCCGCGGGACCATCCGGAAAGGGACACGACCGATGAAACTGGATATCCGCAAACAACTGGCCGCCGCGCTCCTCGCGCTCGCGCCGCTCGCCGTCCTCGCCGCGGACGAACCCGCCGCGCAGCACGGCCCGTGCATCCCCGAGCCGCGGCCCGAGGGCCACGCGCACCAGTGGAGCC
>JAEEGL014333077.1_pt1 | contig 11954 bp, 8 predicted proteins | sample 9134231 | NCBI WGS metagenome assembly JAEEGL01 (sample SAMN16246548, study PRJNA631951) | gut metagenome | biome: gut microbiome; feature: rumen; material: fiber-attached | host: Bos | place: Iran: Karaj | collected 2018-10 | reverse complement strand
GCTTCTTGAAGAGGCAGCGGATGCAACGGAATTTGAAACAGTACTTCTGGAACTGTTCAGAGATGATCCGCGTGATGCTACAGACCTTCCGGAGAGACCGCTGTCCCATCCGCGCCCCTGAGGTCTTGCAGGCGAGAAGTTCTCTACGCGTGAAACTATTCTTCTGTCATGTCCTGCACCAGGGCCAAGATAGGCATGGGGGTATGAGGGACCATAATAGAAAGAATCATAATACCAGGGGTCCAGCCATGGATCGTAGTAGTACCATGAGTAATAACTTCCACCGTAGTACCAAGGATAAGGATCGTAGAACCAGGGGTCATAGAAATAAGGTGTGTACAGATACCTGTTGAAATAGTGGGAACGATACCATACGGGGTCCCAGATTACAAAATCCCAGTAAGCCAGATCCCAGATGAGGTCGGCATAGAGACCCAGGTAGGTGCGTCCGTTCCTGTGGAACCGGTACAGACGGAAGGTGTTCTCGTAATCATCGATTGCATCCTTATAACCTTCGGAGTATGAGCCTCCGCCGTTGGCGAGCACATAAACGGTGTCATGTACATAGACTGTGGGTGCATCGTAGTATGTGCCGTCATCAAATACCACTTCACTTGTCGCGGGAGAATAACGGCGGTTGTACTCATCGGGATCACGATTCTCTATTATCTGCCGTGTAGCGGCCGGAGCTGAAGATACAGCCGGAGTCGTTGCGACCGATGTGGCCGGAGCTGATACTGAGGCGGACTTGCCTGAAGAGCCAGTTGAATACAAGTCATTCCTCTGTGCAAAGGTTGTCACTGACGCTGTCAGCAGAACCATCATTAAAACTGACTTTTTCATAACCGTATTCTTTAAAATGTTAGACATATCGTTTTTGTGTTTGTTTCCAATGCAAAAATAATAAGGGAATATTACTCTGGTCAGGGAAAAATCCTATTATTACGGGGGAAATTTCCTAAAGATGCGGCTATGCCGGTTTTATTAAAATCCGGGTTATTCCAGATACTGCATGATGCGGCCGCTTATCTGCATGAGTGAAATTTCACATACTTTGGTGTCGTACTGTGCCTGGAGCAGGCTTTCTTCGGCATCCAAGAGGGATTTCTGAGCCTCGCGCATCTCTATTCCGGACAGGTTTCCGAGCATATAACGTTCCTGAGCTATCTCCATTGTCTCCTGTGCAGTCTTGAGGTTTTGTTCCTGGAGTTCCAGAAGGAGCAGGTTGTTGCAGTATGCCTGCCAGAAATCATCCAGGTTAGCCCTCAGCTGAAGCTCCAGCTGGTCAACTGTGATATCGGCATTAAGTTCGTCCAGAATAGCGTTCCGCTCTTGTGTACGTTGCTTGCCGTTAATCAGGTTCATACCTAAAGTAGCTCCGAAATTGGGCCCCCAGTTGGTGCGGTCAGTATATGTGTTGTTGTCATAGATATTGTGCGTGAGACCGTATGAAGCATTGAGACGCAGATACGGATAGTTGCGGGATTGCACGGCCTTGCGGTCCATTCTGGCCAGAGAGCGGTTACTCTCAGCCCGCAGCAGGGAAGAGTTGGTCCTCATCATATCATCATACAGAGACTGATAGTCCAGACCTGTGAGAAGGGTTATGGCAGTATCGGCTGCCACATGGACGGAACGCAGGTCCTGATTGGACATAAGACGGTTGATGCGAATGTTGGCCGATGCTACAGCTTCGTGCTGTTTGAGGCTCCTGGCACTGTCAGAATTGAAATAGACCTGTGCCTGCTGATAGTCCAGACGTGAGTCTCCGCCCATATCGTAACGCTCGCTGGTTATGCGCAGACGCTCACGTGAAAGAGCTGTGGCATAATCCAGGTTTTGAAGATGAATGGTTTGTCTGACCAGATTGTAGTACTCGGTGGTCAGGCTGGCTATGTAATCCTCAATAGTTATGCGTGTCTGTATGATACCTTGGGTATGAAGTTCCTCCATGCGGTCCCGGCTGGCCTGTATGCTGAATCCCTCGAATACAGTCATGTCGGCACGCACCTGGGCGTTGAGAGTGTGGTCCAACACGTTGCGGTTGGATACAGTGGAACCGTCGGAACGCAGGGTCGCGTCATTACTGGCCAGCGAACCGGAATAACCGCCTGATATTGATACTGTAGGCATTCCGCCGGCGTAAGCCCATGAGTCATTATTGGCGGCTTTCTCCTCGGAAATATTCACCAGCTTGATCTGGTAGCTTTCACGGATACCTTCTTCAAGGCACTCCTTGAGAGTCATTATCTGAGCACTGGAACCTATGCAAACGGTCAGAGCCGCAATGGTTATGATTATTCCGGATGATTTCATTCTTTTTTCTTTCGGGTTTTACGGTCAGTTGAGATGTAGCTGTAAACAGAAGGTACAATATACATGGTGAAGAATGTTGATATGAGCATTCCGCCTACCACAGCTGTTCCCATTGCCACTCGTCCTGCGCTGCCCTCACCGTGAGCGAACATAAGAGGCAAAAGGCCCAGCATCGTGGATGTGCTGGTCATGAGGATAGGACGCAGACGCTGTATAGATGCATCCCTGATAGCAATGAACTTGTCAACTCCGGCCTCCTGTTTCTGGTTGGCGAACTCCACAATCAAAATGCCGTTCTTAGTCACAAGTCCTATAAGCATTATTATACCTATTTCACTGAAGATATTCATTGTTTGGTTTCCACCTCGTAGGAATACCAATGCTCCGAACACAGCTAAAGGAACGGTGATCATGACTATGAGCGGGTCCTTGAAACTCTCAAACTGTGCAGCCAGAATCAGATATATAAGCAGCAGTGCCAGACCGAAAGCGAACAGGAGGCTGTTGGAACTCTCACGGAAATCCTTGGACTCTCCGGTAAGAGCAGTACGGAAAGTGTCATCCAGAGTCTCCTTGGCTATCTTGTCCATCTCGTCAAGCGCCTGACCTAAAGTATAACCCTTACTAAGTCCGGCCGATACTGTGGCCGATACAAATCTGTTGTAGCGGTACAGACGGGGTGGGGCAATATCCTCCTTGAGGTCCACCAGATTCTCCATCTGTATCATATCGCCGCTTCCGCTGCGCATGTAGATGGACTTGAGGGCCTGGGTGGTGTTACGCTGCTGACGGTTTATCTCACCTATTATGTCATACTGTTTACCGTTCATGTACAGATATCCCATCCGCTGGCCGCTTAATCCCCATTGCAGGGTTTGGGCTATGTCCCTGGTGCTTACCCCCAGCAGGTTGGCTTTCTCGCGGTTTATTGATATGCGGACCTCGGGCTTGGAGAACTTTAGGTCGGCATCGGCCATCTGGAAGGCTGGGTTCTCATTTACCTTGGCAAGGAAGGTGGGCAGCACATCCTGCAGTTTCTCAATGTTGGTAGCCTGCAACACATATCGCACCGGCATACCGCCTCGACCTCCTGCAAATGACGACTGCTGTTGTACGAACGCTCGGGCGTCGTTCTCGCGGCGTACTGCGGCGCTCAGTTTCTCAAACACCTCCATCTGTGAGTAACTGCGCTCGTTTATATCCTTGAGAGTGATCTGTATGTTACCTCCACCTGATGATACGCGGGCGGTCACAAACTTGGCATCGGGCATAAGTGAATCCACCACATCATTTATACGCTCAGTGTAGTCGCGCATATATTCGTAGGTTACACCCTCGGGGCCTTGGGTACGTACTGTTACTTGTGAGCGGTCCTCCATAGGTGCCATCTCGGATGGGGTCTTAGTCCACATCCATATAGCTGCTCCCAGAGCCAGTACCATTGTGGCAAGAGTTATCCAGCGGTTGCGAAGTATAAACTCCAGACTCTTGCTGTAATATTTGTTCAGCCCGTCAAAGAAAGGCTCTGACCACGCGTAGAAACGGTTTTTCTTTTCACGGCGGACAAGAATCTTGGTGGAGAGCATCGGAGTGAAGGTCAGTGCGGCAAAGGTTGAGATCACCACGGCACCGGCTATCACGAATGCAAACTCGCGGAACAGGCGGCCTGTCTGACCCTGCATGAACACGATAGGGACAAATACGCAGAGCAGTGTGATTGAGGTGGATATGATGGCAAACAGAATCTCCCTTGAACCGTCAATGCCGGCTTGTAGCGGAGTCATGCCTTTTTCTATGCGGTTGTATATGTTCTCGGTCATGACTATGGCATCATCCACCACAAGTCCTACCGACAGCACCACCGCAAGCATGGAGAGCACGTTGATACTGAATCCCAGCAGATACATTACAAAGAACGATCCCACAATTGATACCGGGATTACCAGTACAGGGATAAGAGTCACGCGCCAGTCACGCAGGAAAAGGAAAATTATAAAGATAACCAGTATGAATGCCTCATACAGTGTAGTCTTTACCTCGTTGATGCTGGCACGGATAAAACGGGTGTTGTCAAAACCGTACTCATAACCCACATCTTCGGGCAGATCCTTCTCCATAAGTTTCATGCGGTCATATACGGCGTTGGCAATATTGATGTGATTGGCTCCGGGCTGGGGGGTTACTGCCACACCCACCATAGGAATGCCGTTCATCTTCATATAGCTCTTTATGTCACGGGGGCTCAGTTCTGCCTGACCCACATCGCTGAATCTGATTACCTTGGTACCGTCATGTTTTATGACCAGATTATTGAATTCCTCGGTGGTATGCATCTGGCCCAGGGTACGTATCTCAAGCTCTGTGGTGTTGCCCTCTATAGTTCCGGAAGGAAGCTCCACGTTCTCCTTGTCCAGGGCGTTCTTTACGTCCATCGGGGTGATTCCGTAACCGGACATCTTTACTGGATCCAGCCACAGGCGCATACAGTAGCGTTTCTCACCCCAAATCATAACTGAACTGACATCCTGTATGGTCTGGAGCTGCTCTTTTACTACAAGGTCCGCTAGCTCACTCAACTCTAAAAGGGAACGTTTGTCGCTGTGCAGGGCCACCATCAGGATGGGCATAGCATCGGCATCGGCCTTTGATACGGTGGGGGGATCACAGTCACGTGGCAGCATCCGCTGGGCACGTGAGACCTTGTCGCGCACGTCATTGGCGGCGGTCTCAAGATCCACCGAGAGTTCAAACTCAACCGTTATGCGGCTGTTGCCGTACTGGCTTACCGATGAGAGCGAGCGGATGCCTGGAATACCGTTGATCTGCTGCTCCAGCGGCTCGGTTATCTGATTCTCAATAACCTCAGCATTGGCTCCGGGGTAAGAGGCTGATACCGATATAATAGGGTTATCGACAGACGGATATTCGCGTACACCAAGACTGGTGTAACCCACAACACCGAACAGTATTATTATGAGCACCAGCACTGTGGCAAGTACCGGACGCCGTATGCTAAGTTCTGAAATGTTCATCTTGCGGCAGGTTATTTCAGTTCAACCCTCATTCCGGTACGTAGCTGCATAGTGCCGCTTGTTATTACAGTATCACCTACGTTCAGGCCGCTCAGAACCTGAACCATTGCATCGGTACGAAGTCCTTTGGTGATTTCCTGAGGAATGGCCTTGCCTCCTTTATAAAGGAAGACTTTGTCTATCCCCATTTCTGAAATGATAGCCTCACTGGGTACTGCCAGAGTGTTCTCGAAAGTACGGGTATTAAGGCTTACGCTAACGTATCGGCCGGGAACCAACTTGCCTCCTGCATTGTTGTAAATGGCACGCACCAGATAGGTTCTTGTCCCCTGGTCAACTTTTGAGTTAGTGGCATAGACCTGTGCCGGATAGACCTCGTCGCTACCCTCTACCGTGAAGGTGAGCCTGGCTCCGTTCTGTAGCACTCCGGCGTAACGCTCGGGTATGGCGAACTCAACTTTCAGTTTCTCGGTATTGGTCAGGGTCGCTACATTTATGCTGGGCGATGCGTATGCTCCTACACTTACCTGACGCAAACCTATTATCCCGTCGAACGGGGCTTTGAGTTCAGTCTGGTCCAGTTTGGCCTTGCACTCCTCAATATCGGCCTGAAGCTTGTTGAAATCGGCCTCAGCAGTCTGGAAAGCCTCCTTGCTCACTGCTTCCTTTTCATAGAGCGCTCTCTGGCGGGCAAGACGGTCTTCAGTAGATTGATACTGTGCCTCCAGTTTCTTGAGCTGCGCCTGAAGCGGGGCATCGTTTATCTTGGCCAGAACCTGCCCCTTGCGCACCTTGCTGCCCTCCTCAAAGTAAATTCCCGTAATCTTACCTGATGTTTCGAATGAAAGATTAACCTCTTCATTGGGTATTAGACTGCCGCTGATGTTGATTCCGTCAGCAAGCTCGGTAGGCTGCATTACCACGTGGCGTACCAGTAGGGTCTGGCCTCCACGGCCCAATGCTGCTGCCGGGCCGCTCATGGCTCCTGGAACAGGTCCAACCGGTATGTCACTGTTTTTCTTGGGTTTGAAACTAATATAGCCCCATACTGCCAGGCCTATCACGATCAAGGCAATAAGCACACGTTTGGTAGTTTTGCTCATGTTGAATTGAGTATATGTATTTCATTTAACCTACAAAAATACTCATTTGGCTTTTAATTAATAGTTGTGTCTATGGCAGTTAACTTTTTTTAATAGCGCCTTTTCCGTGAAAGACGCATATATGGTGCGGGACAACGGAGAAGGCTCAGAATACAGGGATTACGAGTGTCTGATAGAGTAGAGTCCTGGCAATCCTTTCATGACCTGATTCATTGGGATGGAGACAGTCGTGCTCAGCATCAAAAAAGAAAGATTTGTATTCAGGTAGGGTGGGTGAGAGCCCGCTTATGGCAAACAGGTCAATGACCGGAACGGACCAGGCTCTTCCTGCTTCGATTATGGCGTTTACAACATCGTCAATATAAAGTCCACGGGAATTCTGATAGGATTCGTCAAGCTGTATGTTGAAACTTCCGAATTCAGCAAATCCGCGATGGAGAGGGGTCAGAAACACGATTTGTTTTGCCGGGTATAAAGCCTTGAGCTTTTGCATGACCAGATTTATTCTTCCGAAAACAGTCTTGTCGGAGAGAGAAAGCGTCCTGCGCACAGCATACTGTTTATAGCTTTGATTTCCAAAACTTCTCTCTGTCTCACTTTCCTGTTCGGTATAAAGTGAACCCAAAGGAAGCGATGCATTGTAATCATTTGTTCCCAGGAAAACTACAATCACATCAACCTCCTGTCCATGTTCTTCATAGAGTTTGTCAATACTGGACAAACCGTTCTGAAGAGTATGACCATTCGTGGCATACACCAGAGGTTCAGTGTCAAGCCATTCCTGAAGAAAATCCCAGTAGTGTTTCATGTTATCCCCTTTCTTAACTTCAGGGTCACTTACAGAATCGCCTATGTATGCAATACGTTTGCCGCTCCAGGGATGAGTGAAAGTATGCTCTTTTGTCTTATCTTTTCCATTGACAATGATACAGATAAAAAGTCCCCAAATGATTGCGATTGTTTTTTTTCCCATAATATTATGTTTTTTTGTAAAATACTTCTTTGCAAAAATATGGCAAATGTGTTATTGATACAAGCAACAATTCAATTTAAAACAGTATTTCAGCCTTTCTTGCTATTCGGAACTATTCACCAGAGTATTTGGGCTATTAGCCGATTTTCCATTAACTTTGAAGAAAAAACGAAACCGATTATGAGAAGAGTCTTTTTGCTGGCAGTTCTTGCTTTTTCATTCCTTTGCCGGATATGTGCCGAGAGTAAGGTTTATGAGGTAAAATCACCTGACAGGAAAATCTGTTTCAGTTTCAAAGTCAATGAGGACCAGAATCTTGTCTATAAGGTTACGGTAAACGGAATGGATGTCATTGACTGGTCGGGGATGGGCTACTCAAAGGCTCAGGAAGGTACGGCCGAAAAGATGAAACAAATGACCCCTATGTCCGGGAAACCCGTAAAGATTAAGGACGAATGGAGGCCTATATGGGGTAAGCGTCAGGTCGTTAAGGATGTCTGTTCATCCTGGACCCTGGATTTCCTGACGGTGTCAGGCACCAGGATGATACTTGATATACTTGTCTATAATGATGGCGTAGCATTCAGGAACAGCTGGTTTGACCATATTGGTTATGAAAAGACCGATTTCAACTTCTCAGGTGATTATACAGCCTGGTATTACAATGGGGAACGACATAACATAGGTCCTGAAAAACTCTCTGATGCAAACGGCGAAAGACTGCCACTCATGACGATAAAGGCGGCTGATGACAGATACCTTGCACTTCATGAAGCTGATCTGCCCAAAGATGGATGGCCCATGCGGCTTAAGTCGGAAACCGGTTCTGCAAAGTTCAGCGTGATACCAGAGAAGATAGCTTGTGATCTCCCTATGTTCAATGGCGCATGGCGTGTGCTGATGGTGGGCAAGACTCCGGGTGAGCTGGTGGATTCACATCTGCTGGAGCTTCTCAACCCCGAGCCCGAGGGTGATTTCAGCTGGGTACGTCCCGGCGTTTACCTGTGGGACTGGCGCATTGACGGGGCAGTCTGGGACGGTTACCGTTACGGCATGAACTATGACTCCTGGACGCGCATGATTGACTTTGCATCGGAACAGGGATTCCAAGGGCTGGTACTGGATGCCAACTGGTACGGCCCGGAGTTTGAGAAGGATTCCGATCCAACCAAGGGTGACAAGGCGCGTGATGTCCAGCGTATAATCCAGTACGGAAAGGACAAGGGTGTGGGCGTGTGGCTCTACCTGAATGATGTGGCCGGCACCAACTATCCCATTGAGGAGACTCTGGCGCAGTATGAGGAGTGGGGCGCAAGCGGCGTGAAATATGGGTTTATGAACGGCAACCCACAGGAGAAAAACCGCAAGACGCAGGAGATTACCCGTCTCTGCGCCAAGCATCATCTGATGGTTGATTACCATGACTATCCTGTGCATCCGTTCGGGCAGATGCGCACCTGGCCCAATGCTGTTACACGAGAGTACTGCAAGGCCCAGCTGGACGGACGCCAGATTTTCCAGCCCAAGACGTTTGTGACATCGGCCTTTGTGAATATGGTGGCCGGACCGATTGACCAGAACAACGGGTTCCTGGAGCTGCATCAGGGGCGCACCACACGTAAGGACAACAACCAGGAGGTACCTTCCACAGTTACAGGTGAGATAGCACGCACTCTCATTACGTGGTCGGGCGCTACGGTGATTCCGGACATTCCGGAGTACTACCGCAAGTATCCTGCTTTGCTGGAGTTTCTGAGTGCCGAGAAACAGCCTTGGCAGGAGAGCATCACTCTGGCTGGCGAGATAGGTGAGTACATCCTGATGGCTCGCCGGAACAAGGACGGTGACTGGCTTATAGGTGCCGCAACTAACGAGGATGAGCGTGAGATTGAGGTTCCCCTGAGTTTCCTGGGTAAGGGTAAGTTCACGGCTACCGTCAGCACCGATGCCGATGATACCCACTACCGCACCAACCGCGAGACATACAGGACTGAGGCTCCGCAGACTGTGAACAGGAAGTCCGTGCTTGAACTCAAGCTTGCTCCCGGAGGCGGAGCCTGCGTACTGATAGTTCCCGGAAAATGATCCCGGATTATTAAAACAGAAAGAGGCTGAACGGAATGTCAGCCTCTTTCTGTCTGATATTTGTATGCAGGTTTATTTCTGTCCAATGTCAGTAATCTGGCTTGAACCTGAATAAATCATCTTATAAGTTTCAAGTATGGACTGGAGGGCCCAGACTGCCATCGGTTTCTCGAATCCGACATAATCCTTGTAATCAACGGTAATGGTCTTTTTGTCGTCATAGGTTATCTCGGTCTGCTCGTCGCTCTCAGGTTTCAACTCTTCGTATGCTCTTTTTGCAACAGCCTCAGAAACATAAGAGGTCTTGCTTATGAAAGAGGTGCAGACAGTGTCACTCAGGTAGTGCTGCTCTCCGCTCTTGTCAACCTTGAACTTGGCTATGGTCTCTCCGCTGATACCGTTCTTGGCATAAGAGACAGTTATGGTCAAGCCATCTTTGGACTCTACGTATGTGGGTTCATTATCCTTCTGGATATCATCAATAGCTTCTTTGACCTCGTCGCAAGAAACCATTGCGAATGCTGCGGCTATAGCGCCGACTAACAGAAATCTTTTCATCTTTCTTATAATTAAGTTTGGGTAATTGGTTATTCGAGTTTTCCGCCCATGGAGAGTACAATCTGCTGCATGGCGGCCTTTACGGCAATCTTGTCCTGGCCTTTGTACTCGGCTGTGTTGTCCTGGGTTACAATCTTGTCCTTGACAGACCACAGCTTGGCGTCATCTTTCTCAAGGTCGGCTATCTGCTCGCGGTAATACTGGGTTGCCAGCTCAGGAGTCTGGAATGTGTACATCAACTTGGATTCATTGCAGTTGTCACCCTTGAATTTGGCGAGCCATTCCAGCTTGAAGCCTATGTAATCCCAGGAGAGCAGCACTTCATTGCCCTTGTCCTCGTATGTGGGTGCACCTGCGCCCATAAGTGTCATATAGGAACCGACAAGTCCTCCAAGACCGGCTGCGGCCTGGGCATCCAGACCATTGGCCTTGCGTATGGAATCATTGACGCGGTTAGCTTCCTGAATGGATGCGTTCAATTCGTTTGTTGACTGATTGATGGCGCTCACGCCCCTGTTGACTTGAGCATCTACTGCTTTCTCGGCAGCGCCCAATGCCTTCTCAGCCGCTTTTTCAGTAGTCTTCTCGACAGATTTGGTAACAGCTTTCTCTACACCTTTTTCAGCTGCCTTTACAGCTTTTTCAGTAAGGCGGTTAAGGAGCTGTGCTTGAGTAGGAACTGCAAGCAGAGTAGCTGCAAACAGTAAAATGAGAGTTCTTTTCATCTTGATTGGCTTGTTAGGTTAAACTTGTATAGGTCACAAAAGTATGTTATTTGTTTTATCCGACCAAAATTCCCCGTATATTTGTGATATACAACTTCCGGCATGATGTTAAAGAGACTGACATTGTTTTTGCTGATGGTTATGCCATCCGGAATGGTTTATCCGCAAGGCTATATCTGTGAAAGGGAAGGCGCCAGACTGGAATATGTGAGGAAGGAGGTCATGGACGGCAGTTTCCGTTGGCGTCATGTGCTGACAGTCACGCGTTCGGAGGATACTGGCCCGCTCAGGACGATAGCCACATCATCGGCCTTTCTGAAAAACAATGGCAAGCCGCTATACAAATCGGACGTAATAGAGCATTTTACCGTGAAAGCTGGTGATGTATCGGCCGATATGGGCGAAGCGATGGCTTCATACGTGAAGGCGCGTGTGGGGTTGAACGCTACCGGCAGCGGCACTCTGTCCGTCCTGCCGGCCGATATGCAGCCTGGTGATACGCTGCCTCCGGTTGTTGCCCGGACCAAAGTGGGGCCGCTTACATACAGTGTGAAGGTGTGGGAACGGAAGGTGCTGCGTGAGGAGACCGTCTCCGTACCCGCAGGTACGTTCCGGTGTATGGTGGTGGAGGAACACAAGGTCGAGTCCGGTCCGGGACATCACCGTGACGTGACTAATCTGACCTGGTATTCGAAAGGGGTGGGTTATGTCCGGCACGACACATTCGTAAAAGGTGTGCCTGATACTTCGGAGATTCTTTATTCGATTGAATAACAACGATGATATGAAAAAGTATATTGAACAGAACAGGGAGAGGTTCTTTGAGGAGCTGTTCTCGATATTGAGAATACCTTCAATCAGTGCCAAACAGGAGAACAAGGCCGATATGGTGCGGTGCGCAGAGCGGCTCAGAGAGCTTCTGCTTGAGGCTGGTGCCGATATGGCGGAGGTTATGCCTACCAGCGGCAATCCGGTGGTGTTCGGACGCAAGACAGTGGATCCGTCATACAAGACGGTGCTGGTTTATGGGCACTATGATGTTCAGCCGCCCGAACCTCTGGATAAGTGGAACACGGATCCGTTTGAGTCGGTAATCCACGATGATGCTATATGGTGCCGTGGTGCCAATGATGACAAGGGGCAGCTCTTCATGCACATCAAG
>JAEEGL013538274.1_pt1 | contig 11954 bp, 13 predicted proteins | sample 9134231 | NCBI WGS metagenome assembly JAEEGL01 (sample SAMN16246548, study PRJNA631951) | gut metagenome | biome: gut microbiome; feature: rumen; material: fiber-attached | host: Bos | place: Iran: Karaj | collected 2018-10 | reverse complement strand
GCGGTGAGAAGGACAGCGTCCACCTCGATACTTTCCCCGTGGTCGATGAGTCTCTCATCGACACCGACCTCGAAGCCCGCATGGAGATGGCCCAGAAGATCACCTCGATGGTGCTCGCTTTGCGCCGTAAGGTGAACATCAAGGTGCGCCAGCCGCTGCAGGCCATCATGATACCCGCAACTGAGGAGCAGAAGAAGCACATCGAAGCCGTCAAGCAGCTCATCATGAACGAGGTGAACGTCAAGGAACTGCGCTTTGTTGAAGGTCAGGGTATCCTCGTCAAGAAGGTGAAGTGCAACTTCCGCACTATGGGTAAGAAGTTCGGCAAGCTGATGAAAGGCGTTGCAGCCGCTATGGATGCATTGACGCAGGAGCAGATTGCTGAGTTGGAAACCAACGGCACCATCGGTATCAGCGTTGAAGGTCAGGAACTGACGGTCGAAGCTGCCGATGTGGAAATCATCAGCGAGGACATTCCCGGCTGGCTCGTTGCCAACGAAGGTACACTTACCGTAGCCCTCGAAGTGGAGCTGACCGATGAGTTGCGCCAAGAGGGTATGGCCCGCGAGATCATCAACCGCGTCCAGAACATCCGCAAGGAGAGTGGCCTCGAAATAACCGACCGCATCAATATTGCCATCGCACCCAATGCTGAGGTGGAGAAGTCGGTAAAGGCCTTTGGCGAATACATCAAGACGCAAGTTTTGGCCGATTTCATTGAGATTACACCTAACGACGGCGTTGAGGTGGAGTTTGACGATTTTAAACTGAACATAAAAATAACCAAAAACTAATGAATATGGAAGCAACTGAAAAAACACGTTACAGTGATGAAGAACTCGAGGAGTTCCGCACTATTATCAACGAAAAACTGGCACTTGCCAAGCGCGACTACGACCAGATGATGGCCGTCATAACCAATCAGGACTCCAACGATGTGGACGACACATCGCCCACGTACAAGGCGCTGGAGGAGGGTAGTGCTACACAGTCGAAGGAAGAAATTATCACGATGGCAGCACGCCAGCAGAAGTTCATCCAAGGCCTGAAGGCTGCACTCGTGCGCATTGAGAACAAGACCTACGGCATTGACCGCCTAACAGGGAAACTCATTCCCAAAGAGCGTCTGAAGGCTGTTCCTCATGCTACACTCAGCGTCGAGTCAAAAATGATGGGAAAGAAGTAAGAAGTGAAGAACCCGAAACGAATCATCTCTGATGGCTGGCTGGCAATCATCGTGGTTGCCAGCGCCATTATTATAGATCAGCTGATCAAGGTTTGGGTCAAGACCAACATGACCCTACACGAGAGCATCCGCATCTTCGACTGGTTCTATATCTCGTTCATCGAGAATAACGGTATGGCCTACGGCATGCAGATAGGTTCGAAACTGGTGTTGTCGCTCTTCCGTGTGGTGGCTATCTCTGTGCTTGTATACTACCTATGGCTGCAAGTGCGGAAGAAGGCTCGCATTGGCTATATCATCTGCCTGTCGATGGTGCTTGCCGGTGCCATCGGCAACTTGATAGACTGTATGTTCTACGGTCTGATGTTCAATGCTTCGTCCGAGGCCTACACTTCCTATTTCGTACCCTTTGGTACCGGCTATGCCCCTTTCTTGATGGGCAAGGTGGTCGATATGTTCTACTTCCCGCTCATCGTCACTACATGGCCCGAATGGGTGCCTTTCTGGGGTGGCGACGAGTTTATATTTTTCAGTCCCGTGTTCAACTATGCCGATGCCAACATCTCGGTGGGCGTCGTGCTACTTTTGCTCTTCTACCGCAAGGAAATCAGTCAAATAAGCCTGAAGCGTGAGTAGACACCTATTATATATTATAGGGGCTATTGCCGTGCTGACTATGGCATCGTGCAAGCCGACCGTACCGTCACGTTATATCCAACCTGACGATATGGAGGATTTGCTGTACGATTTCCATATAGCGCAGGCGATGGCTGATGAGAGTGGAAAAAGCAACGAAGAGCACCATTTTAACCAGACGCTCTACTTTGCAGCGGTGTTGGAAAAGCACGGGGTGACGAAGGCTGAGTTTGACTCATCGCTCACTTACTACTATATCCGTGCCGACCGTTTCAATGAAATATACAAGAACGTTGCTAAGCGGCTCAGTGAGGATGCTATGGAACTTGGAGCTTCCGAGGGCGAAGTTAACCGCTATGCCAAGCTGAACAACAATGGAGATACTACGGATGTTTGGACGGGACCATTGTCTGTGATGTTGCTGCCCTACGCTCCTTATCACAAAGTGACGTTTGTGCAGAAGGCCGACACGTCGTTCCGTAAGGGCGATGCCTTTATGTTCATGGTCAATGCCGACTTCATCTTCCAGAGCGGTTCACGTAACGGACAAGCCTGCATAGCCCTGAAGTATGACAACGACACCGTTGTCAGCCGTAATATGAGCCTGACTGTGTCGGGAATAAACCAAGTGCGCATACCTGAGATAGAAGGCCGTAAGGTCAAGGAGATACGTGGGTTTTTCTATCTGAATCCGGAAAAGGAGGAAACCACTACCCTGAAGCTGATGGTTGTCAACAACATTCAGCTCATCAAGTTCCGCAAGAAAGAGACAGAGGATGAGCAGAAGAAAGACTCTGTCGGACTAAAGAAATTACAACCTATTGATTTACCTAAAAACTAAAAAGCATGATGAATCTGAAATTCCGCTTGGCACTCATGAACTTTTTGGAGTTCGCCGTTTGGGGTGCTTATCTGACATGTATGGGAAACTACTTGGGAATTGCCGGATTGGGCGACAAGATCTCGTGGTTCTATGCCATACAGGGTATTGTCAGTATCTTTATGCCCACCATCATGGGTATTGTGGCCGATAAGTATATACAGCCTCAGCGGCTCTTGGGATTATGTCACATGGCGGCAGGTATTGCCATGCTGTGCTGCTGGTGGATGGGAGCTTCAGCGGGCTTCGGCAACGAACTGCCCAATAAGGGCGCATTTATTGCTATGTACACAGTCAGTGTGGCGTTCTTCATGCCCACCATCGCACTGGCCAATACGACCGCATTCACCATCTTAAAGAACAATGGCATGGACACCGTGAAGGATTTCCCGCCCATTCGTGTTATGGGAACCGTCGGCTTCATAGCCACCATGTGGTTCGTCAACTGTGCCGTTTGGGAAGATGGCGTTTTCTCGTTCTCCTTGGCCCAGAGTGCCTATAAGTTCCAGTACACGCACATGCAGTTCTTCGTATCAGGCGTGCTGAGCCTCCTGCTCTTCATCTATTGTTTTGTGGGCTTGCCGGAGTGCAAGTTGGAGAAGAAGCCTGCTGCATCGCTGGCTGAGTCGTTTGGATTGAATGCCTTCAAACTGTTCAAGTCCAGGCAGATGGCGTTGTTCTTCATCTTCTCGGCATTGTTAGGCATGTCGCTGCAGGTGACCAACGGCTATGCAGGCCCTTTCATTACCAGCTTCAAAGGCTCGGCCGACCCTGCAATCGCTTCCTCGTTTGCAGCTCACAACGCCACGTTGCTGACCTCTATCTCACAGGTGAGCGAGGCACTTTGCATCCTGATGATTCCCTTCTTCCTGAAGCGTTACGGCATCAAGGTGGTCATGCTCATGTCTATGTTTGCATGGGTGTTCCGCTTCGGGTTCTTCGGCATCGGTAATCCTGCCATGCCTGGCGTGCTGCTGTTTATTCTGTCGTGTATCGTCTACGGTGTGGCCTTCGACTTCTTCAATGTCTCGGGCGGCATCTTCGTTGACCAGATGTGTGAACCGTCTGTAAAGGCTTCTGCACAAGGTCTGTTCATGCTGATGACAAACGGACTGGGAGCAACTATCGGAACTTTGGCAGCGGGTGAAATCGTCAACCACTACTGCTCTTGGCAGGACGGCCATCTCGTAGGTGAGTGGCAGACGTGCTGGTTCATCTTTGCTGGCTTTGCATTGGTCGTAGGAATTGCCTTTGCTATTTTGTTCCATCCTGATAAGAAACAAGCCTAAGGAATTTCTCGTATGAATCGGGTACAGTTGTTCTACAAAGACATTGCCGACATCGTAGGCAGCGACGGTTTTTGCATCGTTCGCCTCGTTGAGAAGACTGAACAGCAGTCGCTCTGCATCATCTGTGACAAGATGGTGTCGGGACAGTTTTCCATACGCCTCAAGCATGCTCCGGGTACTGAACAATTCTTGCCCGAAGTGCTTGTCGGGATGCTGAACATGACGAACAACAACGACTTTGAAATCATGGTCTACGATATCGTTGACGGCAAGTATAAGGCTACGCTGCTCAACAAACGTACCTGCATGCTCAAGTCCATACGTATCAGCGATGCCGTGTTGCTCCACTATATTGCTCATATCCCCTTCTACATTGAGGAGGAATTGATGCAAAGGCAGTCAACACCCTACGTTCCTGAGACGGAAGGCATCTCTATTCCCATTAACACGCTCGACAACGAGCATTTGAACCGTGAACTGGAAAAGGCCATCGAGGCCGAGAACTACCGTTTGGCGTCGACGCTGCACGAAGAACTACAGAGGAGGAACAAACAATGAAGGAAACTCGGTTTTTCTATGTGCCCGATGCTGATAAGCTGACTGAACTGCCTGCTGAAGAAGCCAATCATGCCATCAAGGTTTTGCGGTTGAAAGAGGGCGACGAACTGATGCTGATGGACGGTAAGGGCAGTTTCTACCGTGCTGAGGTAACCCTTGTCTCCAATCACCATTGTATGTATCGTATTGTGGAGAGACAGCCCCAGCAACACCAATGGGAGGGACGGGTCCATCTGGCCATAGCTCCCACGAAGATGAACGACCGCATAGAGTGGATGGCAGAGAAGGCTACTGAGGTGGGCATCGACGAGTTGTCGTTTCTGAACTGCCAGCTCTCTGAGCGTCGTAATCTGAAGACCGAACGCATCAAGAAGATTGTGGTGGCTGCCGTCAAGCAGAGTCACAAAGCTTGGATGCCCGTTGTCAACGAACTGGTGCCATTCCGCCAGTTTATCAGCTGTCAGTCCTCCGGTCATCGTTATATTGCCCATTGCTACAACGAGGTACCTCGGGTGAATTTGTTCGATGAGCTCTGTCGGCTCGATGCTTCTGAGAATGCACTTGTCCTTGTAGGCCCTGAAGGCGACTTCAGCATCGACGAGGTGCGTTATGCCGTCAGCCAGGGGTTCGTCTCCGTTGATTTAGGAAAGAGCAGGTTGCGTACTGAGACGGCGGGTCTCTCTGCCGTTATGATGATGCAGCTGGCTAAACAAATAAATAAGTAAAACATGAAAAGACTCTTTGCCACATGCCTCATGGCAATCGCTGCAATGGCTGCCGTGAACGCCGATACGCTGACCGTCAGAAATCTGTTCAAGGATGTTCCGGACGGGGTGTTTCCCTACCTATCGACGAATAATCGCCTCGATTTCATTGACTTCATCGACTCAAACATGAAGGCCGAGGTGACCAACGATTTAGGCGGTAAAAGTATCATGACATCGTTGGCCGATGATTCGCTCACCATCCAGATGAACGAGGCGTGCATCGTTGACTTGCTGCTGTTGAAAGCAGCCCAACCAGTTGACAGCTGTACTCAGGTTATTGTCCTTGTCCGTACAGTCGGTTTGCCGAATCATGCTCAAGAGAGCGAAGTGGAGTATTATTCTGTCAAATGGAGGAGATTGGAACAGAAGCCTGCTTTGCTGTCGGACGACCAAAAGCGGCTTGATGAGCATACAAAAGAGTCAAACATTCTTAAAATTCTACAAGAAAAGCTTAATAAAGATTAAATATAGGCCTCTTGTTGAGGGATTTTTATCAAGATATCGATTATTTTTCATATATTTGCAGAGTGTTTTTCATGGTATTAGATTATTAAGGTTAATTTGAGTAATGTATGTCGTGAGACAAACCGAACTCATTCAGCTCTATCGCAATACCGTTTTAAAGTAATGCGAATGAGTAAAAGAAGGGGAGCCTGCGAAGGTTCCCCTTTTCCGTGTTTCCGTGTATATTTTAGTAGCTGCGGGCAATGATGACACGAGCCTTTGAAGGCTTGCCGCTCACCATGTCGACACCCGGTGTCTGCTCGACACCGAAGGGCATGCAGCGGATGGTAGCCTGTGTCTCCTCCTTGATCTGAGCTTCGGTCTCAGCTGTGCCGTCCCAGTGGCAGAGGAAGAAGCCGCCGTCCTTGATACGTTCCTTGAACTCCTCGTAGTTGTCGCACTCATAGATGCGGGCGTCACGATAAGCCTTGGCCTTCTCGAAGATGTTCTTCTGAATGTCGTCCAACAGCTGCTCGACGTACTCCACAATACCCTCAATAGGACGTGTCTCTTTCTCCAAGGTGTCGCGGCGCATCACCTCGATAGTGCCGTTCTCCAAGTCACGGGCACCGAGTACCAAACGTACGGGAACACCCTTCAGCTCGTAGTCGGCAAACTTGAAGCCGGGACGTTTGTTGTCGGCATCGTCGAACTTCACGGTAATGCCCTTCTGGCGCAGTTGCTCAATGATGGGCTGAACCTCCTTGTTCACCAGTTCCATCTGCTCCGGCTTCGTCGCAATGGGGATGATGACCACCTGGATAGGAGCCAAACGCGGCGGCAATACCAGGCCGTTGTCATCGCTGTGGGTCATGATAAGGGCACCGATGAGTCGGGTGGATACGCCCCACGAAGTTGCCCATACATACTCAGGCTTGTTCTCTTTATTAAGATAGGTGACGTCAAATGCCTTTGCAAAGTTCTGTCCGAGGAAGTGCGAGGTGCCGCTTTGCAGAGCCTTGCCGTCCTGCATCATGGCTTCGATGGTGTAGGTATCGAGAGCACCAGCAAAGCGCTCGGTCTCGCTCTTCACGCCCTGTACAACGGGCACGGCCATCCATTCCTCAGCAAACTTGGCATACACCTTCAGCATCTTCTGTGCCTCCTCCTCAGCTTCCTCACGGGTAGCATGAGCCGTATGGCCCTCCTGCCACAGGAACTCCGAGGTGCGCAGGAACGGACGGGTACGCATCTCCCAACGCATGACGTTACACCACTGGTTGCACATCAGGGGCAGGTCGCGCCACGACTGAATCCAGTTCTTATACGTGTTCCAGATGATGGTCTCCGACGTAGGACGGATAATCAGCTCTTCCTCTAACTTGGCAGCAGGATCGACCACTACGCCGCTTTTGTCATCGGTAGCCTTCAGGCGGTAGTGGGTCACCACGGCACACTCCTTGGCAAATCCCTCGACGTGCTCGGCCTCGCGGCTGAGAAACGACTTGGGAATCAGCAAGGGGAAGTAGGCATTCTGGGCACCCGTTTCCTTGAACATTTTGTCTAACTGCTGTTGCATCTTCTCCCAGATGGCGTAGCCATAGGGCTTGATGACCATACATCCTCGCACGGCCGACTGCTCTGCGAGGTCTGCTTTCACTACGAGATCGTTGAACCACTGGCTGTAATTATCAGCTCTTTTGGTCAAATCTTTCAATTCTTTTGCCATGATTATTCAGTATTTAGTCAATTTGAGTGCAAAATTACATAAAAAAACTCAATTAACTAACACGAATAGCGAAATAATTGCTATCTTTGCACCGTAAAAATGAAATATATTGTCTAACATCAATAACATTTAACGAAAAAAGATTATGAAAAGTATGAAGACTTTGGCCATCGCCCTCTGTGCAGGTATTGTGATGGTAGGATGTAACAATTTGCAGAAAGGTGCTGCCATCGGAGCTGGTGGCGGTGCTCTTCTTGGTGCCGTTATCGGAAAAATCGCTGGTAATACTGCTATTGGTGCTGCCGTTGGTGGTGCTGTAGGTGCCGGTGCCGGTGCTATCATCGGTAAGAAGATGGATAAGGCTAAGGCTGAAGCTCAGGCTGTGCAGAACGCCCAGGTTGAGTCTGTGACCGACGCTAACGGTCTGCAGGCTGTGAAGGTCACCTTCGATTCTGGTATTCTGTTCACCACGGGTAGCTCAACCCTAAGCTCTACTGCCAAGAATTCACTCACCCAGTTCTCGAACGTGCTGAAGGGCAATGCTGATTGCGACGTGGCCGTTCAGGGTTATACTGACAACGCCGGTTGGAAGAACTCTACCGCTGAGCAGAGCCAGCAGAAGAACCTCAACCTCTCTCAGCAGCGTGCACAGGCTGTGACCAACTATCTGCAGTCGCTCGGCGTGAGCAGCTCACAGATTCGCAGCACTACCGGCTTTGGTGAGGCTAACCCCGTGGCCGACAACTCTACTGCTGCCGGCAAGGCTCAGAACCGCCGTGTAGAGGTTTACATGTATGCTTCCCAGAAGATGATTCAGGAGGCTGAGGCACAGGCCAACTAAGCCGTAATGCTGAAATTCATTAAGAAACTATTACGCAGAATCGTGGTGGCTTTCCTGGCTTCCACGATTCTTTCTGTTGTGGCGTTGCGTTTCATTCCCGTCTGGTTCACGCCGCTTATGTTCATCCGATTGGCTGAACAGGTGAAGGAGGGTAGGGAGTTGCGTCTCAGCCACCACTGGGTGTCGCTCGATGAAATGTCGGAGCTGATGCCCATTGCCGTGATAGCCAGCGAGGATGCGAACTTCATGAAGCATCACGGTTTCGACTTCAAAGCCATTGAGAGTGCCGCCAAGCGCAACATGCAGCATCCCGAAAAGCAAAAGCTCGGAGCATCGACCATCACCCAGCAGACGGCCAAGAACGTCTTTCTGTGGCCTGGACGCTCATGGGTGCGCAAGGGTTTTGAGGTTTATTTTACCACGTTGATAGAATTGTTCTGGCCGAAAGAGCGCATTTTGGAGGTCTACCTGAATTCTATCGAGACAGGCGAAGGCATCTACGGTGTCGAAGCCATTGCTCGCGAGAACTGGGGCCTTCATGCCCACCAGCTCAGCAAGCAGCAGTGTGCCCTCATTGCCGCCACACTGCCCAACCCTCGTAAGTTCAGTTCAAAGAATCCCAGCCCCTACATGCTCAAGCGCCAAACCCGCATCCTGCGCGAAATGAACTACGTGAAAAAGATTGTAAAGCTCAATAAGTGAGGCCATAACTGCAGCATCGGTGGGCAGGCAACTTCGAGTCTGGCCGGTGGTTTATGCGGCCGATGACTAAGCGGTTGCGGGTTAAGGTGCCGACGTAAGGGGATTAAGGGGGCAGTAAACTGGGACTCAGGGTAGGGGCAAGCCGTTCTTTAAGTAGGGTAAACTCTCGTTCGCCTATACCCAAACAACCGTTCGCCTATACCCAAACGGCCGTTTGCCTATACCCAAATGACTGTTCGCCTATACCCAAAATAAAGGCCCAATTTTTCCGATGTATCAGCTATATGCAAACTTTTGCAAACTGGAAAAGGCATTGCAAACTATTGCGAACGAAAAAGTTTGGAGGTTTCGTTTTTTTGTCGTACCTTTGCGCTATGATTTACGAATTGCTGATAGGAATAGTCATCTATACGTTGCTGTTTGTGGTCACCATGCAAAGCAGCCGACGGAAGGTGGTAGCCATGCAGGAGCGACTGGACAGGGTACGCATCTTGCAGGAACAGCAGCAAGCGCAAAGTCAGCAGAGCATCGCGCAGAACGAGGCGAAGATCAGGGAGCTGGAAACGCTGCTCAAGAAGCTGGGCGACGAGAATTCACTACTTCGATTGGAGTTGGAAGAAAAGAAAGCCACGCTCGCGTATAATAATAAGGTGGCTATGATAGAGAACGAGAAACGGCAGCAGGCCGAGACGGTCATCTTCTCGTCGGACATCTATCACCGCATACAGGACTGCTTGAACAACGGTCGTAGCCTGACTGCTGACGACTGGGCAAAGTTAGCCGGACTGGTGGACAGCATCTATACGGGGTTTGCCGAGAAACTGTACGGACTTTATCGCATGACGGAGCAGGAGTATCATGTCAGTCTGCTCATCAAGGTGCGAATACAGCCAAAGGACATTGCCCTGTTGACGGCTCACTCGAAGGAAAGTGTGGCAACGACGCGCAGCCGGCTTTACGCCAAGGTGTTCGGTAAGAAAGGGTCGTCGAAGGACTGGGACGACTTTGTGCTAACGCTGTGAACATTGAACGTTGAAGATTGAACATTAAATATGTAGGATTATGATTGAGTATTTTGCACAACATTTATGGCAGGTATGGGCCGTTATGGCTGTGATTTGCCTGATTCTGGAGATGACGGCGGGTGACTTCTTCATCATCTGCTTCTCCATTGGAGCTGTGTTTGCCGCTATCACGGCCTTGGTCGGCGGCAATATCTACTGGCAGTTGCTCTTGTTTGCCATCTTTACGCTGATCAGCCTGTTCTGGGTACGTCCCTTTGCTCAGCGCTATCTGCACAAGGGTGAAGACAACCGCGTGAGTAATGCCGATGCCTTGATGGGGCGTCAGGGCAGGGTGGTGGAGGCTGTCAAAGCCGACGGTTTCGGACGTGTGCAGATTGACGGCGACATCTGGAAGGCTGTCACCAACGAGCCGCAGGACATCCCTGCAGGAAAGAACGTCCGCGTCGTTGGGCGTGAGAGTACTATCATTACGGTAGAAACGTTGAACGTTGAACATTAGACATGAATTGTTTTACAAATTTAAAATATGAATATTATGACTTACGTTTTGATTGCCATTGTCGTTTGCGTGATACTTTTCGCAAAGATGGCGCTTGTGATTATCCCTCAGTCGGAAACCAAGATTGTGGAGCGCTTAGGCCGCTACTATGCCACACTGCAGCCTGGTATCAACATCATCATCCCGTTTATCGACCGTCCCAAGTCGATTGTGGTGCTGAATCATGGCCGCTACCAGTATTCTACGACCATCGACCTGCGCGAACAGGTGTACGACTTCCCGAAGCAGAACGTGATTACGAAGGACAACGTGCAGACAGAGATCAACGCCCTGCTGTACTTCCAGATTGTAGACCCCTTCAAGGCTACCTACGAGATTAACAACCTGCCCAACGCCATCGAGAAGCTGACGCAGACCACGCTGCGTAACATCATCGGTGAGCTGGAACTCGACGAGACGCTGACCTCGCGCGACACCATCAACAAAAAGCTGTCGGCCGTGCTCGACGACGCTACCGACAAGTGGGGTGTGAAGGTGAACCGCGTGGAGCTGCAGGACATCACGCCTCCCGACTCCGTGCTGACCGCTATGGAGAAGCAGATGCAGGCCGAGCGTAACAAGCGTGCCCAGATTCTGACCTCAGAAGGACAGAAGGCCGCCGAAATCCTGGCTTCGGAAGGTGAGAAGACTGCCATCGTGAACAAGGCCGAGGCTGCCAAGCAGGAGGCCATACTCCAGGCTGAAGGTGAGGCCCAAGCACGCATCCGTGTGGCCGAGGCAGAAGCGAAGGCTATCGAGCTGATTACCGAGGCTGTGGGCAAGTCGACCAACCCTGCCAACTACCTGCTGGCCCAGAAGTATATTCAGATGATGCAGGAACTGGCCGAGGGCGACAAGACGAAGACCGTCTACCTGCCCTACGAGGCTACCAACCTGCTCGGCTCTATCGGCGGCATTAAGGATTTGTTCAAAGCTGACTAAGCGTATGAGTAGACAACGATTATACCTGATGGCTGTTGCCGCCCTGTTCGCGGCAACAGCCTCGGCGCAAGATGACACACGCTCGTCATCAAGCCTTTACCTGCCTGCCTACAAGAAGGCCGACGTCTCGATGGCGTTCGACACCAAAGGCGAGGGCATACGTTTCCAGCCCACTTGGGGGCTGGATTTGGCATGGATTAACGGACAGAACCTGAAAAAAGGTGTCAACCACATGGGCAAGGAGAACGTCGGCATAGGGCGCAGCTCGTTCAGGGTGCTCAATCCCCTGAAAGGTGATACGGCACTGACGAATGACCAAATATCAGGACTGCGCGAACGGTCGAACCTATTCAACCAGGTGGTTTCAACGACCCTGCCGTTAGTGCTCAATTGCGACAACGGATACAGACCTTCAGG
>JAEEGL012805119.1_pt1 | contig 11954 bp, 14 predicted proteins | sample 9134231 | NCBI WGS metagenome assembly JAEEGL01 (sample SAMN16246548, study PRJNA631951) | gut metagenome | biome: gut microbiome; feature: rumen; material: fiber-attached | host: Bos | place: Iran: Karaj | collected 2018-10 | reverse complement strand
TCCGGGAACTCAACGCCGCCGAACAGGGACTCGAGGTAAGGCCGGTCGAAGATTGACACGTTCGTGAACGCGGACTGGTCGATTCTCAGGAAGGGCTGATTGAGACGGTAAATGAGTTTCTGGAACTGCTGGCGGAGGTAGTAGTCGGGATCTTTCATGTAGTACCCGTCCTCGACATCCCGTTTCCAGAAATACCACGCCCAGATCAGAACGTTCGGCATACCGACGGCTCCGCTCTGGCGGTTTGACAGGAAGGAGACGAACTCGATCACGTCATCAAAGTATGTAGTGAGATGCTTCGGGGCTTGGTTATTGTATTTGGACAGGAAGAACAAGCCTTCCGTGGCGAGGCGGGTGAAATCGTTCGCCCAGCAGTACGGAAAGTAGCTCGCGGTCGTGCTGTCGTTCAGGTAGAACGCACGGCTGAACTCGGCTTCAAGCCACTGGCGTGCGGTGCGCAGCCCCCACATCTTCTTGATCTCAACAAAAATCTTATTGAGGCCGAACAGCTTGTCGCTGCTCTTGCCTTTCTCCGTCATAAAGCTCCTGATGTCTTTATGGCTGGAATTTGCGTTCGGGTCGATACTGGCATCAGCAAGCGTCTCCTTGTCAACGAAGTTGTCGATGAACTCGGAGTAGTCGAGCTGTTCAGGAGCGATGCCGTTGATAACTTCAAAGTCGTAGCCATACTTGTTCTTCAACGACTCAAGCGTTCTCTCAAAATCCTTATCAAGTTTCAGCAGAATATTCATATACTTGATCCCTTCCTATATAATTACTGTCCGTTGAGCCAGGCGATGGCGTCCGTGAAGTCCATGATCTTACCGTCTACCCCGAGCTTCGGCGCGGACATGATGCCCATCTTTATCATTGCTGGGACATCCGTAAACACCGTGTAGCCGATGTTTTTGGCATCGAGCTTTGAAGCGAGCACCTTACACTTCGGGCATCCGGTGGAATACAAAACAATTTCGGAAATAACGATCACTCCCCTCTTTCGGTTTCTTGCGCATATCGGGAGATCGTCTCATAAACCTCTCCCCAGTTATAGACACGAATGATACCGTGCGCTTCGGCATCAAAGGATCTGTTGTGCGGCGAATCCATCAGGATGGACAGATAATTGCCGCCGATGTGATTGTGCGGCGCGTCATCCACAAGGACATCGCCGATCACCATCTGCTTGTTTGCCGTAATGACGACATGATTCCAGTCAATGAACGGGAAATATTTGAAAAGCACGCGCTCCATTTTGGTTTTCAGCGTCTGGTAGTTGGAGCTTGTGACGACATAGATCTCATGCCCGTCATCAAGGAGCTTCTGCATATATTCCTGCGCATACGGAAATGGGATGACACGCTGCCACAGCTCGTCCTCAAGCAGAACGCCGTATACCTGTGATTTGGACAGAGAGGGGTACGCGAGGTCAAGCTGCCAGTCGTGTACCTCACTCTCCGTTACATGTAAGCCGTAGCGCTCGTTCAGATATCCAAGCCATGTGTGGAGCAGATTCTCGATCGTGTCATCCATATCGACAAGGATTCTCAACTTCTTCACCAGATTTTCTTCACTTACTCTTCCTCCAATTCATCCGCAAACTGGCTGATCCAACTGCGATGGTTATGCGTGAGGGTGCAGAACCTCGCACGCTCCTGTCCACGGAAGTGCTCCATGTAGCGGACAAAGCCGCTCTTACTCTTATCCTCAAGGTCGCACTGGAGATCGTGGCCGATGACAATGACTTTCGTGTGGAACCCAACACGGGTAAGAACCGTTTTGAGCTGCGAGGCTGTCATGTTCTGCGCTTCATCGATGATAATTACGGAGTTTTCGAGATTTGTGCCGCGCAGAAATGTATCGGTAATGCAGTTAATAAAGCCAGTCCCATTCTTTTGGTTTACCAAACTTTCTGTGTTGATAGCGGTGTTTGGATTGATACCGCAATTCACGAGCGCCTGATAAAAGGCTTCAAAGTACACAGAGGATTTCTCTGTGAGATCACCAGGGAGGTAACCCTGCTTGCGCTCACCATACGGAGCCATGATGTAGGTAATGCCGTTGTACATGCCATAGTGAACAAGCATATTCGCAACGCCGGTAGCTACTGTCGTCTTGCCTGTACCAGCTCTGGAATTACAAAACACGATGTCAACGTTTTTATCCCAGATGCAATTTGCGAAAGTCTCCTGTTCGTCATCCAGCATCATGCCATAGAACATCTTCGGATCGATATTCGCAGGAGCATCACCCGGAGGCATCATGTCGATCATCTGTCTCTTCTTCGTACCCATAGACGCCTCAGATCACTGTATCGATGTCGCAGTCAACGCCAATGATGTAATCAACGAAGCCTTTCTCCTTTGCTTCATCAGCGAACAGATACCACTCGACGCGGAGCTTGCTGTCATACTCATCGCTCGTCAGGTTAGAGCGCGAAATGATATACTGCTTGACGCGCTCTTCAACCTTACGGTTAAACTCCATCTGATCCTGCGCCTTTGCGCCGGAGTTGTAGACGAAGTTAGAGCCATCGTGCATGAGGTACTTTGCGTTGCGTGTAGCAAAACGCTTGTGCCCAGCCAGTCCGATCAGGAAGCCCATGCTGTACTGATAGCCAAGGTTAATCGTGTAAATGGGGGTCTTGCTGCTTTGGATAACGTCGATCAGCTCAAAGCCGGAATCGACTTCACCGCCGTTGGAGACAACGTAGAGAAGGACAGGCTTTCTATCGGCAGGCTCAATACCAAAATCTTCCCGGTTATACTGCATGATATGCTTTGCAACATCAGCGATCGAAAACTGGTCGATCTCCGAGTTCAGGAAGAGCTTGCGCTGCTTTAAGTCTTTGAGATAAAAGATTTCATCAACCATCCCGCCATCCGTTAAAGCCTTGTCAAAATCGATCTCGATATCGTAGTAGCCCTTATTTTTAGTCTCCATAGATGTTCTCCTTCATGTATGTATTGATAGCTGCATCCAAATCGTCGAGAGTGCCATCGTTGATGATGTAGTGATCCGGCACAGTATTATTCAGCGCCGTCTCTGACGGATGCTGCTGCTGTTCGGCAGTAAGCGGGCTGATGAAGTGCGGGCGCACGACGCGCAGATGCTGCACATCAAAGCCAGCGTCGCGCAGCTTCTCGATCTCATTTGGGAAACGTGAATCGGGGATCAGAACATAGTCCCACTCGCCGTCGAACAGCTTTAGGATAGAGATGATAAAATCAACCCAGTAATCAGGCATCTGCTTACGGATAACATCCGTCCCAACATACTGGAGAAGCTGTCTTCCGCTCTCGTCCTTCTCGCCGTTCCACCCGAAATACGTCCTGCAGATATACTTGAGTAAGTCCGCATAATGCGCGATCAGCACTTTATCGCCATTATCTTCGAGCTTCTTGCTCAGAATGGCGGCTGTCGTATCCTTGCCGTTTTGAGCGTGCCCTGAGATAGCGATAACCTTCAATGTCTCACCTCCTTTCGTGTTTTAAGCAAAAGAAATGGCCTGCCTTTCAACTACCACAGAATCTGTCTGCGATAAGCTGTTGGGCAAGCCTGTATCCATTTGGCATTTCGGCGTAGCCATATTCAATTTCCCGGCAAATTGTCAACGAACTCGCGGAAATTTTGCCAATTTGGAAGTGTGTGAACATATTTATTATATGCGGAATGTGCGCTAAAGTGCTGCGCAAGATACATACAGGCGTCGCAAATTGCTTTGTTGTACCCGTCTTCGTAACCGTGCTTATACGCCTGCTCGCAAGCATCGTACTCAGTCATTTACACGTCCTCCAAATCTTTCACAGGGCTGATAACACACTGATCGATGATCTTGTCCATGCAGTCACAGCAGAACCAAATATCGAGAGAACACATATCGTAGCGGGAACCGTAACCGATCTCGCTGCTCCTGATGGAGAAGTCCTCCTGCAGATCCCACATATCCATTTCTTTCCCACAGAGATTGCAACATCTTTTGCCGTTCATTCAAAGGCTCCTTTATGTATTGATTTTGAATCCGTCCAGAAATTCATCAAGCTCCGTCGAGTCAACGTCTTCTTCTGACAGAGGATAATGCTTTGAAAGATAACGAGTAACTGTATCCGAAATAATATCGTCTACGTTATCATTGAGATTCACATATCGGACGATCATCGGGTATATGATATCTCTGCGCACATCAATGTCGATCGCCTCATCATACAGAATCATGTTGCACCGTTTGGCGCGTGATGCCTCTGTGAAAAGTGTGATTTCAATAAGGCTCCGGTTTTCAAACATGATGAGAGTATAATGTTGTGTCACGCTGACATTGGTAACGCCTGGGATGCCCTGGACTTCCGCCGCACGAAACTCATTGATAAACTCGATATACTCAACCATACTACCAAAGAAGATGATTGCTCGGTAATGTTTATTCTGATAGCAACGTGTCATGGCCTCCGCAAAAGTCTCCGCGTTAAGCGGCTTTACACTGTCCATCTTAAACTCGCCTTCTTTCTGATGGTTTTCTTGATATGGTTTATGTATGAGCGAGAGAAGCCAGTGTACTCAGCGAGTTCCCGCTCTTTATATCCAGACATCAGCCCGTTGAGAACAATCTTCTGGATATCTGTGAGGGAGTTAAAGAACTCAACCACTTCTTTATTATAGGAAAGGATCATATTAGACGGGATGTGCTTTGATACACATTCAGCACGCCAGTACATCTTATATTCGTTATCCATACAGCGGTAAGCGAGCGTTGAAAACTTATACCCGCTGGATGCGTCATACGCACGCGCCGCTTTACAGAGGCCGATTGCAAGAACACCGTAGAACTCTTCAAGATCGGCCTCTTTGATCTTGGCGAATTTGTAAATCAACCTATGATTCTTCCCTGCAAGCTCACGCTGAGATTCCGTGAGCGCATATGTATCTTGCAAACGATCACCCCTTAGTAAACTTTGGTGTAACTGGTAAGCGTAAAATAGATCCCGTCACGATTGAAACCTGTGCAATAAATGATGTCGCCTTTATGTATGGGATCTTTGTTGTAGATGTTGTTATATACGGTGAACCGTCCCTCAACACCGCTGCCGATCGATTTTGTAACGACGGTATAGCCGAACTGCTTACCGTCTTTCTTCCGGCAGACGGGGAATGTGTCGATCACATAGAGCTTGCGCCTGTCCTCTTCCTTACCGGAGACGTACCCGACGTAGCCCATAACATCAACGAAGTTACGCACCTTAACGAGATCGCTGAGATCCTCCATACCAGCCGCTTTGATCGCATCCTCGATCTCATGGAGGATTGCTTCAATATCGAGGATTGTGTAGCTCTTGGCGAACTGCCCAGACTTTGTGACGCCAACAGAATACTTTGAGACGATTGGCTCAAGAACTGTCCCGTCAACTTTGTCTTTGGAAATCTTTCGCGCTGCGCCGCGCTTAAAAGTTTCGTAGTACATCTCCGTCATGCGGAGAAGCTCGCGCTGATTGCCGAAGTCGGAGAAAAAGTCCAATTTAATGAGGATATCGAGCTGACGTGTGTTGAGCGATGCGTGTTTGTCGATCGCGTCCAGCACATCCATGAAGTATGTAAAGTTGTTATACTTTGCGATGTCATACAGCTCTTCGGCGATACCGTCGCTCATATACTTGATGGATGACAAGCCTTTGGCGATGATGTTTTTCTCCTTATCAAAGAAGTAATCGCTCTTTGAGAGTCCCCACTTCGGCATCGTGATGTGAATGCCGACGCGGGTGGCATAAGCTGTGCCGTTTCGGATGTCTTCCTCATTGGCGGCGTTATTCAGGAATGCGGTGATGAACTCGATCGGGTGATAGTAGCGGTAGTAGGCGCAGAGGTAACCGAGCAGACAGTATGCAACGCTATGGTTATAGCCGAACATGTATGATGATGCGTCTGAAATAATCTTCAGGAACTCTTTGGCTTCTTGCTCTGCTGCTTCACGAGGCTGCGGCGACTTGGAACAATATCCTTCGAGGATGGACGGGAGCGCCTTCTCCAATCTGTCTTCCTGCTTTCTTGCAATTGCGCGGCGGACATTATCCGCTTCGCTGCCTGACAATCCACAGACTTGCTGCAGAAACGCGATGATATCTTCCTGATAGATCAGGTAGCCAAGATTGTTCTCAAGAAGTTTATCGATCAATTCGGATGGATTCTTGTGAGGAACTCTCGCTAAAAGCTTGTCACGATATGACGCGCCGGACGGACGGATACACGCCGTCACGATGGACATATCAAAGATGCTTTTAGGAACGAACTTTTTGAGGCTGTCAAATGCGAACTTTCCTTCAAACTGGAAGATGCCGGACGGGTTTTTAATCATGTCTGCCCACACAGCTTCATCATTCCAGTCGATCTCATGCGTCTTTGGGTACGGCCTGCCGAGGTAACGGCAGGTATCACGGATCACCTGTACGGTTTTAAGGATCAGGAAGTCGTACTTGGCAAGGCCGGTGTAGTCATGGATGTTTTCCATGTCGAGCATGAGGCAGTTTTCATCGTCCTTATCAAAGACGCCGAAGTTGTCAACCAGTGTGATGGGGCTGATAACCATACCGGCTGGATGCACTGACTGGGAGATCTTGGTGTCGTAAAGCCCGTCAAAGTAGTAGAACAGTTCCGGGTACTTTTTCTTCGTCTTCTCTTCGTCTGCGTCAAACTCAGATTTTATCTTCGCAATTTTCTGCAAACTCCACGGATTGTCATCAGGTCGCATGGGATTTGCCTTGTTCCACTTCATGGCAAGGGCACGGCCCGCGTCGTCGATGACGCCCTTGGCCTGCATTGTACCGAAGGAAGCGACACGCGCTGTCTTGTCAGCGCCGAATCTGTCCGTGATATAGCGGAAAATCGCGGGACGGTCAGATTCAACACAGTCAATATCGATGTCTCCGATCTCCTTGCGGTCTTCGTTGCAGAAGCGGGAGAACACGGTGTGCCACACTTCGGGATTCAAGTCGATGATGTCTGTGACATAGGCGACACGGGAGCCGCCGACAGATCCTCTCGCGGTGCCAATCGCCATGCCCTGAGATTTGCACCAGCAGATGAGCTCGGACATGGAGAGCATGAAGCCGTCCATCTGGAGCTTCTGGAAGACGCGCATCTCTTCATCGATGGCGGAGCGGAAAGCGGCCTCCTGCTCCCGAGGAATAATGCCGCTTTCGAGTTTCTCCTGAAACTTGCGCTCCACGGTTTCAACAAACTTCTGAGAGTCGGCCTCGCGGGAGCCGTAGAGGATCGGATACTTGATGGAGACATCCAAATCAATGTCTTCCGTCATGTCGTACAGGCGGTTGGTATTCTCGATCGCCTGCATATACTCTTCCTCTTCGAGAGCACCCTGCGTCCTGAACATCTCGACAAGTTCGTCGTAGGTTTTATAAGTAAGATCGAATGAGTCCTCATCCCCGTAGGATTTATGTTTGGCTGACAGAAGAATCGATCTGCACTCAGCCTTGTACGGGGTCGAGCTGTGCGTATCCGTCCCGGCGATCAGAGGCTTGTTGAGCTTTTTCGCAAGAGCGGCGAGCCGCTGGTTGAAAGCCACCTGATCCGGGTGGTGATGCGCCTGTACTTCAAAGAAATCATACTTCTCGGCAAGCTCCATATATCTCGGGTGCGTATCGGGGAGCTTGTTCAGGGGCGATGCGAGACAGGCGCTGGTTGTGATGATATTGTTTGAGATTCCGAGGAACTCATCGAAGCTGAGTCTGTTGGTATAGTAAAAATGGTCTTTATCACAGGACTTGCTGACAAGCTCGTTGAGCTCGCGCACGCCGTCCATGTTCCGTGCCATCAAAACGGTGTGGTAGTTATCCCTGATCTTTTCATCGAGAGTCTCTGTCAGGTAGATCTCCACAGAATGTATGTATCGAATGCCTGCTTTCCGGCAGGCCGCCCATTTTTCCGTCCAGTTCAGAGGTTTGCCGTGCTCTGAGATCGACAGCGCCTTTTGCCCGTTCTGTACGGCTAAGTCAACGTAGTCCTGATACTTCGTGCAACTGTCAAGCAGACTGTACTCTGAGTGGCAATGGTACATAATGTATGAACCTATAAGATTTCCACCTCCTATCGGAGTTTGAGCCGCTGCGAGTAGAGCTTCTGGAACACATCCTGCCCCTTGTCAACGGGTGAATCTTTATCGCTGAGTAAATCCTCTCTATCCCAGATATATTCCACATTTAGATACCGCTTCAGCTTCTGAATATTGTGATCGTCACGCACCCTTACATCCTTATCGAGAGCGAAAACCACGCGACACCCGAGTTTGAGCAGAATTTTCATCTGATTTGGGTTGAGATGCGACGTGAGGATTGCGCCGCAGTTATGTATGCCCCAGGTATCGGCGAGCAAAACGCTCTTACAGCCCTCGAAAAGTATGATTTCGCCTTCTTTTTTGATGGATTCCATGTTTTCGGCAACGCCGTAGATGGTATCGAGCGTGCCCCACGAGTAAAAATAGCAGTATTTTCGCTGATTTTTCTCTTTCCACTGTGGGTCAAGCGTTCTGCCGCCGACGTTGACGATCTTGCCGTTCATGTTTCGGATTGGATATACCAGTCTGTCCGAAAATCCATCGTAAAACACCTGAAATTTGTCCAAAGACGCCCTTGAAATGCCCTCTTGCTCCCAGATTGCGAGCTTGTCGTCACGCTTTTCATATTTTGTCATGTAATCGTCGGGTAACGTCGTCGCACTGGAAGTCTTTTGGGTTGATTTCGGCCTCTTGTAACGCTTACAGACAAGCGTTGCGGCCATTTTTCGGCCCGGAGAGGCAAGTTCTCCGTTTACTCCGGCATATTTCTTGAGAATTTCGATTGCTTCTCCGGCTCCGCAGTGGTGATAGAACTTCACAAAGGTGAAAACGTTGCCGCCGATGCCGGAACTGTAGTCGTAGAAGCACGGAGGATCTTCGCGGACAGAAAATGAAGGAGTTTTCTCGTCCTTGAACGGGCTGAGCCCCCAAAATTCCTCTCCACGTTGCTCAAGATCAACGTATTGCGAGAGAAAGTCCACAATATTGATGGATTGGATCAGGTCATTTAACTCCAAACAGTCACCTCCTGTCCGCAGTCCTTATTTTTAACTTGATTTAGTATGGAGTTTGCGGGATATGCTGTTTCGCCTCGGAATACAGGATGTGATTGCCGTCAAAGATCATGTCGATGTACTCACCGGGCGCCATTTGCATCCCGTTTCTGTTGAGAATGACACGGAGCTTCTTGTTCCCGCATTCCGGGCCGTCCGCTTCGATCTCTTCCGGTGTCTTATCCTGAATCATGGCGATTGTGCTGGCGTTTCGGCCGATTTTGGCGGAGTCCGCAACCTTTCCGGTTACGGTAGCCTGCGCCGCGCCGATCCCGCAGATTCCCATGTCGCCGCAGATCTTGTTTTTCACGGTATCGACGAATCTGCCAAGCTCCTGATAGGAGTCGAAGGCATCGCCGTCACCTGAGCCCTTAAAGTAGTCCACAATCAGAACATCAAGCCCCTGTGTGTGCTGGACTTTCTTCGCCGCCGTGTAAATACTCTGCTGATCGAACATCGGGATATAGATATGCGTGAATTTCCGCGTTTTGAGCCACGCTCTGGCGCTGTCGATCTTCTCTTCCTCTTCCGGGGAGTAATTGCCGGACACAACGCGCTTGTATTCGATGCCTGTGAGGTGCGCAAGCACCCTTGCGGTGAACAATCGTGTGTTCAGCTCACTGTCCAGGTACAAAACGGCAAGATCGCGCTTCAAAAGATCCATCGCGCAGTTGAGAAGCATCATGGATTTGCCCTGCTTTGCTTCAGCGGCGAAGATAAAGAGCTCACCGGGCTCAATTGTCGCGTACTCATTGAGAGTTGGGAATTTGAACGGGATTCCGGCATAACCGCTCCCCTGCCGCGCCTTGATTTCCTCCCAGCACTTGTCAACGACTTCGCTGTACTGCGGAATGTCGTTCGCGGAGGAAAACTCTGTCATCACATCGTCGATGGCGGCGTAAATCTTCTGCTCGATATCTTCCTTTGGCCCCTCGTAACACATGCGCTCGCATTCTCTGAGCCGATCCAGTGTGTCACGGCGGAAAGCCGCGTCCAAAACATTGTTCACAAGGAGTTTGTACTCTTCAACAGAGTCTCTGGCGAGTACGTCGCTGTTGTCGATCAGCTCGTTGAGCCGATCAACTGTCAGCTCGCTCACGCACTTCTTGGTTGCCTCTTTAGAGCCGAGAACCTCCATAATGTTATAGGAATCGATGGTATTGATGCCTTTCTTGGCAAGTTCACAGATTGCCGTGTACACATATTGGTTCTCTTTGTCCGTGAAATGATTCGGAAGAAGCTGTTCGGAGTAAAAAGACAGCTCCGGGTTGTGGATCAGCGAGGCGATGACGCCGGATTCACTCTCAATCCTGACAGTTGCGTCTTCTTTCGATCTTATATGTATCACCTCGATTGCCAGTAACAGCACTCATCGTTCAGGCCACAGATATATTTGCAGGAGAAGAAATCGATGCGCGGCGTGAACTCTTCCGTGCCCGCAATGTCTTCAATGCTGCTCTTTGCCCAATGTATGGCTTCGTCGTAAGCGGATTTGCGGAAAGGTTCAACGATGAATGTGTTTGTCTTGAAGCAGTTAAAGCACAGCGCTTCCGGGAAACAGCCGTAGTCATCTTTCACCGCTCCGGCGTAGAGGTAAAGCTGGCGAAGCATGTCGTCAAGCTCCTGATCCTTTACTGTGGGATTCGGACGCTTGCTGCGAGGCTTTAAGTCTCTGGATTTATTGTCAACGACATACAGGTTTCCGTCTTTCTCGCCAAGATAATCGATAAATCCGATGAACGGATAGCCACCGACGGAAGAAACCACCTTTTGCTCAACGCCGAGCGTGCGAAACGGGAACGGCTCAAAGTCTTCGAGGTATTTCGTGCCGAGCTGTATGTATTTCTTGACTGTGCTTTCCTGCGGGCGAGCGCCCTGTACCTCTTTGGAGAAATCAAAGAGAAATTTGATCTGCATTTCTTCCTTTGTCAGCTCCCCTTTATAGTAGCCCTCCAGGAGCTTGTGCATGAAGGAGCCGTAGGAGGCGTAGAACTGAGGACGCTCGCGCATGTGCTTGATATATTTAAGGAACCACCTGTAAGGGCAGTCGTGGAAGGATTTGATCCGGCTGTAACTCCATATCATGTCCTCGATCAGAGGACGATAGCTTATCTCTCCCACGGACGATTACCGTCCTTAGAACGGGAGACGGGAGTCGTCCACTTCGCCGCCGTCTACCTGCGGCTGAGGCTCAGTGCTTGCCGCTGCGGGGGCTGCGGCTGCGTTCTCGCCCTGCATCTCAAAAGAAAACACCTTAAAGTTGGTAAACGTTGTATTGCGTTCCTTGTCGTAGCGGTTCGTCACATCGATATCGCCGAGCTTGATGCGATCCTTCTCCTTCAGAGCCGCCGCTTTCTTCGCGGCTGCCGTACCGACGAAGCTGACATAACCGCTGAAGTCCGTCTCATACTCGCCGGTCTGCTTGTTCTTGCGGCTGATGGAGATACGCGCCTTGGTCAGCGTATCGGACACAACCTCGGCACCCCACACAGTTGCGAAACTGTCTTTACGAAAACCCATATGTATTACTCTCCTTTGACAAATGTGCTCTGGAAGTCATCCAGAAGTTTAGCGGCAAGAGCCGGTTCCTTGATGGCGAAGTAGTTCGCGTTCTTCGCAAAGCGCGTCAGGAACTTCTTCACCTTTTCCTTCTCGGCATCGTCGGGATGATCCGCAAGGTACTGCTTGAGCTTGACATCGAACTTCTCGATGATCTCGGCGGCAATGGCCTGATCCTCGGAAACCTCGGCTGCCTTCTGCTTGCTGCGGTAAGCGTCAACATCCGTGTCAGACTGGGCAATCTGGAAATAATTTGTGAGGAAATACCTTGTGCAGTATGTAAGGCC
>JAEEGL012442024.1_pt1 | contig 11954 bp, 8 predicted proteins | sample 9134231 | NCBI WGS metagenome assembly JAEEGL01 (sample SAMN16246548, study PRJNA631951) | gut metagenome | biome: gut microbiome; feature: rumen; material: fiber-attached | host: Bos | place: Iran: Karaj | collected 2018-10 | reverse complement strand
TGATAGCTTTCTTTGAGCAGTCGACGGAAACCACTTGTTTTGCGCCGCCTTGCAAGGCTGTCACGGAGAAACCACCAGTGTAGCAGAAGGTGTTCAAAACTATACGACCTTTGGCGAGCTGCTTCACCAAGTCACGGTTGAAACGCTGGTCGAGGAAGAAGCCGGTTTTCTGTCCTTCCTCCCAGTCAATCAGGAACTTGGAGTCGTTTTCAAGTACGAAGTCTTCGCATTTTCCGCCGAGGAGGTAGCCATCGTCGACGGCATCTTTGCCCATGCGTTGCATCGCCTCGGAGCTTTTGTTGTAAATCGCCTCGATTTTGAGCTCTGGTATGGCCTCCAATGCCTTTGCTATTGCGTTGACACTCAACGCCATGCCTTCTGTCTGTGCTTGGATGACGGCGGTCTTGCCGTAGATGTCGACAATCAGTCCCGGGAGGTTGTCGCCTTCGGAATGCACGAGGCGGAAGCAGTTTGTATGCGGATTGTCAATGAATCCGAGGGCTTTGCGTGTCTCGAAGGCAGCGTTGAGGCGTTCCTGCCAGAACATCGCGCCTATCTTGGTGTTCTCAAACGAGAGCAACTTTACTGCGATGTTGCCTGCCTCGCAGAAACCGGTGCCGAGGATCTCGTCTTTTGAGTTTGTAACTGTCACAATATCACCGGCTTGCAGTCCTGAAGCGGCTTTTGCGATGGCGCCCGAGAAGATCCAAGGGTGGAAACGCTTCACGGCGTCGTCTTTGCCTTCACGAAGCTTGATAACAGGGTATAACGGATTCATTTTCAATTATTTTTCAATTTTCCAAGGCTCGTCGAGGTCGATGTCCCAGTTGGCGTGCACCTCCAGAGTGCCTTTGTAAAACACTATCTTTTCGGGTTGCAGCCTCTTCGCGAAGTTGCCGGGACTCCATTCGCCGTTAGCGTCTTGGTCGAGTGTGGCTTTGAGTTTGTATTTGCCTGGGTCGAGGTACTCGAATGCTATCTCGCCTGACTGTGTAAGTATATGTTTTTCAACGACTTTACCTTGCTCGGTCATTAACTCGATGATAACTTGCGGTAAGTCGCCGGGCACTTCGACGGTGAGATATACATTACCGAACGCCGACTCCTCCTGTACACTGAAACTCAGTTTTATAGTGTCGTTGGTGAGGCCTCTGAAACCGAAGAAAGTGGAGTCAGGGACGAGAATCTGGTATTTTTTCTCTGGCTCGAACTCTTTAGCAAGCTGGTATTTGAAACCGTACTCGTCGACTTTAACAAAATGTAAGTCGTTGAGTATGGTGTCTTTATCGACTATAAATCTGGTGGTGTCGTGCTCGTTGAGCTTCGTCACAGGCTCGTTAAACGTGAGCACCAGCGGCTGGTAGGGCTTCAGCTTACCGCTTTTCAGGTTGTTTTTCACTGTGAGACTTTTTACTTTTGTCTCCTCCTGGTTGCGACGTCGTCTCGACACCGACTCGCGTGGTTTGAGGCTGTAATGTGTTGTGTCACTGATGTTTACACCGTCATTGATGCTGATCCAGAGGCTGTCTTTTGTTGGTGTGAAGTACCACAATACAGTGTCTTTTCTTGAAGAATAAACCGGCATAATGTTGAAGGTGTCGGGAAGCTCCTCCAAAGGCGTAATGCTCACATTATCAGCAGGATAGCGGAAAACGAAACGTAACAATCCCGCCTCCACAAGTTCTTTTTTGAAGATTTTCTGGATAGAGTCTTCCTGAACGAACGAAAACAACTCGTAACTCGGATTGATTGTGTCTTTAACTATCTGTTTTCCAATGAAATACGGTCTGACTAATTCCGAATAGAACGCTATCTCCTCGTTTGGGAGGTCAAAAACAAGGTTGGAATTATTGTCATTCAAAGCGAAAAGGAGATATTCCTTGTCAGCGAGGCCCGAAAACTGAAACTCGCCGTTTTTATTGGCCGTTGTTACGTAGTTCGGCTTCACACGATATGGCAGTGAGTCGAGCGTAACTGTATCATGATCATTTGAATACAGTGCTACATAGAAGTTTTCGCCTGGTTTTAGGGTGGAAGCTGAGGTGACTTTTCCTTTCAGCGAAAGCGAGTCGATAATGTCGCCTGTTGAGAAGTTGAAGGTGTAGCCACTCATCACATTGCCTTCGTGAAGGTCCTTGATAGCGTCGCCGAAGTTGATGGAATAGGTGGTGTTGGGCTTCAGAGGCTCTTCGAACCTTATAATCACTGTCTTGCCGCTAGTACGATACGTCGGTTTTTTGTTCATCGGAGGCGATATCAGCACGTTGTTCGATGGGTTGTTGAGTGTCACAAACTCATCGAAAGTGAGGTGTATTGAGCGTCCTTTGAAGTTTGTCGAGTTGTTGGCTGGTGATGCCTCAAGCACTACCGGTGCCTTAATATCCTTCGGACCGCCGCTTGGTGAGACGACATTGGCGCAGCGAATCATCAGAATCGCGACGACAAAAACCGTAATATTTATTGCCCATTTTTTCATGATGCAAAAATAATAAAAATTCATTATTACTCCTATTCGAAAAATTAGTATCTTTGACACATTATTAATTAAAGTAGTGCTATGAAAAAGATATTCACGGTTTTATTTATGTTTTGTGCTTTTTTAATGAATGCACAAGTAATGCAAGTGTCTGGTAATCAAAGTGGTACGTGGAGTGGCGAGGTGCATGTTGTAGGCGATGTTGTTGTAGCAAATGATTCATGTTTGGTTGTAGAACCAGGTACATCTGTCATCGCGGATGCGTATTTTGAAATTACAGTCTTGGGTGATTTCTACGCAGAAGGCACCGAAAATGAAAGAATTACGTTCACGGTGGCCGACACCACTGGCTATTCAAACTATGATGATCCGCAAAAAGGGGCATGGAAAGGTTTTACATTCCAAAAATCTAATACTGTAAGACTTGGTTATTGCGATTTTTCTTATGGAAAGACTGCAATTGATGGTGACGGCGGCGTGATGCGCGTATTTTTGTGCCAGGATTTTGAGATTTCGAACTGCACCTTCCATCATAACACAGCGAGAAAAAGAGGTGGTGCAATATATGCCGAGAACTCGGTTGTGAACATAAATGCCTGTGAGGTTTACGACAATTTTGGTACTGGTTTTGAGGGCTCTTACTTCTGGGGCACTGGTTTTCAGTTTCTTAAATGTGACGTGACCATTGCCAATGTGGTGTTTCACGACAACTATAGCGATGTCGGATACGGCGGCGGCATGAATATCGATAGCTGCAACATGGAGATGAACAATGCTGTTTTTTACAATAATTATGCAGTAAATGCTGGTGGTTTGGGTATCCAACGTTGCAAAGAATATCAAGTGAAAGTGTCGAATATGCTGGCTTACAAAAATGCAGTGATGCATTACGGCGGCGGTCTTGCCATAGCTACTTCCGACCCCGAACTTAACAACCTTACCATCGTCAATAATATTTGCGGTGGCGGCGGCGGAGCCGGAATGCAGAATGCTTTTGATGCCGCTCCGACACTAAATAACTGTATTTTCTGGGGAAACCGCGCCATTTATATTTCGAACGACACAGATACTATCGATTATTACAATGGTTCTCAGATATGGCTCTGGGGTAGCAACTGCCGTCCTGTTTTTAAAAATGGCGTTGTCCAATATGGCTTGGACTCAATTTATGGACATGAATATTTGCCTGAAGAGAACTATATCGATATGATTGATGTCGATCCATTGTTTGTGAATCCTAATGTGTATGATTATCAGTTACTTGCGAATAGTCCGTGCGTTAATACTGGCGTGGCCGACATCACAGGACTGTTTATCCCTGACACCGATCTGGCAGGCGGACCGCGTGTCTACGACGGCAGAATCGATATGGGATGTTACGAGTGGAACAATATCGGCTTGAATGAGTATATTATCGAAAACAATAACCTGTTGGTTTATCCTAACCCATTGAATGACAACGCTTTCTGCCAAATCAATTTGAATAAGAAAACTGATGTGGTTTTGCGACTTGTTTCGCTTGACGGCAAAGAGGTTTATCGTGAAAATTGTGGTACTTTGGAGGCCGGCGAGAATCATATCTCGCTTGACGGGATGATGAGAAACATCGAAAAAGGTAATAAAATATATTTATTAATTGTTGATAATCAGTTTGTTAAGATAGTCTATTGATATGAAGAAAGTCATTTTGGAAAACAAACACGTCCTTTGGATTGCGTTGTGCATCGTTGCATTTGCGCTTATAACTCTGGTGTATTTCTCACCTATCATGCAGGGCAAACGCCTGAAGCAACACGATATCGAGATGTACAAAGGTATGTCGAAGGAAATCGTTGATTATAAGGCACAAACAGGGGAGCAGAGCTTGTGGACCAACTCTATGTTTGGTGGTATGCCTGCGTGGAATATAGGAGTGCCACAAAACAGCAACCTCATGACATATGTCAACCGTATTCTCAACGTGGGTTTCCCGCATCCTATAGGCGCGGTGTTTATCAGCATGCTGGGCTTTTTCATACTGCTGCTTGTCCTTGGCTGTAAGACATGGATCAGTTTCATTGGGGCGTTGGCATACGGCTTCACCTCGTATCTATTCATCGTGATTGGTGCCGGACACAACTCCAAGGCGGTCGCTATGGCTTACATGGCACCTGTCATCGCCGGTATCTTGTTGACTTACAAAGGGAAATACCTCTGGGGCGGCATCCTGACAGTCATCGCACTGGCTCTTGAGATACGCGCTGGACACCTCCAGATAACATATTATCTGCTGCTGATAGTGGTGTGCATCGTAGTTGCAGAGCTCATCGACGCTATCAAAGAAAAGAAATACCTGCATTTTTTGAAAGCGAGTGGCATTTTGCTATGTATAGCTGTCATCGCCATATTGACTTGTACCACAACGCTTTACGCGAATTATGAATTTGGCAAGGAGACCATGCGCGGCAAACCTGTGCTGACGAAAAATACTGAAAACCAGACCAAAGGTCTTGACAGAGACTATGTTACGCAATGGAGCTATGGTATTGGCGAGACATGGAGCCTGATGATTCCTAACGTCAAAGGCGGCGCTTCAGGCTATATAGGCAACGACAACAAGGCGTTGGATAAATGCGACCCGCGTTTCCGTTCGACGATAGCGCAACAAAACGCCTACTGGGGCGACCAGCCAGGCACCAGCGGACCGGTTTACGTAGGTGCCATCGTGTGTTTTCTGTTTGTATTGGGACTTTTCGTGGTGGAAGGCAAGTACAAATGGATACTTCTCGCCGCCACGGTGCTCTCGATATTGCTCAGCTGGGGCAAGAATTTCATGGGATTCACCGATTTCTTCCTCGATTATATTCCGGGTTACAACAAATTCCGCGCAGTCTCGATGACGCTGGTGATTGCGGAGGTGTGCATGCCATTGCTTGCCTTCCTGGCCTTGGCGGAGATATTCAAAAACCCTGACACACTCAAGCAAAACAGAAGATATGTTTATATCTCGCTCGGTATTACAGGCGGTCTGTGCCTGTTGTTCTACATCATGCCGCAGACGTTTTTCAGCTTCCTGAGTCAAAACGAAGCTGCGCAGTTCCAACAGCTTCAGTCGGAAAGCGATGGCGCGATATACAAGCTGTTTGCCGATGAGCTTGCCAAGGTACGTGTGGCAATTTTCCGTGCCGATACCCTCCGCAGTTTGTTCTTTATTATAGTGGCATCAGTACTGATATTGTTGAGTATCAATGGTAAACTGAACAAAAAATACATGTTCGCGGGCTTGGCACTGTTGGTGGTATTTGACATGTATACCATCGACAAGTGTTATCTCAACAATGATAATTTCATCGACAAGCGTAAAGCCGACAAACCTTTCGTGATGACTGAAGTCGACAAACAGATTTTGCAGGACAAAGACCTTGATTATCGAGTGATTAACCTCACGGTGAGTACTTTCAACGATGCAAGTACCTCGTATTTTCACAAGTCAGTGGGCGGATATCATGGTGCCAAACTGCGTCGTTATCAGGATGTTATCGATTATTATCTGAGCAAGCGCGACTCGAATTACTGGAAAGTGCTTAACATGTTGAACACCAAGTACATAATATATCCGAAAGACCAGCAAAGAATGGCGTCGAAGAACTACGAGGCCTTCGGAAACGCTTGGATTGTAGGTGACATGAAGTGGGTAGACACGCCTAATGAGGAAATTGACGCTATCGCCAACACCGACGTGCACAATGTGGCCATAGTCAATAAAGAATTTGCAACTTTGGTAGGAGATTTCGAGGCTACACCGGCAGAAGGCACCATCCAACTCGTTGATTATAAGCCAAATGAGTTGAAATATACCTTTGATTCATCAAAGGATGAGATGGTTGTTTTCTCTGAAATATGGACCCAGAAAGGCTGGACGATGTGGATTGACGGTGTTGAGAGTCCGTTGCTGCGCGCCAATTACATTCTGCGTGCGGCAGTTGTTCCGGCAGGTCAGCACGAGATCGTAATGCGTTATGAACCAAGCATTTGGCGTATTGGTAACACCATCCAGTTCATCACGTCTTTGCTGATTTTGTTGGGCTTTGCCTTCGTTTGTTACTACACATTCAAAAAACGTGATGTGACTATATGAAACGTGTCCTGATAATCACCTATTATTGGCCGCCATCGGGAGGGTCGGGCGTTCAGCGCTGGCTGAAGATGTCGAAATATCTGCCCGAAAACGGTTGGCAGCCAGTGATTTACACTGCCAAAGATGCCGAATATCCTGTTGAGGATCAGTCACTTATGAATGATGTGGCACCTGAGGCGGAGGTTATCAGACGACCGATTGTGGAGCCGTACACTTTTTATAAAAAGTTCCTTGGAATAAAGAAAGGGGAGAAGGTGAAGGCGGGTTTCATCAACGATGGAGCTAAGAAAACGGGCTGGAAAGAGAACTTAAGTGTCTGGTTACGTGGCAATTTGTTTATCCCTGACGCGCGTTGCTGGTGGATCAGGCCGTCGGTGCGATTTCTCAAGAGATATCTGAAGGAACACCCTGTCGATGCTATCATCTCGACAGGTCCGCCGCATTCTATGCATTTGATTGCCAAAGAGTTACATAAAAAATTCAACATCCCGTGGGTGGCCGATTTCCGTGATCCGTGGACTGACATCGATTTTTATAAGGATCTTAAGCTGACACGCCGAAGCGACCGAAAGCATCATCGCCTTGAGCGACAAGTGTTGAGCGAGGCCACGAGGGTGGTCACTGTGGGCTGGGATTGTGCGAAAGGCCTCGAAAATCATGGAGCTAACAACGTCGCAGTGATTACTAACGGATACGATTTTTTTGATATTTCTAACGAAAATTATCAAAAAACATCCATATTGACCATGTCCCACATTGGCATCATCGGTGCAAACCGTAATCCGGAAATGTTTTGGGAGGCGATATCAGAATTGGATATACCAATGAAAATCCGCCTGATTGGCCAAATCGACAACTCCGTCATCGAATCAATAAAACGTCATAATATTGAAAATTACGTTGAGATAATTCCGTATATCCCTCATAATCAAGTGATTGAGGAGCAACAGAAATCGGATGTGCTACTGCTTTTCGTTAACAACACACCTAATGCCAAAGGTATTTTGACAGGAAAACTGTTCGAATATATAGCGTCAGGCCGCCCGATTTTGAGTATCGGCCCAGAAAACGGCGACTCGGCACGTATCCTCAACGAGACCCAATCAGGTGTGACTGTCGATTTCAACGATAAAGAAAAGATGAAATCGGTGATTTGGGATTTTGTTGAAAAATATAATGATAATCAATTGATTACACGGCATAACGAAATGGTTGAGAAGTATTCAAGACGTAATCTGACCAAAGATTTTGTAAAACTGTTAAACGAAACATTAAAGCAATGATAGATAAAAACTATTGTGCCAGTTCATATTTGGCCTTGCGATATATTGAAGATGATGATAAAGAGTTTTTTGACGGACTTCATCATCAGGTTTATCGGCAGATGCCTGTCGAGAAAAGGACTCATGTGAAGACAGCACAAGAGATTGACAAAGCCATTCAGCATCAGTTTGATGGAATAAAAGATGAGAAATTGGGCATCCTTCTTTCTGGCGGTATGGATTCAGCAATTCTGGCTTCTTATATGCCAGGCTGTGACGCCTATACTTTCAGATTCTTAAACGGGACATTCCAGTCGGAGGAATTGCACAGAGCCGAAAAATATGCTCAAAAATACAATCTCAATCTTCACTATGTTGACATTAATTGGGACATTATTGACCAGTGTCTTGACGATGTGATGAAGGTTAAAGGTGCACCGGTCCACTCAATTGAGCCTCAGATTTATCATGCTGCCAAGCAAGCTCAAAACGATGGCATAACCCTAATGATTATTGGCGATGGCAGTGATTATGTCTTTGGCGGCATGGACAAGCTTCTTTCGAAAGACTGGGATTTCGATGCTTTTGAGAAGAGATACACCTACATTTCGCCTTCAGAAGTGTTAAGAGAGCCTGTTTCAATGACGTATCTTTTTGAGCGTTACCGTTTGCCTGAAGGCAAGATTGATTATCTGAAATTACTACAGGATCTTGCAATTGACGAAAGTTACGCATCATATCAGAATGCGTTTAAGGCAGCGGGTATGCCATATCTCGATCCATATGCTTCGCTTTATTTGTCAGAGCCTCTGGATTTGAAACGTATCAGAAATGGTGAGTCGAAATACCTCATCCGCCAGCTTTTTGCGATGAAATACGCCGACTTGCCTGTGCCTGAAAAAGTGCCGATGCCTCGTCCTGTTGACAGCTATTTTGAAAAATGGCAAGGCCCTAAACGCGCGGAATTCCGCTCAGACATTGATATTAGCCGTTATAATGGAAATCAAAAATGGCTTATGTACTGTCTCGAACGTTTTTTAAACAATAATGACAAATAATAACACAATGATAATCGGATATACAACTGGAGTTTTTGACTTGTTTCACATTGGGCATCTGAATCTCCTCAGAAAAGCCAAGGCACAATGTGACCATCTCATCGTGGGCGTGTCAACCGACGACCTCGTCATGTACAAGCACAAACATGCCGTTATCCCTTTTGAAGAAAGGATGGAAATCGTCAAAGCGATAAGATATGTTGATGAAGTGGTGCCTCAAGTCAATATGGACAAGATGGCGGCATGGGAAAAGCTCCATTTCAATGTGATGTTCGTCGGCGACGATTGGAAAGGAACTCCAAAGTGGGATGCTTACGAAAAACAATTTGCCGAAGTGGGGGTTAAGATAGTGTATTTTCCTTATACCAAAGGCACTTCGAGCACGCTTATCAATGATGTTTTGCTTAAATTAAGGAATTCATAATCAATAATATGGAAGATTTTTCGTGTTATAACGGCGAAGGGACTTTGTTGAGGAAGATGCAGATGCGCATCCTTGATATCATGTTGGAAATCGACAGGATATGCCGCAAACATGACATAAAATACTGGCTTGATGGCGGTACGCTTCTGGGTGCCGTGCGCCATGGAGGTTTTATCCCCTGGGACGACGACCTCGACATCTGCATGATGCAGGAAGACTACGAGAAGTTTGTCGAAATAGCCCCAAAAGAATTGTCAGAACAGTTTTTGCTGCAAACTCCCGAACTGGATCCTTCGGTCAAAGTGGAAATATGCAAAGTAAGGGATAAAAATTCGTTTTATGTCACCAAACATGACGATTTCACGAAAAACTATGCCAAAGGACTTTATGTCGACATCTTCAATGTGAATCCGTGTCCGAAAGTGTCACGAAAAGTGTTGAAACCTTTGATGAAATGGCTAAATAAGACTCATTTTTTCTTTAAAGTCAAACAAGACGTGACCCTGAAAAACTTCCTTGCCACTGTCACTTTCCCAATCTTGAGTGTCATGATGCAGGCGGTTTGGGCAATAATCTGCATCAAACCCAAGACAAAAGTCGGGAAAAACAAGTTTTACAACACATACGGCACATATTACGAACCTGACGACATTTTCCCAATAAAAGATATTGATTTTGAAGGCAAAAAACTGATGGCTCCGAGTAATCCTGACGGATTGCTCAAGTCGATATTTGGTGATTATATGCGGATTCCGCCCAAAGACAAACGTGTCACTCATATAATTCATGTCGAAATTCATTAAGTCATGAAAGTAGCCGTTATTTCCAGAGGAATCCCAAGCATTCAATATCCGCTCAACGGAATTTTTGAGTTTGACCAGGCAAAAGCTTTGGCAAAGGCGGGGATGGAGGTAGCTTTCATCGCTATAGATTTCAGGGCTTTTTCATATAAAAGGAAATGTGGCTTGTTCAAATACGAACGCGATGGAGTCAATGTGTTTGAGCTGTCATTGCCCATCGGCGTATATCGCAGAGCTTTGCCGGTTTTGCAGCGGCTTTTGCTGATACCGTTTCGTGCAATGCTTAAAGATTTTGGAGAACCTGATATTATACATGCACATTTTTATAGCATAGCGGCAATAGCAACAATTTTAAAAAAGAAATATGATATTCCGCTCGTAATCACCGAACACAGCAGTAAACTTAACAAAGCAGGTGACGAGATAAGTGGTTTGGACAAAAAAATTGCGACAAAGGCATATAATAGCTGCGACTGCCTGATTTGTGTTTCCAACACATTGAGAGATAATGTTTTGCGTAGCTTTAACCATGACAGTGTCGTGATTTCTGATATGGTTGACAATCAGATTTACAGTTTCAGTGGGCAAAACAAAAACACTTCGCCATTTGTTTATGTCGCTGTGGGTAACCTGGTGCCTATCAAGGCGTTAGATAAGCTTGTAGAGTCGTTTGCCAAGGTTAATGACGATGCCCGACTTGTCATTATAGGCGACGGTCCGGAGAAAGAGAACCTGCAAAACAAAATAAATGAGCTGGGGTTGGATGCGCAAGTAAGTCTTATGGGTCAGCTTAACAGGCAGCAAATCAATGAGATATATCAAGACAGCAATGTGTTTGTGCTGCCTTCTCAAAGTGAGACGTTCGGTGTGAGCTACATCGAGGCGATGTATGCCGGATTGCCAGTAATTGCTACTCGTTGCGGAGGTCCTGAGTCGTTTGTTGACGAAAACAACGGCATGCTCGTGGAGGTCAATAATGTTGACGAACTGGCAGAAGCGATGCGTAGGATACGTGAAAACTATAATAAATATAATCCGGTGCAAATTTCCGAAATATGTCGCGAAAAATTTGCACCGGAAGTCGTTGCCGAGCGGATAATCTCGGTTTATAACGGGTTACTCTAAGATTTACAATGCGTTGGCACCGCTCACAATCTCGATAATCTCGTTGGTGATAGTGCCTTGACGTGCTTTGTTGTACGACAGGTTGAGCTCTTTTAGCAGCTCGCCGGCATTGTCGGTGGCCTTCGTCATCGAGACCATGCGCGCACCGTGTTCTGAAGTGAAGCTGTCAAGCAAAATCTTATACACTTGTAGCTTTAATGACCTGGGTATCAATGAGATAAGAATCTCCTCTTTTGAAGGCTGGAAGATGTATTCAATCTCATCGGCAGGATTTATCTCTGTCTCAACTTGGTTTTCACTGACAATCGGCAAAAACTGCTCCTTTACCAAAATCTGTGTGCCTGCGTTCTTGAACTGATTGTAAATGAACACGATACGGTCGTATTTCTCATCCACGTAGTCTTTCATCAGCCTTTCGGCAAATGCGATGGTGTTTTCGTAAGAGAGATTGTCAAGAAGCTCGTTTTGGCTGCCTGCGAGACGATATTTCCTGAATCGCAGCGTCTCCTCAATCTTCTTGCTGATGCAAAGGATATCGACGTTGCCTTTTTCGTATTGACCCTTGAAATCTTCTTTCAAAACACGCAAAGTCTCGCGTAACACAGTTACGTTGAACACTCCGCAAAGTCCTTTGTTGGATGCCACCGGGATGAGTAGTATCTTCTCGTCTTCAGGATTTTCTTTGTGAATCT
>JAEEGL011621767.1_pt1 | contig 11954 bp, 9 predicted proteins | sample 9134231 | NCBI WGS metagenome assembly JAEEGL01 (sample SAMN16246548, study PRJNA631951) | gut metagenome | biome: gut microbiome; feature: rumen; material: fiber-attached | host: Bos | place: Iran: Karaj | collected 2018-10 | reverse complement strand
TATATCAGAAAAGCTTCAGGTATGTTCAGTATCAGAAAGAACGGCGGAGATTCCATATGCTATACTCAGGATCCTGTAGGTATCGCCTCACTCAGCGGTAACTACCTCTATTATCAGCATTACAGAAAACCTACCGGAACGGACGTGGACAGGATAACCATTGACAAGAAGGACAACGAAACTCTTGTTGCCAACATGGCCTCTCCCGCTTCCGCAGATGCAGGATACATATATTATGCGGGGGATGACGAAGATCATTATCTCTATGTTCTTGATACAAGTTCAGGTCAGTCAACGCTTCTTTATGAGCACAACATGTACGCGCCTATATATCAGAACGGATATATCTTCTATATGGATCTGGAATCCAATTATCATCTGCGCCGTTATTCACTGTCAACCGGTGAGGATGTTGAACTTACAAGCAACAGAGTCGACATGTTCAATGTATATGGCAACATGATCTATTACCAGCTGGATTCCTCAAGTCCAAGTGCAGCTCTCATGAGAATGACTACGGACGGTGCCGGCGAAGAAGTGGTATTGGAGGGCATATACTGTGATATCAATATCACATCCCAGTATGTATACTTCCATCCTTATGACAGCATGAGCCCGACTTATCATCAGTCAGTAAACGGACCTGTAAGTCCCACCGTATTCTTCCCTAAGGTGGAGAGCTGATATTAAGGCCCAGGCCTTTCCTACAACATAAAAAGCGGGAGCACTGCTCCCGCTTTTTTATATAAGTACTTGATTTAACTGCCTATATCAATTATTATCATAAGTAAGGAACGGGTTTTTCGACTGAGTAAAATCTTAGGATTGAAAAAGGCTACTCGTTTCTTTTTTTATGTTTATAATGTCGTATAAGTATTTCTTATTATCCTCTCCATTCCTTCGGCGTCATGCCGGTGTAATTACGGAATGCTTTGGAAAAGTAATTCGTATCCGGATACCCCACTCTCATAGCCACGTCACCCACCTTTGAGTCGGTAGTTGAGAGAAGTTCTTTTGCTCGTTCCATGCGAACCTCCAGAAGATATTCATAGATATTGCTTCCGTAGCGTGACTTAAAAAGCTTAGACAGATATTCTCCGGAGAAAAAATACTGCTCGGCAAAATCCCCAAGCCTGATAGTCTCACTGTAATGGGCATCAATGAATTCTTTGATATCCTCAATAACTTCTTCGGCTCTGGGTGCATTCCCACGCTCATCTTCATCCGAAAAATCCTCTCCGGGATGAAGTTTCCTAACCGCATTTTCTATGGCTGTATTCAAGTCTTCTTCGGTTACGGGCTTTAACAGATAATCAATCGCTCCGTAGCGCACAGCACTTCTTGCATAGCAAAAATCATCGTATCCGCTGATAACTATAAGAGCACATTTTTCCAGATCCCTGCCTGCTTTTTCCATGAATTCCATACCGTTCATAACGGGCATGGACATATCAAGAAATACGACTTCCGGCTTCAGTTCTCTGAGAGCTTTAAGTCCTTCTTTTCCGTTCTCAGCATATTCAGGACGCTCAAGATGGTATTTATTCCATTTCCCCAATTTGCTGATTGCTATTCTTACAGGCTGTTCATCGTCTATGATCAAAGTCTTATACATCTTCATTCTCCCCCAACCTGCCTCTCGGCACCTGCAGTTCGATAACTGTGTAACTCTTCTCCCCCGTCTTGCTTTCTATCGTCAAATCCACACGGTCTCCGTATAAAAGCAAAAGTCGATTATACAAATTGGCCAGTCCTATACTCTGATTCTTATCAGCCAAAGTCTGAGTCTTAAAGCTCTGCTTAAGCATTCTGACCTTCTCTTCGGGAATTCCGACACCGTCGTCACTTACCTGAATATAGAGTTTTTCAGGTGACATTCGGACAGTTAAAAGAATACGTATCGAATCCCTGTCTCCCTCCATACCGTGAAGTATGGAATTCTCGATCAAAGGCTGAATAGAGATCTTGGGAATAGGAATATCCAGTGCATCCGGCTCGACGATCATATCCACATTCAGACGGCTGCCCATTCGGCACTTCTGAAGCATAATATAATTGTCCGCATATTTCAGTTCATCCGACAGTGGTACAACATTCTCAGCCTTAATGGAATAGCGAAGGTTGGACGCAAGAGCTGTCAGCATCCTGTAGATATTGGTCTCATCGTTGAGAAGTGCCTCTGTACCGATAGCCTGAAGCGTATTATAGAGAAAATGCGGATTCACCTGTGCCTCCAGGGCTGCGAGCTTTGCATTTTTCTCATTCAGCTCAGCAACATAATTCTTCTGGACCAGCGCATTGATACGTCCCGTCATCTCATTGAAAGAACGGCTTAGTTCCGCACTCTCTCTGCTTCGTCCAAGCTTTGTTGTAACAATTCGGCCTTCACCGAAATCTTTCTGATACTGTGCCAGAGATGCCAATGGTGCCGAGAGATAACGGATCAGCATATGTGCGGCCAAAAGCGCAAAGCAGAGGAATATGCCGCCGATCATCAGGGCGAATCTTCTGGTCTGTTTTACCTGTGACAATACGTCCGCAACAGGCACCAGACTTGTCATATAGAGTTCCCCGTCACTGTCTGCGGCCTTGGCCAGAAGATATTCTTCATCACCTATCCTGCGATATACTGCCTGATCTTCTGTGGCTTCCGACAGGAAAAGACTTATATTGTCTTTTGCCGAATATCTCTGTAAGGCTTCCTGCATATCCGCGGAAGCATTTGTATAGAGGAGCTCACCGTCACCGTTATATAGACTGATGATCTCATTGGGTCCGAGATTCTGCGAGGTCAGATAATCTATACTGCTCTCATCCACCTCAAATTCCACGATAGCCACAATGCTCTTGTCCTCAATCCTGATGATCGAATGTGCAAAACGCAACAAAGCCTGAGACTCAGGAGACGGAAGCAGCGCATAATTCTTCGGGCTGTCCAGACATTGCTTATAACAGCTCATATTTGGTATACCGTAAGCTCTATTCACACGCACTATTTCCGCACGGGAATCCTGACCGATATTCAGGCGCTGATTCAAAAGGTACATGTGATAAGACAGGACATCGCTCCTTGTGTAGAAATATGAGTGCACAGTAGTTCTTATATTCTCTATCGAAGCACTGTCCAGCGGATCTTTTGATAAAAGCATGGCATAAAAATCACTGCTGTATACCGGCATGATGGAAAAAGCTGCCAGCGACTCTATGTATTCCTCCATATTGGACATTCTCAGATGTAACAAAGAATGATTAGCCTTCAGCTCCGCATCAATATTTCGATGCATTTCACGGTTGTAGATGTAGTAGGACAGTACACCCGTAAAAAGCATAAGGATCACAGCAAGGAAAAGTGTGAACTCAGCCCACAGAGGCATTTCATTCATTTTTGAACGTATGGATTCTTTTATTTTTTCCACTTCCTTAATCATAAGATAAATATACAACTTTCCGGTTTTTCTTTCTATGTGTCAGAAGTTTTCTATCTGTTTTCTACAGTTTTTATAACGGAATTTTCCATTTTTTATTTAAAATGACGAATCTATAATGCAGTTAATGAAACAGTAATATCAATTTTTCACAATGCACTTTCAGGAGGACTTATGCAAAAGCTAAGCAAACGGCAACGAAAAGAGCATCGGGAAAATATTATCTTCACACTTCCCGCCCTGCTTCTGGTCTCCATAATGATGTATGTTCCCTTTGTTATGAGCGGTTACTACTCTCTGACAGAATGGAACGGAATCTCCAAGGAGCCCGTCTTCGTCGGCCTGGAGAATTTCAGGAAACTATTCAGCAACGGCAGCATCTTCACGGGAACCATTCTTTTCACCGTAAGATATACACTGCTCTTTATGCTGGGCAGTAACGTCATAGCACTGCTGCTTGCTGTGGCACTTACCAGAAAATTCAAAGGAGCCAATGTATTCAGAGGTCTCTTCTTCATTCCCTACATAATGAGTCTTACCATCGTCGGATTCATCTGGAAATTCATCTTTACCAAAGGATTCGAGAAGTTATTCGCTGTTACGGGAGCATCGATCCTGAATCTCAGCTGGCTCGGCGATCCAAAGCTGGCCTTCTACTCCATCGTGCTTGTCGGAATATGGCAGGCCCTGGGCTTCTACATTGTCCTCTATATCGCAGGACTTCAGGCCATTCCGAAAGATGTGTTGGAAGCCGCTACCGTAGACGGAGCAGGACCTTTACAAAAATTCTTCCGGGTGACTCTTCCTTTACTTGGTCCTTCCATAACGACCTGTATATTTATGAGCCTTACAAACGGACTGAAGGTCTTCGATATAATCTTAGCCCTTACAAAAGGCGGCCCCGGAACAAGTACCTACAGTACTACAATGCAGATCTATCAGGAAGCATTCACTAATAACAACTATGGATTAGGTTCTGCCGAAGCTATCCTGTACTTTATCTTTGTACTAATCACAACTCAGCTGGTACTCAGAATCATGAATCGACTGGAGGTTAACCTGTAATGAGCGCACAGACTAAAAAAGAGATCCGAACGATCATCCTGATAATCCTGCTTACTGCTTTTACTGCTATATACATCTATCCGGTATTTCTGATGTTTATGAATTCCTTCAAGCCTTTTGGAGAAGTAGTGTCGGACCCGATAGCGATTCCCCAAAAGCCAACCTGGGAAAACTTCAGTTACGTGGCTGCAAAAATCCACTATGTCCAGTTATTTTTCAATAACGTACTGATAACATCCATCGGAATCCTGGGTATAGTATTCTTCTCTTCTCTTGCGGCTTATATATTGGACCGCCGGAAGAGAAAATATACAAAACTGATATACGGAATAATAATCACTCCCATGTTGATACCTTTTCAGACCATCATGATCACACTCCTAAAAGCCATGAATGTAATACATCTGGATCAGAGTCGTGTGGGCTTAGGAATTCAATATTGGGGATTCGGAATCCCAATGGCCACCTTCATCTTCTTTAACTTTATGAAGACAATTCCCAATGAGATCGATGAAAGCGCCAAAATCGACGGTGCATCCACCTGGAGAACATACAGCTCGATCATTTTTCCGCTGATGAAACCGGTATGCTTCACCGTAATTGTCTTAGATGTCATGTGGATCTGGAACGACTTCCTGCTTCCTCTCCTCATGGTAAACAGTTCCCAAAAGACCAAAACCCTGGTTCTGGCCGCCTATACCTTCGTAGGACAGATGAACACCAAATGGCAATATGCTATGGCCGCCATGGCTATGACTGTTTTGCCTTCCATTTTGATATTCATTCTGTTACAAAAATATATAGTGGAAGGTGTAGTAGCCGGCGCTGTAAAGGGGTAGGTATATAAACTTTTCTATACAAAGGAGGAAAAAAATGAAAAGAAAGTTATTAGCAGCAGCGCTTAGCTGCATCATGACCGTTACACTTTTAGCAGGCTGTGGACAGACTGCAGAAGCTCCGGCGGGGGACGCCGCTCCTGCACAGGCAGATACAGCTGCCGCAGAAAATGAGGCTGCTCCTGTGGATGCATCCGCTGATGAAGGAGAAATCTATATGTTCATCTCTTCTCCCGAATATGCTGATGCCATTAACGTACTCATCGAAGAGTATAAGAATGTAGCACCGGGTGTAACTATCAACTACGAGACCACTCAGAACGACTATCCTACTATGCTTAAGGCAAAGCTCAACTCAGGTGATGTTCCCGATATCTTCTCTTCTACATCCGGAAAAGAGATCGACACTTACTTAGAGTATTCATATGACCTTAGCAACGATCCTATAATGACAACAATGGATCCCGCTGTTGCATCTTCAATGTCTTCTACAGCAAACGGAGGCACAGGATGCTACGGTTTTGCTATCAAGGGCAATTACTTCGGTATCGTATATAACAAAGCAATGTTCGAAACAGCCGGTATCGCAAAGTTCCCTGAGACAGATGCAGAGCTGGTTGATGCCTGCGAAAAGTTAAGCGCTGCAGGCTTCAAGCCCTTTACAACAGGTTTTGCAGAATGGTGGGTATTCAAGCACACATACCAGAGCTTCGTAAACGCAGCTGCTGACGGTGCAGGAATCTCTACAGCCGACCTCGTAACAAAGTTCGAGAAGGGCGAAGCAAAGGTATCGGATTATCCCGAACTCTATGACAACTATTTCGCATTCCTTGATCTTGCAAAGAAATACGGCGATGCTAAGCCTCTTGAGACAGACCTCTCAGCAGAAGAAGCTGCATTCGCAAACGAAGAAGTTGCTATGATGCTTGGACAGGGCGCATGGGTAGAATCTGACGTACTCTCTATCAATCCCGATATCCAGATTGGGTTTGCAGGATATCCCACAACAGCTGATGCTGCTGAGACAAAAGTTATCTCAGGATCAGACCAGGCGCTTCATGTAAACAAAGACTCTGCAAACTTACAGGCAACACTTAATTTCGTTAACTGGTGGTATACATCAGACTACGGTAAGTCATGGTTCACAGATGTGGCAGGCGTAGTACCTCCCATCGTAACAGATGCTCCATCAGAATTCGAAATCATCAAGCAGGGCGCAGCTCTCTCTGACGCTAAGGGAAGCGGAGCTCTTGCAATCTGCTACAGTACAGACAGCTGGCATCAGACATGCGGCCAGATCCTTCAGTCATATATCGCAGGCTCAATCTCTAAGGATGAAGCATGTGCTCAGATTGAGGAACAGTGGGCAGCTATTGACGGAAGCAACTAAGTAATATCTAAAGGAGAAAGACATGAAATTCACAGAGGGATATTGGCTGCGCAGCGAACGCGTTAAGCCAAGTTATGCCACACAGGCTTTTGAAGTTCAAAGAATAGAAAACGGTATGCGCATTCTGGCGCCGGAGCGGCCTATTCTCTCCAGAGCGGATGCTCTGGACCTGACGGTGCTTCAGATAGACTTCGTATCAGCCGGACACAACGACATTGCGGTAACCGTAACACACTACAAAGCCTACGACGATCATGAGCCGAGGTTCGCCCTGACTTTAAATCCGGATCCGGTGAACGTAGACATCACTGATGATACTGCCACTATGCAGGCCGGTGATATTACTGTCCGAGTGGATCGAAAGAATTTCTCCTACAGTTTTGAAGCAGGGGGGCGCATACTTACGTCCTCCGGCTTCAGAAATACAGGCTACATGAGATGGGATTCAAAACCCATGACCTATAAGGCAGGTTCGGAATATTTCAGATCGGAATATGACGCATACGTGATGACTGAACTCTCTTTAAAACCTACGGAGACAGTGTACGGTTTCGGAGAAAAATTCACACCCTTTGTTAAAAACGGACAGACCGTCACTACCTGGAATGAGGACGGCGGAACTGCCAGTCAGGTAAGCTACAAGAGTATTCCTTTCTATCTTACCAATGAGGGTTACGGCGTATTCGTAGACCATACAAGTGCGGTGGAATTTGAGGTAGCCAGCGAAAAAGTCGAATATGTAAGTTTCTGTGTTCGCGGTGAGGAATTGCGTTATCACCTTATCTATGGTGAGACCCCTGCAGATATACTGGAAGTATATACGGGTCTTACAGGACGTCCTGCTCTCCCACCGGCATGGAGTTTTGGACTCTGGCTCTCCACCAGCTTCAAACCAAACTACAATGAAGAGATCACTTCTAAGCTCATAGACGGAATGGCAAAACGCGATCTACCCTTCAGCGTCTTCCATTTTGACTGCTATTGGCTTAAAGGACTCAGGTGGTGCGACTTCGTCTGGGATAAGGATGAATTCGGCGATGTGAAAGGCATGTTAGAACGCTACCATGACAAAGGACTTAAGCTCTGCGCATGGATCAATCCATATGTCAGCCAATACGGAGCTACATTTGACGAACTGTGCAAAAAGGGATATTTCCTTATGCGTGCAGACGGAAAAGGTGTGAAGCAGGTAGACAACTGGCAGCCGGGACTGGCTGTTATGGATTTCACCAATCCTGACGCCAGAGAATGGTTCGCAGGAAAAGTTAAGGATTTGCTTGCTATGGGTATAGATTGTATCAAAACCGATTTTGGTGAACGTATCCCCACAGATGTCAGCTACTATGACGGCAGCAATCCGGAAGGAATGCATAACCTCTACTCCAAGCTCTATCAGGAAACAGTCTTTAAGGCAATCGAAGAAGTAAAAGGAAAAGGCAACGCTGTGCTCTTTGCCAGAAGTGCTACTGCAGGCTCTCAGCAATATCCTATCCACTGGGGCGGTGATTGCTTCGCCAACTACCCTTCAATGGCGGAATCCCTCCGTGGAGGACTGTCTCTGTCAAGCTGCGGATTTGGTTTCTGGAGTCATGACATAAGCGGCTTCGAATCCACTGCAACACCCGACCTCTACAAGCGATGGGTACAGTTCGGTCTTCTCAGCACACAGAGCAGACTGCACGGATCAGACACATACAGGGTACCCTGGATCTTCGATGAAGAAAGTGTGGATGTAGTAAGACATTTTACAAAACTGAAATGCAGACTTATGCCCTACATATATCGCATGGCTGTCATCAGTCATGAAAAAGGTACACCGGTTATGCGTCCCATGTTCTTCCAATATCCGAAGGACTTAGGCTGTAAGAACCTTGATCTTCAATACATGCTGGGTGACTCTTTACTGGTAGCACCGGTCTTCAATGAAGAAGGCAGAGGTGAATTCTATCTTCCGGAAGGCAGATGGATGAACATTCTGGATGGAGACGTTCTTGAAGGCGGCAGATTCTATAGCAAAATCTATGATTATATGAATCTTCCACTCTTCGTTCCTCAGAACACTCTGCTTCCGATAGGCGGCTGTGATAATTCACCGGAATATGATTATGCGAAGGATCTTACTCTCCGCTACTATCTGCCGATTGACGGACAAAAAGCAGAAGTTCAGATTCCTAATCTTACAGGACAGACTGTTCTTACCGCTACTGCGACTAAGAGCGGAAACACTGTCACGATAGAACTGAGCGGTGCCAAAGGTCCTGTATCCTTAGAAATATATACAGACCGAGATACAATCATCCGCAAAGAACTGACAGAAGGCACAACAGATATTGAACTTTAAAAAACAAGGGCTTCGAATAATCGAAGCCCTTTAATATGTGCATTATACTGCTATAAGCTGTTCAACATCTCTGTCATAGTCTTGCCAAGAAGAGGATGTCTTAACCAGGGAGCTATCTCACACATAGGTTCCAGAACAAATTGTCTGTTCTGCATATCTACATGAGGTATGGTAAGCCTTTCCGTTGACATCACAAGATCATCATAAAGAAGGATATCAAGGTCCAGAGTTCTGGGCCCCCAATGGATCTCTCTTACTCTTCCGGCATCCTGTTCAAGGCTTCCCAGATAATCAAGCAGTTCCTCCGGTCCGTAAAGAGTCTCAATCCTGAAGGCTCCGTTTATAAAGTCTTCCTGATCGGTATAGCCGTATGGTTTTGTGACAATCCTCTTGGATCCCGATATCAATCTGATACGCTCATTCTTCTTAATACTCTCAAAAGCGTTATCAATGATCTTCATACTGTCACCCATGTTGGAACCATATGAGATGTATACATCATGCCATGCTCTGTGAATCTTCACAGATATAGATTTAAACGTCTCGTGTACAGGTGCCTGAGGCTTGCATACTTCCACATCCACTGCTTTTATGCTGCCATACTCCGACAGTACTGCCTCAGCAATCTTCTCGGCAACAGTCTCTATAAGATTGTAATTATTCTCCGTAACTACATTTTTAATGGTCTCACACACTTTTGAATAGTCTGTTGAGAGATTAAGGTCATCCTTCAATCCTGCCTTCCTTGTATCAGTGTAGAGAACAGCATTGATTATGAATTCCTGTCCCTTTCTCTTTTCTTTTTCGTACACACCGTGATAGGCAAAAAATCTGAGCCCTTCAATTCTTATCTCATCCATATGATACCTCTTCTATTGCGACCGCCGCAGCCGTCATCCTAAGCTCTGAGGATAGCCTCGGTCATCCTAACAGCTTCCTTATTGGCTCTTATATCGTGAACTCTTATAAAGCTTACTCCCTTAGTTGCAGCCAGTGTGCTTATGGCAACAGTTCCGTACAATCTCTCGTTAACCGGAAGGGAAAGCGTATTGCCTATAACAGACTTTCTGCTGGCTCCCACAAGAAGCGGATAACCCAGCTTCGATATTCTGTCCAGATTGTTAAGTATCGCAAGATCCTTGTCTGTACCGCCCGCAAATCCGACACCGGGATCGAGAATAATATTCTCATCCTTAATTCCTGCTTTTTCCGCTATATGCAGAGATGCTGCAAGCCCCTCGGATACATCATTAATTACATCCCCGGGCGTACTGCAATGACAAACATTATACATAAGGCAACAAGGAATATCTGCCTTAGCGATAAGATCCGCCATCTCTCCATTGTCATATCTCAGTCCGTGAATATCATTGAGCAGATGTGCGCCTGCTGCGATTCCTTCCTTTGCAACCTGCCATTTGTAAGTATCCAAAGATATGGGTATATCGAATCTCTCTCTGATTGCTCTGATTACAGGAACTACCCTCTCCGTCTCTTCTTCAATACTGATCTGGATATATCCCGGTCTTGTTGATTCGCCGCCTACATCAATAATGTCGGCACCTTCTTCAATCATCCGGGCTACTTTATCAATGGCTTTTTCCACACTGATATGATTATCTGAATCAGTAAGTTGGCCTCCGTCAGAAAATGAATCCGTTGTAACATTGAGAATTCCCATTACATATGTATGATTCTTCTCACTGAAATCTTTATTCCCTATGCGCATGTCAGTGTCCTACCCTGAAGTTCTTAACTCTTCCGTAGAATGTACTCTGCAGCTTCTCGTTATCCACGAAGTCTCCTCTTGTGGCAACGGTTACAGTAGTACTTCCCGGCTTCTTAATTCCCCTCATTGTCATACACATATGCTCTGCCTCAAGCATAACCATAACTCCCTGAGGCTTCAGTTCTTTCATTATTGCATCGGCTATCTGGGCCGTCATTCTCTCCTGTATCTGAGGTCTTCTTGCAAAGACTTCCACAGTTCTGGCAAGCTTGCTTAAGCCTACCACCTCACCGTTGGGCACATACGCCACGTGAGCCTTACCGAAGAAAGGAAGAAGGTGGTGTTCGCACATTGAATAAAAAGTAATGTCTCTCTCCACTACCATCTCATTATTGTCCACCGTGAATCTCTTGCTCAGAATCTCATGACAGTCTTCAGTCATTCCGCCGAATATCTCTTCATACATTCTGGCTATACGATCAGGGGTCTCCACAAGACCTTCTCTGGAAGTATCTTCCCCTATTGCCTCAAGCATCTCCGTAACGGCCTTTTTAACTTTTTCCTTATCTACCATTTTTATTACCCTCGTAAATATACAATAGTCAATTCATTATATCCCATGTGAACCTTTACCGTCCATAATATCAATAATTCTGCCAAGATATGCCAAGGATCCGAAAGCAATCGTCACAGTATCCTTATCCGACAGCAGCGTACTCATCTCCACCGCTTCTTCCACACTGTCAAGACTTGTAACCCGGGGATTGTATTTTGCAACTATCTCTGCCAGTCTCACAGATTCCAAAGCTCTGGGATTGCCGGGTGTTGCAACGGTAAGAACCATGTCTCCATCGGGAACCATGATCTTCAGCACTTCCTCGACTTCCTTGTCCCTGAACATGCCGACGATATATATCTTTCTTGCCTGTCCGTAGAGCTCGTCTACTGTCTCCCGAAGTCTCTTTGCAGCATCCACATTGTGAGCTCCGTCTATTATGAATAAAGGTTTTTTTCTGACTGTCTGAAAACGTGCGGGCCATACAGTCTCTTTGAGGCCTCTTTTTATCAATTCCTCAGAGATAACAGGCTTTTTACCCTGCCATATATCAGGCATATCAGCCAAAGTTCTCAAAGCCTTTGCAGCAACTGCTCCGTTGTCCTTCTGAAC
>JAEEGL010166107.1_pt1 | contig 11954 bp, 7 predicted proteins | sample 9134231 | NCBI WGS metagenome assembly JAEEGL01 (sample SAMN16246548, study PRJNA631951) | gut metagenome | biome: gut microbiome; feature: rumen; material: fiber-attached | host: Bos | place: Iran: Karaj | collected 2018-10 | reverse complement strand
TTTCACGTCGCCCTTGTAGTTCGAGAACACGTCGCCGTTTGGCGCAGGCGTCTTGAAGTCCCACTGGAGCCCGTCGTGCTGCGGGTGGAGCGGATGCCGCAGAAGGCTCGTCGCGGTGCCACGTCGCAACAGGCTTCATCGAAACGCCTTGGGAATCCCAGTCCTGCGAGAACTGGCGCGTGGCAAGGAACGACGCGGGATCGTAGAATCCGACCGACTTGACCGGCCAGTCTGCGAACACCTCCTCAAGCGGTACGGTCGGAGACACCTCCAGACATACGGCATTCCATCCACCATACAGAGTAATCGTCTGGCTGACGGTCACCTCGGCAGACGCGACGCACACAGACATCACCGCCATGCCAAGCGCAAGATGCGCAAAGCCATCCCTAGACACCCTCCGCGGCCCGGGATTCCCTGTAGCGACAAAACCCGTTTCAAATTCCATTTGTTTCATGAGAGCGGTATTATACCGAAATCAGTCCGCGACACACAACAGAAATCAGTTCGGAACGACAAGAATTGTGGTAGAATATCGGCATGGCCGACAGGTCCAGATTCCGTATCGCGAACGTTGCCGCATGGTTGCTCCCATGCGCCGTTCTGCTGTTGTCTGCCTGTCTGTGGATCCGATATTCCGGCGTGCATTCCGGCAGCGGCGCGAACGGCGGCTCCAACACTGCCGATGCGAACACGGAGAAGAAGACTGCTCCCCGCGATGACGCAAGGACGCGCAGAGGCGCGCCACACGTCGTGGATCTTGCGGACGCGCCGTTTCCCGAAGCGCGGGCAAGGATAGAGGCGGCCGGTGCGCGCGTATTAGGCACGGTGGACCGGTGTTCCTTACTTGTCGAGGCGGACGAAGATGCGCTGGCGGAGCTTGCCAGGACAGACGTGGCGACGAACGCCGTGGCGTGGGGGCCGAAGATGAAGATTTCGGAACGATTGGCGGAAATTCTGGCATCAGGCGCGGAAAAAGTGAATATCACCCTCGTGCCTCTCGCGTCGGACGATGTGCCGCGTCTCGAAACGTTTCTGCAGTCATGTGGCGGCAGGCTGCTCGCCGGGCGGCAGGGCGGCGGTCGCGTGCGAGCGACCCTGCCGTGCACCGCAGTCGCACGCCTGGCGGAACGGAGCGACGTGTTGTGGATGGAGCCGTTCGTGGCCCCGCGCCTCTTCAACGACATCGCCGCCGACGTCATCGGCGTTCGAGAGGTTTGGAACTCGCACGGCCTCACAGGCCGAGGACAAATCATTGTGACGGCGGATAGCGGCTTAGACACGGGCGATCCCGAAACGATGATTGCTGACTTCGCAAATCAAGTGTGTGCTATCCGCCCAGTACATGAGGGGAGTTGCCTCACGGCGGACAAGATTGGCCACGGCACACACACCGCAGGTTCCATGGTGGGAAACGGAGCACTCTCTGACGGACAAATCCGCGGCATTGCCTACGAGGCGCGGCTGTGGGTGTGGGGCGGTTGCTCCAGCGATCTTAGCGCAGACGATGGAGACATCTACATTCCCAACGAGATGACCCAGTTGTTCGCGCCAGACCCAGAACACTTTCCTTCATTCATCAGTTCGCACAGTTGGGGCGGATCGATCAACGTCTATTCGTCGGAAAGCGTAGCGATCGACACGTATCTTTGGAATCACCCCGAGGTACTGGCCGTGTTCGCGGCCGGCAACTTCGGGTCTGGCGCAAAAACCATTTGCGAGCAAGCTGCAGCGAAGAACGTGTTGGCCGTAGGTGCCGTGCAGAACGGACGAGTCGGCACATATCGCCATCCGAGCGGCAATCCGGCCATGATTGCAAGCTACTCGTCGCGTGGCCCAATGCCGGATGGACGCATCAAGCCCGAGATATGCGCTCCAGGATCAGGCATTCTATCAACGCGAACAACGATGTTGTCAAAGACCGATCTTGGATACGGAGCCTACTCCAACACGAACTACACATTCATGTGCGGCACGTCGATGGCCACGCCACTCGTCGCCGGTGCCGCCGCACTGGTGCGCCAGTGGCTGGTGGAGCGTCGCGGATACGCGTTCCTTCCGCCGACCGCCGCGTTGATGAAGGCCATCCTCGTTGGCGGCGCTCGCGACATGAGCGCGGAACCTTCGGCAAGCTGCGGTGGCGCCGCGCCGAACAATGTGCAAGGATGGGGACGCATCGATCTGGAAGAGACTCTGTACCCCTCAAACAGATCCGTGCGGCTCGTGGACAGCATCCCATTCGCGCAAGGCGAGACGTTCATGTACCGGGTGGCGACGACGAACGCCGCGCCGATGGAGGTGCAGCTGGCGTGGACGGACTATCCCGGAACCGCATGGAGCAAGCAAAAGCTCGTGAACGACCTCGACCTCTCCGTATCCAACGAGACCACCGCCGTAGTGTGGCACGGCAACGGCGTGGAGGGCGGCGACCGGACGAACAACGTGGAGAGCGTACGCATCGCCCTGGCCCAGCCAGCCGTCTACACCGTGCGCGTGACCGGACACTACGTGCCTCACGACCACACCGAGGGCGGCGCCGCGGCGCTCTACATCCGCGGCGCCTTCCGCGACGGCCTAACCATCACCATACGCTGACATGACCTCGAACCGTAAAGACACGATCGAACTGCTCGCCCCGGCCGGCTCCTTCGATATCGCCCGCGCCGCGTTCGCGGCCGGGGCCGACGCGGTGTACCTCGGCCTCGACGCGTTCTCGGCGCGCGCCGAGGCCGAGAACTTCACCACGGACGCCCTGCGCCAGCTCCTCGCTTGCGCGCGCGAGGACGGAAGAAAGGTCTACGTCACGCTCAACACGCTAGTCGACGACGGCGAGCTCCCTTCCGCCGTGGAGAAGCTGGCGATCCTCGACGAGCTTCGCCCAGACGGCGTCATCGTGCAGGACCTCGGCATCGCGCGCATCGCGCGCCGGAACTTCCCCGCCCTTCCCCTCCACGCCTCCACACAGCTCGTGGCCCACAACCTGGAGGGTGTGCTGGCGCTCAAGGAGCTGGGATTCGTCCGCGTCGTCCTCGCGCGCGAGCTGTCGCTGGAGGACATCCGCTCCATAGCGCGCCGCTCGGGCGTGGAGACAGAGGTGTTCGTGCACGGCGCGCTCTGCTACTCCATCTCCGGACTCTGCCTCTTCTCCGCGATGGAGAAGCGCCGCAGCGGCAACCGCGGAAGGTGCGCCTACTGCTGCCGCCTTCCCTACACCGACGCCTCCGGATGCAGGGCGTTCCCCTTCTCGATGCGCGACCTGCGGCTCGACGACCATCTCTCGGCCCTTCGCGAGGCCGGCGTCGCGTCTCTGAAGATCGAGGGACGCATGAAGTCCGCCCTCTACGTCGCTTCCGTTACGCGGCACTACAGGGAACTGCTGGACGGACAGCCGTCCACCGTCACGCGCGCAGACATGGAGACGGTATTCTCCAGGCGCACTACGGCTCTCTACGCCGACGGCTACCCCGGCCGCAGAAGCGCAGACGCGGAACCCGTTGTGGATCCGCATTCTCTGGGCCACCTCGGCACGCCCGTCGGAACCGTCAAGCGCCTCACGAAGGACCGCGAAGGAGTCCTCTGGCTCCGCTTCCACACGTCCCGCGCGCTGGAGCGGCACGACGGACTCCAGTTCTCCGCACCGGCCGGCGGCAAGCCATACGGATTCGGCATAGCGGAAATGCGCACCGCCATCTCCAGGAGCAACGTCTTCGCCATCCCGGCGGGAAGCGACGTGGAGGTGCGCGTGCCGGACGACCGCCCCGCGCCCGACACTCCAGAACTAGACCCTCTCCAGCCAGGCGCCATCGTGTACTGCTCCGCGTCGAACGAAGTGAAGCGCCGCTTCCCAATCCCGCCGTTCCGGCCATCGGAGCACGACGCGGGAATCCCTGTCGACATTTCCGTCAAGCTCTCTCCCGCAGGCGTGGAGGTTTCCGCCACATCGCGGCAGGTCATGGCATCCGTCTCCTATCCTGCCGCTCTATCCCCTTCCCAGAATCCAGAACGCACGCCTGAAGCCGTCCGCAAGGCGTTCTCCCGGCTAGGCGGCACGAACTGGTCTCTGGGGAACATCGCGACAGACGACCCCGACCGCCTCTTCGCCCCGGCATCCGTCCTCAACGGCATCCGCCGCCAGCTGGTGGAGCGCCTGGACGCGGAACGCGAGAATGTCCGCTCCAGGCGTGTCGCCGAAGCCCTTGGCGAGCTGGATGCGCCGGCCGCCGCAGAGAGGCGGAGCATCAAGGTGCTGAGGCTCAGGCTCGATATGCCGCTGCCGGACTCCATCGCGGATTTCGACGAGGTAGTCTTCGCCATCGGCCACATGCGCGGCCGGGAGGCGGAAACGCTCTTGACCGAACGTTGCGCCGAGATACGCGCGCGCCTCGAGCCGGAAGGCGCTCCCATGCCAGCGATCCGGCTGGCCCTCCCGGTCTTCACCCTGGAACGCGACTTCGGCGCCCTCCGCGCCAGCGTCAAGCACATGGTGAACGCCGGAATCTCGAGATGGGAGGCGGCGGACCTGGCCACGCTGCGCCTGCTCCGCGCGCTCGGAATCGAAGACATCACGGCGGACTGGACGCTCTACGCCTTCAACGCCGCCGCCCGCCGCCAGCTCGCCGACCTCGGCGTGCTGCGCCACGTGGCATCTCCCGAGGCGCTCTCCGCGCCCTCCGGCGGCGGCTCGCTCACCATAGAGCATCTAGTCCGCCAGTCGACTCCCCTCTTCATCTCCCTCACGCGACCTGAAACTCCCGATCCGTCGCGGTTGACAGGCGCGTCCGGCGACACCTTCGGAGCCCGCCTGGCAGACGGGCTGTGGATTGTCACGCGAACGGAACCGCGCCGATTCAGCTCCCCGCCAGGCGCTGCGGAGCGCACAGACCTCTCATGGGACGAATAGCGATGGAACTCTACGACACTCACGCCCATTTCGGAACCGGCAGGACGGAAATCTCCGACGTACTGGCCCGCGCCCGGTCGGCAGGCGTATCGCGCCTCATGGCGGTGGGCGGCAGCGACGAGCTGAACGCCGCCGCCTGCCAGGCGCAGTCGATCCTCCCCTCGGCGGTGCGCCTTGCGCTGGGAGCGGACCGCGACCAGGCTGGACAGCCTGCGGACGACACCCTCGCCGCGATCCGCCGCCTCCACGCCGAGCACGCCTGCGCGGCCGTGGGCGAGATAGGCCTCGACTTCCACTACTCGCCCGAGACCTCCTCCGCGCAGTGCGACCTGTTTGCGCGCCAGCTCGCCCTGGCGAACGAGCTTCGGCTCCCTGTTGTCATCCACACGCGCGATGCGGACGACGCCACGCTTGGCGTCCTCGACGAGGTGCCGTGGCGCAGCTCGTCGCTGCGAGGCGTCATCCACTGCTACACCGGAACGCCGGAGTTCGCTCGCAAGCTTCTGGATCGCGGGTTCATGGTGTCCATCTCGGGCATAGTCACGTTCCGCCTCGCCGACAACGTCCGCGCCTCCGCGCGATACGTGCCGGACGACCGTCTGCTCATAGAGACCGATTCCCCGTTCCTCGCGCCCGTCCCCATGCGCGGACGGGCGAACGAACCGGCGTTCCTCGTGCACACAGCGGAATTCCTCGCCAACCTTCGCGGAGTTCCTGCGGATCGTCTCGCCGCGCTCACGTTCGCGAACGGGGTCGCGTTATTCGGGTGAGGGACGTCAATCGTCCGCCTGCATGAACTCGCCCTCGCCGTCACCGTCGGCGGAGAGCAGTCCTCGTTCCGCCAGAAGCCTCTCCGCCTGGCGGGCGACGGCGTCGGACGGATCAAGCACCACCGCCCTGCCAGCCGCCACTTTCCCGATAAGCGGCTTCAAGTGCGGGAAATGCGTGCATCCAAGCACAAGATGGTCAGCGCCGGCAGCAAGGAGCGGCTCCACGCACGCGCGGACCGCGGCCTCGGCGCGCGGACCGTCCGTCTCGCCCTTCTCCACCAGCGCCACCCAGTCGTCCGCCACGCACGTCAGCACGCGCGTCTTCCTCGCGAAGCGCGCGCACGTCTCGCGGTAGAGTCTTCCTCCGAACGTGCCGGCCGTGGCCAGCACGCCCACCACGCCGCTCCGCGAGCGCAGGACTGCCGGCTTCACGGCAGGCTCCATGCCCACGAACGGCACGTCCGGCCAGGTGGCGCGCAGGATGTCTATCGCAGCAGCCGTGGCGGTGTTGCACGCCACCACCACCAGCTTGCAGCGCCTCGCAAGCAGTTTCCCGGTTATCGCCCTGGCCCTCGCCACGATCGCCTCTGGCGGCTTGTTGCCGTACGGGCAGTGCGCGGTGTCGGCGACGTAGATCGTCCGCTCGCGCGGAAGCCGCCGCCTGAACGCCTCAAGGACGCACAGGCCGCCGCGCCCACTGTCGAAGAATCCCACAGGATCTCTGGAATGGCTACCCATTGCTTTTGATTATACCACATTCCCCGCGGACGCGCCTCCACGGCTGCGAACGCCGCTCTTGACCCGCCGCGCCAGCTGTTGTAAAATCTCCGCCGAAAAATGGCACGAAAATCGTCAGTGACCTGCTGGATGGAGTACGCGGCGCTTCGCTTCGCGTGCGGCATAGTCAATGCCATCCCCTACAGGCTAGCTTGTGCAATGGCGCGCATGGTTGCCGGAATGCTTGTAACATGCCTCCACTTCAAGCGCGACCGCACCTGCTCACGTATCCTGGAGGTGTTTCCTGGAACGCCCCAGGCTGAGGTACGGCGCATCGCCCAATTCTCCCTCGCCAACATCCTGCTGAACGCGGTAGAGATGATCCGAGCGCCCAGATTCACAAGAAAATGGATATCCAAGCATGTCAAGGACATTGAGACTTACGCGGGAAGGCTGCAGACCGTGCTGGCGGAGGGCAAGGGCGCGGTAATCATGGTGCCGCACGCCGGCAACTGGTACATGGCAGCGTGGGCGATGGCCCGCTACGGCATGCCGCTCTGCGCCATCGCCGCGCGCCAGCGCAACCCTCTGATAGACGCATGGCTCTCCAGACAGTACGGCAGCATCGAAGTGTTCACGCGCGGCAAGGCATCCTCGCTCCGCGACATCCGCGAACGCATCGCCTGCGGCCGGGCATTCGCCATCCTGCCCGACCTGCGCGTTCCCAGTCCCGACGTGGAGGTGCCGTTCCTGAACGGCACGGCGAACGTGTCGCACGGCGGTGCCCTCTTCGCGGTCGCCACCGGCGCCCCGCTCGTGGTCGCAATCATGCGCCGCGAGGGCGGCATGCACACGTTCGACCATCTCGCCACCCTCCGCCCCGACCCAGCCGCGCCGGACATGAAGGAGGAGGCGTGCCGTCTCACGCGCGAGGCGATGGCGCTGCTCGACAAGGCCATACAGAAGACGCCCGAGCAGTGGTTCTGGTACAACAAGCGCTGGATACTCCAGCCCGCCAGGAAGAAGCGGGGAAAAAGCAAGCGGCCCGCCGCAAAGGCGTGAAAGCTATCTGCGCCGCCTGCGGGAGGCGAACCACGCCTTCTCTGCCTTGACCGCCTCTGGATCGGACGAGAGGCGCTTGAAATCCGCCTCGTAAGTCTTGCGCTCCGAGGGCCACGTGGTGATGTACCAGCGGATGTCGCGCAACGCCATGCCCTTGTCGCCCGCCTCCAGATCCTCCTTGATGTCCTCCGCGAGCGTCTTCTTCGCGGCAGCGATGGAGTCCAGGATCGCCTGCGCCTCCGCCGCCTCCTCTGCCTTCTTGCTCTTGAGCGCGGCGTTGAACGGCGCAAGAGCCGCACCCTCCGCCTTCACGCCCATCACAAGCCGCTTCTGGTACTGGCGGAACTTCTTGAGCGGAACGCCGCTTATCAGCTGTCCCGGCACCGGGAGGTTCGAGAGCGTCTCCACCATCGCCACCACGGCGTCGTTCTTGTCGCCGCCCGAGTACACGGTCGCCCCGTTCGGATCCGTCACGGTGATGCGCGGCGCCGTACAAGTGCCGCGCACTGCCTTGAACGAAACGGGATGTCCGTTCTCCGCGTGCCCCACTGCGTTCTTCTTGACGAACTTCGCGATCTCGATGGACTCCGGCGACGACGGATCGAGCTCCACCGTCACCACGACCTTCCGTTCCCGCGCGAACAGACCGAAGGAAACGCATCCTGCCATGACTGCGCATGCAAGCGACTTCGCCAATGTCACTTCATCTCCTTCTCGTACGGTATCTGCACGCCATAGTGCGCGGCGAAGAGCCGCATGTCGCGCAGTATGTCGGCACGCGGATTGGCCGTATAGGCCTCGATAAGCGAGTAGATGCGGCGGGTGGCCCACTCTCGCCGCACGGACTCGTCGAGCATCTCGGCCGAGGAGAACGGCATCCTGAAGAGGCTCTCGAACACATTCTCGCCGTTTAGTCCGCGCATCTGGAACACGATCTCCTTCTGGTCTGCGGGGCATACGCCGTATATCTCGATCGGCTCGTCCTCGCACAGGTTTGTGACCAGCTTGGGATACGTCTCCGCGCGTGACGACCTGGAGAAGATCACCGACACGTCCGAGAGCACCGGCCTCTCGAACTTCTTCGCGAGCGCCGGTATCCCGTCCGCCGCCGACCAGCGCAGGCCTTCGTGCCGCGCCCATCCGCCGCGGTTCCCGCGCGTGAGCATGTCCATCAGGTATGCGTTCGCCGATTCCTTCACGCCGTACATGTACACCGAGATGAGTCCCCCGTTAAGCTCCGAGAACTTCGATATGATCTCCGCGTTGCGAGTGAGGCCGCTCGTGGCCTCGCCGTCTGTCACGACGAACGCGACCACGGGACGCGCCGGGTTGCGCGGCATGGCAAGGACGCTGCGCAACGTGCGGAACACGTCGGTCTGGCCATGCGCGGTAAGCCGTCCCAGCCAGGCATCCGCCTTGTCCAGCGATTCCTCCGTGACTTCCTTCCACGCCGTCTCCGGAAACGCGTAGGAGAACTTGTCGCGAAACGCGACCACGTTGAAGCGGTCTCCCGTGTTGAGCATGCGCAACGCCTTCGACACAGCCTTCCTGCAGGCCCGCAGCCGGTCGTTGGCGATGGAACCGGATGCGTCCAGCAGGAACACGATATCCTTGGAGACCACGGGCAACGGCTTCTCCGCGCGAGACGACATGCGTATGCGGAAGTATTTGAAATCCGGCCTGTTGGGATCCGTCCACGCGCCCAGGCCCACCTTCACGTTCTCGTCGAAGGGCTCGCCAGCAGGCACCTGCTCGTCGCGCAGCACGCGTACCGCCTCCTTCTCCTTCACGACTTTCTTCTCGTCCACGCGCGTGTTTGGCGGCGGAGCAGGAGGAGCGGGAGCGGCCTCGGCGGGCTTCGCAGCGGGCTTCTCGGCCTTGCCCGCCTTCTTCTCGAGCTTCTCCTCCGCCTCGGACAGCACCTTGAGCGCAGGCAGAGCCGCGCCGAAGCCGAACGGGTCGCCGCTTCCGGTGCCGCCTATGCCGCCAGGGTTCAGACCCGCCGGCGGAGGCACGGGAGCCGCGAGCGCTTGGCGTGCGATGCCGGCGGCAAGCGGCGCGATGCCGCTGCCGCCTGCGGTTCCGCCCGCTCCCGTGATGCCCGTTCCGGCGGACGGCATGAGTTCGTATGGCGGCGTGATGTCGGCCGCGTGAGAGACGCGCGGCACCTTGGGGATCACAAGCCGCGGCAACGCCGCTTCGCTGTCCGGGACAGTCGGCAGTTCTATCGCGGCGATCTCCTGGCGCGGCGGCCATTCGGCGGCCGGCACGGCGGCCGGCTCCGGATGCGCCTCCGCCTTCGGCATAGTCTCGGCGACCGGCGTCGGCATGTCGGGCACAACAGCCTGCGCCGTGGCGTCGGACAGCCTGTCCACCCTGTCCTCCTGCTTCTCCACCTCCGGCGGAGCGGCCGGCCTGCCGATGTCGTCGAGCTTGCGCGACAGAGGGTCGCCCGCCATCTTCCGCATCTGCATCACCGGCAGTTCTCGAGTCCAGCGGCGGTCGCTCTTCACGGCGCCTGGAAGAGGAGCGAACTTGAAGCCCGAGAGCTTCTGCATCATTCCGACGTGGGCAGCGATGGAAAGCAGAATCGCCACGACGAACAGTACGCCATGTCCCTCCCTCCACGCTGCGGGCGTCTTGTAGAAATCAGGATTCATCAGCCTTGTGTCTCCAGACCACTCTATTCTATCAAAAAACCGCCCCTAACGCCACCAGTCACGAGAGGTTCTGGGCGTCGATGTCGAAGGCGAGACGAACGTCATTCGGAACCGGGCGGGCCTCCTCGATCCACTTCACCGCCGCCACGATGTCCTTCGCCAGCGGCGCACGGACGACGATCTGGTAGCGAAACCACCCTTCCGCCTTCGCGAGAGGCGCCTCGGCGGCCTCCGAAACGCGAAAGCGTCCGCGGTCGTGCGGGACGCATGACCCTACCGGATGGCCGGAAGGCTTTGCAGCCGCCTCGTTATATTTCTCAGCCCAGCCGGCGAGGGACTTGGCGTACAGTTCCGCCCACATGCGGACAAGGTTCGCGTCCCTGGCGCGCAGGACTATCGTCGCCATGCGGCAGTACGGCGGCAGATACGCGCAGCGACGCTCGGCCAGCTCGTTGGCGGCGAACGCGGCGAATCCCCTGCCCGAAGCCGCGGCAGCTATCGCAGGCGCGTCCGGCGAGAAAGTCTGGATGTAGACCTCCCCTGGCTTCTCCGCGCGGCCGGCGCGGCCGCTCACCTGCGCGAGCAGCTGGTACGTGCGCTCGCTGGCCCGCGGATCGGGGCGATGCAGAGACACGTCCGCGTTCAGCACCCCCACCAGCGTCACGTTCGGGAAGTCGAGTCCCTTCGCTATCATCTGGGTGCCCAGGAGGACGTCCGCCTTGCCGGCGCGGAACGCGGAGAGGATGTCGTCGTGCGACATCTTGCGCGAGGTGGAGTCGGCATCCATGCGCAGGACATGCGCGTGCGGGAAACATCGCAGCAGGGCCGACTCCGCCCGCTGCGTGCCTATGCCAGTGTAGCTGAAGTCGGTTCCGTGGCAGTCCGGGCAGGCGGCGGGCACGTGCATCCATCCGCCGCACACGTGGCAACGAAGGCAGTTGTCCGCCCTGTGGTACGTGTACGGCACTGAGCAGTCCGGGCACTCCGCCACCCAGTTGCAGGCCGGGCACTCCAGGATGCGCGAATAGCCGCGGCGGTTTAGGAAGAGTATGGTCTGCTCGCCGTTCTCCAGGCGCGCGCGGATCGCATCGAGCAGCGCCGCGGAGTAGATGGGAAGATGCCCGATGCGGGCCATCTCGTCCTCCATGTCCACGAGATGGACCGTCGGGAGCGCCCTTCCCGCCACGCGCGCCGGCACCGATGCGAGCGCGTACTTTCCCGTCTGCGCGTTGTGCCAGGACTCCAGCGACGGCGTGGCGCTGCCCAGCACCACCCGCGCCCCTTCCAGACGCGCCCGCACCACCGCCACGTCGCGGGCATGGTACCGCGGCGTCTCCTCCTGCTTGTACGAGGGGTCGTGCTCCTCGTCCACCACGATCAGCCCGAGGTTCGCCACGGGCGCGAACACTGCGCTGCGCGGGCCGACGACGACGCGGGCGACCCCCTTGCGTATGCGATGCCACTCGTCGTACCGCTCTCCGTCCGAGAGCGCCGAATGCAGCACCGCCACGCTGTCGCCGAACCTGCCGGCGAACCGGCGGACGGTCTGCGGCGTAAGCGATATCTCCGGCACCAGCACGATGGCGCCTTTCCCCTCCGCAAGCATCCGCGCGATCGCCTGCAGGTATATCTCCGTCTTGCCGCTGCCGGTCACGCCGTGGAGGAGAGTGACGAATGACGAATGACGAGGGACGAATGACGAATGACGAGGGAAGAGGGAAGAGGGAGGGGAGGAAATAATGACATCGAGGGCGGCCTGCTGGAGAGGATTGAGGGGAAGCGGCTTGGTGGGAAGCACGTTGCGTCCGGCGAGCGGGTCGCGGCGCGCGACGCGCGGCGCTATGG
>JAEEGL010051811.1_pt1 | contig 11954 bp, 12 predicted proteins | sample 9134231 | NCBI WGS metagenome assembly JAEEGL01 (sample SAMN16246548, study PRJNA631951) | gut metagenome | biome: gut microbiome; feature: rumen; material: fiber-attached | host: Bos | place: Iran: Karaj | collected 2018-10 | reverse complement strand
TTCTCGGGAGCGATGCCTCTCGTGCTTCTGAATATCATGCGTGCCTCCTCTTTCAGCTATTCCGCAAGCGTTGCCTCGGCTGCGTCGAGCCGCGCGAACACCTGCTCCTTTCCCATGATCTGCTGGACCGTCCAAAGATCCGGGCTGTTTCCTCTGCCGGTGAGCGCGATGCGGATGCAGTTGCTCACGTGACCCACGTGACCCTTGTACTGATCGGGGTTCTTTTTATAATCCTTCGGCTTGACGGCATAGCCCAGATCCGCCGTGATGGCTCTCACCTTGTCGAACCAGGCCGCGTTGTCGTCCGCTTCGCTGTAGCTTTCCTTGTATCTGCGGAAGATCTCCCGCATGTCCGATGCGCTGCACTCGGCGGGCATGTCCGCCTCGCGCTCGAACGTCTCGTCGAAGAAATAGTTGATGAAGCGGAAGATCTGCTGCGCGTAGATCAGGTCCTTTCTGGGTTTTTCACCGCCGCGGTCGATGTCGAAGATGCGCTTCGTCTTGGCCGGGTCACGCGAAAGCAGCTGAGCCTTGTCCGGCGCGTATTCCTCCGCCCAGCGGACCATGAAATCGTAGATCTCCCCGGCGCTCTTCTTTGCGAGCACGTCCTTGGAGATGTCGTTGAGCTTGCTGAGGTCGAACAGCGTGCCGGAACTGCTCATCTTCGCCGCTTCGAACGGGAAGTCCTCGGCGGGAGCCTCCGGATTTGCGATGCGCCACTCCTCGTAGTCGGAGTTCAGAATGGTCATCAGGTACTCGCGGACGGCCTCGGGGAAATAACCCAGCTCTTTATAATAGCCCAGGCCGAGCTCCGGATCCTTGCGCTTGGAAAGCTTGCGCTTCGTGCCGGTCGCTTCGTCGACCTTCATCAGGACCGTGTTGTGGCAGTAGACGGGAAGTTCCCAGCCCAGCTTTTCGAACAATTCCACGTGGATGGGCAGGCTGCCGATCCATTCCTCGCCCCTCACGACGTGTGTCGTGCGCATCAGGTGATCGTCCACGACGTGCGCGAAGTGATACGTGGGCAGGCCCGTCTTCTTCAGGATGACCACGTCCTGCTCGTTCTCGGGCATGGAGATGTCGCCGCGGATGGCATCGAACACGTGGAAGTATTTCGATGGATCGCCCGTGCTGCGCAGCCGGATGACGGGCACCTCGTCCGCTGCCAGATGCGCCTCGACTTCTTCCATCGAAAGATCCCTGTGCCGGGCGTAAGGGCCCCAGATGCCGGGGTTGATCTTGTTCGCCTCCTGATCGGCGCGGATCTGCGCGATCTCCTCTTCGCTCATGAAGCAGGGATAGGCCTTGCCCTCGGAGACGAGCTTCTTGACGAATGTCTTGTAGATGCTGCTGCGTTCGCTCTGCCAGTACGGGCCGTAATCGCCCTTCTCGCCGTCAGCTGTAGCACCTTCGTCGAAGTGGATGCCGAAATAATCCAGCGCCTCGATCAGCATGGGCACGGCGCCTTCGACCTCGCGCTTGTCGTCCGTATCCTCGATGCGCAGGAAACAGACGCCACCGCTGCGATGCGCCAGCCGCTCATCGGTGAGCGCGCCATAAAGATTGCCGAGATGGATGAACCCGGTCGGGCTCGGCCCCATTCTCGTGACCATCGCCCCTTCGGGAAGATCGCGCTTCGGATAGCGCGCTTCCATGTCCTCGGGCGTGGTCGTTATATCGGGGAACAGGCGTTCCGCCAGCTTTACATAGTCCATGAGATGAACCCCTTCCTTTTTTGCATAATACCCTAATTTATTATTATAGCAAAAAAAGAGGCGCGTGTAACCCGGAAAGTTTGAAAACAAGGGATTCGGAGGCAGGCAAAAAGGCGCTACTCGGAACTGATGCGCCCGCGCACGAACAGCAGATAGATGGCCGTCAGCAGAAGCGGCGCGGCGCTGCCAATCAGCGAAACGGGATACGGCTGGCTCGCAAAGATGTTGTAGATGCCGTGGAACGTGATCGTAAAGCAAAGCAGGCCGAGCGCGCCAACCGCGCGCAGCCACAGGCGGTCCCACAGGAAGAAGATCCCGCTGGCGATCGCCGCGCCGCAGACCACGTGCAGCGCGCCCGCGCCAAAGCCTCGGATGAGCAGCTGCAGCAACCGGGACGTGCCGTAGGACGTGAGAAAACAGACGTTTTCGAACGTGGCAAATCCGACGGCTACGAGCAGGATGCCGTTGATCGCCCTGCTTCTCGTCGGCTCAAACACCATCAGATAGAACAGAATGGGCAGGAACTTCATGAATTCCTCCACCACGGGCGAGATCGTATAGGTCGCCACGCCGAGATCCACGTCCAGCATCATGGCGAGGAACGTGCTGATGTGCGCCGACAGGAGGCACATCGTCATGCCGCTCAGCAGGAAGATGAGCGCCCGGCGCTGTTCTTTGCGCACGCACAGGATCGCCAGGATCAGAGGCGCGGCGAGGCATATGTAGATGTTTTCCATGGAACTCATGCGGACGCCGCCTTTCCGACCATCCACAAAAGGAACGGCATGTACAGGGAGATCAGCAGCTCGCCCACCAGATAGAGGCGGTCGAACACCGCAGTCCCCGCGAAGCAGGAGATCGTCCAGGTGGCATACTCGATGAAGCAGAAGAGCAGCGCGGCATAGACGATGAGCCTTTTGCGGGCGGTCGCCCCCGGGAACGACGGGCGCAGCCTTAAAATGGCGTGGTACAGCAGAAGCCCCAGCAGGATGGCAGTGAGCGCGTTGCTCACGTACTGGCCGTACTGCATGTAAAACGCCGCCATGCCCGCCGTAAACAGAGGTCCGAGCCACGGCAGGAGCGGTCTCTCCCGCACCTCGTGCGCAGGCAGGATCTGGTCCATCACCAGGTAGAGGAAGATATACGACGCGTACCAGCTGACGTCGGATACGTAAGCGTAGTCCGGCGTATCGCCAAAGAAGGCCAGATGAGCCAGCCAATACAGATCGCCCATCGTCCAGCTGGCATAGAAATACACCAGCAGCACCCACACCTTGTCCCTGCTGCGAATGGCGCGGACAAGAGCGATGCAGCCGCACAGGAGCAGCAGCACGATCTGCAGAAGATTATCGTAAAGTTCAATCATTGAACGGATCCTTTTTATTCATGACCCGCCGCAGGCGGAGGCAGAACACGGTGACCAGCGCGCCAAGGCAAAAGGCGAGGATCACGACGAGCGCGTAACCGAAGGGGCCGCCCTGCGCGAATATGCTGGCGCTGCCGGGGTAAGCAGCCCCGGGCGCGGCCGTCTGCCGCGTGACGCGGGAAACGCCTAAGGCCAAAGCGATCGCGGCTGCGGCGCCGGCGGCGTACAGAGAGACAGCGGCGAGGCAGAACCGGCGCAGGCGCTTCGCCTCCGCCAGGCCATTGGCCCGTTCATGCAGTTCGCTGATCCTTTCCTCATAGGTCCGCATACGTGATTCCTTCCTTTTCGAGTTCCTTTCGGAGCTGTTTTTTCCCGTTTGTCAGTAGATTGTCGATGCGCTTGACATCGCAGCGCAGAATCTCCGAAGCCTGCGCATAGCTCAGCTGCGTGTCGTACACGAGCCACAGAGCCTCGCGGTATTGCGGCGCGATGCGGTTCAGGCATCGTTGCAGCATTTCTCCGCGCTCCCGGCGGTGAAGTTCCTCTTCCGGCAGCACTTCTCCCGCGGGGAGAGGAAGTTCCTCCATGCTGAACTCGCTGCGGCGGACCTTGGTCCGGTACAGCCGGAACGCCTTGTACCGCGCCATCTTGAACAGATACGCCTTGAAATTGCCTGCGCCGATGCGCGGCTTGTCCACCATGATGCGCGCGAAGCAATCCAGCATCAGGTCCTCCGCGTCCTGCGGATGGTGAAGCAGGCCGTTCAGATACAGGACCACCGCGTCGCCATAGCGCAGCATGAGCGCATCGCACGCAGCCACGTCCCCCGCCAAATAACGGGCGTATAATTCGTCGTCCTGCAGGCCGATCAGTTTGTCCGCGTTATCCCGATAGCTCATTCCCGGCTCCCTTCCCAGTATGATTGTACTAAAAGCGTCATCGTTTTGCAATGCCGAGGGCTTTCCCAGGAACAGATGACCCGGCCCATAATGACGAGATATTCATATGTGAAAAAATATTTATGGGTTTTTGAAAAAAGTATTGGACAAGACCGGACTCTCTGTGTATAATATCTACTGTTCTGACAACCGCATATGGTGCCTTGGTCAAGTGGTCAAGACGCTAGCCTCTCACGCTGGAATCAGGGGTTCGACTCCCCTAGGCACTACCAATAACACGAAAGGATGGGCTTGTCCCATCCTTTTGCGTTACCTGATAAGAACGCCTGGGGGAGTCGAACCCGCAAGGGCAGAACGGTCCGGTGGACCGTTCTGGTCCGAGCACGGCCTTGCCGCGCGCAGGACGGTGGATCTGCGAAGCAGATACGCGCAACTCCCCTAGGCACTACCAATTAAAACCTATCCGAACCCAGTCTTCTTCAGGACCGCGTTCGGATTTGTTTTTCCTATGAAAAGTCTGGAAGAGCTCTACGAAAGATACTGCAGATCAATGGACTGATCCACATTGATCGCCAATGCTTGTTCTACTGTTTTGAAAGGGGCTTCCCATGAAAATCAGACTTGATCGTTATGATCTTACCGCGCTTATCAACGGACTCAATACCATGCGCATTCAGTATAGTCAGAAATCCAATGACTATCTTTGTGGCATTATTCTCCGTCTTATCGATATCCACGAAAACACCAAGCCCAAGCACAAGTCCAGGATCTTTTTTGACAACAATGAGATCCGTGTGATCCGAATCGTCCTGATCGACTGGCGGAATCAGTTTATTAGCACCGGGCATCCCGGAGCTGCTAACGGAGTTGCAGAGCTGCTAGTAGAATTATCATAATAGCCTATATCCCTCGACAAGCGAACAAGGGTTTCAGGGACAAAGTCCCAGACATGCCGAACCGATATCAAGGTTCGTTGCTTGATACGACATGACCGCAATATAATACTAGCTGCCGCTGAAGCTTCGGATCTTGATGATAAGCTTTACATAATTAGATTTGCCCTACACTTCAGGGCAAACCTAATTATGATCACAAATAGTTTATCTTACTGTTTCCGTTCGAACTACGCCAAGGGATTAAAGCTATCTGTAGCCTTATTTGCTAGATATGCTTTTAATCTGTTTGCATCATCAGCTGCCAGTTTTACTGTAGCACCTTCTCCTCTGAAGAGCATTGAATCATCAAATAGTGTTTGATTCTCATCCAATTGTTTAGAGTCTTCAAGATCCTGTATAACAGTTTTGACGAAACTGACATCAAATGTCTTCCGTGTGTTGATTGAGTGGTCAAAGAATGTTTCAAACAGCAGTATTATATATCGCAAACCGCTTATCTTTGTCATCGTTTCTTTTCCCGGGCTCTTACATGAGAGTTGACAGTCACTCTCCCATCCCTGGATGTATATGCTTAAAGCTTTCACCAAGTTTTCCTGACTAATAGGATTTCCACCCATAATGATATCAGCCACTTTGGCTTTGCTGAAAATCTTGATTAGTTCTTTAGCTTTATAACCCTTTGAAACTTTTTCTGCACTTATAATGATTCGCCCCTTTAAAGGTGATACATTCTCTTCGTTAAGTGCTCTTACCAACGGCAGATATGTTGATTCGGCGCTATCAAGCATACCAAGCATGCTCTTAAGATATAACAATAAATTGGGACTAACTGCCTTTTGTTTTTCATTGGTAATTGTGAACAGCTTTCTTCTCAAGAAAATTGTAGGTGTGATAAAGATTGAAAATGGAAGCTCATATTTCTCCGAATCCTTAAAGTCTGGATCTCTATATTTATCTGCAAATGCAAATAGCCTATGCTGTCCATCAATGACATCTATTGTGTTAGAATAGTTTGCAAGCTCAGAATCGGAGTCTGGAAACTCTATGTAATACCGTTTCTCCCCATCAATCATTTCAGTTTCCAAGATAAGCTTGTCGGTTTCTTTTGTAGCCATTAAAATAGATGAGGGAAGCATTCCTTGCTTGTCATGGCTTGCATAATCAGCAATCTCCTGCAGGTGTTTTTTATCTAATGGTCTTTGTGCCTCCTGAAGGGTATTGACATCTATTTCAGGATCAGTCATTTTTACCAATTTTCTAGGATCATACTTCCCGATATAGAAAGTACTATCATGCTGAGAAACCGGAATCAGATAAACTTTTTTCATTGCGTGTCTCCTTTTATACCTTATTAAAAATGAGCGAGTGTACAGTAAGCGCTACATGATTACTTTTATGATGATTACATTCTGAGCACAAAACCTGATAGTTATTTTCAAGTTCATCTCCCACATAATCCCATGGAACAATGTGGTCAACATGGCCCTCATTTGCGTCAATCTTTTTTCCACAAATGCAACACTTCTGTCCCTGCCGATTCCACAATTCCGTTCTCAAAGAATCTGACAAATGAAGGCGATGTGATTTCTTTTTCATAAATGCTTTTATACAATTATTCAACCATTTCAAATCAGCATCCGACAACGACAAATGGCAGACGTTTTTCACGATCTGTTTTGTAGCACCTATATCATCAGAACTTCGGTAATAAATCTTTTTCATGGTAATATATGATGATTCATTTGCCTTCATATATTCACAAACCTCAGCAAGTACAGACTCCAGTATATCTTTATGAAGAGCGTCAAATAGAACTTCTTCATTTATTTTGTTTTGTTGGATGAAATCTGATAATTCTGAGTTCACTATTCACATCTCCTTATATCTTCATAAATTAAGATAAACATATTATACCTGTAATACAATAAAAGTCAATATTAGATCTAAATTTTAGATCTAATATTGACGCAAATGTTGTTATATAACTATCTTGAAAACTTCACGGGCCTTAAAAAGCTTAGTTCCTAGTAATTAACTTGCCAATAACCGCCTTTTGATCCACCGACTCTTTCTATACGATTTTCCTTTTTCAACTTTGTAATATGGTATCTAACTCCATCTTTAGATAAACCTGTTAATACTGCAATCTGATCAAGCGTTGCACTTGGACTATCCTTCAAAACCTCAAGGATAACATCCTGCGTTTTCGTGGCAGTTTTCGTGGTAGTTTTCGTGGTAGTGTCCCCATTTTCCACCCCCACAGAACCTTTCTCTTCTTTTCTGATAGCAGCAAACTCCTCGTTGATATAGGCAGTCACCATCGTATAATCTTTCTCATCTTCTTCGCCCGGCTCAAATACTAGCTTCGGTGATGCGTTATCAGCCATCGCGTTCTTTGCGCGACGAATCCCGGAGCCGTAGGACTGGATGAGCTTCAACGCGAAGAACATTTCCTTGATCTCTGAGTTCAGATACTTGCGGTCATCAAACTCAGTCCGCTCGTTAAGATCCCTGATAGTTAGTGGCGGAAGCGGCCTGTTATGGTTTATAAAGGTCAGATGGTCGCTATACCAGTACACACCCACATATTCCGGTCTGGAATATTCCTTGTGAAGTATACAGTTCGTTACAAGCTCCGAGAACATGATCTCCGGCCAGTTATAGACCACGTGAGTCTCGTTAGTAACAGAATCCCGAACATTGTATGATGCCTGGATCTCGTCCCTGAAATACCTGGTAAGCTGCTGAGCCTGTATCCAAATAGGTCCGTCAAAGGTCTTGGACTCCATCTTATCGGTCCCGACAGCTTCTCTGATCACCTCTACATATGCATAGGGAATAAAATCGGCCGGCCTGTCCGCAAACATCAAAACTGCAAAGTTCTTTGCACGTTTGCCGCCATATTCGCTCTCAGATATAAGTCCCATGGATCTTGCCATTTCAAGCTTTGATAGCTGCCGTATATCCTGAGCCGCATTCGTGCGAACCAGATACTCCTTCATATACTCGTAGTTCAGATCGTCCAGGGTTGCGGTCTCGTTGAGCTCCGATGAGAAATGATAATCCGCAAACTTCTTGAGAAGCTCAAATTCCTCACGCTTGTTGGGCTTTCTGGAATCGCGGCGCACGCGTATATATCTACCAGCTTTAAGATTGATCTTCTTATCTTTTTCGGCGCGGACATCCGTTTCATAAGGGCCGTCACTGCCCGGCTCGACAGCAAGAATGATATAAATCTTGCCATCTATCTCATCCTGAATAAGCTTATAATCCGGCTTCGGATGAATGTGGGAAAGCAGAGATTTCAAAGAATTCTCGGTAGTCTCTATCTTTGACTCTTCTACGCCTGTTATAGGACGGACCGGAACAGCCTTTTCACCGGTTGTCTTATCGTCGACCTCTTCCACGCCAATGAAGAGCAAACCGATCTCTCTGTTCATGTAGTTATTTGCATAAGCACAGGCAGTCTTTAGAATGCTGTCCTGTATTGCAGCAGACTTTTTATACTCAATATTATCGCTTTCAACAGCGCGGCGCTCCAGAATATCATGCGCCATTCGTTTTATATCATCGTGTTTCATTGCCTTTTACACTCTTAAAATGAAGTCATCTTTACTCAAATCATTTATAGTACTTTACCACAGCGCTGGGTTTGCAAAACAACGTTCCGCAATGCTCACATCCATCTCGTCTGCATACTCTTTAGCAGAAATCGACCTACTTGGATAGATCTTGTTTTCCGGAGCGAACAGCGGCTGAACCCAGTGTTTGCCGTTATCATCAACTATGCCAATGTGCATTATAGCGGATATAAGCCCTGCAATTATGGCATCTTTATGATAGCAGAATTTCAGTGTGATAGTACTACCGACCCTGATTTTTCTATCATAGCATTCAGAATAGTTCAGAAGATGGTTCTCCGCATACCATGTCACCCTATCTGCCGGGAATATGCAAGTGTCTTTCATAAAATTGCAGATAATATCAAGGCTATTGATGTCCGTCTTTCCGGCATTTTTAAGTGTATATATAACGCAGCACCATTCTTCAGGATTGAGGTGCTCACTCTTATAATACGCATCAACGATTGGTGCTTTCTTATTCCCGCTGATAGACACCGACTGAATGTGTGCAACAAACAGTTCTATATCACAGGACTTCTTTGTTCCATAGCCAGTCCGAGCCAAAAAACTCTTATATTCAACGATATCGAATTCCGGTCTGTTATGGTGAATTTCTTCGAGTTTGTTTTGCCTGTTCTCGCAGACATCCTTTTTATCTTTTCGGAAATCATGCAAAGAAGATACAATGGATGTAATATTACCAATGATAGATAATGCGTCCAAATTTATTGTCCTTTCTTAATAATTATCGAATTGTTTCTAATTCTTATTGTGTTTGGCATTCCATTCCTCAAATGATGCTGGTGGCTTTTTACTTGAAATATAAGCTTTATACCTAATCATTTTGTCACGAAGCCGAATAAGCTCACTATTCAGATAATCAAAATTCCATTCAATCATTTTCCCATGTTGCTCATTTAGAATTATCCTATGCGAAGCAAGCGACATTTCAAATTCAGTACAAAAGTCTTCTAGCGAGTATGATTTGTTTTCCCAACTTAGCTTAAGATTTGTTGTGTCAATATCGGAATCACCTTTCAAGTTAATGCAGACCTGTAATAACCACAGAAAACGTGTTTTAAGATTGCTACGCGGCATTGTTCTAATCGTGTAGCTTACTGGATCTTCCATGATTACATCCTTATGAATCATAGAAATATGATGATCTATCACACTTATAAGATGGTCTAGTTCATCCCGTTGATGATTCATTTTATCAGTAACAAAGGATGTCACCAACCAAACGATTATGTTAATTAATCCGCCGATTACTGTAGCAAAAATCGTTTGTATTCTTGAACTATTTGAGGTAATAACAAATACTCCGCTTACGACTATGCCTATTACCGCAATACATATCAATATAACCTTTGACCGCATGTACGTACCATAATTATACTTATATGACGCACTTGGACACTTCAGCACAGTATTATCAGCAGTATGAAAAACGGTTCCATTACGCAACTAATATACCTCTCTACAGATTAAACAGACAGCCTCTATAGCTTAATTTGAAAAAAGATTTAATATCATCAATGACAGATCCTAAATCCACATTCAAATCCACCAAAGCCAGCGCAGCAACAAGAATAGATAATTTGAGGTGCATATTTAGCTAAATAATCATTGTTTATAAACTCAATCGTATGTAGATTTGAAAAAAACCACCCATCAACATATCTTCCGAATCGCTTTATACGATCTTCATCCTCTTTTGTTCGATACATAGAAAATAAAGGTTTCTTATTCTTAATTGCAAACTTATGTAATTTTTTACAAAAAGAATCTATATCCTCTTTTGGTAAAAAATCAAACAAATCCAGATATTTAAGATTAACTTCACCATCAACGCTTGTTTTCAACTCACGATTATAGCCTACAGGCATTTGTGATGCATTATCACCATGAAAATGATATTCTTCAAACATGTATACTAGTTCAGTTTATCCCATCCTTTTGTGTTGCCTGACTGACTATCTGTTTCCCGAGCAGCTGCGGCTTTCAGCCGCCGTTCACGTTGCGAAGATACTCCTCTTTGGAGATCATCGGTCTTTCGAGAGCCGCCACAGTCGCTGCGGAAAGCGAAAGCGTCCTTGCATATTCCCTTCCGGCTTCCTCAAAGCGCGCCAGCAGCGGATCCGCCACGACAGCGGCCGCCGGCACGTTCAGCAGCGGCGCTTCCGGCACGCAGACCATGTCCGGATCGTGGAAAGCCGCCTTGCACATGGCTTTCAGGCCCGTAAAGTTGCCGTCCCATTCCGGGAAGCCGCAGCCGCAGATCACCAGCGTATGGATGCGCGAAAAGTCCGCCAGCGGCACGTGCCGCACGCTGCCGTCCGCATCCTGCACCATCTTCATCTGGATGAGCGGGATCGTGCGGTCCAGCACGGCCTTCAGGTGCGAGGGCATGGCATAGCAGTACAAAGGGAAACTCCAGATGATCACGTCCGCGCTGCGGTACAGATCCAGAATGGCATTCTGGTCGTCCTCGATCACGCAGTGGCCGTCGCCCCGCTGCCAGCAGCCGAAGCATCCCCGGCACGGCGCGATCTGCTTTTCGATCGCGCGCACCACATGCACTTCGTGTTCGTCATTTTCGTTGAACCCTCTCAGAAAAGCCTCCGTCATCCGGAAGGTATCGCTCTTTTCCTTAGGGCTGCCGTTTAAAACAAGTATCTTCATCTCTTCAGCCTCCGTCCATTGCCTTTTCTCTATACAAGGCAATGGTACGAGGGACTCTGCGCGCCGGCAACCTACGCTTCGTAGAGTTTTCCGGTTCAGGCGCAGCGGGCAGTATGACCAGAAACAGGAATGAGGCAAACAAAAGTTTTTTTCATGGTTCACCTTAATGTGTTGGCAGGGTCAGCCTTTCAAAGGGGATATAAAAGCAGCGGCCTGGGATGCGCGATCGAACCCCCGGAACAATCCTACAGCAGCTGCTGCTCGTTGATCGTCAGTTTAAACTGAAGGCCCAGGCTTTCCGCAGCCTTGCGGCAGAGGAGCATCCGCTCCATGAAGATCTCGAAATAGTCCATGATGGGACTGTAAAGGGTATCTACCGTCAGTTTCAGCCGTATGTGGGTATGAGCCTCGTTGATCGTCAGTTCGGACTTCGTGACGGAATAATTGACGCGGTCGTGGATGTCGAACGAAGCGATGTCCTGATTGCGCACGCGATTGCGGCGCACGTCGCTTTTATCGGCCAGGATCAGCGCGGCGGCAAGGGGGCTTACGGGAACGCCCGTTCCCTCGTCGTGATTGCCGATGGCCGGGACGATCATGCCGATGTCGTCCGGCGAGAACTTCAGATGGTCCAGGATGCGGAACGCCATGATCGCGCCGGATTGGCTGTGATCCACGCGGTTCACCATGTTGCCGATGTCGTGCAGATGCGCCGCGATCTTCGCCAGTTCCACCGTCCGCTCCGGATACCCGAGCGTTTCGAGGATGTA
>JAEEGL010036656.1_pt1 | contig 11954 bp, 8 predicted proteins | sample 9134231 | NCBI WGS metagenome assembly JAEEGL01 (sample SAMN16246548, study PRJNA631951) | gut metagenome | biome: gut microbiome; feature: rumen; material: fiber-attached | host: Bos | place: Iran: Karaj | collected 2018-10 | reverse complement strand
TGGATCAAATGCGATACCAGCCTCAGTGGTGTTAGAGATTACGAAGCGAATCTCTGGCTGCTCAGCAAGTGCCATGTATGCCCAGTTCTGTGCGTATGGGTCAATACCGCGGCTGATTACGTCGATACGGTCGAGCTGGTTTACAGCCTCACCGTTAAGGCGTCCCTGTAGGTTTACGTGGTAGAGGCAGTCCTGACCATTGAGCCATTGAACCATTCCTTTGTCAATAGGCTGGACTACAACGACAGAGCCGTTGAAGTTGGTCTTAGCATTCATGTTCCAAATAATCCAGTCAACAAAAGCGCGCAGGAAATTACCCTCGCCAAACTGGATAATCTTCTCAGGTGCAGTGCTCTTTGGGGCAGTCTGCTTGTTGAGTGATTTAAGTTGTGCCATTTGATTTTTGTTTTGTTTTTTATAGTATGTAAAAGTTCACAAAGTAAAGAGGAAACATAACACTTTCCTCAATGTAAGCGCAAAGGTAGAAAAAAAAACCGAAATATCTAAAAAATGTTTAAGGATTGTTGTTTATTTAGTTTTTTTTAACCTTACGAATGCTGTATTGTATGCTATTTAGGGTAAGGCTGTGGCGGTGTGTGATATTAAAAGGGAAGTTTGGTTTGTTATAGTAAGGCTGTATCAAAAAGATGGTGCGGGGGATGGCGTACGGGCGGAATAATTGATATAGATTAGTTTTGGGAAGGGTAAAAAATGATTTGGAATGGATTTTTCCTATTTTATAAAAAAAATAATTACCTTTGTATCTTAGCTTTTTGTAAATAGATTGAGAAAACCGTAATAACAATAACAGATATGGCAGATAGATTATATATATTCGACACCACGTTACGGGATGGAGAACAGGTGCCCGGTTGTCAGTTGAACACTGTTGAGAAAATACAGGTGGCAAAACAATTGGAACAGTTAGGCGTTGATGTGATAGAGGCAGGCTTCCCTATCAGTTCCCCGGGAGATTTTAATTCGGTTATTGAGATATCAAAGGCTGTAACTTGGCCTACGATATGTGCATTGACACGAGCAGTAGAAAAGGATATAGACTGTGCAGCTCAAGCTCTGCAGTATGCAAAGCATAAACGTATACATACAGGTATTGGTACCAGTCCGTCGCATATTAAATACAAGTTCAACTCTACTCCGGAGGAGATAATAGAGCGTGCTGTGGCTGCAGTAAAGTATGCAAAGAAATATGTGGAGGATGTAGAGTTCTATGCAGAGGATGCTGGTAGAACAGACAATGAGTATCTTGCACGTGTTATAGACGCTGTGACGAAAGCGGGTGCGACGGTTTGTAATATACCTGACACTACAGGATTCCGTACTCCGTATGAATATGGAGAGAAAATAAAGTATCTTTATGAACATGTGGACGCTTTCGCGGCAGGAAAGTCAATTTTGTCAACGCATTGTCATAATGACCTTGGTATGGCAACTGCTAACACTTGTGCTGGTGTATTGAATGGCGCAAGACAAGTAGAGGTGACAATAAATGGTATTGGTGAAAGAGCAGGTAATACTTCTCTTGAGGAAATAGCAATGATATTCAAGACTCATCCGGATCTTGGTATAGAGACTAATATCAATACGCAGAAGATATGGCCTACAAGTAGAATGGTTTCTACGTTGATGAATATGCCTGTACAGCCGAATAAGGCTATTGTGGGTAAGAATGCATTTGCTCATTCTTCTGGTATTCATCAGGATGGCGTCTTGAAGAACGCTTCTACATATGAGATAATGGACCCGAAGGATGTTGGTATCGATGAGAACGCAATAGTTTTGACTGCTCGTTCTGGTAGGGCTGCATTGAAGCATCGCTTGTCTGTGCTGGGTATTGAGATTCAAAGTCAGGAGCAGTTGGATAAGCTTTATCAGAAGTTCCTTGAGATGGCTGATAAGAAGAAGCAGCTGAATGACGAGGATTTGTTGGTGCTCACTGGAGCATCAATAAATACTTCTGAGCATTTGGTTAAGATGGAGTCTTTGCAGGTTACATCTGGTAAAGGTATTACGCCGGTTGCAGCCATTAAGTTGAAGATTGCCAATGAAGTTTTTGAGGCTGCCGCAACAGGTAACGGTCCTGTTGATGCAAGTATAAAGGCTTTGAAGCAGATAATACATCGTCAAATGGAGTTGAAAGAGTTGACGATACAGGCTATCAGTAAGGGGTCTGATGATTTGTGTAAGGTGCATGTGCAGGTAGAGCATGAGGGTACCGTGTATTACGGCTTCGGTTCTAATACTGATATCGTTACAGCCACCGTTGAAGCATATATAGATTGTATAAATAAATTTAAAGTTGCCAAGTTATAAACATTATGAACACACTCTTTGATAAAATATGGGACAGACATGTGGTGCAGTCTGTAGAGGATGGTCCCACACAGTTGTATATAGATCGTTTGTATTGTCATGAGGTGACAACACCTCAAGCTTTTGATACGCTGCGTGACAAAGGACTGAAAGTTTTTCGTCCAGGTAACGTCTATGCTATGCCGGATCATAATACTCCATCGGATCAGCAGGAGCGCATAGACGATCCCGTAGGACGTAAGCAGGTAGAGACTCTTAAGGCAAACTGTGAGGAGTTTGGTATTAAGCATTTTACAATGGGAACAAAGGACAACGGTATAATACACGTTGTAGGTCCGGAGAAGGGATTGTCTTTGCCTGGTATGACCATCGTATGTGGAGACTCTCATACATCTACTCATGGTGCTGTAGGTGCCTTGGCTATGGGTATCGGAACGTCAGAGGTTGCACAGGTGTTGGCTTCTGAAACGATATTGCAGTCAAAGCCAAAGTCTATGCGTATAAATATAGAAGGAGAATTACAGCCTGGAGTGACAGCGAAGGATGTTGCACTATATATCATGGCACAGATGACGACATCTGGTGCAACTGGTTATGTAGTGGAATATGCAGGCTCAACGATAAAGAATATGTCAATGGAGGGACGTCTCACATTGTCAAACCTTTCTATTGAGATGGGCTCGCGTGCAGGTATTATAGCACCAGATGAGACTACGTTTGAGTATCTGAAAGGTCGTGAGTACGCACCAAAGGGAGCTGACTGGGATAAGGCTGTAGCGTATTGGAAGACGTTGAAGTCTGACGATAATGCAGTGTTTGACAAGGAAGTAACATATTATGCAAAAGATATAGCTCCACGTGTCACTTACGGAACAAATCCTGGTGCAGGAATAGCAATTGATGAAAGCGTGCCTACGTTAGAATCTGTGTCTGCCGAAGAGCGTGCACAGTTAGAGGCTCAGTTGGCATATATGCAGTTTAAGCCAGGGGAGAAGCTGGAAGGTCATCCTGTAGACTATGTGTTCCTTGGAGCTTGTACTAATGGACGAATAGAGGATTTCAGAGCTTTCGCTTCTATTGTGAAAGGACACAAAAAGGCTGACAGCGTAGTGGCTTGGTTGGTTCCAGGTTCTTGGTTGGTACGTCAGCAGATAATTGACGAGGGTATAGACAAAGTCTTGGAGGAGGCTGGATTCGAACTTCGTTTGCCATCATGCTCAAGTTGCTTGGCTATGAATCCAGATAAGGTACCTGCTGGCAAGTTGTCAATATCTACATCCAATCGTAACTTCGTAGGACGTCAGGGACCGGGAGCACGTACCGTTTTGGCATCACCATTGACGGTTGCTGCATCAGCGATAACAGGTGTTATTACAGATCCTCGTGATTTCATTAACAAATAATGATGTAAAAAGATTATGGCTAAACAGAAATTCAATATAATAAAATCTACATGCATTCCTATTGCTATAGATAATAACAATACAGATAATATTATTCCTGCACGTTACCTCGCGTTTACAACACGTGACCCTAAATTTTATGGTGATGCATTTATGCACGATTTGCGTTATGATGCAAACAACAAGCCAATAGAGAGCTTCGTTATGAACAAGCCAGAGTTCTCTGAGGCTCCTCGTGAAGGTGTGCATGAGATTATAGTAGGAGGTAAGAACTGGGGTAGTGGCTCGTCACGTGAGCATGCGGCATGGGCTATTGCTGGATATGGAATTAGGGTTGTCATATCATCAAGTTTTGCTGATATACACCGTAACAACCTTTTGAACTGTTTCGTATTGCCGGTTATCGTGACTCCTGAATTCCAGGCTGAGTTGTTTGACAGTATAGCAAAAGATGCGAATACTGTCGTTACAGTTGACCTGCCAAATCAGACTGTTACAAATGAGAGTACTGGACACTCAGAGAAATTTGAGATAAACAGCTATAAGAAGTATTGTCTGGAGAATGCTCTTGATGATATCGATTTCTTACTTGAGAACCAAGACAAGATAATCGAGTGGGAGCAGAAAGACAAGGCCTGATATCAGGTTGTATATAGAGAGGAGTGGGGCTGTATGGCATCAGTAAAATGTTATGTGGCAATAGACTTGAAGTCATTCTATGCATCAGTGGAGTGTGTGGAGCGGGGATTAGACCCTCTTACCACTCCACTTGTGGTAGCTGATGAGAGTCGTACGGATAAAACGATATGTCTTGCTGTATCGCCATCTTTGAAAAAGAAAGGGATATCAGGAAGAGCGAGATTGTTTGAGGTCCTTGCAAAAGTAAATCGCAAGGATTTTATCTGTGCAGTGCCAAGGATGCAGTTGTATATTGATTACAGTGTGCGCATCTATCAGATATATCTGAAATATTTCTCCAAGGATGATATTCATGTATATTCAATAGATGAAGTATTTATAGATGTCACCAGCTATCTTGAACTATACCGGATGTCAGCGCATGACTTGACCAGAATGGTTATCCGGGATATTCTAAAAGAAACTGGTATTACAGCAACGGCAGGCATCGGGACAAATTTGTATTTGTGTAAGGTGGCAATGGATATTGTCGCAAAAAGTAAACCGGCGGATGCTGATGGAGTTCGTATAGCTGAATTAGATGAAAGTGCATATAGACGACAGCTATGGAGTTTCAAACCCCTTACGTCATTTTGGCGATTAGGCAAGGGGACAATGAGGAAATTAAATCATTATGGTATGTATACCATGGGTGATATTGCTAAGCAGTCTGTTATAGACGAGGACGTCTTATACAGCCTGTTTGGTGTAAATGCAGAACTTTTGATAGATCATGCGTGGGGATGGGAACCATGTACGATGGATGAAATAAAGAAATACAGGCCGGAAACTAACTCTTTAAGTAGTGGTCAAGTACTAAGTAGTCCGTACGATGTGTCAAGAGCTCGTGTTATCGTGATGGAGATGGCAGAGGAGATAGCCATGCAATTACTGTCGAAAAGACTGGTAACATGTCATATCTCTTTAAGGATAGGGTATGAGAAAGGGACATACAAGTATACGAATGTCTCTGCTAGTCTTGATGATTACACGTCATCAGTATCTGAGATAAAAAGTAAGTTTGAGGAGCTTTATAATAATAATGTAGTACAAGGGGCTTACATCAGAAGAATGACATTGACTGTGAATCATGTTATTCATGAGGATGATATAGCTAAGTTACCTCAAAATGTAAATAAGCAGTTAAGCTTGTTCAATACGGAGGAAGAAGCAGAGAGTAAGACGTTAAGAAAAGAAAAAAAGTTATCCCAGGCAGTCTTGGATATAAAAAGACGTTTTGGTAAAAATGCAATAGTAAAGGGAATAAACTTTGCGGATGGAGCGACAATGGTGGAACGACATAAGCAGATTGGTGGGCATAGAGCATAGAGATAGATAAAAAAGATAATATAGAGATTATGAAATATGAAGATATAATAGATATGCCACATCATCAGTCAGATAAACATCCTAAAATGTCAATGCGTAATAGAGCTGCACAGTTTTCGCCTTTCGCTGCATTAAATGGATATAATGAGGCAATAAAAGAAGTTGAATAAAAGAGTAAAAAAGAAATGATAATGAAAAAAATCCTCTTAATTATTATAATATCAATAGTCTCTATAGCAAAAGGTTACAGTATAGAGTCTTTGAATCAAATGATACTTTTTCAAAGAGATTCAGTGAATGTCCCAGAGTTTCAGATTGCTCAAATGGAGATGATGGCAGATTATTTCAAGTCTCATCCTAATGAGTATTTTTTCATAGGTGGGTTTACGTCTGAAAATACTCCTGCATATAGAGTGGAAACGATATGCGAGCAAAGAGCCCAGGCTGTGAAAAAAATGCTTGTTGAGAAGTTTGGCGTAGATGGGAATTACCTCATCGCAATAGGTGTAGGAGTGAGTAAAAAATCTTCAGAGCCTGATTTTAATGAAAAGGTAGAGTTCTTTAGAAAATAAAATAAAAAGAGACAAAATTAAGAAATACGTGAGCACATCGATAAATGATAAGATAGAAATCATGGACTCCACTCTCCGTGATGGAGAACAGACAAACGGAGTCTCATTCCTGCCTCATGAAAAACTGAGCATAGCGCGTATACTGTTACGTGATGTAAAGGTTGATCGTATTGAGGTCGCTTCTGCACGTGTGTCAGACGGTGAGAAGGATGCAGTAAAGATGATATGCCGCTATGCAAACCAATTGGGAAGGCTTGACGCTGTAGAGGTATTAGGCTTTGTTGATAACGGTAAGTCTATAGAATGGATAACGGAGTGTGGCGGAAAGGTTATTAACCTGCTGACAAAAGGTTCCGAGAATCATTGTGTGCATCAATTGAACAAGACTCCAGATGAGCATATCACAGACATCAAGGAAAACGTAAAGATGGCTCATGATGCTGGGTTAGAAGTAAATATCTATTTGGAGGATTGGTCAAATGGAATGAAGGATAAGCCCGAGTATGTATATCATATGGTTGAGGCATTAAGCCAGATTGGGATAAAGCGTTTTATGCTGCCCGATACACTTGGAGTGCTGACACCTAAACAAACTGCGATGTTCTTTAAGGACATGACAATGCGCTTTCCTGATTTACATTTTGATTTCCATTCTCATAATGATTATGACCTTGCTGTTGGTAATACGCTTTCAGCCGTTACGTATGGAGCAAAGGGCGTGCATGTGACAGTGAATGGTCTTGGTGAGCGTTGTGGCAATGCTCCGCTTGCATCAGTACAAGCTGTATTAAAGGATAAGAGTGGCATACATACCTCCATAGAGGAAGATATGCTCAACGAGGTAAGTAGGGTAGTTGAGGGATATAGTGGAATAGCGGTAGCTCCCAACCAACCGATAGTAGGAGAGAATGTCTTCACACAGGTGGCTGGAGTACATGCTGATGGTGACAACAAACATAATCTGTATTGCAATGCATTGGTGCCAGAGCGATTTGGTAGGAAACGTGAGTATGCCCTTGGTAAGAATTCTGGCAAGGCCAATATAGAACGTAATCTTCAGGAGTTAGGTTTGGACCTTACGCCAGAACAGACCAAGAAAGTGACCAGACGTATTACAGAACTTGGTGACCGCAAGGCTCTTGTTACACAGGATGATTTGCCATATATTGTGGCAGACGTGCTGAAACACTCTGCACCAGAAGATAGAGTAAAGTTGAAGGGATATATGGTAAGCCTTTCTTATGGTCTGAAGCCACATGCCTGTGTAAAGATAGACATTGACGGTAAACGTTATGAGGCTGATTCTAGTGGAGACGGACAATATGATGCCTTTGTAAAAGCATTGCGTAATATATATAAGGTGGAGTTAGGCAGAACATTCCCAATGTTGGAAAATTATGCCGTTTCTATACCACCAGGAGGTCGCACAGATGCTTTAGTGCAGACGCAGATAACATGGAGATTGAAAGATGGTAGAGTGTTGCGTACCAGAGCCCTTGATGCAGACCAGACAGAAGCAGCGATAAAGGCGACAATAAAGATGCTTAATCATATTGAACCTACATATAGTAAAAGCGAGTCATAATAAAAATGACTCGCTTTTTTGCTACAGCTGTTAATGAGTTACAAAGACATCTGTTGAGCTTTGAGTGTTAAAAGATGTATACAAAAGCTTTTTTTTCTTATTGTTTTTTATTTGTATCAGAATTAATTTGTATCTTTGACATACCTTAATAAATCAAAGTATAACTAAACATATAATATAAAACCTATGACAATACCTTAATTAGATAATGTATTATTAATCAATAAATACCATTTTTTACAAGTAAAAACATCACAATCAAACTAATAACAGAATGAAAAAGTACATGATATTACTGGCACCACTCATGTTGTCAGCATGTGGATTGGATTTGCCGCAAGAGACTCAGTCATCATTCGAGACGATGACTGTGAAGAAATCGGATATTGAACTGCCTTATAAGTTCAGTGCTAAGATGAAAGGCAGCAATGACGTGACGATTACCCCACAAGCGAGCGGACAGTTGATGAAAATTTGTGTGACAGAGGGTCAGCAGGTGAAAAAGGGTCAGACGCTTTTTATCATCGACTCGCGCAATGCTCGGCTGGAGTTGGAGGCTGCACAGGCAAACCTGCAGGCTGCCAAGGCACAGGAGAATTCCGCCAAGCTGGAATATGAGTCGAACAGAAACCTATACGACAAGAAAATCGTGAGCAGTTATATGCTCAGCAACAGTGAGAATACCTACAAACAGGCTCAGGCAGCAGTGGCTCAGGCACGTGCTGCTGTGAACCGTGCCAAGGTGGAGTTGGGCTTCTGTACTATCACCGCCCCTGTATCAGGAGTGACGGGCAGCATCCCGGTACGTGTAGGTGACCAGGTATCGCCAATGAGTGAACTGACTATTCTCAGTGGCAACACCACAATGTATGCAGAGTTCTCAGTGAACGAGGCCATCATAGAGGAGATGGTACATTACGGCATCAATGCAGACGAGATGGATAAGTACATAGCAGAATTGCCGGAAGCTACGTTTGTGATGAAGAATGGCACGAAGTATCCTCACAAGGGACGTGTGGTCAGCCTGACGGGTGTGGTAAATTCTGAAACGGGGTCGCTTACAGCTAAGGTGTCTTTCCCTAATCCTGACGGACATTTGTATTCTGGTATTCAGGGCACCATCGTTATGTCATTTGCTGAAAAGAATGTCATAGTTATTCCACAAAGCGCCGTAGTTCGTTTGCAGGATAAGTCGCAGGTATATAAGGTGAAGGCTGACAGCACTGCTACTGCTGTTGAAATAAAGACCCTGGATACCGGCAATGGCAAGGACTTTATCGTAACCACAGGATTAAAGGTGGGCGAGAAGATTATAACCACCGGTGCCAACAACGTAACGGAAGGTCAGAAGGTACTCTTCCCTGAGGAGAAAGTGAAAAATAAAAAGTGAGTAGCTGAATGAAGAATAATATATTTATTAACAAATATGTGATGGCGTGTGCCATCTCTGTAGTGATAGCCCTAGTGGGTTATATCTCTATGAGCACACTGCCGGTAGAACAATATCCCGACATTGCACCGCCTACGGTGGCAGTGACTACCAGCTATACAGGTGCAGACGAGAATACTGTGATGAAGGCAGTGGTACAGCCGCTCGAAGAGGCTATCAACGGTGTTACAGACATGACCTACATCTCCTCAAAAGCTTCGTCTAACGGTGATGTGGAGATTAACGTCTATTTCAAGCAGGGCACCGACGCCGACCTTGCAGCGGTGAACGTGCAGAACCGCGTGAGTCGTGCGCAGGCGTTGCTACCTGCCGACGTGAATAAGGTGGGTGTGGCTGTGCAGAAACAGCAGAGCAACATCTTGCGTATTTTCGCTGTGAAGAGTGCTGATGGCAGGTATGATGAGGACTTTGTGTCAAACTATGTCGATATCAACATCAAACCGCGACTGATGCGTATCACAGGAGTGGGCAACGTGCAGAGCCTTGGTAATACCTATGCCCTGCGCATTTGGCTAAAGCCCGATGTGATGGCTCAGTACGGCCTGACCCCAAACGATGTCTTCGCTGCCATTGGCGGACAGAGCTTCGTATCGGCTGTGGGTACATTAGGTGAGCAGTCGGGCAACTCCTACCAATATAATATGCAGTACAAGGGTACGCTGAAGACCGTTGAGGAGTTCAACGACATCGTGCTGCGAACGAGTGACGGTGGTATGTTGCAACTGAGCGACGTGGCAGAGGTGAAGATAGGTGCCATGAGCTACAACTTCACGTCAAACATACAGGACCGCCCAGGCGCTCTCTTTATGGTATTCGCTGCACCGGGTGCTAATGCCACTCAGGTGAACGCCAGCATCAACAAGATGTTTGAAGAGGCGAAGAAAACGATGCCTGCCGGACTGGAGTTCGTAACCATGATGACCAGTGACGACTTCCTCTTTGCTGCAATCCACAACGTAGTGGAGACGCTTGTCATAGCCATCATCCTCGTGGTCCTCGTGGTATTCTTCTTCCTGCAGAACATAAAGGCCACCATCATTCCGTCTATCTCTATTATAGTATCATTGCTGGGTACCTTCGCCGTTGTCTCACTGGCAGGCTTCTCGCTTAATATCCTGACGCTGTTTGCCCTTGTGTTGGCTATCGGTACGGTGGTGGACGATGCTATCGTAGTGGTTGAGGCAGTAATGGCGAAGATAGAGGGTGGCATCAGCGATGCCAGAGAAGCTACCCGCCAGGCTATGAACGAAGTGTCGGTGGCTGTCGTGTCATGTACGCTGGTATTCATGGCGGTGTTCGTCCCCGTGATGTTTATGCCGGGTACGTCGGGCACGTTCTTCACTCAGTTTGGTGTGACAATCGCCTCCAGCGTTGGACTGTCGTGTATATCAGCCCTCACGCTCTGTCCTGCCCTCTGCGCTATCATGATGCGCGTAACGGAAGGCAAGAAAGAAGGAAAGGGATTGACATATTACACGAAGAAGGCCTATACAGCCAGCTACAGTGCCATATATAACAAGTACAGCAAGAGCGTGCAGAAGTTTATCAAGCGTCCATTCCTGGCATGGGGACTGCTTGTAGCGGCTGCAGTACTGCTTGTGTTCTTCATGAAGAGCTTGCCTTCAGGTCTCGTGCCTCAGGAGGATCAGGGTGTGTTCCTTGTAGAGGTACAGGCTCCGGAGGGAACTACACTGAAGCAAACCCGCGAGATGGTGAAGAAGGTAGAAGAGAAGGTGAAGAAGATTCCCGAACTGGAGAGCTTCTCCATGACCTGCGGCTATGGTATGCTGTCGGGTGCCGGTTCTAACTATGCCACTATGGTGGTGCGCCTGAAGAACTGGGACGACCGTTCCGGCATCAACCACTTGATAGACCTCGTCATGTATCGCTTCTACTTAGACTGTATGGATCTCAAGAACCTGACGGTGCTGCCCTTCCAGATGCCTCAGATTCCAGGCTATGGTTCGAGCAACGACATCAGCCTGATAGTAGAGGATCCTACCGACGGCAACTTATCGGAGTTTGCCAAGCATACCGAGCGCTTCCTGACCAAACTGTCTGAGCGGCCGGAAGTGTCTTCCACCATGTCAACCTACTCTGAGCGATTCCCTAAGTATCAGGTTGATGTAGATGCAGCTCAGTGCACTCGTGCCGGTCTTACACCGGAAGTAGTGCTCAATACGCTGGGTTCATTCTGCGGTGGTGCCTATATCGGCAACTTCAATCAGTTTGGTAAGGTTTATCGCATCATGGCTTCTGCATCGCCAGAATATCGCCTCGACCCGTCATCGCTCGACAATATCTTCGTACAAGTAAAGGATGGCAGCATGGCACCAATGTCTGAGTTTGTCAGTCTGAAGGAAATAGTAGGCCCTGCAAACATCGAGCATTTCAACCTGCTGCAGAGTATCACGTGTTACATCACTCCTGGTGGTGGCTACACAGAGGGCGACGTTCATAAGGTAATAGCCGAGGTGTTCCAAGAGGAGATGCCACCAACAGCCACATACGAGTATAGCGGTATGTCACGTGAATTGGAGGAGGCTGCTAACTCTAACGCTACGGCCCTCATCTATGTCATCTGTGCCATCCTTATCTATCTCATC
>JAEEGL010001999.1_pt1 | contig 11954 bp, 12 predicted proteins | sample 9134231 | NCBI WGS metagenome assembly JAEEGL01 (sample SAMN16246548, study PRJNA631951) | gut metagenome | biome: gut microbiome; feature: rumen; material: fiber-attached | host: Bos | place: Iran: Karaj | collected 2018-10 | reverse complement strand
TTCTTCATCTTTTTTGTCTTCTACTTCTTGGTTGTTTTCTACTTCTTCTTGTTCTTCTGTTAAAATAACATCAGTTGTTTCTTCATCTTTTTTGTCTTCTACTTCTTGGTTGTTTTCTACTTCTTCTTGTTCTTCTGTTAGAACAACATCAGTTGTTTCTTCTTCTTTTTTGTCTTCTACTTCTTGGTTGTTTTCTACCTCTTCTTGTTCTTCTGGTAAAATAACATCAGTTGACTCTTCTTCTTTTTTTTCTTCACCACTAGACACTACATTGTCAGTAACTTGATTGGTAGTAACCTCTTCATTATTTACTTCACCACTAACGGAACTAGTACTACTTTGATTAGGGAGAACTATATTACCATCATCAGTTGGTATAAAAGTATCATGACTTTCTTCCTTAACTACCAAGTTAGCCTCATCATTTTGATCCGACTTTTTACCATCGTCATTATTTGCTTCAACAGTGTCAGAAACTTGTCCTGTTTCACATAATATTTCCTCTGCTTTAACGTTAAATGTAAAGCCTACAATTATTAGGGCAACACAAATTATGCTTAAAATTCTTTTTAATTTTTTCTTCATACACACAACCTCCATTTACAAAAAATATTATTAACTTTATAATTAAGAAAATACATGCATGTTATTTTTTACATTTAAATACATGCATAAAAATGCACTTTCTCCCTTTGCATCCCACTATGATAATCTTTTTATGTCAAATTGTCAAACATTTTTTTTATTTTTTTATTTACAAGCGGTCAAGAAAAAAATTAAGACCTAAATCTTAACTTTTAATTTTTAATATCCTTTTCTTTTATATTCATCAAGTAATTCACTAAAACGGTTAAAATGAATTATTTCTCTTTGTCTTAACCATAATAGTGGTCCTAATAAATCTGGGTCATCTGTTAAATTAATTAAGTTTTCATAAACAGCTCGAGCTTTTTGTTCAGCTGCAATATCTTCTGTTAAGTCTGCAATAGCATCACCAGTCGTTGCAAAATATGCAGCAGTAAAAGGTACACCATTGGCATCAGTAGGATACAAGGCATTCTTATGTTCTGCATAATGACTATCAAGACCTGCCTCTTTTATTTCTTCTATTGTTGCTCCTGCCATTAATTGTGAAATCATTGTTCCTATCATTTCAACATGGGCAAGTTCTTCCGTACCTATATCAGTAAGTAATGCTCTTCCTTTATCATCAGGCATTGTATACCTTTGATTTAAATAACGAAGTGCAGCTGCTAGTTCACCATTACTTCCTCCATATTGTGTTACTAAGAGTTTTGCCATTTTCAAATTTTTCTTTCTTATATTAATAGGATATTGTAATCTTTTTTCATATGCCCACATGTTACTTACCCCATGGCCACTTATTTACCCAAGCAAAAGGTACTTGATTACTCATATTCCCTTTAACACATAGTGGTCCATATTTCCTTTCATAATTATTAATAAGTTCATTTGTTTTATCACGATACATCATAAACTTATTTAAAGCTTCTTTATCACCAGGATGAACATCTAAATAAAGATTCATATCATGCATCATAAAAGCATATTGTCCAATACCTATTAATAAATCATCTTTTTCATTATTAATATTGAGTTTAGCAACCTTATAATTCTTATATGGCATGTATTCATTTTTAAAAGCATTACCTTTTAAGTATCCTTCATAAGGTTCAAATAAACTTAAACCATTATAATTCTGATAATTAGAATTTGTACTTTCTTCTAATGTATTAAAACCTACATATTGATTATTTAAGTTTTTATCATTAGACATATTATAATTATTTAACATGCTATCATTTAAATATTCATTCATAGATATATCATCTAAAAATTCATAGTTCATTATTCCTCCTATCAATACTATTGTATTTGTAGGCATATAATATGATAATGAAGGTAGCCTAATCTAATATTATAATATCTTTAATATCATTTATTTGAATAATGTCATTATCCATTGTCACTAAATTGTTATTAACTTTACCTGCAACTTTAGTTTGATATTCTTTTTTATCAGTTATTATTTTTACACCCACATTAAATACATAACCATTTCGATTAAATAATTTATCAATTTTTTCATTCACGCTTAATTTATCATATTCATATTTTTCTAAGTCATTATCATTATCATTATTAATATCAAAGCTTCTCTGATTATTATATATTTTTTTATCAATTTTATTCACATAAATTTTATCTTTTTTCATAACATCCTCCTAATTAATTTTATGATAAAAAATTGAAAGTATAATTAAGAAAAAAAAACTCACAATATAATTATGGAAAAAAATATTTATAGTACTAAATTAAAAATAATTTTATTTCTTTTTTTTATAATTAGTCTTATAAGTATTTATGCAACTTTAAATTATGTTAATGACAAAAATATTGTTTTCAAACAGTTTGCTTTTTATATTATAGGAGTATTGACTCTTCTTTTTTCTTATTATAAAAAAGATGATATTTTTAAATACCATATACTATTTTATATAGGAATATGTTTTCTTCTTTTTCTTCTTTTAATTTTAGGTATAAAAATTAATGGTAGTAGATGTTGGATAATAATTGGTCCATTAAGTATTCAACCCAGTGAATTTATGAAAATATCTTTAATAATTACTATATCTAAAGTATTAGATAAATATAAAAATAAAAGAAGTTTTAAAAAAGAAATATCCTTAATTATAAAAATATTAACCATATTATTAATACCATCTGTCTTAACTTTTTTAGAACCTGACACAGGAGTTGTTATTATCTATTTTGTTATAACGATATGCTTAATATTATATCGTGGTATAAATAGAAAATGGTATATAATATTATCTGTTATTATAATTGTTTTTTTCAGTAGTATAACATATCTTTATTTTTTTAATAAAGACTTATTAATGAATATTATAGGTGATAATATTTATTATCGATTAGATCGACTTCTTAATTGGTCACAAGGAAGTGGTTATCAATTAGAAAATTCTTTAATCACAATATCTTCCGCTGGATTATTTGGCTTTGGTTTTAATAAAACCCCATTATATTTTCCTGAAGCAAATACTGATTTTATTTTTACAACTTATTCATCTAATTATGGTTTCATAGGCAGTATATTTTTATTCATTCTAATCATTATATTTGATTTAAATATATTATCTATAATAAATAATAAAACTAAAAGAATAAATAGATACTTTTTAATTGGAGTATTTGCCATGATTATCTATCAACAGATACAAAACATCAGTATGACGATTGGTCTTATGCCAATTACAGGAATTACCCTTCCTTTTATTAGTTATGGTGGTAGTAGTTTGCTTTCTTATATGTTTATATGTGGCATTATATTAAGAATATCAAATGAACAATATAACTATCTTAATTAAAAATCCAAATTCTCTACAACATTCCTTAAAAAAGAGAGAAAATATCTTTCCCTCAATTAGAGAAACCAAAGGAGAATTAATATCGCCATATAATTTAGAATATAAAATATTTATAAACAATGATTTTGTTATAAAGTTTCAATTATTCAATTAATTCCGTACTTAACAAGATTATTATTTTTCAGTATATTGGGTTTTAACAATATTCCAATTATCTCCATTTTTGTTTAAAAACATTTTAAAAATACCAGCACCATTATAAACCATATCGTCCGTCTCAGTTACGTCTTTTGTCAAAACATATTCAACTACAGCAGTGTTATTGTCAATCTTCACACTTCTAATTGTACTACCAAAAACCATCCAGCCCGTTGGAAACCAATACACTTGATAAGTATTTTCATCAATTTTACGAATACCTGTTCTACCATCGCTTTCAACTATAGAATATTCATCCGCCTTTTTTCCAAACATCTTATAAACTACATCATCTAATTCCTTTTTTGAAACAGTATAAGTTGGTCCATGTGAATCATCACCATTTTTTCTTGATCTGTTTTTAATTTGCCCATGTTACACAATCCACTATAATAGAAGAATAAATAATTCCCAATATCATCATTTTTACCACCATCAAATTCCACATCTAACACTTCATTATTTTCTTCATTAATTTTATTGCTTTCTTCAGTACCGTTGTTATCTTTTATATTTTCTTCATTATTATCCATTTTTGCGAATAATTTATCGTATATAATATATCACCCTAGCACTAAAGTTAATAATATGAAAACAATTAATAGTATTTTTAATAATTTATTTTTTTTCTCGCTTTCCATTCTTCACTCCTAATTTACCTTGATTATATCAATATATACTTTTTTTTGCAAACATATATTATATTATTTTAAATAACAGCTTACATAAATTTATTAATAGCTTCCCCATTATCAATTATTAAATATTATTTATTCAATTCTAAAATTAACGATTTATGAAAAAAAATTATAAATAATTTTATAAATCATTGGGTAAACTTTATATGCCTTACATACCCAACATGTGAGAATGTTAAAACAAAAAAACTCGAACAAGTCGAGTTAAATTTTTTTATGGAGCGGATGATGGGAATCGAACCCACATGGTCAGCTTGGAAGGCTGAAGTTCTACCACTAAACTACATCCGCATAAAAAGTAGACATATATAAGTATACCAAAAATAATTATATTGTCAACCTTTTTTACATTTTTTATTTATTTACCAGTATTTTTAATAACTTCTATTCTAGGTAAACTAGCAGAATATGCCTTAATTACTTTATTAAAAAATCTTAATTTTAAAGTAGTAATTGCATTTCTTTTAATTATTCTTTCCATTTCAGAAAGTGGTAATAATTGTCTTGGATCAATTAGATTATATCTTTCTATTTTTCCATCACGTAATAAATGAAATTCATGAACAGGATCTAATAGAGGTTTACCAGCTTTTTTTCTTTCTTCATTAATCTTGGCAATTCTTTCTCTTGCCTCTTCCATACTCATACTACTTGGATTAAATAAAATATTATGTGCTGAGTCTCTTGATCCATTAGCATTTACTCTCGTACTACCTTGAATAGCAATAGTATCACTTGGCTCTAATGTATCAACAAAGCTTTTATCAAGTCCCATGGGATGTGATACATAAACATTTCCCATACGCCCTACAGCAGAAGTAAGTTTTCCAGGAGTATATGCATCACTAATATCTAAATCACTATCATGAACATCCATTAAAAAACGTATTAAATCATCACTTGTGGAAAAAATTCCAGCATGGCCAGAATATCCACCTAAAACATTAGCGCTCATATCATTGATATGCCCTATTCTAAAATTAGGAGTTGCGGTAATTAAATGATATTTATTTTTAGGAACAATTAAATGTGTTCCCTTTAATTGAAATGGTTCAATAATATACTTTTGTACAAGATCTGCATAATCTAAACCGGTTATACGTTCAATTACTTCTTTAATAATCATCATCCCAATATCATTATAATTATATTTATTTTTTTCAACTACTTCAGCATTAAATAAGATATCATGGGCTTCTTCAATATTTTTCGCATTCGCTATTCTACTACTTGTTTTAAAAGTAGTTCCAAATGTTAATATATCTTCTACAGTTAAATCATGAAGATTGGTAAAGCGATCATCTAAATCAACTATTCTATCCGTATAGCGAAATAAGCCTTCTTTTATCAATGAATAGGCAATAAACTGCGTATAAAATTTTGTCATAGAAGCGATATCAAATAAAGCATCAAGAGGCATGTCTTCGCCTAAATAATTAATTGTTCCACCATATAATTTAATTTTAATATTACCAACTTCAATACCAACAGTATAACCAGGAACTCCATATTTTTTTCTTATATCATCAATCTCTTGAATATTGTCCTCTAACATTAACTCAATTATTTCCTCTGGAGTTTTATCTCTATTATGAGTAATTATTTCTCGCATTTTGGATAAGAACTTCTTCATTTCTTCTTTATTAGCATATGGGGCTTTTTTTTGATATTCAAGAATAAATTCTTCTATTAGTTTTTCTAAATTCATTTTCATTAAAATGGCATTTTAAAATTACCACTTGATATCCCTTTCATCATTTTTTTATAATTCTCAAATTGTTCTAATAAACGATTTACTTCTTGTACATTACGACCAGATCCTTTCGCAATTCTTTGTTTTCTTGAAGCTTTAATAATGTCAGGATTACGTCTTTCATTCATAGTCATCGATTGAATTATTGCTTCAATATGAGCGATTTGTTTAGGATCAATATTTACATCTGTAAGTCCCATTTTTTTAGCTCCTGGAATTAACTTAATTAAATTTTCAAGTGGTCCCATTTTCTTAATCTGCTTCATCTGTGATAAAAAGTCATCTAAATCATATTTACCTTTTTGCATCTTTTTAAAGGTTTTTTCTGCTTCTTTTTCATCGAATACTTCGCTAGCCTTTTCAACTAAAGAAACAACATCCCCCATTCCTAAAATACGATCAGCCATACGTTCTGGATCAAATAATTCTAATCCATCTAGTTTTTCAGAAACACCAATAAATTTAATCGGTACATTAGTAAGATGTCTTACTGATAATGCAACACCACCTCTTGTATCACCATCTAATTTTGTTAAAATTACTCCTGTTAAATCAAGTTTATCATTAAAGCCTGTAATAACATTAATAGCATCTTGTCCCATCATAGAATCAATAACTAATAATATTTCTTCTGGATGAACTTTATCTTTAATATTATTTAATTCATCCATTAATTCTTCATCTATATGTAAGCGGCCTGCTGTATCTATTAAAACATAATCATAATTATTTTCTTTAGCATAATTAATGGCATTAAAACTTGTATTAATAGGATTATTAAGTCCTTCATCATATACAGGAATATTAAGTTCTTTACCAAGTGTTTTAAGTTGATCAATAGCTGCAGGGCGATATACATCACAGGCTACTAAAAGTGGTTTTTTAGCATTTTTTTTACGTAAATAATTAGCAAGTTTTCCTATAGTTGTTGTCTTACCACTACCTTGTAAACCTACAAGCATTAAAATAGCAGGATTACCCTTAACATTTAACGGTTTAGCTTCTCCACCCAATAATTCCTTTAATTCATCACTTACTATTTTAACAAATAATTCACCTGGTTTTAAACTTGTTATAACTTCTTCACCTAAAGCTTTTTCTTTAACATTATTAGTAAACTCTTTAACAACTTTATAATTAACATCAGCTTCAAGTAAGGCAATACGAACTTCTCTTAGCATTTCACTAATATTTTCTTCTGTTATTTTACCATAACCACGTGCCTTATGAATAACACTCTCTAGTTTTTCCTGTAGTCCTTCAAACATAATCCTCATCTCCTTTTTTAATTATATATTTTTTTTCATTTATTGTCGACAATGTAAAGAAAACTTTACATAACGTAAAGCTTATTTATTCTTCTTTTTTATTAAAATAATTATTGATGTAGCAAGCATAACTACGCCAATTCCTAATAATCCATATTTTAGGATGCTTCTCAAATCAAAACCACTCTTTTTATGAACAGTAATTGTATAACTTTGATATTGATCATTTTCCATAACACGAACTATTATCATACTGTTATCAGTTAGGTTTTTATTATTAAGTATTTGAACATCACTATCTTTTGGTTCGATAATAAAAGATAAACTATCAACATTACTGTCTATATCTAAATTATATTCATAAACATTTTTCTGAAAAGCAAATGCATATCCTTGAATTTGAATATTTTCAAGATTCTTTTTAGTTTCGTATAAATCTTCTGTATCTTCTTGTTCCTTATCTTGTTCACTATTCATTTCTTTTTCTTCTTTAGTTTTTTCTTTTCTTGTAACTTTAACATGATATTCTTTTACTTGATCATTTTGAGCGATAACTTTAATAATTAAATCATTAGTACCCTCAAATAAATTAATATTAGTGTATTCTACCTTGGATGTGCTCTCTGTTGCCTTAGCATAAATACTAGTTTTTAATACATCATTATCAACAGTTACATCGTAATTATATTTATTCTTCTCTAACTTAACACTAATATTATTAATTTTTAATTCTTTTAATGTATTATCTGTATTTCTGTTATCTTCTCTTTCAATATTAATCTTATATATTTTAGTATCACCATTTTCTGATTTTGTTCTTAATTCAATGATATTCTCACCATAATCAACATCAAATACATTAGGTTCATATCCCGGAAGAAAAGATGCATGATTATTATTTAATGAAGCTTTTACTAAAACTTTTGAAATATTACCATCAATTTTAATATGAAAAGATGTCTCATCTTTATTATAAGAGAAATCTAGTTTATCATTCCCATTATATAATTCTAATGTGCTTAATGTAGCATCATTACTTATTATTTGAGCTTTTTTATAAGTAACAACAAGAGTATAAATATTCGTGGTTTGATCTTCACTTGTAACTCTAATCTTTATTTCTGTAGGAATATTTTCTCTTAAAAAACTAGATCCTACTCCTGTAACCGTTGCTTTGGCATCTTTACCTTTAACATCTACAAAAATCACTGGACTATGAACAATAATATTTTCATATCGATAAGTTGTTGAACTAAAATTTTCAATGGAGGTATTATCTATTGTTATATCTGTAACATTTGCATTACTTGATAATACTTTCTTTTCATTAACCGTAATACTTTTATTAATATCACTTACTGTAATATCATTATTTATTTTAATATTCTTTAATAGAATATTAGAATTATTCACTACATTACTTACCCCTTCTACTTTTAAAATTACTAGATTATTTCCTTCCGTTAATGGTTCTGAATAATTAACATTAATACTTGTACCCATATTATTTATATTATTATTACTCTCTATAAAAGATAAGTTTAAATTTGAATCATAATCCATACTAATATTTGATATAGACATATTATTAAAACTTATTTTTAATTCACACGATACTTTCTCATCTATTTCTACGGTATCTTTTAAACAATCTAATAAAAGGCTAGGATTATCTGCCTTAACAGTTATAATTGTAAGTAAACAAAATATAAAAACTAAATACCTCTTCATTTTACACCACGAATTTTAATTCATACTCCATTCTTTAATAACATTAACGTTATCACTATTAGGTACAGGATTAGGAATATCCATACGAATAATTGTTGGAACTTTAAAAGCACTTCCAAATCCTAAACAATATCCTGGTTGTAAACTTTTTTGTTTCATAATTATTTCATCGGTTATATATGGAACCATTTGAGTAATATACTCTATATCACGAGGATGACTGGTTTTAAATATAACAAAGTTAGAACACTGTGACATAACTGTTTCAGAAAGTTCAACTGGTCTTTGGGTAATCAAATTAAGTAGGACACCATATTTTCTTCCTTCTTTACTAATACGATCAAAAATATTATAACCAATCAAATCAATATCTTCTCCAGATTTAATATATCGATGTGCTTCTTCCACAAAAATATTAAATGGTATACTACCACGATTAGGAAGTTTTTTTGCATATTCAAAAATCATTCTACTCATTATTTTAACTATAACTTTTGCTAGAGAATCATCAATATCTTCCAAGTTAATATTTAAAATTTGATTCTTACCACCATTTTCCATCAACATACTTGCAAGAAATTGTTCAACATTTATATTACCTGGAGCATCAAAGAATTTAGAGTCACTACTAATTGTTAATGTATGTAATTTAACTTTCAAAGTTATAGCATCACTATAAGTACGTGGATTATTTAACCAATCTTCTGATACCAATGCAAATGCAAGCGCTTTCTCTAAATCAGGTAATGTATAACTATTATATTCTTCCGGTTCATAATCATCATATTGCGCATTAACAAAAGATGATATATATTCAGTAACTAAAATTCCTTCAGTGAAAACACCATTTGAATCAACATGGAAACAATCACGGAATTTTCTAGTATATCCAGCCCCTTGAACAACTGCTTCTAAATTTAGCTCATTAGTAGCACATGTATTAAATAAACCAAAAATATTATTTCTTTTTGTTACTGGTAAATCATTTGAATATAAAATTGACAACATAGCTTTAGCAAGTAAATGATTTTTAAATTTATTACTAGTTTCATCACTTTGGGAAAAAATTCTTGCTAATTTTATCATACGCTCAATTAAGATAATTTGGTTAGAAGTTGTAGCACGAAGCAAAAGAGCTAAGTCATCAACAGATAATAACCAAAGAGGAATAGATAATTTCTTATAATCATAAGTAAGATTGGTTGTAATAACTTTAAAGTGATAATTAGGATTAATACTATTCATATTCTCAAATGCACTTATATATTCACCATTATTATCAAAGAATATAAAACTCGCTTTATAAGGTAAAAATCCAGGAGTATTAAAAATACTTTGCATAATACGCGCGGTACCATAACTTTTACCACTACCTGAATTACCTAAAATGGTTAAGTGATTACTAAAGAAATTATTAATGTCTATATAAAATCTCTTATTATCATAAAAAGGACTAGTTCCAAAGGAGAATGTTCTCTCACTTTTAACTCCCGTAATCATTTCTATTTCTTCAGGATTCATAAGACGCATATTTGCATTTGTATCTGGTTTATTAATTACACCACTATAAAATTTATTATCAATTATTTCCCCAATAAAATGTGAGATAATAACATCACCATCAACACTATCAATTTCACATACAACTTTCAAATTATTATTTTCTAAAACTAAATGTAGCCCCATTAGATTATAGTCTTGCGTTGATGATCCTAATTTTATTTCCGCCCCACGATCGTTTATTTTTAAAATTCGTTCAAACATAACTTCCTCCTAAAACAAATCTTTTAATATTCTTTTTGCTTCTTTATTATCTATCATATCAATTATATCATTAATTACTTCTTTTTTGGTATATATTTTCAATTTTTCTTCATAAAACAACAATTTTTTTTCAATTAGTTTTAATTGATGAAAAAGAGCATTACGACTAACACTATATTTATCACTCATTTCCCCATATGATAAATTATCAAAATAATAATCCTTAAAATATTTTTGCTGTTTTTCTGTCAATAAATCTCCATATATATCAAAAAGAAGACTTAAATATACAAACTTCTCCATTACATTAAATCCTTAAATAAACCATAAATATATTTTTCAATATCAAATGGTTTTAAATCATCTATCTTTTCTCCTAAGCCCATATATTTAACTGGAATATTAAGTTCTTCTTTAATAGCAAGAACAATACCACCTTTAGCGGTTCCATCCATCTTACTTAAAATAATACCCGTTATATTTGTGATTTCTTTAAAGTTTTTAGCTTGACTAATACCATTTTGACCAGTTGTAGCATCCATAACTAAAAATGTTTCATGCGGAGCATTTAAAACAAGATTCCCAATTACTTTATTTATTTTTTCTAACTCTTTCATTAAATTAACTTTATTTTGTAATCGACCTGCTGTATCAATTAAAACGACATCAACATTATCTTCTTTAGCTTTTTCAATTCCTTCATAAATAACTGCTGAAGGATCACTTCCTTCTTCCTTAGCATAGAATAAGCTTTCACTACGCTTACTCCACTCTTCTAATTGTTCAATTGCGCCGGCACGAAAAGTATCCGCTGCAATCATCATAACTTTTTTTCCATCATTTTTTAATTTATGCGCTAGTTTACCAATTGTTGTTGTTTTACCAGTTCCATTAACACCTACAAACAAAATAACAGTCATGCCATTATCATTAAAATTAATTTTACTTGAAATAATATTATCATTAACATAAATAATAAATAATTCATCAACAATAATCTCTTTTAAATCTTCAGGGTTTTCTATATTTTCACTTCGAACACGTTTTCTCAATCTTTCAATAAAATTCATAACTGTATTAACACCAATATCAGCCATAATTAAAATATCTTCAAGTTCTTCAAAATATTCTT
>JAEEGL016764846.1_pt1 | contig 11955 bp, 10 predicted proteins | sample 9134231 | NCBI WGS metagenome assembly JAEEGL01 (sample SAMN16246548, study PRJNA631951) | gut metagenome | biome: gut microbiome; feature: rumen; material: fiber-attached | host: Bos | place: Iran: Karaj | collected 2018-10 | reverse complement strand
TGCCTTCGCCTTCTTCTCGGCGATTGGGTCGTCATCCGCCGCGCGGCGGCACACCCACTCGTCGTGGATGGCGAGGTTTGCGGGCGGCTCGATCTTGTGCTCGAGCCACTGCTCAAGCGTTTCGAGGACGATGAGCGAAAGCCCCGGACCCGCTACGCCGTACTTCCGCCCGAGCGCGAGGAACTCGTCCTTGCGGGAGTCGGACTGCGAGGCGAGGTCCTGCATGCGGCGCGCTGCCCACACGGTGGCGAGAAGCCTGCCCTCCTTCACCTCGGCGCCGTCAGGGACCTTCTCGTCCTTCGCGAGCCTGCGCACTTCCACCGGCCTTGCCTGCACATCGTCGCGCGAGGCGATCGTGACTCCGGACATCTCCTCGTACTTCGGGCTTTCGAGGCCCATCGTGTCGACCTCGTCGGTGAACAGCAGCGCGGGGCGCGGGCAGTTGGCGTCGTCTCCGCCAAGCATCTCGAGCGCGGCGCCGATGTTCGTTCCGCCGTCGTAGTCGAGCTCGTCGATCTTCCTCAGCAGCGTCTCCTTCGTGAAGCCGTACGTCTTCGCGTACGACGCAACGCCCCAGTCAAAGACGACAAGTGCCCACTCGCCTTTTTCCGGCAGGCCTTCGAGCTTCCTGCGCCATGACGCGGCGAACGGCTTCGCGCTCATGCTCGCGTCCCAGATTATCGTGCCCTTCGCGAACGACGCTATCTTGGACTGTATCGTCTCTGCGGACTTGGAAGCGTCCGCCTCGGCCGTGGCGACAAAGACATCGTCTCCGTCGCGCTCATATACGGCACCAGCCGCGCCGCCGGCCTTCGGCGCAACGTAGTCTACCTCCGCCCTGCGCGGCGTCTTCGGGTTGAGCGGGAAGATGCGCGTCTTCCAGATGTTGCCCTTCACCTGCTCGACGATGCCAGGGTCCACGCCCTTCTTCGTCTCGTTCTCGAACGCGACGCGCGCCTTCTCCTTCTCGCACACGACGCCGGGAACCATCTCGGAGCCGATCTGCAGCGAATACCCGCACACGCTCGCGCCTTCGGGGATCGGGAACTCGAACTCGCCCGACATCACGCGCTGGTTGGGGTTGGTGAACGCGAACGTGGTGCGGACGCGCCTGAAGAACGCGTTCTCCTCGACGACCGCCTCGGACTTCTCGACGTCGACGGGCTTCTCGTCGGCACGCAGGTCCACGACGCGCACAACCGGCGGCGGCAGAGGCGGGACGGGCGGAATGGGCGGACGGGGAACGATGTCCTCGCCTGACGCAAATCCTGCGACGGCAAGGGCTGATGAAAGGGCGACGGACGAACGGCGGTAGGCATTCCTGTTGTTCATGCATCAATTATACACGAAAACTCTTGCCTCTCGCAAGAGCTGTTTTCCGCCACGCGCAGTTGCCGGGCGCATCAAAAGCCGGGGAGGTTCAGCTGGCCGGCCACCACGACCTTGCGGCCGCGCGAGAGCGTTGGGTCGCTGGTGTCGTACATCACGAACTTGATGCCCGGGAACCGGCCCGACAGCTCGGATGCGACGTAGTCAGCCACGGCCTTCACGTTCCCGACGTCGTCGTCGGAAAAGCCTATGGCGACAGGGCGCACGAACCCTCCCGTGCGCTCCAGCATGTGGAACACGTGCACCACGAAGTCGTGTATCGCGAACTTCTTCGCCATCTCGGGGCGCTGCTCGGAAGGCGTCGAGCGGAGCTTCGACCCGAACTCAGGGTCGGCCTCCATCTGCCCCCAGAACCCCTCGTTCGTCACGGCGTGGAAGCGGCACATCGAGAGGTAGTAGTCAACCTCCTCCTCGTCGGTTCCGAACTCGGTCACCTTGTCGAGCCACACGCGGTATCCGCGGATGTTGCGCATCATCGTCTCGCGCTCCTCGTGCGTGAGCACCGTGTCGATGAAGAGCCTCACCGCGCGGCGGAGAGTCGAGGAGGCATGGCCACGGGCCGTGACTATCGCGAACACGCGCCCCTCGACGAGCGTGCGGCGCATCGTCTCGAACGACGGCCCAGGCTTCTCGCCCTCCGCGATTCGCCTGAGCGCAGCGGCGGTGTCGAGGAGGAACTGCCGCCCCCTGTCCTGCGGCGTGTCCTGGAACTCGATGAACGCCTCCCTGCGCCCGCCCTTCTTGGGGATCCTGTAGCGGCAGTCCGTGCGCACCACGGCGAACAGCGAAGTCGAGACCTTGACTGGGCGCCAAGAGCCGTCGTCCTCGAGGTGCTCGAGGTGTATGCACGTGGGCATGTGCAGGATGTTGTCGTCCCAGTCGAAGATGTAGTACTTGAAGTCGCGGTCGGCGACTTTCTCGTTGTACGGCAGTGACGATATCGGATACATCCGGGATCAGGTCCTGCTGCGGGCGGGACGCACCTCGGGTGCGGGCGGCTTGTTGTAGACTCGGGAGCACGGCGGAACGGACTCGATGAGCCAGACGTTGCCGCCGATCTCCGAGTCGTGGCCTATCGTGGTGTCGCCGCCGAGGATCGTCGCCCCGGCGTATATCACCACGTTGTCCTCGATGTTGGGGTGGCGCTTGTGGCCCTTCATGAGCACGCCCGTCTCCGGGTCCTTCGGGAACGAGAGCGCTCCGAGCGTCACGCCCTGGTAGAGCTTCACGTTCTTGCCGATCACGGTCGTTTCGCCTATGACGACTCCTGTTCCGTGGTCGATGAAGAACCCTTCGCCGATCGTCGCGCCCGGGTGGATGTCGATGCCCGTCTTGGAGTGCGCAAGCTCGCTCATCACGCGCGGGATGATCGGGACCTTCAGTCTGTAGAGCACGTGCGCAATGCGGTGCGTGGTGATGGCGTAGAGCCCCGGGTAGGCCATCACGACCTCCATGCGGCTCGTCGCCGCGGGATCGCCCTCGTACGCCGCCTGGATGTCCGTCTCGGTGATCCTGCGTATCTCGGGGAAAGACGCGATGAAGGCGCGGCACGTCTCGTGCGCGTCAGTGCCTGGCATAAGCAGCGCCACTTCCTTCGCGAGCGCCGCCTCTATCGCGGCCGTGCCGCCGGCCGTGTCCGAGTCGGACAAGCCGTACACGCAGGGATGAAGCACCGCGAAGCAGCGCTTCAGGATCCCTGCGACTCTAACTGTCAGCGTCATATTGGCCTTTCACCGTCCTTGTGGTCAGACGAACGTCGGAAGTATACCATAAAAGTTGCCGCGGCGCCACTTGCCGAGGCACAGGATCGCGTTGCGCGATTCGTTAGAATAGTGTGCACCCGATCAAGAAATGTGCCCGTTCCAGGAAGCCAGTACGGCCACAAGGCTAAAGGCCCTTGAACGGATTGACGGCCTTGACGCTGCCGTACATCTGCCCGTCGTTCAGGTCTTCGGTGAGGATCTCGTCGCAACCTGCCGCCTCGGAAAAGGCAAGCATGAGCGAGTCATAAAACTGAACACCAAAGGCGTCCTTGATTTCCAGTGCGCGATCAGTCAGACGCAACGACCCCTCGACCATGTTAAAACGAGCAAACAGCTTTGTCGCCTCATGTATCTCCGAAAGCGACTTGCCAGACTTCTTGACCATCACGTTGCAGAACTCGTTGACAACCTGTAGCGAGACATAACCATTCCCTGACAGCACGGCATTAGAGACAAGCCGCGCGGCAATCGACTTCTTCGCGGCATCCTGGTTTAGGAACGCGTACAGGAAAACATTTGTGTCAAGAAATGACCGGGTCATCTGGCATTCGCCTCCTCGCGATCAAACACGTAATCGTTAGGCAACCATCCGTTTTGCCTCATGAGATACCCGTATACATCATCAGCAGCGCGAGCCCTCTCCAGCTCCGATTTTAGACAATCGAAAAGAAGTCGCTCAAGTGTCGTACCGCGAAGATCGGCATAGCCCTGCGCCTCCTGCGCCATGGCAGGAGGAAGGTCGATCATTATGCTCATTTTCTGTTCCTCCTCTCTTTATTCCTATGTAGTTTTCGCATTTGCCCTATAAATCACGCACCGCTGCGCGAGACAAGAGTAGTATAGACAATCCAAGCGCTGGTGGCAAGCGCGGAGTTTTAGTCGGGGGTCAAACCTTCACATTGCGAGGCTAAGTGCGATTTGATACACTACGCGCCCGTTGGGAAAAGCACCAGCGGAATCAACTTCTGGGTTGTGCGACTTTGCCGAGACATGCCATTGGGCCCAATGCCCTTTGGACAACGGTGCATTGGATGCTTTAGGCCTTCGCGGCGAAGGCGACGGCCTGGTCGAGGAACGACTCCGGCGTTGACGCGCCGGACGTCACGCCGAGAACTTCGGTTGGCCCGAAGTCGATCGCGGCGAGCTCGTCCATGTTGCCGGCGCGCCACGCCTTCGCGCCCGCCGCCTCTGCTATCTCCGCGAGCCTGCGCGTGTTCGAGGAGTTCGCGCTTCCGAGGACCAGCACTCCCGCGCCCGGATTCGCCTTCGCGAACTCGCGCACAGCGCGCTGGCGGTCGCGCGTCGCGTTGCACACCTCTGACGAATGCGAGAACGACGCCTTCGGGAAACGCGACTTCAGCGCGGCCGCGACATCCGAGACTTCGTCCGCCGAAAGCGTGGTCTGGGAAACGACGACAACCTCAGAAGACTCGTCGAACGGGATGCCTGCGACGTCTGCGACGGAACGCACGACCGCGACCCTCCCGCTGTCGCCCGCCTCCCCCGCAACGCCGACCACCTCGGCGTGCTTCGCATTGCCGATTACCACAACCGGCACGCCCCTCTCGGCTGCAGCCGCAACTGTGCGATGCACGCGCGCGACGAACGGGCACGTCGCGTCCACCACGTGGAGCGCGCGCATTTCTGCGGCCCTGCGGACCGCGGGCGAGACGCCGTGCGCGGAGAAGACGACCGTCGCGCCGTGCGGAACGTCGTCCAGCGACTCGACGAACTTCATGCCGCGCAGCTCGAAGTCCCTCACCACCGTCTCGTTGTGGACGAGCTCATGCAGGCAGTACACGGTTCCGCCGTGGTCGCCAAGCGCGCCGAACGCCTTGTGGAGAGCCGCCGAAACGCCGGAGCAGAACCCGTGCGGCTCGATCGTCCTCACTTCGCGCTTGTGGTGAGCACCCTGCATCCCGTCTCCGTTATGAGGACGAGGTCCTCTATGCGCACGCCGAGCTTGCCCGGCAGGTAGATTCCCGGTTCGATCGTGACGGTCATTCCCGGCTTAAGAACAATGTCCGACCTCGGCGCGGCAGCGGGCGCCTCGTGTATCTCAAACCCTACGCCGTGTCCGAGCGAATGCCCGAACGCCTTGCCGTAGCCGGCCTTCTTGATGATCCTGCGCGCGACCGCATCGAGCTCGCATCCCTTCATGCCGGGCTTCGCCGCGGCAATCGCCGCCATGTTCGCCTTGAGAACCGTGGCGTAGACCTTCTCGTATTCCGCGCGGAGCGCGTACCTGCCCTTCGGCTTCAGGCAGCGCGTCATGTCGGAGCACACGCCGTCCAGCTTCACGCCCATGTCCACGAGAAGCGGCTCGCCCGCGCGCCACACCGTCCCGTCCGGCACGTGGTGGCACTCCGCCGCGTTGGCGCCCGCGCAGACAATGGTCTCGAAAGCCTCGCCGTCGCCGCGGCGCGCCATCAGCCCGCGGATGATCCGATGCATCTCGACCTCCGTCATGCCGGGGCGGAACTCCTTCTTCGCGGCAGACCATATCTCGTCGTTGAGCGCCACCGCCGCCTCGATCTTCGCGATCTCGGACGGCGTCTTGACCGCGCGCGGGAGCTGGACCTCGCGTTCGAAGTCCACAAACGTCGCCTTCGGGAACGCCCGCTTCAGCTCGAGGAACTTCCGCGCCGGCATGCCCCCCTCGTAGCCGATGCGCCTCGGCGACTTCGCGCCGGCGAGCGCGGCGGCGGCCCGAAGGCCCCCAACGCCGTCCGACGGCTTCCAGATGTCGCGCGTGTCGAGCCATGGAGCAACGCGGCGCGCCATCACCGTGTAGCGGAAGTCGGTGTAGAAATGCAGCGACTCGCCGCAGACGAGCACGCCGTTGTCGCTCTGCACCCCAGTCAGCGACAGCACGTTGAACTCGTTGTTCAGAACCAAAAGATCGAGCCGCCGCCTTTTGGCGACGGCTCTCACTTCGTTCAACCTTTCGGCGAACTCATTGGCCATTTCAGACTCCTCCACTCAGCCCTCGGCTTCGAGAGCGGCGTCGACTTCGTCCGTGGTCTCCATGTTCGTGTAGACGTCCTGGACGTCCTCGAGGTCCTCGAGCATCTCGACGAACTTGTTGATTCCGCGCGCAACCGCGACGTCCGAGACGGGCGCCGGCATGTTCGGCACGAGACCGATGTTGGAGTTCTCCTCGTCAATCGCGATGCCCGCGGCCTTGATCGCCTCGGAGACGGTCGTGAAGTCGGCGGGCTGGCACTTGACGGTGAATCCGCCGTCCTCGGAAATGACGTCCTCCGCGCCCGCCTCGAGCGCGACTTCCATCACCTTGTCTTCGTCGACTCCGTCGGCGGCAGGGATCATCACCTGGCCGAGGCGGTCGAAGAGGCGGCTCGCGGCGCCCTGCTTGGCGAACTCGGTGCCGTTCTTCTTGAAGACGTTGCCCACTTCTGCGGCGGCGCGGTTCTTGTTGTCGGTGAGAACCGTCACGACGAGCGCCACGGGGCCCTTGATGCCCTCGTACTGGGCGGCTACCATTTCGGCGGACTCAAGCTCTCCCGTGCCCTTCTTGATGGCGCGCTCGATGTTGTCGTTCGGCATCTGCGCCGCCTTCGCCTTGGCGATGAGCGTGCGGAGCGTGGGGTTGTTGGCAGGATCCCCGCCCTTCGCCTTCACGACGATCGTGATTTCCTTGCCGAGTTTCGAGAAGATCTTACCCTTCTTCGCGTCCGCCGCGCCTTTCGCGCGCTTGATTGTTGCCCAGTGGCTGTGACCTGACATGGTGATTCCTCTTTTTTCTTGAAAAGTGGGGCATATTATACAGAAAAAACGGCCCCAAGGCAATAGCGCGTTTTCTCTAGTTTCGCGCCTCTCCGCCGCGTCGCCCTAATCGACGCTAAACAACCCTAATCGACTCAGATGCTTAAGCCGCAAAGAACGCAAAGGATAAGGCATTCCATGCTGGAGCACTCGCAGCTACTTCTTCAACTCAATCTTCACGACATCGCCAGGGTGGATGGCTCTGGTGCGGATGCGCTGGTCGTCGGGCTTCAAGATTTCAAAGCCCCATTGGTCGATGCACTTGACCGCCTCCCCCGTCCTGCAGCGGCTGGTTCGGGACGCAGATTCCAGGCGTGTAGTAGTCGAAGTCGCGGCAGTTGTCCTTGAAGTACGAAAGACGGTCGTTGACGATGATTCCGGGCTGGTTGCGGTACACCATCTCCAATATGCCGTCCCGACCGAAGTAGTCGATGTCGGCCTTCGTCCGAGACGTATAGTCGAGGAAGAATGCAACCCTAACTTTCAGTTCATGCGTTTGGAAATGCGCCTGTCTCTCTACAGGCAGACGATACGGCACACTCCAGAAATGCTCGATCAAGAAGGAACGGAATCACGCCTATGTATGTTATGCCGTCATCCCCTTCAAACGCCGGCACGTTGGCCGCCGTGACAACGATCTTCTTAAAAAAATCGCCGCTCTTCCTGAGCGGAAGAGTTTCCTGATCTCGCTTAACCTGGTCGGGGAGCGCATAGGCAGATTGAATGTATATCTTGTTAAAACCTGTGTTGACGACGAAGTCAATCTCAAGTTGTTTCCGCGTCGTTTTTCCATCCTTCTTGACATCGACTTCAACAACTCCGACGTCAACAGCATACCCGCGGGCCACAAGCTCGTTGTAGATGACGTTCTCCATCAGGTGAGCATCCTCAAACTCGCGAAAATTCAACCTGACGTTTCGCAGCCCGACATCTTCGCAGTAAAACTTCGAAGGATAGTCCAGATATCTCTTCCCCTGAACGTCGTACCGGTCAACCTTAGAGAACAGGTAGGCGTCGCGAAGATAGCCGATCTGACGGGAAACGGTCGGGCTGTTTGTCTTCAACCCCTGCTGCGAATTAAGCTGTTGCGCCAACTTGTTGGAATTTGTCAGAGATCCGACAGACGACGACAATACATCCAAAATACCTTCCAGAACGCTTCGATCCCTCACATTGTTGTGCTCAACAACATCCTTGAGATAGACTTTTTCAAAAAGAGACTTCAGATACCCTCTTTTTTCCGATTCCGTCCGCTTTAGGACGCAAAGCGGCATGCCGCCATAGACAAGGTATTCGCGGAATGCGGAATACTCGTCTTTTTTGACTGTCTGCCTGAACTCGGCGAACGAGAGCGGATGCAGGCGAATCTCCTCGCCACGATCTCGAAAATTGGTCGCAATATCACTGGACAGCATTTTCGAATTGGACCCGGTCACATAGATATCAAGCTTGGGGAACTTGAGAAGTCCGTTCAGCACATCATAAAAAGTCAGCTTCGTCTCCGTTCCCTCGACATCAACACGGACTTCTTCGCACATCTGAATCTCATCGATGAAAAGATAGTAGCGAAACGCTCTCGAACGGATTCGTCGCCGCACCCATTCCGAAAGCCTTCGAGGATCGCGCAGACGCTCGTTCTTGTCGTCGTCGAGGTCAACCATGATGATTCTGCTTGGCGGAACTCCCGACGCAACCAAATGTCCGCGGAAAAGCTTCGTCAGAAGGTAGCTCTTCCCACAACGGCGAATGCCGGTGATGATCTTCACAAAGCCGTCGTGCTTCGCAGAAATCAACTTGCCAAGATATAAATCTCTTTTAATCGTCATGAAGGAATTATAGCAAACACACGACTGGCCGTCAATATGACAACATTAAAGTTAGTCCGAAATCTTACTAAATTTAACCCCTTACATTATTCAGATCGACGACCCTTTCAGGCAGCAGCAGTCAGCCGACTTCGACGAGAGCCCCTGGTTCGGAGTCGTCGCCGGGCGGATTCTTCGATGCGCCGATCTGCGCGAGCACGTCGCCGGGCAGGACTACCCTTCCCGCCGCGCGCACGCACTTTGCCGTGATGTCCACGGACTTGCCGCCGAGGATGTCGCGGGCGAATATCCGGCGCCCGCCCGTCCTGTCGTCCAGAACGAGCGTGCCGAAGCGGCCGAACACGCCGACCGGCGCGCCCGGCTCAAGCGCCGCGTCGAAGCGCACATCGGCCTTTGGCGTATACGACATCTTGACGGGATCGAGAAGCGGCATCGCGGCGAACGTCAGCGCGCCGTTGGGATTGCGCGAGCCGACGACGTACGGCGCCTCGCCGTCCGTCCCCTCCACTTCGGGCAGGGCGAGTCCGCGCGTCACGCACGCCGGCGCAACCTGGAAGTACGACGCCTCCTTCCCGCGGGTGAACCAGCTCTCGCCGGGGACGAAATTCCATTCCTCGCGGATCGACTTCTCGCTGTGGAGCGTCTTCGCGGGAGTGTCGCTCCCGAACGGAGGCGCAACCCGCTGCCAGACGATGCACCGCATGTCCTCCGCCATGCGAAGGTGGCGCGGACGCACGCGCGATACCTTGGCCTTCGAGACATGCGGACTGCGCATCATCGAGAGCTCGACCCCTAGTCCGGCCGCGATAAGCGGCTCGTCCTCCGTGTTCACGACGACGCGGCTCGACGACTTGTCAGCCGCGTGGAGCTCCCAGGCGGCGCGCTCGAGCATGGTCGCCGTCGTGAGGGGATGGGCGCTGTCGTACGTGCGGAAGACGTCCGCGAACGTCATGATCTCCTCGTAGGCGCGCGTAATCGGTTCGTATTCCGGAACGCCGAAGATGCGGCCAGTGCGGCCGATGTACTTGGGCAATCCGTCCTGGTTCCGCCTCGGGTCGGCCTGTCCGTTGAGCGCGTTGCTGGTGCACTGGCAATGGTCGATTATCAGCTCAGGATAGTACTGCTCCTTCATCTCGCTCATGAGGCGACGGTACCACACGTGGTGGTCATGCACGCCCCAGTCGACCTTCCAGTACCTGACGCCCGCGAACGCCGCGTCGTCGAGCTTGCGGCGCAGGTCCTCCTTCAGCGCCTCCATGCCGAAGGGACGGCCGTAGGCCTCGCCGTGCGCCTGGCAGGCGACCCATACGCCCAGCCCCTTCCAGCCCTTCCCCTCGACGCGGCGCGCGAGTTCGCGCAGCCGCTCGCGGCCAGAGGCGTCGGCGACGGGCGACGGGAAGCGGACCTTGTCCGGGACAAGCGCGCTGAACAGCGGCATCGCGCCGGTGTTCGCACCGTACGGGACATCCCATCCGTCGTCGAGCAGGAACAGCATGTCGCCGCGGTATTCAGGGAAGAGGTGTATCCAGCCCTTCGGCCCGAAGACAATGTTTTCGTTGAGGTTGTCGCGCGTCCCAGGAATGCCCTGGTCGCCGGGAAACTTCAGCTCGCCCGACTCGATGTTGCTGGCCCGCGTCGTAGCCTGCGCCGTCCAAGTGCACCAGTATGTGGCGCAGCGGCACTTCGAAAGGCACCTTGTTGCGTCAATGGTGCGGCAGCCAGCAAGCCCCCATCCAGCCATCGCGCCAGCGCCAAGCACGAAGTCCCTGCGCGTCGTCCAGGATATTGGCATAGTCGACCTCTTTCTCATGTCCATCGCGCTACCTTACGAAGATGGCGAGCCCGGGTCTTGGGGCGCCGCGCATAAAGTATTCGACTGGCAGTACGCCCTTTGATATCCTCACTTCGTCGATGCAGCCGTGTAACGCGCGCTTGGGGGTGAGGGTATATGAACACGTCCCGATGCCAAGGCAGCTTCCATGAGAAAAGTCGAGTTTCCCGTTAACGTTCCAGTCGGAACCAACCTGCACGTAGTTGTCGTACACCTTCACCTTGGTGTTGTTGCCGTTCTTCTCGAACGTTATGCCGAGATGATGCCACTCGCCGTCAAGGAAAGAGAACCCAAACGACTTGGGCTGGTTGTAGCCAGCCGTCGTGTCGATCCGCATTCTAAAGCCCTCCGATGTGCTGCAGGAAACGCCCCACACGACTCCGGTAGTGCTCCAGTCGGCATTGGCCGGATTGAAGCGCAGGATTCCGGCGTAGTTGCTCGCGGCCTGGTACTTCAGGAAACACTCGACCGTCATCTCCTGCATCTCGAGACTGGGATCGTGCGGGAACTTCACGCAGCCGCCGTCGATCCGCAGCGCGCCGCCGTTGTCCTTCTTGAGCGTCCGGCCGACCCCGTTGACGAGATAGGCGTTTGGCTGGTCGTTCGTAAACGCCGGATACGCGAAGTTGTCGTCGAGACGGTCGAGGACGCCTTCGCTGCAGGAGCCGTCGAAGCCAACGTGGAACACTGCGTCCGGATAGACCTTGCGGAGGAACGAATCCGGAGTCAGCGCCTCGTCGGAAATGCGCACCTCGTCGATTGAGCCGCCTGGCTTGTACACCGTCCTGCACGCGCCGATGTACAGCGGGCCGTTGTCGACGTAGTAGAGAGACGACGACAGCGTGACGGACTTGGCAAGGGCATAGTCGACATACAGCTTGGCGGAATTTCCACTGACCGTAAGCGCAATGTGGTGCCACTTGCCGTCAAGGATCGAACGCGACCCTGCGAACCCTTTGCCACTATCATACTGCGTGATGTAGGTCCCGTCGGACTTCTGGATGTTCACATACGGATAGCCGTTGTCGAAGGCGCAAACCGAGTAGGTGAACGCAGTATTGGCGACCGCTTCCTTGGAGACGAAGGTCCAGCCGTTCCTGGTGTCTGACGTCAGGCGCTCCGGGCGGACGAAGAACTCGACCGTGAAAGTCGAAAGGCTCAAAGACGAGTCGGCGTCCACCTTGACACACCCGCTGTAGCGTGCTGGCCTGTTGGCCGACGTGTCGTCGGCATACCTGAAGTAAAGCGCGCGGTCAAGGGGGGGGGGGGGGGGGGGGGGGGCCGAGGCCCGACACGCATGGGGCAGGGGAACAGCAACAACGCTCGGGGCGGTCGACGTTTCGTGCCAAGGACGGCGGGG
>JAEEGL013303887.1_pt1 | contig 11955 bp, 12 predicted proteins | sample 9134231 | NCBI WGS metagenome assembly JAEEGL01 (sample SAMN16246548, study PRJNA631951) | gut metagenome | biome: gut microbiome; feature: rumen; material: fiber-attached | host: Bos | place: Iran: Karaj | collected 2018-10 | reverse complement strand
CATTTATTTTATGGCCTGGTAGTTCAGTTGGTTAGAATGCCGCCCTGTCACGGCGGAGGTCGACGGTTCGAGCCCGTTCCAGGTCGCCAAATAAAAGATATCTAGCAATAGATATCTTTTATAAAATAATATTAGGTTCGATAGCTCAGTTGGTAGAGCAGGGGACTGAAAATCCCCGTGTCGGTGGTTCGATTCCACCTCGAACCACCAAAAATAGAAATGATAATTTGTATCATTTCTATTTTTTATATTATAAAAAAGGTAGAATCTCACACTCGTTAAATACATATTTTAGTAAATAAAACTTTTTTAAAATAAAAATAATATAATTCTATAACTTATAATTCTATCGATTTATTTTCTATATAATGGTTAATATTATTTAGTTTTATTCCAGAGGTAATAGAAAGCTTATAAGCATAAAAAACTATTATAATGAATTACATCTTTTAAATTTCTTAAACAAAACCTCCCAAAAAAGTTTTTACTTAATTTGTAATATTTTATCAAATAATGCAGAAAATTTGAAGAAAAAGTAAATTTTGTTGGATAAATTGCTATTGCTTTTTGAATGGACGCAGCCAAAAAACTCATACGAATAATAAAAATATATACACAAATATATACACAAAAAATTTTTATTATGATATAATATTAAAATGTTAATAAACAATGAATTAAAAGGAGTAAATGAAAAATGAATCACAAAACCAAAATTAAAGTAGCAGCTGCAATTGCGTTAATTATAATTGCTATAATATTTATTTTAATGATAGTTTTTGTAAAAGGAAATAGAGATATTAAAAACAATATACCTACTAAAACTCCAGGAGGATCTTCGAATACAGCTAAAACAGATGATAACAAAAATAATAATAATAAAAATAATATTTCTAATAATGATGTTTTTGCATTAGCATTAAAAAATAAAATGTTATATAAATTAAATAATAATTTAGAATCTGAATTAATTAATGAACTTTCTAATGGATCTAGTGATGAAACATTTTCGGATTTTTCATATGATAAGAATGATGTTTATTTGGCATATAAAAGTGATAATACAACATATATCTACAAAATAAGTAATATGGATGGAAGCAACAATCAAGAGTTGGTTTTTGAAACAGATGAATATAATTATAAAAATGCTCTTACAGTTTATAACGATAAAATATACTATATTACAGAAGATGCAAAATTAATAGAATATAGCATTTCTGAAGAAGTAGTAAATGTTTTAGTTAGCGGGTATGAATTGGGTAATGGAAAGACTTTTGTTATTGATAAAGATAAAAATGTTTTGTATTTAATGGCTACTGTTTTAACAGATGATGGTACAGAAACAGGAGTTTATAAATTAGATTTTACTTCAAATGCTGTTTCAAAAATTATTAATTTAGACGAAATAAATGGTGATTTAATATTAAATAATAACAATTTAATTATTGATGTATTTAATATGTCTTCAGTTTTCATTTATAATATTGACTCAAACTTAGTTTATTCTTTAGGAAATTATGAATATAACGATATACAACAAAAAGTTGCTTTTTATGAAGATGTTATACTTTATACAAATGGAAATGCTGTTCAATTAAAAGATGAAACAGGAAATGATATAAAAAATGACTGGTATGAAGCACAAGATGGATATATTTATAATATATCTATGATATCAAATCAAAAATTGGAAGTTGTTATTAAAAATAATAATGCTTATGAAGCTTTAGCAATAGATTTAAACTCTGGTGAAATATCAGAAATAGAAGAAGCATATTTGAATGTAATTAATCTTAAATAAAGGAATGAAAAATGAAGGAAATAATATCTAATTCGCGGTGAAGAAACAATAAAGATTGCAGAGAAAATAGCACCTAAATTGAAAAGAGGAGATATAATTGTTTTAACAGGAGATTTAGGCTCTGGTAAAACAAAATTTACTGAAGGAATACTAAAGTTCTTTGGACTAGAAGATGAAATTTCTAGTCCAACATTTACTATTGTAAATGAATATCACTCAAACGAACAAAGTATTTATCATTTTGATGTTTATAGACTAGCAGATGTTGATGAATTTTATGCAATTGGTGGAGAAGAATACTTTAATAAAGGAATTTGTTTAATAGAATGGGGAGAACAAATAGAAGAAATTCTACCTAATAATTATAGAAAGATAATATTTACAAGAGATTTAGAAAACGAAAATACTAGAGTATTAAATTTTGAAAATTTTGATGATATTTTAAATGATTTTTAGAAAGGAAGACCAAATGAAAATATTAGCTATTGATACATCTTCTGAAATATGTGGTATTGCACTTTTAGAAGATGATAAAATGATTGATGATAATTCATTGTGCAATGGAAAAACACATTCTGAAAATTTGATGCCATTAGCAAGAGAAATTTTGCAAAGAAATAATTTACATTTGAGTGACATAGAACTAATTTCTTGTTGTGTTGGACCAGGCTCATTTACAGGAATTAGAATTGGTGTAGCATCTGTTAAAGGATTAGCTGAAATTAATAATATTAAAATAGCAGAAGTTACATCATTGGAATCACTTGCACAAAACATTAAAGATAGCTTTGAAACAAAAGTTAGTTTGATAGATGCACGAAATAATCAAGTATATTGTGGGATATTTGATGACAATATAAATTTAAAAGAAGAATATTTAGCTGACGATATAAATGTTGTAATAGAAATAATTAAAAAATATAACAGTATTTGCGTTTGTGGAAATGGTGCGCAATTGCACAAAGCTCTTTTGGAAGAAAAAATTCCAAAAATTAGTTTCTGTAATAATAATAATCAAATTGCAGAAAGCTGTGGAATTATTGGTTATAAAAAGTTTTTAAAAAATGATATTAAATCTGCAGATACAATTTTACCAATTTATTTAAGAAAATCTCAGGCAGAAAGATTGAAGGTTGAAAAAAAGTAAGAGGTATTCATATGGATGTTTCAAATATGACTATTACTGATTTTGAAAAAATTGAAAATAATTTACAAAAAGATTTTGATGATTTTTGGAATACTAATATATTAAGACAAGAATTAGAAAATTCTAATTGTAGATATTTAGTTGCCAAAGAGAATAATGAAATTATTGGCTTCGTTGGAGTATTACTAAATATAGATCAAGCAGAAATAATGAATATTGTTGTAAAAAAAGATAAAAGAGGATTAGGCATTGGAAAAAAATTATTAAAAGAAATAATAGAATTGGTAAAGAAGAATAATTTAAGCAAAATCACATTAGAAGTAAATTCCAAAAACGAAGCTGCAAAAAAAATGTATGAGAATATTGGATTTGAAGTAATAGGAATTAGAAAAAAATATTATAATAATGTTGATGATGCAATAATAATGAATTTAGTTTTAAAAGATTAATAAAATTGTAAAAAATAATTGCATTATTTTGTCATTTGATATACAATTTTATATGATAAAATACATATGATAAATAATCTATAAATACATATAAAGATTAATAAGTACGGAGGAAAAATTTTTAATGAAAAAGATTAATGAGTTAGCACCAAAAGACTTAAAAGATATTTGTAATCCAAATCAATTTAAATTTGAAACAACTAAAGAAATAAAAGAAACTACTAATCTAATATATGGACAAGAAAGAGCTATTAAAGCATTAAACTTTGGATTAGATATGGATATTAATGGATACAATATCTATGTTGAAGGAACAAGTGGAGTTGGAAAAACAGTTTATGCAAGAACACGTTTAAAAGAAAGAGCTCAATCTGAAAAAACTCCTTTAGATTGGTGTTATATTTATAATTTTGATAATCCAAATGAACCAATTGCAGTAAGTTTTCCTGCCGGCCAAGGTAAAGTTTTTCAAAGTACTATGGAAGCTTTCGTTAAAGATATTAGAAAAGACATTAGAAAAACTTTTAACAATGAAGATTTTGAAAAAGAGAAAAAAACAATAAAACAAGAATATGATGCTAAAAGGGAAAAATTATTAGAGCAATTAAATAAAAGAACAATGGTTCAAGGTTATAAAGTCCAAGCAACAGCAAATGGTGTTTACATGATGCCTGTTTTGGATGGTAAACCACTTGAAGAAGAAGAATTTGAGGCATTAGAAGAAAGTGTTAAAAGAGATTTTGAAGAAAGATCTGTTTTAGTACAAGATCAAGTATTAGAAGCTTTAGCTGCGATAAAAGGTCTAGAAAGAGAAGCAGATAAAAAGATAGAAGAATGGCAAGCAAGTATTGCACATTTAACTATTGATGTTCACATAAATTCAATAAAAGCAAATTATAAAAGAAATAAAAAAATAAGTACTTATTTAGATAATATTAAAAGTGATATTTTGAAAAATATTTCTGCGTTTTTAGCACCAGAACCTGATTCAAAAAATCCACTACCACCTAATCAAAAACCAGAAATCGCATCTCCATGGCTTAATTATAGAGTAAATCTATTTGTTGACAATAGCAGAAATGAAGGTGCTCCAGTTGTTATAGATAATAATTATTTATACAACAATATTTTTGGAGGAATAGAATATGAAAATCAATATGGTGCAATAAGAACAGATTTTACTATGTTAAAACCAGGATTAATGCATCAAGCAAATGGTGGATATATTTTATTTCAAGCTAAAGATTTAATTGCAAATCCTGCTTGTTATGAAGGCTTGAAAAAAGCATTAAGAAATGAGCAATTAGGGATTGAAACAGCAATGGACAGTCATTTAGGAATGATGATGGTATCTATTAAACCAGAACCAATCCCTTTAAATTTAAAAGTTGTTTTAATAGGTAGTTCAGAATTATATCATACTTTATTAACATATGATCCAGATTTTAGAAAGTTATTTAGAATTAAAGTTGAGTTTGAGGATGATGCTCCAAAAACTCCAGAAAATATTGAAAAACTAGCTAACTTTGTAAGAAGCTTTTGTACAAAAGAAGAATTAATAGATTTAGATAAAGAAGCTGTTGCAAGAGTTGTTGAATATGCTTCACAAATAGCAGGTGACAAAGAAAAAATCTCAACACATTTTAATTCAATTACCGAAGTTGTAGGAGAAGCTGCAACTTGGGCAAAGCTTAATAAATCAAAAATCGTAACTAGACAATATGTTCAAAAAGCTTTAGATGAAAGAATTGAAAGAATTAAAAAATATGATGAAAAATATTTAGAGATGGTTAAAGAGCAAACTCTTTTAATAGATACAGAAGGTGCTAGAACCGGACAAATAAATGGTTTAACTGTTATTTCAATTGGAGATTATTCTTTCGGAAAACCAGCTAAAGTTACAGCAAATACTTATATGGGTACAGAAGGAATAGTTAATATCGAAAGGGAAGTTGAAATGTCTGGATCTTCACATTCAAAAGGTGTATTAATTTTAGCAGGTTTTCTAGGAGAAAAATTTGCTCAAGAATTTCCACTTTCACTTACTGCAAGTATTTGCTTTGAACAATTATATGGAGGAGTTGATGGTGATAGTGCATCTAGTACAGAGCTATATGCAATTTTATCTAGCTTATCAGGAATTCCAATTAGTCAATCAATTGCAGTAACAGGATCCGTTAACCAAAAAGGTGAAATACAACCAATTGGTGGAGTAAATGAAAAAATAGAAGGATTTTATCAAATTTGTAGTTTAAGAGGATTAACAGGTGAACATGGAGTAATAATTCCAATCCAAAATGTTAGAAATTTACATTTATCAGATGAAATCATTGATGCGGTGAAAAAAGGAAAATTCCATATTTATGCTATTTCTACTATTGATGAAGGAATAGAAATATTAACAGGAGTTCCAGCTGGTAAGAAAGATAAAAATGGGAAATTTCCTTTAGGAACAATTAATTATTTAGTAGAAGAAAAATTAAAAAAATATTCTCAAGCTAGTGAGAAGTCAAAAAAAATATAGACAAAAGAAAAGCTAAGAGTAACATCTTAGCTTTATTAGATTAAAATATACTCAAGAAAAAAATACTTATTAGGAGTAGGTGTTAATGAAAAAATTTGAAAAAGTAGCAATGAATGAAGCTAACCCTAAATGGAAAAAAGCAATTTCCAGAGAAAAAAATTTGTATGCTCCCAAATATGGAGTTGATACTATGAGAAGTGAATTTGATAGAGATTATACAAGGATAATAAATTGCAATGCTTATAAAAGATTAAAAAACAAAACACAAGTCTTTTTTGCCCCAGATGATGATCATATATGTACAAGAATCGAGCATGTAAATCTTGTTGAATCAATAAGTTATACAATTGCTAATTCATTAGGTTTAAATACAGAGCTTACAAAAGCTATTAGTGTTGCTCATGATTTAGGTCATACCCCTTTTGGCCATCAAGGAGAAAAAATATTAAGCGAAATATCAGTAAGAGAAGGTTTAGAAAAATTTTGGCATGGAAGAAATGGATTAGAATTCGTAGATAAGTTTGAGCTTTTAAGAGATAATGAAGGAATAAAAAGAAATTTAAGTTTAACATATGCTGTTCGTGATGGAATAATTTCTCATTGTGGCTCATTTTCAAGAGATGGATTAAAGCCTAGAGATGAGTATATCAACTTAGATGATTTTTCCAAACCAGCCCAATATATGCCATATACTTGGGAAGGATGTGTTGTTAAAATTGCAGATAACATATCTTATATTGGTAGAGATATAGAAGATGCTTTAGTTCAAGGGCTGCTAAAAGAAAAAGATGTTGAAAAATTAAATAAAGAAATTATACAAATTAGTTCAATAAATAGTACTAATATAATTAATTATTTAGTTGTTAATTTGTGTGAAAATAGTAGTGTTGAAAAAGGTTTAAGGTTTTCAGATGAAGCTTTAAGTGTTATGAATAGATTAATAGAGTTTAATAATGAAAAAATATATAAACACGATATTTTAAAACCAATGATTAGATATTGTACTTTGTTTATGAATGAGTTAAATAGTATTTTAAGTAGTGCTTATGCTGGAGAAGATACAATTAAAAATTTAAAAAAAATAAAAAAATTTCATCCATTATTAGTTACAGAATTTATTGGTTGGCTTAGCAACTATTCACTAATAGAGGAAAGAGATAATTCTAAATATAATAATAAAATCATTTTTGATATTACTAAAGAAAAAGATTATAAGAAAGCAGTTATTATTTATTTGTCTGGCATGACTGATAAATATATAGTAAAAATGTATAATACTTTAATTAGTATTTAGTAAAAAAGGATAATAATGAATAAATTAAAGAAAAATTGGAATTTAATCATATATTTATTAATAGTATTAATTCTTACATGTATTCTGTTTTGGGCAATAGATAAAAAAGAAGGATTTCATGAAGATGAAATTTTTTCTTATGGGGCTTCAAACAGTACACTTGGAAATACTTTTCTATCATATGCTCGAACTGATGATATAGATTTAATAATGAAAGATAGAAATCCAATTATAAGTGTGAAAAATCTGATATACTATAAAATGCTTCATCCAGAAGAATTTGGAAAAATGCAAGAAAAAATCGGAACTCCTACAGATAATGTTATATGGAGAACTCTAGAAGATGCTAAAGAATATTTACAGATTGATAATTGGAAAGAAGCAACAGATTTTTGGGGAGTCTATTGGAACACAGCCAAAGATGTTCATCCACCATTATTTTATTTTTTAGTACATATAGTATCTATAATGTTTTGGGGACATTTTTCTAAATATATAATTTTTATTATTAATTTAGTTTTTTTTGTATTTACTGTATTGATATTAAGAAAAATCTTTTTGATATTAAACAGAAAACATTTAGCAATTCCAAATTTAATTTTGTATGGAGCAAGTATTGGTGCAATATCAACTGTGATGTTTCAAAGAATGTATATGATGCTAGTGTTTTTTACAATTTCTTTCTTATATATTAATATAAAAATATATAATAATGAATTTGTTTTAGATAGAAAATTGAAGATACAATTGTGCTTGACTACAATTTTAGGTTTTTTAACACAATATTATTTTTGCTATTATACTGCATTTTTAGCAATTTGTATGATTTTATTAATGATAATTAAAAAAGAAAAAAATAAAATAATACCTTATACTTTGCAATTTATAAAATCAGCCGTAATAGGTATAGTTTTATTTCCACCATGCATATATCATATTTTCTTTTCTTATAGAGGAGTAAATGCTTCTAGCAGAAAATTTGATTTATATGAAGGATTTAAAGCATTTACTGAAAATATTTACATGGCTTTTGGACTAAAATTATGGATAGGTGTAATTATATCTGTCATATTATTAATAGTATTTTTGATAAAGCTTAAAAAAAGTAAAATAAAAGAAATGTATTTACTATTAATAATACCTGTAATTGCTTGTTTTATTTTTGTGGTTTTTACATCACCATATAAATCTTTAAGATATGAAATGAATTTATTACCAATAATTACTATTACTGTTTTATTAACGATAGATGAATTAATAAATAATAAAAAATTTGCAACTGTTTTTTTAACAATACTTGTTACAATTTTTAGTGTGTATATGCTATTAACAAATTCAATAAAATACTTGTATACAGGATATAATAAATATGTTCAAATAGCAGAAAAATATAAAAATGATAGATTTGTTTTAGTTGATAAAGCAATATTTACTCATATTCAAGATATACCAGAATTTCAAATCTATAAAGAATCATTAATTGTTAATCCTTATAATTTGGAAAAACTAAAGAATTTAAATGAGTTTGAAGAAGACGATGAAATAATATTAGCAGTAAAAAATTGGCTAGATAAAGATGTAAATGACATATTAAATGAAGTTATGGAAAATACAGGTTATACAAATTACGAGTTTTTATATAATTCATATAAAACATCTAGAGAAACAATTTATAGACTATATAGATAGTACAAGGAGATTTTATGAAAAGACCTATTATAGGAATTGTTGCAAGAGAAAACATATCAGATAAAGATGCAATACTAATGGGTACTAATGATAATAATAGAAGATGTATAATAAGAAGTGGTGGAATTCCAATTTTAATTCTACCAACGCAAAATGAGAATTATTCTGAATTTAGATTTAAAAAGCAAATAATGCATGAACTTACTCAAGCAGAAAAAGAAGATATTATAAAAGTACTAGATATGTGCGACGGAATTTTAGTACCAGGTGGTATAAAATTATTTGAATATGATAGATTTATTTGTGAATATGCAATAAATAATGATATACCAATACTAGGAATTTGTTTAGGAATGCAAGCAATGGCAGCGGCAGATTGCATGCCAGAGAAAATTATTAATATAATAGATAATGGTGTAAATCATAAAACAGATAATTTGTTTGAACATAGAGTTAGAATTGACAAATACAGCATGTTAAATGATATTATTAGTAATGAAGAATTTATGGTAAATAGTAGACATAGATGCAAAATAACTAAAACGAATAAATTCCAGATAGTTCGGATATTCTGAAGATGGAATTATTGAAGCTATTGAAAGAAGAGATAAATTATTTGCAATAGGTGTTCAATGGCATCCTGAAATGATTTATGATGAAAGCATAGAAGCACAAAAGTTGTTTAATATGTTTATAGAAAAAAGTAAAATAAAAGGAGGATTATTATGAAGAAAGGTTTATTAATAATTATTGTAGTAATTGCACTAATAGCAATGCTTTTGGTATCTAACTATAATGGATTGGTATCAAAACAAGAAGAAGTAAAAAATCAATTTTCAAATTTGGATGTTATGTTACAAAGAAGAGCTGATTTAATTCCAAATTTAGTAAGTACAGTAAAAGGGTATACTTCTCATGAAGATGAAGTAATTGATAAAATAACAACAGCTAGACAAAACTTGTTAAACGCAGGTACTGTTGAAGAAAAACAAAAAGCAAATGATGAATTAACATCAGCATTAAATGCTTTAATGGTTATTGTAGAAAATTATCCAGATTTAAAATCATCAGAAAATTTCTTGAATTTACAAGATGAACTTTCAGGAACAGAAAACAGAATAGCAGTAGCAAGACGTGATTATAATGATGCAGTAAAAACATATAATACGACTATAAAAAGATTTCCTAATAATATACTAGCAGGAATGTTTGGATTCGAAAAAGAAAATTATTTTGAATCTGATGAATCAAGCAGGGAGGTTCCAACAGTTGACTTTGAATAAGAATATAAAAAGAATATTAATTATATTTTTTGGTTTAATAATTTTTATATCCAATTATTCTTTAGCAATTGTAGGACCAACAGCGAGTTTCTATGTAAATGATAGTGCAGGAATTATTAGTACTAGTCTAGAGTCATATATTATTGATATTGGAACTAAATTATATAATCAAACAGGAGCGCAAATTGTTGTTGTAACTGTTAATAGTTTAGAAGGAATGGAAATTAGCGATTATGCAACAACTTTGGGTAGAAGCTGGGGAGTTGGTAGTAGTTCTAAAGATAATGGTATTGTATTTTTAGTTGCTGTTCAAGAAAGAGAGCTTTATATTGAGGTTCGGTTATGGATTAGAAGGCACTCTTACTGATGGAAAAATAGGTAGGATTGAAGATAGATATATAGTTCCATATTTAAAGAACAATAATTGGGAAGATGGTATAAAAAATGGTTATAATGCTTTACTAGAAGAAGTTTGTCATGAATATAATATAACAATTAGTGGCTTAAATAAAGCTGTTTCAACAACAAGTGAGTCATTTTTTAAAGTATCACCATCTATGATTATTGCTACGTTAATAATGCTATATATAGTAGTTAGATTAATAATGCCAAGAAGAGGATATTATTATAGAAACAATTATTACCGGAGGATATAGATCGAATAATAGTGGCTATAGATCTTCTAGTAGTCATAGTTCGCATAGTAGTGGCCATCGTGGCGGTGGTGGATCTTTTGGCGGTGGAGGAGCTGGAAGAAAATTTTAAATGCATAATAGAAATTATATTATGTTGATACACAATAAAATGGTTTAATAACTTATAATTATTGACTTTTTCTAAAGAATATAATATAATCTAAATTATTATGTAACCTTACATAAAGCTTTAATTTTAGAAAGTATTATATTATTTAAAAATGGAGGGAAGAAACTTGAATTTGTCTTAAAGTAAATTTGAACCAAAAATCATTAATGTGTAACAGGAGGAAAAAATATGACAGCAAGTGATTTTAAAAAAACTATCCACCAATTTTTAAATGGAAATTTTTATAGTAAATTGGTAAGTCAAATACTAACTATAGCTCACTCTGAATTAGTAAAATTATTAGATGAAACCCCCGGTCTGTTAATAGGGTGTAAGAAATATGGTTTCGTTATAGAAAGTATTAGCCGTGATTTCAAAACAATAAAAATACGTAGTCGTGCTTGGTTTATGTATAATGATCAAAGTTTTGAAAACTATAATGAATTAATACCTTTAGAAAAAGCTAAAGAAGATAGAAGTGCTTTTGCTAAAAAAAATGAAGAGCTTTGTGGTATAGAATGTGATAGATTTGATATACTATTTAAATTGGCAGAGGAATTTCAGAGAAGAAAATTCAAAGTGTTTTTTGATAATGATAATCAAAGTATGGTTGTGGCTATTGATTTAGATAATTAAGAATATTTTCAAATTAAGCATTAAATTCGGATTGATGAATTTCAATCCGAATTATTTAATTAAGCTAATAAAATAAAAATTTGGAATAATGTGAAATAAATGATAAAAATGGTTTAATTAATAAGAAAAAAATGTGTAAATAAATGTATAAAAAACTCAAAAAAATTATTTAAAAAAACTTTTAAAAAAAATTTTAAAAAATCGTTGACAAAATAAAACACAGGTAGTATAATAATTTTCGTTACGGGTAAAACCGTAGCGACTTTTTATAAAAAGTACATTGAAAAGTAAACAATAAATATGTGATGAGTTAATTTTAAGAAAT
>JAEEGL011704101.1_pt1 | contig 11955 bp, 10 predicted proteins | sample 9134231 | NCBI WGS metagenome assembly JAEEGL01 (sample SAMN16246548, study PRJNA631951) | gut metagenome | biome: gut microbiome; feature: rumen; material: fiber-attached | host: Bos | place: Iran: Karaj | collected 2018-10 | reverse complement strand
TCATCATTTAGATCTTTAACAACCTCAATAAATTTCGCATCAGGATTGCTGTGCGGATCGTCCGTGTACAATCCGTCGATATCCGATAAAAGTATAAGAAGATCGGCGCCTGTCAGAGCCGCAACCACAGCTGATAAAGTATCGTTATCACCGATCTCCATCACTACCTCGAAGGTTGAGACCGTATCGTTCTCGTTTACGATCGGGATGACACCAAGCTTTAAAAGCTCCGCAAAAGTGTTTGTCGCATTATACCTGTTAAGATTGTCAACAATAGTATTCTTTGTCATCAGAACCTGAGCGGCAACCTGATTGTATTCGGAAAAAAGCTTTTGATATGTCATCATAAGCCTTGCCTGACCGATGGCTGAACAAGCCTGCTTTTCAGCAGTCGTCATTTTGCTCTTTGATTCCTTGCTGATGTTTACCGCCTTCATTCCGGCAGCAATGGCACCGCTTGTAACAAGGATAACATCTTTTCCGGAATTGCGGATATTGCTTAACTCCCTTACAAGCCTCTCTATTCGGATATAATCCATATCTCCGGTTTCTGCATGCTGTAAGGAGGACGAACCGATCTTTACGACAATTCTCTTTTTATCTTTTATAGCCTCTCTGAGTGCGCTGTCCATTATGAAAATCCTTTGTATATATTTTTAGACTCTTGAGTTACATACTACACCCCAAGAACCTTTTTAGCAACATTCTCCGCGACTTTTATGCCGTCCATGGCTGCTGAAGTGATACCTCCGGCATATCCTGCACCCTCTCCGCAGGGAAAAAGACCGGTATAATTACTCTGAAAGTTCTCGTCCCTCACTATCCGTACAGGTGACGAAGTCCTGCTCTCAACTCCGGCCATCAGGACCTCCCCACTGGCAAAGCCGGGGATTATCTTCTCAAAATGTTCCATTCCCTGAATAAATGCTTTGTTCATCTCGTCGGTATATATCCCGGACATATTCGCAAAGCTGTATGCCCCTTTAAGCTTGACATCATAGGAAAAGGTTCCTTGGGAAAGACTTCCGGCAGAAACGCTGTTCTCATCTGTTTTAAGATCATCCTTAATAACATTCCTTTTAAAACAGGAATATTCCTGCACCGGGATATTTCCTTTACCAAGCTCATAGGCTTTTTTCTCAATATCTCTCTGGAATTCAACTCCGGCAAGAGGATGATCCGAGACATAATCGGAAGGGCCTACCGTAAAAATGATGGCACTGTTTGCGCAGCCCGAATCACGTCCGCTGTAGCTCATACCGTTGACTGCGATCATTCCCTCTTCCGATGAAGCATTGACCACATATCCGCCGGGACACATACAGAACGAAAATACTCCCCTTCCGCAGTCAGTCCTGGCGGTAAGTTTATAATCCGCGGAGCCAAGTCCGCAGCCGTCTTCTTTTCCGTACTGTGAAAGATTGATCTTTCTTTGATCATGCATAACCCTGAAGCCTGTCGCAAAGGGTTTCTGCTCCATATTTACACCGCTGTCGTAAAGCATGGAAAAAGTATCTCTGGCAGAATGACCTATTGCAAGAACAATATTTTTAGCCTGAAAAACTCTTTCACCAACCCTGTATCCGCTTACGCAGCCATTCTCAAATAATATTTCCGATACTTTACTGTCAAAGAATACTTCTCCCCCCAGTGAGATTATCTCTTTGCGAATGCTCTTTACAACTTCTTTAAGTATATCGGTACCGATATGAGGCTTCGAATCATAGAGGATCTTTTCGGGTGCGCCATGTTCGAAAAAGGTCTTAAGTACAACCTTACCTAGTCCCAGAGGATCCTTTATAAGAGTGTTCAGTTTTCCGTCAGAAAAAGTACCTGCTCCGCCCTCTCCAAACTGTACATTACAGTCAGTCGACAGACGTTCCCCGTTCCAGAAGCCTTCGACTATTTTGGTTCTCTCATCGACATCTTTTCCCCGTTCATGAATGATCGGCTTAAAACCTGCCCTTGCAAGAAACAGTCCGCAGAAAAGCCCCGCAGGCCCGCTTCCAATTATCACCGGCCTATTCTTTTCATCCGAAAAAGGATCATCAGTCATCAAAGAAGCTGAATACGGAAAAACATATTCCTTTTCATTGTATTTTTCTATTCTCTGAGCAAGTTCCTTTTTTCTTAAAGCTCTGCTTAAGACAGATTCTTCATTTTTTACAGAAAAAGCAGCAGTAAAAGAATAAAAAAGCTCAGGCTTTTTTCTCGCATCGATACTCCGTTTTATGATCTTGAGATCAGAAATATCCTGTTCGGGTACGGATAATAGCTTCGAAAGCTTTTTAACCAGAATTACAGCATGCTCTTCTTCAGGTATGGAAACATTCAGTTTTAACTGCGAAACCTTCAGCACTGTGCTGCCTCCTCACCTGCGATATAACCGCTGCTCCAGGCCCATTGAAGATTGTAGCCTCCGCAGACACCGTCAACATCGAGTATCTCACCGGTAAAAAATAAACCGGATACAAGTCTAGATTCAAAGAATCCGTTTATCTCATTAAGAGGAACTCCTCCTGCGGTTGTCTGAGACTGATCAAATGAATTGATTCCTTTTACGGTAACTCTGAAATGCTTTATAGCATTTACGGTCCCTAAAAGCTTTTCCTTATTATCGGTATAAAACTCATTTGCTCCCATGCCTATACGCTTTAATATGCATGCAGCAATCTTTTTATTAAGAATACCGCAAAGAATCTGCTCTGCAGTCCTGTCCGGAAGCAGCATGACTCTTGCAGTGATCTCGTTAAACAGAACTCCTTCGTCAACATCAGGTATCAGATCGATATCCACCACCGGCCTTGTCTGAGAATCCACCATGCCTGCAAGTATCCTGCTAATTTGGAAAACAGGTATACCCGATATTCCATAATCCGTAAACTGTAATTCTCCGAAGGATATTCCTTCTCCGGTTAGATCATTTTCTATGATAAGACTTGCCTGACACCTGACACCTGCAACTGATTTCCAGAAATCTCCCTCACATTTTACTCCGCTGAGAGCCGGATAAATCTTTGTCACGGAGTGCCCTAGTCTTTTTGCCAGCTCATAACCGTTTCCGTCAGAGCCGGTTTTTGGCGCTGCCTTGCCGCCGGTACTGATAATAACTCTGTCAAAAAATTCGGAAAAACTCCCGGTCTGTTCGGAGGAAGAATCGTCATAATTTATTTCAAAGCCTTTTCCGGATACTTTAATATCCTTTACGTAGCATTCACATTTAACCAGAACCCCGACAGAATCAGCCTCAAAGCGAAGTGCATCAAGAACTGCGGAAGCCTGTTCGCTGTGAGGGTATATCCCTCCTCTTTTTTCCGTAAGTAAAAGTCCGAGACCGTTAAAAAACATCAGGCTGTCATTTAATCCGAATTTTTCCAGTGCGGACATGACAAAAGACCTGTCCCCAGTATAATACATATCGGAAGAAAGGTTTACATTTGACAGGTTGCATTTTCCGTTACCCGTCATCAGTATTTTTTTGCCTACTCTTGAGTTTCTCTCAAAAAGAGTAACCCGGGCATTTTTTCTCGCACTGCTTATAGCCGCGACTAGTCCGGATGCCCCTCCGCCTATAACCGCTATCTTCATAATCTTTTTCTTTACAAAACATGAAGTGTCTGACCGAGACTGTTGATAAATCTGCCGCCCGGCAGGTATTTAAGCTCATTTTCCTTGAAATTTCTGCCAAGGAGCAAAATGATCACATAGAAAACTACCATTTCAACAAGAGAAATGATAAGAGTAAATATATTTCCGAGATGCGGTGAGATCATCTGTGAGATAAATACATTAAGCACGCACACAACTGCCGCAACCAAAACAGGCACAAGCACATTGCTCACCGGATCAATGCTCATAACGAGCTTTATAAGAGCAAGGACCAGATAACCGATAAATTTACAGATAAATGTAATGAACAGGCTTACCGCAAAACTGAAAACAACATCGCCGGATCTCTTTGTCATAATGTTTACGGTTATGATAAAGATTATGTCAGAAGGGATCTGAACCAGATATGCATATAAGATATATCCGTTATGAATAAGCAGTTTCTGTATGTATAGCGACGGAACGATGAGCACACTGATAAGAGCTCCGAAAACAATAAATTTGAAAATACTCTCCTCCGCGCTTTCCGAGAAAAGAAGGGAAAGTATCTTTCCCTCGGCAATCAAATACATACAGCCGAAGGAACCGTAGATAAAGCACATATGAAAACCGGTCTGGAAAATATTTCTGGCAGGTCTCATCTTATTCTGCCTGATATTAGACGTGGTCTCAAAGACAAGGGGCATAAGCATAAGCTGGCCGAAAAATGCAAATATCAGTCCCGGAATGATAACGGTGACACATAAAAGCCCGAGTCCCGAAAGAGCCTGATACTGATCTTCGCTTTTAAAATATACAAGAAAAATCCCGAACGCAAACGGAAGTATAACGAGAATCTGGCTTATAACCTCGAAAATGCGTCTCTTCCATACCATTACAAAGACATTACCGGTATTGTCTCTTCTCTGAAAAAGATCCTCATCAAAATCTGAATTCTTTTGCTTTGAGGCAAGCTTCATAACAAGCAGGAAAATGAAAACGATCATTTCGGTCAAAAGAGCTGATAGACTGATCGCAAAGCAGGAATATAACGCAGAGATATCATCCTGCTTTAAAAGCAGAGAAACCTTTTCTCCATAAGAAGAAATAAGCGAAACAGCTATATTTCCAAAAACAAGAATGCCGATCTGCCTTATGATATAGGATACGCCAAATGTCGAAACATAGGACTTCCTGCTGCAAAGAAAACCACCGATCGTCTCTGACATCAGCCTTAAAAACAAAAGTCCGGCAAATATCCAGATAAGCATAAAACCGTGTCCGGCTTTAAATACATCCTTGATCATATAAGATCCGGCTAAACCCATGATTAGAAAAATCAGTATACCGGTAAAAAAATCCATCGAAAAGCTGTATCTCCATACCAGCCCGGCAGATTTGAATTTGTTTTTTGAAAGTTTGCTGCGAAGTATTTTCCCGACGACATCGGATATACGGTCACCAAAAATAACCCACATGGTTTCATAGAACATGAAACAGGTGAGCAGATAACCGATACCGATATTTCCGATCCTGATCCGGAAAACCAGACAAGAGACTAAAAAGATCAGGGAAGAAATACCCTCAAGTCTGTTTTTATCTATTAGAGCATCATTCATATGATCTCGTGATCCCCAATTCATTCAGTGCATTTTCCTGGCGTTTTTCCATTATTTCCGCCTCCTCTTCGGTCATATGATCATAACCGCAAAGATGAAGCATACTGTGAGCCACAAGAAATGCAAATTCACGTTTAACACTGTGCCCGTATTCCGCAGCCTGTGACAGAATGCGGTCTTTTGAAAGGATTATATCTCCAAGTACGATATCCCCCGTCTCGGGATCGATATAATCCGCTTCCTCTGATCCAAGGTCAAAAACCCCGGGAACCTGAAATTCCAGATTCGGAAAAGAAAGAACATCAGTCTCCCTGTCAATATTCCTGAATTCATTATTGAATCCACGAATTCCCTCATTGTCAGTTATAAGAACATTTACGGAAATATTGTCAAAAGGACACTCCTCAAGCTCCAAGACCTTACTGCAAACCTTTTGAACCAGATCTTCTGTATCAAATTCAAATTTCTGTTCGGTTTCGTTTTCAACGTAAAAGTTCATAGTAAAGCTTATCTTCCTTAAAAATATTGATCATCGTAGTGACATCATTATAGGTCAGATTACTCGATGAAAAGACTCCTGCCTTTTCATATCTCGAAAAAGCGGCATCAACAATTTTATCGATCTGAATGCATATATCCGTATCCGGATTTTTATCGTAAAGTGCTATAACCGCAAGAACTATAGTATGGGAGAAAAGAAGTACTGCGCATTCTCTTGTATTAAGTTTATTCTTTGTCCTTCTGGCTATAAAATCAGTGTATTCCGTAAGTATCTCCGTAACGGGTTCCGGGAATTTCTCACTTTCAAAGAACTCATTTCTTTCCTCCGGATCAAGAGGGCAGAATCTGTAATAATATCCCGCACATTTCAAGGCTTCCACATTAAGTCCAAGTCTTCCCGCTATTCTTTCGGTGAAATAGGAGGTGTGAATGAGATGCTTATATGTCAGCCTGTCTTCTTCCCTGGTCTGTGCAAGCAGATAATATTCAGTATCGTTAAGGATCTGATACCTGTCCCTTAAATTATATTTTACCTTAAGGGCATATATCCTAAGTCCTGCAAACAAAATTATTCCGGTTATTATCAGGTTAAGACCCGGCAAAAGAAACTGTTCTGCAGAAATCCTGTTTGATGAAGACAATATAATTCCCGTCATCTCACAGGTAATAAGGCCCAAAAGGGTGATCAAAAGCGGCCTCCATATCTTCAGTTCGCCTTTAAGCGGGAAAAATACGGCAACTCCCAGACTTCCGCAAATAAGATAAAGAATCAGTATTCCGGCCTTGCTGCCGGTAACAACAACCGCAACGGATACCAGAGTACAGCCTCCGAGAAGCCCAAGGAACGGATTTGAAAATGCGCCGAGCACAACAAAAAAACCGGTAAAGGGCCATGCTGATGAAGGAATGAAAATACATAAAACCGCAAGGATCATCCCGATTATAAAAACGATCCAGAACAGCTTAAGCCTTTCAATTGCTTCCTCTTCTCTGTATCTTACTACAGGAAAATGCTTACGAACAGCCAGCCCGAGTACAGTGATAATAAGAACTGAAAAAGCGCATCTGCTTACAACAGCCGTCAAAAGCATATCATAGAAAAAATAAAGTGCTGTTGCCGCCCCGATGGCTATGATCACACAGATTATCTCCGGTACAAACCAAAGTGATGAACTTTTCTTTTTATTTTCTGACATGAGACTTTTCTTTGCTTTCAAACTTATCGTATGCTTCTACGATCCTCTGAACAAGCGGATGTCTTACAACATCCTTGTTGGTGAGCTTACAAAACGAGATACCTTCAACCTGTGATAAAACCTTTTGAGCAATATCAAGGCCGGATTTGGTTCCCGCAGGAAGATCCTTCTGAGATGAATCTCCGGTAACAACCACTTTTGATCCAAATCCCATACGTGTAAGGAACATTTTCATCTGCGCAGGTGTAGTGTTCTGTGCTTCATCGAGAATGATAAATGAAGAATCAAGCGTTCTTCCTCTCATATATGCAAGCGGAGCAACCTCAATCAGTCCCTTTTCCATATTTTTGGAAAAACTTTCCGCACCCATTATCTGATAAAGGGCATCATATAACGGGCGAAGATAAGGATCGACCTTACTCTGAAGATCGCCTGGAAGAAACCCGAGCTTTTCTCCCGCTTCAATGGCCGGTCTGGTAAGTATTATCCTTGATACTTCTTCATTCTTAAATGCTGTAATGGCCATAGCCATAGCCAGATAGGTCTTACCCGTTCCGGCAGGGCCTACGCCGAAGGTCACCATCGAATTTCTGATGGAATCAACATATTTTTTCTGTCCGACGGTCTTGGCTTTTATCGGCTTTCCGTTTACCGTATGACAGATAATATCCTTATCAAGTTCCTCTAGCTGTGGTGAGGAATTTTCTTTTTCCATGCTGATAGCATAGTTTACATTCTGTTCTTCCAGATCATGTCCCCCCTTTGAATAAAGACTGAGATTTTTGATCACATGTACAGCGCCTTCTACATTGTCCTTCATACCGCTTACAGCTATATAGCCGTTTCTGTCGACTATCGTAACCGTAAAATCCTTCTCGACCTTCTTTACAAAACTGTCATTTGCTCCGAAGATACTCTGAAGGACACTTGTATCAAGCTCCAGCTTTTCAGTTATCTCTCCCATTAATTACGCCCTTTATAAGTGTCTGTTTTTCGCAGAATTCTTCCGAAATATGATATGCCTTCAAAAATCTTTCACGGACTGCTTCTGTCTTTTCTTCGTCCGATGAATAAATCACAGCGATACGATCCCCTTTATTAACCTTATCACCGACCTTCTTTTCAAGTAAAAGTCCTACGGAAAGATCGATAACGGATTCCTTTGTCTCTCTTCCTCCGCCCAGCATAAGCGAGCATATGCCGATCTCATCACAGTCTATACTGTGAATGTATCCGCTTGATGGAGAAAGGATTTCAGATCTATAATCGGCAAGCTTTAATCTCTCCGGCTCATAAACGGCTCTCTCATCTCCGCCCTGGGCCTTTACAAACTCTGCAAGCTTATTTAATGCCGCACCGCTTTCGATGGCATTTTTGACCATCTCGCGTCCCTTAGAAACATCTGCAGCCTTACCGCCTAAAAGAAGCATTCTTGATCCGAGTTCATAGACAAGCTCCGTAAAATCTTCGGGACCTTTCCCGTTTAATGTATCTATCGCTTCACGGACTTCGATGGCGTTACCGACCGCACATCCCAAAGGCTGATCCATATTCGAGATGACGGCACACATTCTTCGTCCCGCATCTTCACCAATGGTTACCATTTCCTTAGCAAGCGAAAAGGCATCCTCCTCATTTTTCATAAAAGCACCGCTACCTGTCTTGACATCAAGTACGATGGCATCAGCTCCGGCAGCAAGCTTTTTGCTCATAATGGAACTTGCTATAAGGGACATATTATCGACTGTGGCAGTCACATCCCGGAGTGCGTAAAGCTTTTTATCCGCGGGAGCAAGATCCGCGGTCTGTCCCATAATGGCGATTCCAATAGAATTGACATTGTTTATAAATGTCTCGTTGCTGATACCTGTAGAAAAACCGTCAAAGCTCTCAAGCTTATCAATAGTACCCCCCGTATGTCCAAGGCCTCTTCCGCTCATCTTGGCAACCGGAACGCCGCATGCGGCTACAATGGGCACAAGAGCAAGTGAAGTCTTATCTCCGACTCCTCCGGTACTGTGCTTATCGACCTTGATGCCTTTAATTGCGGAAAGGTCAAGCTTATCTCCACTGTCAGCCATAGCCTGTGTGAGAACAAGTGTCTCCCTTGCGGTCATCTTTTGAAAAAATATGGCCATCATAAGACTGGAAACCTGATAATCAGGAATCTCGCCCTTTGTATAGCCTTCAATGAAAAAGCGTATCTCTTCATCGGAAAGCTCTCCGCCGTTTCGCTTTTTCATAATGATATCGTACATTCTCATAAAATATACCCCGTTGTCAGATCTTTTTTCTGCAGATTCCGTTAAGTACGCACCTGTCACAGTGAGGATTGGTCCTTGCGGTGCATACGATTCTTCCGTGATCCACAAGCCTGTGGCAGAAAGCATTTCCTTCTTCCGGAGGAATTATCTTCCAAAGCTGCATTTCCACCTTGGCGGGTTCCTTACCTTCTGTAAGCCCTATACGATTGGTAAGTCTGATACAATGAGTATCGGTAACGATCGCCGGCTTACCGTAAACATCTCCCAATACAAGATTTGCACTTTTCCTTCCGACTCCGGGGAGCTTAAGAAGCTCTTCCATGGTGTCGGGAACTTTGCCGTCATAATGCTCCAAAAGGTATCTCATACAGAGCACAATGTCTTTTGCTTTACTCTTGCCAAGTCCGCAAGGTCTGACAATTCTTTCTATATCTTCCGGCTCGGCACTTGCAACGGATTCCATAGTGGGATATTCCTTATACAGGTCTCTTACTATGACATTAACTCTCTCATCGGTACACTGTGCCGCCAGTCTTACGCTGACCAAAAGCTTCCAAGGCTCCTCATAGATCAGAGAGCAGCCGCTGTCAGGATATTCTTTTTTTAAAAGTTCTATGGCTTTATGGGCTAATTCTTTTTTTGTCATATTTTATTTATGGTAGGGCTCGTGATTAATGATGCGTTCAGCCCTGTAAATCTGCTCAAGCAGCACAACCCGCATAAGCTGATGAGGAAAAGTCATCTTTGAAAAGCTTAGATGCATATCCGCCTTCTTCGTCACATCCGGATGAAGTCCCAGCGAGCCTCCGATTATAAAGCATATACTGCTTCTGCCGTAGGTCCCCTGTTTTTCGATCCACTCGGAAAACTCCACGGAATCCATTTGTTTTCCACAGATTTCAAGAGTACAGATAACATCTCCTTCATGAATCTTACTCAGAATTCTTTTACCCTCTTTTAAAATTATCTCCGTCTCTTCAGCTTCCGATGCTCCATCGGGTGTCATCTCATCATTTACCTCGATGATCTCAAGCTTTACGTATCTTGAAAGTCTTTTCGAGTATTCATCTATTGCATCGCGGAAATATTTTTCTTTTACCTTGCCGACGGCAATAATGGTAATTTTCATGTGTTACCGTACACCTTATCATAGATGATCTTGTCTATAAGATCCTCAAGCATCTCAGGATCAAGATTTATAAACTGTTTTTTAAGGATATCGGAAATGATCTCGCAACGGCTGAAATACTTTTCTTCACCGGTCTCTGTGGCAGACGGATCAAGCCTGGAGTCAATATCCTCCGGCTTAAGATTATTTACAGCCCATTCAATAAGCGATTCCTTGACGCCTTTTTCGCTTTTGGCTTTTTTCGCATATTTTTTCGCATTCTTAAGCGAGACAACCCCCATTACAAGAAAAAGAGCGAACAAAGCCATCATAATCCCATAAAAGAAATATGGGTTCTGGAAATGAAGCGGTATGACCTTAGTCATTCCCAGAACGATAAAAACTACACCCAAAAGACCAACAACGAGTAATACTATACCGGACGCCCTGTTATCCTCGGCCGATGAAGAATTATCACGATATGTACCCGACATAATGCATTTATACCCCGTTTAGAAAAAAAGTGTGTACAGACCCAAAATTTTACAAAATGTTATTTATTAAGGTATTCGTCAATTCCCTTCGCAGCGGCTTTTCCCGCACCCATAGCAAGAATAACCGTTGCGGCACCTGTTACGGCATCGCCTCCGGCATATACCCCTTCCTTACTGGTTGCACCATTCTCCTCGTTAGCTACGATACATTTATGCTTATTAATCTCAAGGCCTTCCGTAGTTGAAGAAATAAGCGGGTTGGGTGATGTTCCAAGTGACATGATAACAGTATCAACTTCCATAACAAACTCTGAACCCGGTATCTCAACAGGGCGGCGTCTTCCTGAGGCATCAGGCTCCCCAAGCTCCATTCTGATGCACTTCATTCCGCTTACCCAGCCTTTTTCATCCGCAAGGATCTCGGTAGGATTTGTGAGAAGATCAAAAATAATTCCTTCCTCTTTTGCGTGATGAACTTCTTCCACACGGGCAGGTAGTTCCTCCTCACTTCTTCTGTAAACGATATGCACTTCAGCTCCGAGTCTTAACGCACTTCTTGCCGCATCCATTGCAACATTTCCGCCACCGACAACAGCAACCTTTTTGCTCTTCATGATAGGAGTATTTGAGTTCTCATCAAAAGCCTTCATAAGATTGCTTCTTGTAAGATACTCATTTGCGGAAAATACTCCGTTGGAATTCTCTCCCGGGATTCCCATGAACTTGGGAAGTCCAGCACCTGATCCGACAAACACGGCCTCAAAGCCTTCTTCGTTAATAAGTTCATCAATCGTTACGGATTTACCGACAACCACATCAGTCTCGATCTTTACCCCCAGAGCCTTAACATTCTCAATCTCTCTGGCAACAACCTTCTCCTTGGGAAGACGAAATTCGGGAATACCATATACCAATACTCCCCCTGCCTCATGAAGCGCTTCAAAGATAGTTACATCATAACCCATCTTTGCAAGATCGCCGGCACAGGTAAGACCGGAAGGACCGGAACCGATAACAGCAACCTTCTTGCCGTTTTTGCTCTGAGGACCCTTTGGTTTGATACCGTGCTCAGCAGCCCAGTCCGCAACAAATCTCTCAAGCTTACCGATTGAAACCGGCTCGCCCTTGATGCCTCTGATACATTTTCCCTCACACTGAGTCTCCTGAGGACATACTCTTCCACAG
>JAEEGL016917107.1_pt1 | contig 11956 bp, 13 predicted proteins | sample 9134231 | NCBI WGS metagenome assembly JAEEGL01 (sample SAMN16246548, study PRJNA631951) | gut metagenome | biome: gut microbiome; feature: rumen; material: fiber-attached | host: Bos | place: Iran: Karaj | collected 2018-10 | reverse complement strand
TCGGCCGCGCGGTCCGGGGAAACGTCCACCAGGGCGACGGCCTCCACGAGGCCGGACTGTTTCGCGGCGTTCAGGTGGCTCAGGGCGATCCGCCCGCAGCCGATCAGGCAAATCTTCAGTCTGCTCATATTCATCTCCTCCTTTTGGAAGAGTATACCATGAAATATCTGATCGAAAAATGGCCATATCGTACGAACGACTTACACAAACAGTTCCACTCCGCCGCGGACGGGGTCCCGGAAAACGTTCGGCTTGTCAGCGTTGATCCGCTCCCGACCTCATCCGGACCGGCGGGAATCCGTAGTATGCCTTGAAGCATTTGCTGAAATACTGGGGCGAGGAATAACCCAGCCGGCCCGATACCTCATTGAGGGCCATGCCGCCGCGGATGAGGGCGGCCGCCCGTTCCAGTTTGACTGACTGCTGATACTTCAGGATGGTCTGTTCCATGGTGGAGGAAAAGACCAGCCCCAGATAATGGGGCGTCACATAGAGACTGGCCGCGATCTCCTCCACGGTGACGAAACGGTGCGGGTTGGAGCGGATGTATTTGACGGTCTTGCGGCACAGGATGCTTTTCTGGCTTCCTTCCCCGTCGTCCCGGCCGCTGTCCGGGCCCCTGAGGTATGCCGCCACGGGCACGAGCGCGCGGATCAGGCGGTCTGAGTAGGGCCTGAAGTCCGTGGACCGCGCCATTTCACGCATGATCTGAGCCAGGTCTTCGTTTTCGGGCATGCCATCCGGCGGCAGATGGTCATCCGGTACGCCGTCCCGGGAAAGGCCGCGTTCGGTCTCGCAGCGGAAGCCCACATACGTGATCACCGTGCCGAGAGGGCCTGCCGAGAGACGGTGTTCTTCCATCGGAGGCACGATCAGGGCCTGGTCAGGTGAAAGATGCCGCGTTTCATCCCCGACACTGATGTCGCAGTCCCCGCTGACCGCATAGAGGATCTCCCGGAAAGCGTGGCGGTGCCTCTCGCCCAGCCAGCCCGGGGGACATGTGAGCGCTCCTGAAAGCTCGAGCCGGATATAGAGATCAAACTCTGTCTGATATCGGGTCAGCATGGCGTATGCTCCTTTCACTTCCTGATGGGAGCATAGCATCATTTATATAAATATACAAGCGAAAATAATGCTTTCATCCAGGCCGGTCCGGGTCATATAATATAATAAAGCCGATGACGATATCTGTGACGCTGAGCGGCGGAAAAGGAGGGCAGGGACATGCACAGGATCAGGATCATGGACGTGGAGGGGACCGAATTCCCTTCCGGGCGCGTCACCCGTGTGCTGCTGGGGGAGAACGGCGCCATCGACGGCGAGTATTTCTGTCAGGGGTATGTGATCATCTATCCGGGCGGCACGGTGCCGGTGCACGAGCACATGATGGCCGAGAGCTACACCGTGCTCAAGGGACGCGGCGAGGTGAGGGTCGGTGACGAATGCGCTTCGGTCTCCGCGGGCGAGATGGTCTACATGCCGCCGTGGGAGCCCCATGGGGTCCGCAATACAGGCACGGAAGATATGCACCTGATGTTCGCGTACGCTCCCAAACAGATCGCGGAGCACTGGGCGCAGGAAAAGAGCGGCGCGATGAAGTGACATGCCCGGCCTTGACGAAGGGCGTGTTATGATGTAAATTATATAAAGAGATTTCTCCCGATAAACATATTGATGAGGGGATGATGACATGAAAAACAGGATCGCGCTGCTGTTGGCGCTTCTGACGATCTTTTTGACCGCCGCTGTGCCCTTCGCGGCCGGGGCCGAGGAAGAGGCGGGGCTGGGCAGGATCGTATTCGTGGACGTGACCGACGCGGAGGACGAGATCCCGGATGAGATCCCGGATACCGAACCCTTCGTGCCCGGGGAAACGGAAAAAATGATCTTCGGGAGCGACAACCGCGTCAAGGTCATCAACACGAAGAAATACCCCTTCTCCGCGATCGCTTCCATGTATGTGATGGGGTACTGCGGGCATTTCTGGACGGGCAGCGGCTTCATGGTCGCGGGGGACAAAATGCTGACGGCCGCCCACTGCCTGATCTGCCCCACCTGCAGCCAGTGGGCGAAGACCATCACGTTTTACTTCGGCTATAAAAGCCCGACCAATTATCTGTACCGCTACACCGGCTCATGGACGGGCTATGTGGGCACCACGTTCCGCAATCACCGCTACACGATCATGAACGATTACGGCGTGGTGAAGTTCAATGCCGCTGTCGGCAGCAAGACCGGCTGGTTCGGCGCCAAGTGGAACTCCTCCAACAAGACGCTCAACAACAAGACGGATTACGTGGCCGGCTACCATAACGGCATCCTCAAATACGGCAAGGGCAAGGTGTTCGTCTATGACGCCGCCCATCTCAAGTATTCCATCGATACCCAGAAGGGCACCAGCGGCGGCCCGGTGTACAATTCTTCCCGCTATGCCCTGGGGATCAACATCGCGGAAAGCTCCGTCACCAATCTGGCCCACCGTCTCACCAAGGCGGTCTACAGGCTCTACCTGCATTGAACCGAACCGGCATGCGGCCGGGGCTGCGCGTCAGTCCCGGTTTTTTGATACGGCCATGGGGCCGGGAAAGCGAGGAACACGATGATCCACTCCAATCCTCTCCTGAAGGGCCGGGAAGGCGGCAGGAAATTCATCACCATGGGCGAGATCATGCTGCGCCTGACACCGCCGAATTACGAAAAGATCCGTATGAGCTCCTCCTTTGAGGCCTCTTACGGCGGGAGCGAGGCGAATATCGCTCTGGCCCTGGCGTCCCTGGGCGTCGACAGCACGTTCTTCACCGTGGTGCCGGACAACTCCCTGGGCAAGTCCGCCATCCGCGCTCTGCGTTCCAGTGACGTTCACTGCACGCCGGTCATCCTCTCCACGCCGGAGGAGACCCCCACCCACCGGCTGGGCACCTATTATCTGGAGACCGGTTTCGGCATCCGGCCCAGCAAGGTGATCTATGACCGGAAGCATTCGGCCCTGACGGAGTATGATTTTTCGGGTTATGATATGAAAGCTCTGCTGGAGGGTTTCGACTGGCTCCATCTGTCCGGCATCACGCCCGCTCTTTCTCCCAACTGCGCGGGGCTGGTCATGGATATGCTCCGGTGCGCGAAGGAACTGGGGCTCACGGTGTCCTTTGACGGCAATTTCCGCTCCACGCTGTGGACCTGGGAGGAGGCCAGGGACTTCTGCACTGAATGCCTGCCCTATGTGGACGTGCTCATGGGGATCGAGCCCTATCACCTGTGGAAGGACGAAAATGACCATTCCAAGGGCGACTGGAAGGACGGCGTGCCTCTCCAGCCGGCCTATGAGCAGCAGGATGAGGTCTTCCAGCACTTTATCGAGCGCTGGCCCAACCTGAAATGCATCGCCCGCCATGTGCGCTATGTGCACTCTGGCTCGGAGAACAGCCTGAAGGCTTTCATGTGGTATGAGGGGCACACTTTCGAGAGCAAGACTTTCACCTTCACGATCCTGGACCGGGTCGGCGGCGGGGATGCCTTCGCCAGCGGCCTGATATACGCCATGATCCATGATTACCGGCCCATGGACATGCTGAATTTCGCCGTGGCCTCCTCTGTGATCAAGCACACGATCCACGGCGACGCCAACATCACCGATGACGCCGGGACCATCCGCAACCTGATGAACATGAACTATGACATCAGGAGGTAGACGATAGGGAAGACCGAAAGGTCCTGGACGCCGCGAGGAACGCGCGCTCCGGGATGATCCCCGGGCCCGTACGAAGCTGCTGCCCGTCCGGGCTGTCCCGGTCATCATCGGCGGCTGACCGCTGATGAAAACGCGCCGGCCGATCGGGGACTGCGGGGCTGCCGTCCCCCTTCACACACAAAAACAGACTGTCACCGTCAGGCCAGAGACCGGAACAGGTGACAGTTTGTTTATTGATCGGCATGCCATGATCCGCGCGGATCAGAACAGCCGCCTCAGACGCTCGAAATAATCGACCTTTCGGGGCCGCAGGATCCTGAGCTTTTTGTCCGGGGACTTCAGGATATCGACGGAGCCTTTCCCGGAGAGGGGGACGGTCTCGGAATCCGCGCCGAGGACGGCGCCGGAAAGATCGTCCGACACAAAGGAGATCCGGGTACTGTCCGACATGACGAAGGGCGCGCCGAGGGAACGGGAACGGCTGTGATGGATGCCGGCGATCTCCGTCATCTCGAAGGCGTGCAGGCCCTTTTGGAGCACCGCTCCGCCCAGAGAACGGTTGTAGGCGGTGCTGCCCAGCTGGCTGGAAATGCACAGCCCGGAGCCGCGGTATTCCTCGAACATCTCATCGTTGACCATCACGGTGATGTCCTGCGTACGCAGGGGGTTCTCCACACGGATCTCGTTGACGGCGCACCAGGTATCCTGCCCGACGCGGGCTTCCATGATGGGATATTCCTCCACGGTGAGCCGGCCGCCGATGATATCGGCCGCGAAAGCCTCCAGGTCGCTGTCCCGGTAATCCATGAAAAAGCCCAGGGTGCCGGAGTGGATGCCGATGAATACCAGGTCTTTGAGCTGCGCCATGTACCGGTGGACGGCCCTTAAAAATGTGCCGTCACCGCCGACCACGATGACGCAGTCCGGCTTTTCGCTGTTTTCTGTCAGTCCCGCCCGGGAGAGCAGGTCTTTGAGCTCGCGCGCCGTTTTCCCGGAATCGGGATCCGGGCGGGTCATGACCGCGTAGTCATGGATGGGATATGCGATGCTTGGTGTCGTCATTATGTCTGTCTCCTTGAGACGCCGGGGCGGCGGGTTTTGTTCGGGCAGCGGTGAAGATCAACTATCAGTATACCCCTCTTTGGCCCGAGGGGCAATATCAATGATAAGGAAAAGCCGTCAAAAAACATTGAAAATATTTTTGTCAAAATGACAAAAAAGGCTTGACAAACTTCAAAAGGCCATATATATTATATATGGTCAGTTTGACCCAAAAGGAGTGAGGAAGCCAATGCACACGCTGCTCAGCCCGGACCGGGTCTACGTTACGGTGGACATCCTGATCCTTTCGGTCCGCTCCGGCCGGCTCTGCCTGGCGCTTTCCCGCCGGGCGGAGGAGCCCTACCGGGGCATGTGGGCCCTTCCGGGCAGGTTCGTAGGCCTGACGGAATCCGCCGAGACCACGGTCAGGCATCTGATGGACGAGATGCTCCCCATCGACCGGGTGTTCATGGAGCAGCTCTACACCTTCACCGACGTGAACCGGGATCCCCGGGGACGGGTGATCTCCGCCGCGTATCTGGTGATCGTGCCCTGGAAGCGGCTCGAGGGCATCCTGACCGGGAGCAGGCTCCGGCTCTTTGAGGCGGGGCGGCGGGACGGGAAGATCCTCCTGACCGGCGAGGGCGTTTCCCTGACCGGCGGGGATCTGGCGTTCGACCACGGCAGGATCATCGAGAGCGGCATCAACCGCCTGCAGGGCAAGATCGACTACACCGATATCGGGTTCCGGTTCCTCAACGATCCGGGGGCTTTTTCCCTGGGGGAGCTCCAGACGGTGTTCGAGGCAGTGCTCGCCAGGCCTATGGACTCGAGCAATTTCAGGCGGTTCATCAGGACACGGTATCTGGATACCGGGAAAGTGATCCCCACCGAGGGGGGCGAAAAGCCCAGACGCGGGCGTCCGGCATCACTTTACGCTCTGGCGGAATGACAAGGAGGGACAGATCATGAAGGAAAAGAAGTTTCTGATCGTCGTGGACATGCAGAAGGATTTCATCGACGGTTCCCTGGGGACCAAAGAGGCCCGCGAGATCGTGCCGGCGGCGGCCGCGCGCATCAGGGCCTGCCGGGAGGACGGCTGGGAGATCATCGCTACACTGGACACCCACGGGGAGGGTTATCTCAGTTCCTCCGAAGGCAGGAAGCTGCCCGTGGTCCATTGCGTGAAGGGCACTCCCGGATGGGAACTCGACCCGGCTGTGAAGGACGCGCTGGGGGACAGCGTGACTCTGGAAAAGCCCACCTTCGGTTCCGTGAAGCTGCCCGGGATCATCGCCGGCAAAGTATCGGAAGGAGATCGGGTGGTCATCTCGCTCCTGGGGCTGTGCACCGACATCTGCGTGGTGTCCAACGCCCTCCTGCTCAAGGCGAATTTCCCGGAGGCTGAGATCTCCGTGGCAGCGGAGCTGTGTGCCGGTGTCACGCCCGAAAAGCACCTGGCGGCGCTTGAGACCATGCGCAGCTGCCAGATCGATATCATTTGATTCAGGGAGGATGGTTTGATGAGTACCTATCAGTTTGACGCCCCCGCCGTAAGGGACAGTCTTGTGGAGGAGATCAGGCGCGTTGCCCGGGAACAGGGCTTTTCAAAGGTGGTGCTGGGCATCTCCGGCGGCAAGGATTCCACCGTGACCGCTGCCCTGTGCGCCAGGGCCCTGGGAAGAGAGAACGTTTACGGGGTCATGCTGCCGGACGGCGTGCAGAAGGATATCTCCGACAGCCGCCGCGTATGCGAGGCTCTCGGGATCAACCGGCGCGTGATCAATATCGGCGAAATGCACGAGGCGCTCCGGCAGGTGACGGACCAGACGGGCCCGGCGGCCGGAGAAGGCGAGTTTTCCGTGCCCCCGAGCCGCCTGAGCGATATCAATGTGGGCCCCCGGCTGAGGATGACGGTGCTGCGCTATATCGCCCAGGCCATCGGCGGGCGCCTGGCGGGCACGGGCAACCTGAGCGAGATCACCGTGGGCTACTGCACCAAGGACGGGGACACCTCCTGTGATTTCGCGGTGCTGGGGAAACTGACCAGCGTGGAAGTGGTCCGGGTGGGCCTGACCATGCCGGAGCTGCCCCGGGATCTGGTGGAAAAAACGCCCGCCGACGGCCTGAGCGGCCGGAGCGATGAGGAGAACCTGGGCGTCAGTTACCGGGACATCCATCAGTATATCCGCCTGGGCACCTGCGGCGATGAGGCGGTGGACGAAAAGATCCGCCAGAAGGAAGCGGCGAACATGCACAAACGCCGCATGCCCGTGACGCTGGATCCCTTCGGAAAGGAGCGCTGACATGGTCTTGAGGGAGCTGGCTTTCTTCGGCGCCTTCAATCCGCCCACTGTGGCGCATCTGGACCTGGCGCTCTTTGCCATGGAGCGCACCGGCGCTCGCCGGGTGCTGTTCGTGCCCTCGGGCGAAAGGTATATCCTCAACGATCAGGGCAAGGATCTGGCCTACAGTGACTCCGAACGGGTCGCCATGCTCCGGGCGGCCGCGGAAAAAAGGCCGTGGATGACGGTGATCGACTGGGAAACGCGTCAGGAAACGCAGCCAAGGACGTATACCACATTGTGTCACCTCCGGGATGAGGGCCATCAGCCGGCTCTCCTGATCGGTTCGGACAAACTGGCGGAAATGGAGCGCGCCTGGAGATACGTGCCCGAGATCGCGCGGGAGTTCGGCATCGTGTGCCTCACCCGGGGGGCGGATGAGTGCGATGCCATGATCGCCGGCAGTCCCTTCCTGTCCGCTCTCCGGGACGGTATCCGGGTGGTCGAAACACCGGAGGCCACAAGGTCCGTCTCCTCCACCCGGGCCCGGCAGTGCGTCGCGGCGATCCGGGCGCTTCGGGAGGAACTTGATGCTCTGGTGCCCGGGGAGATCCAGCCGTATCTGTGGGGAAAAGGAAGGTGACGGGGATGAGGATGGAGACCGAAAGGCTGATCTTAAGGGAATTCTCCCCGGAGGATTTTGAGGACGTGCACGCCTATTCCTCCGATTACGAGACGGTCAGGCACATGATGTTCGGCCCCAACACGCCGGAGCAGACCAGAGCCTACCTGGAAAAGCAGTGCGTGGAGGAGCGCCTGGCCGAGCCGCGGATGCACTATAACCTGGCCATCCAGGTCAGGGATACGGGACGCGTGATCGGCGGGATCTCTTTCCACATGAACTGGCGGCGGGATGACGCGATCCTGGGCGCCGTGCTCAACAGGCTCGACAGCGGGCACGGGTATATGACCGAGGCCATGAAGGGCGTCATGCGGCTGGTCTTTGAGGAACTGAAGCTCCACCGTCTCCACGCGGTGTGTGACGTGGACAACCCGGCCATCATCCGGGTGCTGGAAAAATGCGGCTTCCGCTGCGAGGGCAGGATGCTCAAAAGGGGAAAGGCCCGCCCCGAAGCGAAGGAAGAATATTTCGATCAGTACGGCTACGCCATGCTCCGGGAGGAGTACGGGGCGGCCGAAAAATAAGAGGGAGGCAGTTATGAAACTCGAGCCCATCGTCGATTCCCTTCTGGATACGGATCTGTACAAGTTCAACATGGACCAGGTGATCTTTCACAAGCATACGGATCTGAGCGGTGAATACTATTTCCGCTGCCGCAATGAGGGCGTCCGCTTCACGCCGGAGATGCTGGAGGAGATCAACGACCAGATCGATCACCTCTGCGGTCTCACCTTCAGAAAGGAGGAACTGGACTATCTCCGTTCCATCCGGTTCATCAAGAGCGACTATGTGGAGTTCCTCCGGCTCTGGCGGCCCATCAGGGATTATGTGGAGACGGGCCTGAGCGACGAGGGCGAGCTGAGCATCGTGGTGCGCGGGCCCCTGTTCTCGGCCATGCAGTTCGAGATCTATCTGCTGGAGATCGTCAACGAGGTCTATTTCCGCCTGAGCTACGACTATGACACCCTGCTTTCCTCCGCCCGGGAGAAGCTCGACAGGAAGATCGCCGATTTCAACAGCGGGAAGTACACCTTCCAATTCGCCGAGTTCGGCTGCCGCCGCCGCCTGTCCCGGGAGTGGGAGGATGAGGTGGTGCGCCGCCTGTGCACCGAGACGAAAAACTGCGTGGGCACTTCCAACGTGTACCTGGCCATGAAGTACGACCTGACGCCCATCGGCACCTATGCCCACGAGTTCGTGCAGATGTATCAGGGCATCGATCAGATCCCCCTGGCTTATACCAATCATTACGCCCTTGAGGACTGGTATGACGAGTACCGGGGCGATAACGGCACGGCGCTGACGGATACCGTGACCACGGATCTGTTCCTTCTGGACTTCAACCGGGCCATGGTCAACAACTTCACCGGCGTGCGCCATGACAGCGGGGATCCCTACGAGTGGGGCGACAAGATGATCGACCACTATCGGAAATACGGCGCCGATCCCATGACCAAGCTGCTCCTGTTCAGCGACAGCCTGGATTTCGACCGGGCACAGGCCCTGTACGACTACTTCAGGGGCCGCGCCAAGGTATCCTTCGGCATCGGCACTTTCTGCTCCAACGACACCTGCGAGAAGGCGCTGAACATCGTCATCAAGCTCCAGAGCGTCAACGGCAGGGCCGTGGCCAAGCTGTCCGACGCTCCCGGCAAGGCGATGTGCCGGGACCCGCAGTACCTGGAGTACCTCAAGCGCTCGGTGGCCTTCCGGCTGGACAGGGAAAAATAAGGGCCGGAGCGGGCCGGGACCGCGCGCCCGAACGGGCGGCAGGGTGTCTGAACGGTAAGTGGAGCTTTCAAAAGGATATCGGGACTGCTTTCGCGACAGCGCCTTTTCAGGCGCGGAAAGGAAGGACGGAGCATGAGCGTGTTTGAAGGTATCTGCGGCAAGGTGGCGCCCGGCATGTGCCGGCTGAGCATGAACGGCTGTATCGCCGTCAAGACCCGTTCGGGTTACCGCGCGTACGACGCTGAGCGGAAAAGGCTGACCAACTGCGACAGTTTCGTCCTGGATGTGGGGGAGGACTTCTTCTTCGTGATGCCCACCAATCACGTCCGGCCGGGGGACATCATCCTGGCGGGCGGCACGCCCCGGTGCGTGATCGGTGAGGGCGACGGCACTATCAGCGCCATCAATTTCGAGGACGCTACGGTGGAGACCCTCCTGCCGGAGCACCACATGTTCATGGGGAACACCTACCTGTACGGCAGGATCGTGTCCCTGTTCGGGAAGGCCGGCGTCAAAGGCCGGAAGGGCGCGGGAAAGATGATGAAGTACATGATGCTTTCCGGCATGCTCAAAGGGAAGGAGGGGACCCGGGATCTCCTGCCGCTGATGCTGATGGGCGGCAAGCAGGACGTGTTCGACGATCTGTTCGATATGGAGGATGAGGACACCGCCGACGGGGAAAAGGAGGACTGACCATGGGGTACGGCAATTGGACCAGGGAGAGCTTTGTCAACTACAGCGCGTCCAAAGGACGGGCCGTGACATCGGACGGGAACCTGGACAGGGACCTGACCGAGCAGCAGCTGTTCACCCAGAGAAGGCTGCACCCGATGCTCGATCCGAAAAACGTGGTCCGGGAGTGCCGGGACAGTGAGGACCATCCCGCGACCGTGCCGGTGATCCTGGCACTGGACGTGACGGGCAGCATGGGCGCCGCCTCGGCGGAAGTGGCCAAAAAGATGAACCAGGTCATGCTCACCCTCTACGACCGGATCAAAGACGTGGAGTTCCTGGTCATGGGCATCGGGGACCTGAGCTACGACCGGGCGCCGATCCAGATGTCCCAGTTCGAATCGGATATCCGCATCGCCGAGCAGCTGGACATGGTGTATCTGGAACACGGCGGCGGTGGGAACGCCTTCGAGTCCTACACGGCGGCCTGGTATATGGGTCTGCATCACACGGATCTGGACGCCTGGAAGCGGGGAAGGAAGGGCCTGATCATCACCATGGGCGATGAGCCCCTGAACCCGTACCTGCCGGCAAAGCCGCTGGCAGCCGCGGTGGGCGACGGCCTGCAGGCCGACGTGGAGACCCGGGCCCTGTATGCGGAGGCCGCGCGGAAGTTCGATATCTGCCATATGCATGTGCTCCACGGCCAGGGGAACCGGTACTTCGATCAGGTCAGGAACAGTTTCGGGAAACTCTTGCCGGCGGGCCGCCTGATCAGCGTGGATGTGGAGGGGATCTCCGACGCCCTGATCCGGGTGATCGAAGAGCACGCGAAAAAGCCCGGCGATGTCCGGCACGACGAAGTGACGTCGGGCGACAGGGCGAACAAAGGTTTCTGGCATCTGTTCTCCTGGTGAGGAGGGACGCGCGCCGGGAGGGATGATCCTCCCGGCGCTTTTTCATCGGGGATCGGAAAGGAGGCGGTCTGATGCGTCGGGCTGTGATCGTGATCGGCTGCAGCTACGGGGACGAAGGCAAAGGCCTCGCGTCTTATTGGGCGGCGTCCGAAATGGGGGCGCCGTGCCTCAACGTGATGATCAACGGCGGTGCCCAGCGGGGCCATACGGTGGATCTGAAGGACGGCAGGCGGCACGTGTTCCACCATTTCGGCTCCGGCAGTTTATCGGGCGCGGACACATGCGCGGATACGGACTATATCGTCAATCCGGCGGTGTTCGTCCGGGAGGCGGCGGATCTTGAAGATACGTTCGGTTTTGTGCCGAAGGAATATGTGTCGCGGGCCTGCCGGGTGTCCACCCCTTACGACATGATGGCGGGGCAGATCATCGAGGAGTTCAGGGGGGCAAAACGCCACGGTTCCTGCGGCCTGGGCATCCAGGAGACGAGGCTGAGGTATCTGAATACGGACTGGGCCCTGCCCTACGGTGTTCTGGAGACGATGGGAGAGGAGGATTTCAGGCGGTACTGCCGCCGGATCGCTTTTGAGTACCTGCCCTCGCGCCTGATGGATTTCGGGATGAGCGCGGATGAAAAATGGCAGGCGGCCCTGCGGGACGAGGGGCTGATCGCGTCCGCGTACAGGGATCTTGACGCCATGCGCCGCGCGGTCACGGGATATGACAGCTGGGAGGAGCTGGCCGCGGGCTATCCGGGGCTGGTGTTCGAGGCCGGACAGGGCCTGGCTCTGGACGCGCTGAACGAAAAGGATTTTCCCTACCTGACCCCCAGCCGCACCACGTCCCTGATCAGCGCGCGGCGGATCGCCGCCCTGCCGGGCCCGACAGACACGCAGATCCTGTATGTGACCCGTTCCTACCTGACGCGGCACGGGGCCGG
>JAEEGL016609626.1_pt1 | contig 11956 bp, 12 predicted proteins | sample 9134231 | NCBI WGS metagenome assembly JAEEGL01 (sample SAMN16246548, study PRJNA631951) | gut metagenome | biome: gut microbiome; feature: rumen; material: fiber-attached | host: Bos | place: Iran: Karaj | collected 2018-10 | reverse complement strand
TTCATTGCTTGTGGGCAGGGAGAAACCCAGTGCGCCCCATATCTCAAAGCCGCCGCTGGAGTTCAACGTCACAGTAACCGGCGACTCCTGCAACCTTGCCACCAGCGCCCTGGCGGCGGCATTGTCAACCAGCGTCACCGACTTGGTAACGCCATCGATGGTGATGTTCATTTTCTGTGTCATCGTTTGTGCAATCACGTCGTTGTTGTCGCTGGAGCAGGCACTCAGCATCAGCAAGGCGAGCATCAGCAAGTTACTTAAATAAGTCTTCATCTTCAATTTCAGTTATTATCTCGGCTGCAAAATTACTACGTTCTTTAAACGACACCCATATCCGAAATAACTGAAAACCTACCCATTTTACATTTTCTTACCAAAACCTGACATCCAGACTATATCTTAGTGACAATTGGTTACATTCGGTGTAATTTGCATTAAAAATCTTTTTTATTACTACAGAATTTGAGTTATCTTTGCAAAGTTCTTTGACATGCTTCTCTTCCACCTCTCATTTGGGCTTTAAAACGCGGATTCCACAGATTATCGCTGATTAATTGTTTTAAGCTGAAAAATTCGTGTTAATCAGTGAAATCAGCGTTTCTTTAACCTCTGTAATGCTGTCCCATCTTCCACTAAAACAAGGATTAAGACTCGCCTATTAACTTTCTATAAGCCTCAGAAGGACCTGTCAGAGACCATCTTCCATTACAACAAGGATTAAGGGAATGCCAATGGCGCGAATATTTTACGAATTACACAAATCAAGATTCTTCATGAGATTGGTAGAATTCGCGTAATTCGCATTAGCCCCACAGGGTCCCGAGACCTTCTTCCATTAAACAAGGATTTTATTTACTGTTGGGGTCGCCTTCTGCGACATGTAACAGTGCGACAAGCCCCCTATGAATCAGTCGACCGAGCGAAGCAAAAGCGACTGATTCATAGGGGGGTTACTCGTTGAATGCCCTTCGGGTGACAGTTAACAGGCTTGAAGAAATAGAGACTCTAATTCTGCCAACGGGTTGATGAATTGGGGTAAAATGATTATCTTTGTCCCTTGGTTATGAAGGACCTGTTTTACATCGACAAGGCGAATGACTTTGCGCTGGACGTGGGGGCCGAGGTGTGGCATCCCATGGTCAGTGTGGTCCATTTCGACGAGTTGGGCGAGATACGCCACTCGCTGAACAAGCTGGGGGTGTACGCCATCTTTGTGCAGGATAATTTTCCCATCGAGTCGGCCTACGGCATGGGCGGCTACGACACGTCTAAAGGGTCGCTCGTGGCGGCCTCGCCGGGGCAGATCATCGGCAAGGCCGACAACGGCCACCGCGAGGTGTATCACGGTTGGGCGCTGCTATTCGACCCTGAGTTCATGCGCGGCACGGTGTTTGAGCAACGGCTGGCCGACTACCATTATTTCTCCTACAACGTGAACGAGGCGCTGCACACCACCGAGGGCGAGAAACAGGTCCTGTGGCAACTGATGGAGAGAATACGCACGTTCATCAGCCACAGGGAACAAACGCCGCTAACCGACCGCATCATCCAGGACTACATCGTGCTCGTGTGCGACTACTGCCTGCTGTTCTATCAGCGGCAGTTCCAGACCTCGTCGGCCGAGCGAAGCGACCTGCTGGCCCGCTTCCAGAAGGTGCTCACCGACTACTATGAGCGCCAGCTGCAGCGCCGTCACGGTCTGCCCAGCGTGAAACACTGCGCCCGGGAGCTATGCCTGTCGCCGAGCTACTTCGGCGACCTCGTCCGCAACGCCACCGGCGACAGCCCCACGCGCATCATCCAGCGTTTCCTCATCAACCGCGCCAAGAGCCTGATGATTGGCGGCATGTCGGTGTCACAAGTGGCCGACGAACTGGGCTTTGAATATCCCCAGCACTTCACCCGCTATTTCAAGAAACACGAGGGAACGACGCCATCAGGCTATGTCGCCTCGATGCGAAAACAATAATCGTGGTAGGTTTCCCGATGTTTCGGATAACCGCCGTCCAGGCTGGAATGAGTACCTTTGCAGCCGTAACTTAAATTGAACTATGACTATCCAGGAATATAAAGATTACATTGCCTCGGGCCAGAAGGTAGAGGCCGGCTCCGAGGCGCATCTGCTGATGCACCAGGCGAGCCGCGAGGCCCAGAAGATTACCGCCAAGTTGAACAACGAATTCCATGAGCCGGAGGAAATCCGCCGGTTGCTGTCCGAGCTATGGGGCATCGAGGTGCCCGAGACCGTGGGCATGTTCCCGCCGTTCTACACCGACTTCGGCCGCAACACCGTGGTGGGCGAACGCACGTTCATCAACGCCGGGTGCAAGTTTCAGGACCAGGGCGGCATCGTCATCGGCGACGACTGCCTGATAGGCCACAATGCCACCCTGTGCACCATCAATCACGCTCAGGACCCCGACCGCCGCGGCGACATGGAGTTCCACCCCATCAGCATCGGCAATAAAGTGTGGCTCGCTGCCAATGTCACCATCCTGCCGGGCGTCACCATCGGCGAGGGAGCCATCGTTGCGGCAGGCGCCGTGGTCAACAAGGACGTACCCGCCAGAACCATCGTCGGCGGCGTCCCCGCAAAGGTCATTAAAAAAATCTGATACTAACGCCTTAGTAGAAAAGGCCATGAATGAGTAAACCATCATGTACAGCCTGAATTATATAGTAACCACAAGCACCTGTGACAGCGAGGGACGGCTCAAGCTCTATTCCGCCCTCCAGATGATGCAGGACTGCTCCGAGATGTGGATAGACTCGGAGCCTGTCGTGAAACAGTATTTCGCCGAGCAGAACATGGCCCAACTGCTGGCGTTCCGTCAGGTGGAAATCATCCGGGTGCCTGTGTACAAGGAGGAACTGACCGTGACGACCTCGGTCTATGGGATGAAGCCCATGTTCGGCTTCCGCAACACGTTCATCTGTGATGCCCAGGGCAAACCCTGCTACAAGACATGGAGCATGGGAGCGTTTGTGGACTTGGCCAACGGCAAACTCAAACGCGTGGACGATGCCACCATCGCCTCGATGACGCTGGAGCCCGAGTTGGAGATGAACTATCGGGACCGCCGCATTATTCTTCCTAAACAAGGCGGGGAAACGCTCGAGCCCATCAAGGTGCTCCGCGCCGACATCGACTACAACAAGCACATGAACAACGCCAACTATGTCCGCATGGCGATGGAACTGCTGCCCGACGATTTCGAGGTCAAGGGGCTGAGGGTCGAGTATCGTGTGGCAGCCAAACTGGGCGATAGCCTCATCCCGACCATCTACCGGACAGACGGCGCCATTGTGGTAGCGCTGACGGTGGAAAACGAAGTCGCTGCCATCATCGAGTTCACCTGAAACGACCCGAGCTTAACGACAATAAATCGTTGATACTCAACTCATCCACTCTGTAGATGAGCAAATATTGCGCACGCCGAATCAAGGCAACCGCACCAAAAGGAGTCGCAAAAAAAAACGCCCGGAGGGTGGCCTCTGAGCAACCCTGGGTAACGTAATTCGCTGAGCGATAGCGAAGTGGATTACGTCACCCGGGGATAAGCATGCAACAATCCATGATGCTGTTGCAAAACTCCACTTGACACAGTTTAAATCGGCCTAACGGCCGAGAAATCAAAGAAAAACGTATAAAATCAAAATATAATAAATTTTTATTATAATTTCATTAATAATTTATTTTGATTTCTCGCGCGCAGCGCGATCACCATAAAGAGACATGAGTTTTGCAACACCCTCCCCTTACTTGGGCCGCCCTTTGGGCGTCTGACATAGAGAATGACTTGTCGCGCACAACCGATTTTGGTGCGTTTGCCCTGACGCTGTATACCATAATCTTGCAAAGTGGGAAAAAATGCTTACCTTTGTGGGCTCAAATGACTCCTTCTTGCCGCATATTGCCGTTCCCTGGACGGGGTGCCCACAGGTGCCTGCGATGCCTTGTCACGGGCGTCGTTATGCTCGCGGCACTGGGGGCATGGGCGCAAAACAGCACCGACACCATCAAATCGCGCGAACTGGAGGAACTGACCGTGACGACCCGTCGCCCGGGCATGAGCCGCGTGGCCGGAGCCGAGAACGGGATGCGCATCAACCGCGCGGAATTGTTCAAGGCGGCCTGTTGCAACCTGGGTGAGAGTTTCACCACCAACCCGTCGGTCGACGTGAACTACAGCGATGCCGCCACGGGAGCGAAGCAAATCAGGTTGCTCGGCCTGAGCGGCACCTACGTCCAAATGCTCACCGAGAACCTTCCCAACTGGCGCGGCGCCGCCTGCCCTTATGCCCTGGACTATGTGCCGGGGCCGTGGATGAACAGCATTCAAGTGTCCAAGGTGGCCTCGTCGGTGCGCAACGGCTACGAGAGCATGACGGGACAAATCGACAGCGAGTACCTCAAGCCCGACAACGACCCGGGGGTAACCGTCAACCTGTATGGCAGCTCGCTGGGACGCCTTGAGGCCAACGCCGACGGCATCGTGCACCTGACGCAGCGCCTCAGCACCGAACTGCTGGCACATTATCAGGACGATTGGGGACATCACGACATGAACCACGACGGCTTTCTGGACCAGCCCAACGTGCGCCAGGTGAACCTGCAGAACCGTTGGAAATGGCGGGGCGACAATATCTGTTCCATGCCGGCATGGGCCTCATCAACGAGAAACGCAAGGGCGGGCAGACGCATCACACCGCCCCCCGATGCCCACCACCTCTACAGCATCGACATCAAGACCGAACGCTATGAGGGTTACATGAAGCATGCTATCATCCTCAATCCCGAGCACGGCACCAACATCGCACTGATGGGCAACTTCTCGTCACACAACATGGATGCCGCATGGGGCCACAAGAGCTACCACGTCAACCAGAAAAACGCCTATGCGCAACTGCTGTTTGAGACCGATCTAGCCGTGGGGCACAATCTGTCGGCTGGCCTCTCGCTCGTTCACGACTACCTGAAGCAAGACCTGCTCAACAGCGGTTTTGATGCGGGTAAAGAGCAGGAAACGACCACGGGTGCCTATGCCCAGTACACCTATACGCTCACCGACGCTGTGGTGGCGATGGCGGGATTGCGCGTTGATCACAGCAGCCTCTACGGCGCCTTCGTCACGCCCCGTTTCCACCTCAAGGTGACCCCTCACCAGGTGGTGAGCCTGCGCTTCTCGGCGGGCAAAGGCTATCGCACGGTACATGCGTTGGCCGAGAACAACTACCTGCTGGCAAGCGGCAGGAGGCTCGTCATTGAGCCCTTGGATCAAGAAAACGCGTGGAACTATGGCGCGAGCGCCTCGTTGCTGATTCCCCTGTGGAGCAAGACGCTCAAACTCAATCTGGAATACTACCACACCCGCTTCGGTAACCAGGCGGTGGTGGACTATGACACCGATGCGTCACTGATACGCATTGCGAACCTTGACGGCAAGTCCTATTCCAACACGTTCCAGGTGGACGCCTCCTACCCCATCATCAGCGGGCTGGAGCTGACCGCCGCCTACCGCTGGAATGACGTGAAGACCACCTATGGTGGCCTGTTGCTGGAGAAACCGCTCACCAACCGTTACAAGGGCTTGCTCACGGCAAGTTACAAGACCCCGCTGGAGTTGTGGCAGTTTGACGTCACCCTGCAGTTGAATGGCGGGGGCCGTATGCCCACCCCCTATACCCTACCCGACGGCACGCTCTCATGGCCCGGCAGTTTCCACGCCTTTGAGCAGTTGTCGGCCCAGGTGACGCGGTGGTTCCGCCATTTCTCGGTTTACATCGGTGGCGAGAACCTGACGGGAGTGCGCCAAAAGCAGACCATCATCAATGCCGCCGACCCCTGGAGCGAGAAGTTTGACCCGACAATGGTGTGGGGACCCGTTCACGGTGCGATGGTCTATGCGGGAATACGCATCAATGTAGGAAGATTGTGATTCAAGTCTTCGACTTGAAGTTTAGAGGCTAAAGGCTAATGGCTAATGGCTAAAGGCTAATGGCTAAAAACAAAAACATGATAGAAATGAAGAAATTAGTTTTATTGATCGCCATGTTGCTGACGATGACCGTCGGCTTGGCAAAGGACATCAAAACGCTCGTGGTGACGACAACGCCACCGATGCATTGCGAGAACTGCGAGAACAAAATCAAGGGCAACCTGAAATTTGAGAAAGGGGTAAAGAAGATACAGACCAGCATCCCCGATCAGATGGTCACCATCGAATATGACGCCGACAAGACGAATGCCGAGAACCTAATCGAAGCCTTCAAGAAATTCGGCTACGAGGCGCAGGCCATCACTCCCCAAAACAAGGGTGAAAAGAAATGCTGTGAACAGGCAAGCGGCGAGGGCTGCAAGCAAGATTAGGCTTGGGATTTACGCTGCGTGCCGCAGCCAGAGTCTTCTCTACAATTCTATATAGTGAAGGATGATGTCCTCGTAGTGGCCGTCTTTCATGCGGAAGCCCCGTGGAATACGGCCCAACTGGGTGAAACCCAGACGCTCATACAGATGCAGGGCATGGATGTTTGATGCCACCACGGCATTGAATTGCAGGAGGGTGAAGCCCAGCCGCGCACCCGTCGCCAGCGAGTCTTTCACCAGTTGCTCACCGATGTGCAGGCCGCGTTTGTCCGACCTGACGGCATAGCTGGTGTTGCAGATATGACCGCACCGGCCCACGTTATTGGGGTGAAGGATGTATAGGCCGACGACTTCGCCGGTTTCATCAACCTCGGCGATGCCGGTATAGGACTGGCAGAGGAAGAATTCGTTAGCTTCCCGCTCGGTCAATTCTTCAACCTGCGGGAACGCAATACCATCACGCACCACCTCGTTCCAAATCTCCATGGCTGCCGCCATGTCCCGTTGCTCATATTCCCTAATAGTAATCATCCTGTCATCTTATTCCGAATCCTTCCCCGCCATAGGGGAAAGAATTCCATTTATCAAGAATTATTTGAGGTAGGGCGAGGGCAAGGTCACGGCATTGTAGGCACTGTCAATGAGACGGCCGCACTGTCGGGCGACAAGGTGCCCCTCGTCGTAATAGTAATGCAGGTCGGTACCCAATGCCGGGTCATGGCTGAAGTCATGCACGCGTTCCTGGCCGAAAAACTTTTCCATCGTGTACAGGTCACTGCTGGCAATCGCCTCATAGCCATAATGCGGCGGGATAATGATCTGGAAATCGGTCTCATCGTTGAACAGAATCGTCGCAATGGCGTTCAGCAGGGATTTGACATGCGGCAAAATCTTGGGTGGGCACGGCAGTGTCTTTTCGGGGCGTGAATACTGTGCGATGTGCTCCGGCGTGTAAAACGCCGACGGGTTGACCGCTATCAGTGAGTCGGCATAGCGGTAATAGCCCTCGTTGATGGGCTCGATACGGTTGGTAATATCCCTTGTGGCATATCCTTTTTCAAGCACCCGCTCGGTCATGGGACCGGGACACAACATATAGGCCACCAGCTCGGGCTGACGGAAGGCATTGAAATACAACTGATGGAATTGCCACCACGACACGTTAGGGGCAGTCTGCGGGTGCTGGACAAACAGCACGTCCTCGTCCAGCGGGCGCCTCATGAGCATCTCATCCTCGATGATGAGCAGCGCATGCTTGATTTTCACTCCGCGGGACTTGAGAAATTCGAGTTTGTTCAAGATGCCGTACAGTGTCTCGCGCGAGGCGTTGAAGTGGAACGGACGGGCGTCGGCAGGCAAGTGCCGCTGCCAGTCGGCGATGCGGTAATAGCCTGACAGCGAGGAGCCGAAGATAAACGAATCAAAATGCCCCTGCGGGTCAAAATACTTGTAGGATTCAATCGTGACGTGGCCCCAGTTGATGGTGAGCGAAATCGTGTCGCCCGGCTCATAGATTTTACCCTTATAGGGCTTGACGACATGAAACGGGTCCCTCACCACATAGAGCGCCACAAGCAGCAATGCCGGCAACAGGGCCAGCAGGGTGAGCAACACAAACCGTTTCATACCAGGCTTCAACATAGCGATGATGTCTCTTTGCCGGCCTTAGTAGTTATTGATGATTTCGGCGAGCATGCGGGCGTCGTCGGGGGTGATGGGATGAGCGATGGGCAGCGACACCACCTCGGCGGCGAGGCGCTCGGTCACCGGCAGCGGCACATGCCGTAGCGTGCTGTAACACGGCTGCATGTGAGCGGGAGTCTCATAGTGGATATCAGAGCCCACGCCTTGCTCGGCGAGATAGTTGCGGAAACGGTCACGCTGCTCGGCCCGCACCACATACTGGTGCCAAATCTGCTTCATGCCCTCAAAGGTTGCGGGAGTCGTGACGCGCGGGTTGGTGATATGCTCCTTGTAAGCTAGAGCGACAGCATTGCGGTTGTCGTTTTCCTCGTCCAAGTGGCGCAGTTTCACGCGCAGCATCGCCGCCTGAATCTCGTCGAGGCGGCAATTAAGTCCCTGATAGATGTTATGGTAACGGCGGTCGGCCCCGTAATTGGCCAGCGCGCGCACGATCGAAGCCAATTTCTCGTCGTTGGTCACCACGGCACCGCCATCGCCCAGGGCACCCAAATTCTTGGTCGGATAGAAACTGATGGCCGCTACATGGCCCAGTCCGCCGGTAACGCGGGTCCCGTTAATGCCGTCGATAGCGCTGCGGGCGCCGATGGCCTGGGCGTTGTCCTCGATGATGAGCAAATCATGCTTGCGGGCCACGCTCATCAGTTCCTCGTCCCAGCACGGCGTGCCGTAGAGGTGCACGGGCATCAGGGCGCGGGTGCGGGGTGTGATGAGTCCCTCGAGCAGGGCGCTGTCCAGGTTCATCGTGACCTCGTTGGGGTCGCACAGCACGGGTACCAGCCCATTGTCGCTCACGGCAAGCACACTGGCAACATAGGTGTTGGCGGGAATAATCACCTCGTCGCCCTCATGCAGCACGCCCATCTCTTTATAGGCACGAATGATGAGCCGCAGGGCGTCAAGACCGTTGCTCACGCTCACACAAAACCTCGTCTGGCACACGCCGGCGATTTCCTGTTCCAGCAGTTCGGTCTCGGAACTGTGCAGGTAGCGTCCCCGCTCAATCACCTTGCATGCGGCCTCCTTGAGTTCCTCCATATAGGGGGCGTTACTCAATGCCAAGTCAAGAAATGGGTACTGTATCATATTCTTTAAATTCCTAATTATCAATCTTGTTACGCAAGAGGTCACTCCTGCTCCTTGCCCTTGAGGCGCAAGAAGTCATCGTATTCCCTCACGTAGTCGTCCTCGTCAAAGTGGTGTGAGGCCAAAGCCAGGCACACCGAGCCCGACGAGAAATTCTGTAATGTGCGCCAGATGCCGGGCACGACAAGCAGCCCCTGGTAGGGACGGTTCAGCGTATAGGTGCACTTGTCGGTACCATCATCGACGGTCACGTCAAAGCTGCCGCTGATGGCGATGATGAACTCGTGGCACGTGTAGTGGCTGTGACCGCCACGCTCGGCACCACCCGGCACATCATAGATATAGAATGTGCGCTCGATATTAAACGGCAAGTCGATGCCATTGTTGACGGCCGTCAGGTTACCGTTGGCATGGTGATGCCTGCTCAGGGTTATCACGCGGCAATCATTCAGTCTTGACTGCCGATGAATATTGATTCGCTCTTGGTCATTCAGTTTTTCCATTTTTTAGGGCTTTAAGATTTTCAAATTCTTCTATATAATCATCCGGGTTGTAATATGTATTGGTTAGGACCAGCGCCACCGAGTTGGTCGAGAAATTGTCGATGTGGCGCCATGTCAAGTTGGGAATATACAGTCCTATCTGGGGACGGGAAAGATGGAACGTGCGCTCATGGGTTCCGTCATTGACCACGACATCAAAGCTACCGCTCAAGGCGACAATGAATTCCTGCTGCTCCTTGAACGCATGGCCGTCACGCCACATACCGCTGGGCACATCATATATCCAATAGTTGCGCATCACGGTAAATGGCACTTGCTGGCCACTCTCGATAAAGGTCAGGTTGCCGCGAGGATCCTTGATCTTGGGCAACTCGATCAATCGGGCAACTTTCATGTTGTCAGATTCCATTCTGAGCCAGTTTCATCAAGTATTGTCCGTAATTATTCTTCTTCATGGGCTCGGCGAGGGCCATCAGCTGCTCGGCGTTGATCCATCCCTTGCGGAAGGAGATCTCCTCGAGCGCTGCCACCTGCACACCCTGCATGTTCACGATGGTGGCGATAAAGTTGGACGCGTCGGACATCGACTCGCTCGTTCCCGTGTCGAGCCATGCGAAACCGCGGCCCAGCGTCTGGACATGAACACGGTCCTGGGCCAGGAATTCCTGGTTCACTGTCGTGATTTCCAGCTCGCCGCGGGCACTCGGCTTGATGGTCTTGGCAATCTTCACCACATCGTTGGGATAGAAATAGAGTCCCGTCACGGCATAGTTGCTCTTGGGACGCTCGGGTTTCTCCTCCAGGGTCTCGGCCTTGCCGTTCTCGTCAAACGACACCACGCCAAAGCGGCACGGATCCTTGACCGAATAGGCCCACAGGGTGCACACGTTATCGCGCTCGGTGCGCTCTACCGCGTCAAGCAGCATGCGGGTGAAACTCTGGCCGTAGAAGATGTTGTCGCCCAGCACGAGGCACACGCAGTCAGAGCCCACAAACTCCTCGCCGATGATAAACGCCTGGGCCAAGCCCTCGGGACGCGGTTGCTCGGCATACTCAAACCTCACGCCCAGCTCGCTGCCGTCGCCCAACAGACGACGAAACATCGGCAAGTCCTGCGGCGTCGATATGATCAATATCTCACGAATGCCCGCAAGCATCAACACCGAGATGGGGTAATACACCATCGGCTTGTCATAAATCGGTATCAATTGCTTGGAGATACCCTTAGTCACCGGGTAAAGGCGAGTCCCGGAGCCACCTGCCAGTACAATTCCCTTCATTTCTTTCAATCTGTTTTAGTTCCCTTGGCTGACCTCATCACCATCAGGGGCAATGCGGGCCAAGGGCGTTTCTCATTCTATCAGTAAAAAAGAGGGACGGCCTGTCAAAATTCAAATGCTGGAACTATAACCGCCCTGCGGGCGGGAAATTAAACAAATTATATTTAAAATTTGGTATAAAAATCACTATACAACGAATTTTAATTTTAAAATTTGTTTAATTTCCCGTGCGTAAGCACGGTTAAGTTACCTAGTCAGTTTTTTGACATACCGTCATCGTTATCTAGAGCGGTAAACGGGACTCGAACCCGCGGCCCTCAGCTTGGGAAGCTGATGCTCTACCAACTGAGCTACTACCGCACATTTCTATCAAAACGCTAAAAGGACTTTTTGGTCAATCAGTAAAGTTGTCCTTCTCGCAACCCCTTGACAGCGTCAAGAGATATCGCCCTGGACGACGTCGGTGACGCTATCACCGCTAGCTGTCACATAATACTTCACGGTGACCGTGTCGTTGATGGACCAAGAGGCGCGATGGTCGGGGTCGAGCTCGGGATAATCGAACTGCAGCGTGTCGTCGCCCACCTTGAGGATGACGCTGTTCATGGCGCCGTCAATGGCGATGCCGGTAACCTGTTGAGCGGTGTCGGCATTCTCAATCGTATCCCCCTCGACAGTACCTGTTTCCTTTTCCTGGCCGGCATCCTTGACACAGGATACCATACCCAAGGAGAACAACAGAGCGAATACTAAAACTAATTTCTTCATGTCCTTCTCTTTTAATTCAACTCTTGTAATCGGTTTGTTTACAAAGTGCAAAAATAGTGATTTTTGTTGACGCAACAAAAAAAATCCTCTTTTTTCACACAATTATCATGTGTGCGTGTGCACGCGGGTGACATTAGAAATTGTAGGAATCGCTATCGAGACCTTCCAGCTCCTCAAAGTCGGAGATTTCGTCCTCGTTATACCCCTCGTCACCGTAGAATTCGCTCTTGTCGATGGCCTCGATGTTGCTG
>JAEEGL016559938.1_pt1 | contig 11956 bp, 8 predicted proteins | sample 9134231 | NCBI WGS metagenome assembly JAEEGL01 (sample SAMN16246548, study PRJNA631951) | gut metagenome | biome: gut microbiome; feature: rumen; material: fiber-attached | host: Bos | place: Iran: Karaj | collected 2018-10 | reverse complement strand
AGTCCTTCGATGGCTTCCGCCCAGTCCCTTTGAGACGGGCTTCTCTTTCCTCGACTAAGGCCTTCACTTTTTTTAGCAGGGCGTTCTCGGCCCGAAGGTACTCGTTCTCATAGCGGAGCCTTTCCAGTTCCGTCATCTCCTCAAGCTTCTTTTTCTTCGGTCTACCCATGTCTTTCCTTGGTCTTCCCGGGGGCTTGCGCAACGCCTCCTTCCCACCTAACGCATACTGCCTGCTCCAACTCCTTATCGCAGACGCGCTCACCCCTCGGTTTAACATAATGTCTGACAAAGGTAGGTGTTTTTCCTCGTAATCCGCTATCACCTCCAACTTTTCTTCTACCGTAAGGTGACAGCTCCTTTTCTTGACAAGGGCTGAAGAGCCCTCGGCCTGGTATCTCTCCCACAGACATCTCAACAAACTGTCATTGATGCCATAGTGGACATGGATGTAGTTGATGCTGTATCCTTCTTCCAGCATCTTCATATACTTCAGGCGGCTCTCATAAGTGTGTTTGTTTCTCTTTTTGGACATAAAAAACCCCGAAAGTTTTTTGTCCAACTTTCGGGGTTCAGGTCATAACCCCAGCTCTTTTTTGTTGTGCTATGTCAATTTATCTTTACCTTTGGAAACGTTTTATTGGATCCTTCATGAAACAACTGCTTTATCTATGCACCGCCTTTTGCCTGCTGATGGCGGCGTCTTGCCAAGACCAGACGCAACCTTATCGCAGTGGAGACCTGATCTTCGTTGAGGGTAGTCCCTCCGGCGCCATGGACCAGGCGATCATGCATAGTACTGGGACGATGGTGCATGTGGGCATCGTCGAGGTCCGAGGCGACAGCATCTTCGTCATCGACGCGACACCCAAGACGGGAGTCAGCCGACGCGACCTGGCGACGTTCTTTGAACAACAAAAGGATGAGAACGGCCATCTTCCCAACATGAAACTGATGCGGCTCAAAGCGCCTTACGACGTGGAGGCTTTCGTGGCCAAGGCCAAGAGCCACTGCGGGAAGCCTTACGACCTCAGCTTCCTGCCCGACAACGATCGTTACTACTGCAGCGAACTGATCTACGATTGCTATCAAGTAGAGGGAAAGCCGTTGTTTGAAGCCGAACCGATGAATTTCCGCAACAGTCAAGGCGAGTTCGACCCCTACTGGGTGGAACTGTTTGAGGCTCAAGGCATGGCCATTCCACAAGATGCCCTAGGGACCAACCCGGAAGCCATGTCCCACGCAACCTGCCTCAAAGAAATCGTTTTTTGATGTCCGATGATGGTTTTATTTCACCAACTTGAAGACGATCGGAAGGGCGTCACTGCCATTTTCGAAGTGATAGTAGGTTCCGCTTTCTCCATCGGCGCTGGTGTTCAGCGTCATCACATAGGTTTTCTTGGGCTTGAGGGCTTCAAAGAACTCAAAATCACGGTTGGAGATCTGGGTCTTGCCGACCAGGGTGCGGGACACCACCGCATAGTTCTCTGCGATAGCCTCCTCCACGGTCTGGCCTTTCTTCAACTCAAAGACATTGACTTCGTACATCACCGAATCGCCTGACTCCAGTCCAACGAGACGAGTCCAGGTGATGGGGAAACTGTTACCCAGTTGCACCTCGGGCAGTGTGGCAGGCATGTCCATGCACTTCGGGTCGTAGATATCATCCTTGCTGCGGTCCACGGGCGCGGTAAACTGTGGTGCCGTGAAGCTTGGCTGATCCAGATCCTCGCCCCATTGGAAGAAGACTCCGTTGGACATTTGGAGTTGTTCTCCCTCAAAGAACTCGCGGGAGATGGTGTCGTGGATGTGCTCTGCCAGCATCTCGTTGACATAGTAGTTGGTGTCGGCGATGACATAATCCCAATAGTCTAACGTGAAGTGGCTAGTCAGTTGCAGATAGTAGAGATAACCCTTCTCGAGTCCAGCGCCCCATCCGGTAAGCGTGCGGCTGATCAACTCGTGGCTATCCATCTTGGTTTGGCTCTCGGGCAGTTCCGGGATCTCCTCGACGAACAGCGGCTCATAGGCCGTGATGCTGTCGAGGCCGCCTTCCACATAGTCGTACAGCTCAATGGTATAGGAGACGTTTTTCAGTTCATCGTGTCGGACAGGCATGAAGCTGACTTCCAAGTCGTTGGTGACGGGCACGGTGTAGTAGCCGTCGCTTTCCACATAACGACGTTTCGGGACAGGCACGTATTGTTTCTCTTCGGGATAGCTTGCTAAGAGGCTGGACACCGTAGAGGCATCTTGGATGAAGCCAGCCAGATATTGCTCCTTCATCTCGTTGGCAATGGTCTCCAACCCTGATACCTCCTCTGCACCGCCTTCCCATAGGGTTAGCCCTTCTATGCCCTCGCTTTCCTCGTCTTCTTCGTCATCCTCTTCTTCTTCCAAGACATAACCTCCATAGGAGCCAGTGGCTCCACCAGGGACGTGGGAGACGTCTTGCGTTCCCGTATAGACGGTATTACTCAGATTGTCGGCCTTGCCCCAATAGAACGGCATCAACTGGCTGTTACCCTCATTGGCGAGTTTGAAGTTCCCGTTGTTGCCTGGGGCGTTGAGTTGCTCAGCCTGCACCTGCGCCACATAAAGACAGCCTTGCTCCAGATGCACCTTGATGTCGCGCAAAGTGTCGAACACTGCATAGGTGTTGTTGCGCACTTCCGCAGAGAAGACGGTGGGGTTGCGGGTGATGGCGTCTTCATAGCTCTGGCCGTTCATTACCTTCACCACCTTCAACATGTATTTGAAGCGAATGGTGCTACCGGCACAGTTGGAGATGGCCGGGCTCCAGAAGAAGTTGATCCTACGTTCCGCAGGCACGACCATGGCCCCATTCAGGGAAGGTTGTGCGCCTGTCATAGGCGACACCAGTTCGGGGGCGGATCCGGAATAGCAGATGACGAACTCGAAGCAATCCGAACCAATAAGCTCTCTTGTCCGAAGCATGCGATCTTGCCAACGATAGACATTCACACAGATCTTATAGTTACCTTCGGGCAACTGCTGGGCATTCATCGGGTTGCTGTAATCCACATTGGTCTCCGTACGGCCAATGATCTGATCCCGCAAGAGATCCTTGTTCATCAGAGGGTTACCTCCCTGCGTAAGCGTGATGGGTGCGTATGGCAGTATGTTGGGATTCGTGCGGACATAGAATTCGGGATTGGAATCTACCGTGAGATTGAAGTCGAAATAGATCTGCAAGTTTTCCGCACCATTCAACAAGGTGAAGTATACATTGAAATAGTACAAGGGGTTATCCAGATAACTGGTCACCGTAGCAGGCAACGGCGTAGGAAACCTCTTGTTAATCAGAACCTGTACTTCCTGAGCCGACACCGAGGTCAGTCCTGTCGCGAACATGACCATCATTAAGAATATTCGTGTTAAGTGTCTCATATCTGAATTGTTTTTTGATTATTCTATTGTTCTAGGTTTCTTTGACTTGATGAGTCGGGATGCGAAGCTGTAGCTGTACTGCACCATGAGACGCACATCCGTGTTGACGGCCACATGTTGACCGATGATGATGTTGTCGCTGTAGTTACTGACAGAGAAGTAAACCGACGCGTTGTGACGGTCTTGGTAGTTGAGCGAGGCACCCAGACGAGCGGCGACCGAGAAGTCGTTGGTGATTTCGCTATTCACCTGAGCACCGATACGTTTGCCCAAGTAGTTGATGACGTTTCTCTCGGACTCTGAATACTCGTCGTACTCCGTTTTCTGGATGTTGTAAGCCACCGTCAACCTGGCATTGCCGGAAAGGGTGAAGTCATCCCTGTTGATGAAGTTGTAGGTGGTACCGCCCGAGAGGCAATGGGAGTTGTAGTTGTTGCCCCAGGCGCGCGACAGGGAGTAGTCGTAGTTGCCGTCGACGCTGAGACGTGATTTGGTAAGAAAGACCTCGTAACCGGTTCCGAAACTGACGGTGGTGACATTGAGGCCATCGCCATCCATCAACTTGTTACGGTTCTTGTTCTGAATGAAGTTGAAGTTCACGCTGAAGGTGTGTTCGTTGACATCCGAAAGGGTGTAACTGGGCGAGAGGTTGAAGGAGTGGGTGATCTGTTTGATGCGGACTTCCTCGGGGACGGCCATCATACCATCAAACTGATCCTGGGTGACGCCGTTGTACATGGCTGCCAACCCAATATTCTCGCCAATGAAACTGTTCCAGTTGAGGGTATAGCTTCCGACCTGGTTGGTGAAAAGCTGTTTCTTGTCGAAGTTGTCGCGTTGCAGATAGCCGTTCAGGCTCAGGCTGGCGGTGTTGTTCATCAGAAGTGTGGAGAGGCTGCCACCGAAGGTCTGGGCGTTCTGGTTGAACCCATTGGCGCCCAACGAGGTGTAGTCCGGCTGTACGAAGCGGTACATCAAGGTGGCTCTGACGGGACTGACGTTCACGTTCAGCAAGGCGTCGCCCGCAAAACGCAACTCACTGCCGTAACGGATATTGAACAGATGAGATTTCCTGATGCCATTGATGACTCTGTTGGCGAGGGCGACATCCTCACCGCCTTCCAGCACCACCTCCTCACGGGTGATGTCGGGGGTGAACAAACTGGCGCCCAGGTTGGTTTCGAACATGACCCAAGGTCCGATGGAGAAGTGGCCCCTCAAACCCAAGGCGAGGTTCTCCTTGCCTTTAATCGTGGAATCGCGTACGAAGAGGGTCGTGTCGACCACCTCGGAGGAGACCACATTGAACATATACCATTGGGACGGCAAGCTGTTCAGGTCATCGGCGGCGTGGAGCAAGCTGAAATCCACATAGTTACGTAAACTACCCACAGCGATGTGTGCGGCGTAGGCGTTACGCTGGAACTGAGGAAGGGTGGTGTAGGCCACGTTGTTCAAGCCCAGTAAGGAGTCGGAGAGGAACTGAATGGCATCACGGTCGTCGAGCGCGGTCCGGAAGGTAGTGGCGTGGTTGAAATTACCATAGAAACCACCGAAACGGAACTTGTTGCCACGATATTCCAGACCCACACCGTCGAAGGAGATACCGCTATAAGTGTAATTGGAGTAACTCATGCAGCCCGTACCCAGATAGAACGTGAATTTCTTCCAAATAGGCGTAAAGTTGAACGTGAAGTTGGGACGAGGGAAGGTGAACTGGTCGGCGCTCACGTTGATGAAGTTGACGTTAAACGGGATACTGATGCCATAGAGGTTGAGTGTCGTGTTGGCGTAGGTGATCATCGAGAACGGCGAGTTGTAGTGCAAGTCGGCGTTATTCCACGATGAGGTAACTTGCGTTCCGACCGTACCCGAGATGGTCAGAGGGTCGACGAGTGAATGATACTCGCTGTCTTGCGCCCACAGGGTAGACGGGAAACTGAAGAATAACGAAACACAAAGGACCAGCAATGCTTTGCCTAACGGCTTAGGTATAAGGTTTTTCATGGTTAGAGTTTTCGTTCCTAAATCGTGTTTATTTGTGCAAATATAAAAAAAACAACACAAATTGCGCCATTTTTCTTATTTTTTAAAAAATGATTACTTTTGTGTGTAAATTGTTTTTTTACCATGATATTCTATTTCTCCGGTTGCGGCAACAGCCGCCATGTGGCCGAGACCCTGGCCACGCAACTCAACGACACGCTGACTTTCATCCCCGAAGCGGATCGTGGAGGTCGTTATGACTACACGTTGGCCGAGGGCGAACGCCTGGGCTTCGTCTTTCCTATCTATTCGTGGGCACCTCCAAAGTTGGTCCTCGACTTCATCCAGAAGATGCAGTTGAGCGCCAAGCCTCAGTATGTCTATTTCGCCTGTACCTGCGGCGACAACTGCGGCCTCAGCGAGAGGATCTTCCGCAAGACCCTGGCGGCGAAGGCGTGGGACCTGGACGCCTGTTTCTGCGTGCAGATGCCCGAGACCTACATCGGGATGGCTGGTTTCAAGCTCGACACGGAGGAGAACGCCAAACGTAAGATCGCCAAAGCCGATGCCGACCTGCCGGGGTTCATCCAACGGCTGCAGAACAAGGAGCGTTTCTCCGAGATGATTGAGGGAAACCTGGCCTGGTTCAAGAGCTATGTGATCAACCCAGGGTTCAACAAAGGCGCCACCGACGACAGCAAATACCGCTACACCGAGGCCTGCATCCACTGCGGCAAATGCGTGGAGGTCTGTCCTTTGAAGAACATCACCCTCGAGGACGGCCATCCCGTCTGGCACGGCCACTGCACCATCTGCATGGGGTGCTACCACCATTGTCCGGTGAACGCCATTCAGTATGGCAAAGCCACCGAAGGAAAAGGACAATACGTCTTTAACGGTAGAAAATGGCAATAGCGTTTGATTAGGGATACCCCGTTAGGGGTTACAGCTCGGTAGCCCAGGGCAACGCCCCGGGTAAAAAATGGGATATATTAATCCGATGGGTTTTCGGCGGCGCGAGAGAGCGATGAGGTTTGGTTATAGCGGAAGGGGGTGTTTTTCCGGTGAAGGGCGAGGAAGAAATCGTTGAGTTGAAGCTCCACCCGGGTCATGGTCTCCTCTAAGGTATTCGGCTTGAGTTGGCATTCCCAGATCACGAGGACCTGCCACCCGTTGTCGTGCAGCCGTTGGTAGTTTTGTTGGTCCCGTTCCTGGTTTCGATGGATCTTATGCTCCCAGAACTCCACATTCGACTGGGGCATGCGGAACTTGTCGCAACCCTCGTGGCCATGCCAGAAGCAGCCGTTGACGAAGATGGCGGTGTGGTATTTCCGCATCACGATGTCGGGCTTGCCTGGCACGCTCTTCACGTTCAGCCGATAACGGTAGCCGTGATGCCACAGCCAATGCCGCACCAACAGCTCGGGTTTCGTGCCTTTGCCGTGGATGCGCGACATCACATAATGCCGCTGCTCAGGAGTGAGATGGTCGGTCATGGCAGCCTTGAAAAGCCCTTATCGTCTCCAGGCGCCCACGATGTTGCCGATATACATGGAATGCACGCCGGCGGGGAAGTTCGAGTAAAGGCGCTCCGGCACCTCGCCAAAGCCTTCCGGGTTGAAGGGGTTACGGTAGATGATCTCGCACTCGAAGACCTCACGTGCCTCGAGATAGTACGGGGTGCCGTGCTCGGTATAGGCCACATGCAGTCCCAAAGCCTCTTCCTTGTTGCCGTCGCGACCGCTGTGGGTGCCCATGTAGTCGAGGATGTCGGAACGGTCATCGTCGAAACGCATCACCGTGAAATAGGCGTACTTCTCCATAAACTCGTGTGTGTAACGCGCCGGGGCGACATACACGGTAATGGCGCTGGTCCGGTGTCCCCAGATATTGCCTAAGGAGCCCCAACCGATGGTCATGGCGTTGTGATGCTCAGCGTCACCGGCTGCCAGCAGCAGGCCGTCGCCCTTGAAATAGGTGAAGGGGTTACCTTGGAAATCGTTGATATAGTCAAATGCCTTGAATTCCATTGAATCTTCATTTTGCGACTCAACCTGAGCCATTTCCTTGTTCATGTTTTCCGTCTTCTCGCCTTTCTTGCTACCACATCCCACCATCAGGGCGACGATGACGATGATCGACGCGATAAAGATGTTATTAAGATTTTTCATAGTCTGTGCCTTTATTCTATGATGTCCATCTCAGCGATGAGGTTCTTCGCTCCGGCGAACTTGTCGATGATGAAGAGCACGTAACGGATATCGACGGAGATGTTACGGCAGATGTCTGGGTCATAGATGAGGTCGCTCATGGTGCCTTCCCAGCAGCGGTCGAAGTTGAGGCCCAGCAGCTGTCCGTCGGCGTTCAGGATGGGGCTACCTGAGTTACCGCCGGTGGTATGCACGCTGGCGGTGAAGGCCACATGCATCGTGCCGTCCTTGTCGGCATAGCGACCATAGTCCTTTCTCCGGTACAACTCTTTCAACTTAGGCTCCACCACATAGTCGTAGATGTCAGGGTTCTCCTTTTCCATGATGCCTTCCAGGGTAGTGAAATGGCGGAAGTTCTTGCCGTCCTGCGGTTTGAAGCCCTCCACCCTGCCATACGTCACGCGGAGCGTGAAGTTGGCGTCTGGGGAGAAACGTTTCTCCGGCTCCATAGCCATCTGTCCCTTCATATAGACCCGCTGCAGGCGACTCAGTTCCTTGTTGATGGGGTTCACCTTGGGCATAATCTCGTAACGGTAGAATCCCATCAAGCTCTGATAGGCCTTCATGGCGGGGTCTTTCAGGAGTTTCTTGGCTTTGCTGGCCTTGAAGCCGTCCAGGTAGGCGTTGACTTTCTCCTCGGAGACGAACATCGTCTTGTCAAACAGCTTCTCCACGTAGGCATTCACGTCGGTGATCTCGTTCAAGAAGCCTGGGCGGAAGTCGGCTGGCTGATGGTTGAGGTATTCGGTGAGCATGGCCTTGGCGACGTCCTCATCGATGGGTTGGTAGTAGTCCTTGAAGAAATCCTTGGTGATGTTCTTCAGCGAGGCAATCATCTTGTCGACCTCCTCCTGGGGCGTGTCCTTGGTTACCTGCAACAGGCGGTTGAAGCTGCCGGCGAAGCTGATGACCTCGATGTTCATGCCAGCGTTGGTGAGGTAGGTCTGCGCCACACGGTAAGGCTCCAGGGCTTGGTATTGCTCCTTGAAGTTCTTCAGCAGGTCGATGTACATGTAGCGGTTACGTGCGCCCAGTGCCCAGTCCTGGAACTCGCGTTCGTAGGCCTCTTTCTTCTGCACGCCGTGGAAGTGGTTGATGCCTTCGGTGACGCCCATCCACTTCTTCCATCCGTTGCCCAGACCGGCATGTTTGGAGGCATACTGGATGCGCACCTTCTTATCCTGTTCCTGATATTGGTTGTAGATGTCGAGGATTTTGCCGCGGAGGTCGACGGCGATGGGGTCGATGACGTTGGCTTCCTGGTCGACGGCGATGGCAGGCAGGTATTCGTTGGTATTGGCGGGATAGCCGAACACGAAGGCGAAGTCACCCTCGTCGGCGCCCTTCAGGGAGATCTCCAAGTGCTTGGCGGGTTTGTAAGGCACGTTGTCTTGGCTGTATTTCGCCGGGTGACCGTCCTTGTCGGCATAGACGCGGAACACGCTGAAGTCGCCCGTATGACGAGGCCACACCCAGTTATCCGTGTCGCCGCCGAACTTGCCGATGTTGCTCGGGGGGCATCCCACCAGGCGCACGTCGGTGTAGACCTCGTTGAGCAGTAGGTAATATTCGTTACCGAGGAAGAAAGGCTTGATGGACACCTTGTACTGCGTCTCCTTCTCCACCTCGGCGATGATGCGTTTCATGTTCTCGGCGATACTGGCCTGACGTTTCTCCTCCGTCATGTCGTCGGTGACCTGATACAGCATTTCGCTGGTCACGTCGCGCATCTCCCTAAGGAAGATGACGCTCAATCCGGGACAAGGCAACTCTTGCGAGCGGTCCATGGCCCAGAAGCCGTCGGTGAGGTAGTCATGTTCCACCGAACTATGCTGTTGGATGTAGTCGTAGCCGCAGTGGTGGTTGGTGAGCAGCAGTCCGTAGTCGCTGACGATCTCGCCCGTGCAGCCGCCGCCAAAGAGCACGATGGCGTCCTTCAGGCTGCTATGGTTGATGGAATAGATGTCGTCGGCGGTGATGCGCATGCCCATCTCCTGCATCTCTTTCTCGTTATGTTGGAGGAGCATCGGGATCCACATCCCCTCTCCGGCGAAGGCCATCGCTGAAGTCAAGAGGATGGCAAATGATAGAAGAAGTCGTTTCATGATAACTTTGCTAATAATGAAATTTGGGCAAAGTTAATCATTTTTCTTAAAAATCCACCCGCTCCACATAGCTTCTCAACTTTCCTGACGAGGTGTGCTGCCGCCTGAGGATATACAGATGACGGTTCCACAGCGCCACTTTGCTGTAAATATCGGCATTCACCTTTGCTTTGGGAATGGTTTCCCCCGTATTGATGTCAATCTCATGAAGCCATTGGCCGATAAACGTATAAAACTTGTTTTTGGCTGGGTCTTGCAGGATCTGCGGCTTCCAGTCGTTTTTCTGTGAGTAGTCGATGGGGCATGACTTGAGTTCGTTCAGGTTCAGGTCATATTGGCGAATCTGGTTGTTTTCATGGTCGAAATACACCAGTTTTTTACGCATCAAGGCCAGGTGTGCCGAGCTGTCACGAAACCAAGCGATTCTCGTAAACCGTTCCCAGTGTTCATGCGAAGGGCCGTGTTTTGGTCGGTTTGCCGCATCAAATTTCATTTCATCGATAAACTCCTTGAATTCGTCCGACCCGTCATCACAAAACAAAGGCTGTTTTTGTTTCGTAGCCACATCAATCCTGTAAAACATCGTCGAAAAGCCATTCATGATGGTTCTCCTCAGATAAAGATGTTGGTCGGTAAGAAACAGACAATCGCCCATCACGGCACTGTAGCGATCGCGCTCCGTGGCAAGAAAAGGCGTGTTTTTATCTTCCAAATTGATTTGATAGACACTGTCGGAGGCCATCAGCTGGCAGTTGCCCATACAATCTTTCAGCAGCCTAACAGGTTTGATGCGTTTGGAAAGGGGTATGGTGTCAAACACGCTTAAATCCACATCTGCCAGAAGCATCCGGAATTTGTTGCCGTTGCCCTGAAGCATGCAAACGATGCCGTCATAGACCTCAAAATCCATGATGATGTTTCGGTCACCTTCGAAATGAGGACGTTCTGCCAAGATGCTGACTTCATTTAAGGCGTATGCCTGTTTCCGCATCCTAAAACTGATGTTGAGGGAGTCTTTTTCCAGCATTTTCGGCATGATGCCCACCACGGTATCTTGATAGCCGATGCAGGAGTAATGCAGGTTGATACGTTTGTTCTGACCAGATAGCATGAACGAGTATTGTCCTTGGGCGTTGGAAACCGTTCCATGCTGGGTGTTCAGCACGCTGATGTTCACGTTTTCGACCCCGAGGTTACCGTACACCACGGTTTTATTCTGGGCGGACAAAGTCATGCCGAAGAGGCCGCAAAGCCACAGTAGAAAGAGCTTTTTCATGGTATTTGTTTTATTCTTCTATATTCACTTGATACAAGGCTTGCCGATGGTTGTTCCCGGTAGGATAAAGGAAATACAGCACCCTATTGTGCACCCTTAGCATCTCCGCAAAAGGATAGCCGCTGAGATCAAGCACGGGAGTGGCCGTACCCGTCGTCAGGTCGATACGCATCAAAGTGGACATGCCATCTTCCACAAAAAACGAATAAAACTCATTTCTCGCCCGATCTACCATCATGGATTTCTTCCAGCGTTTGTCAACCACGGTTTCTCCCGTCCATTTTTTGCGCTGGTGGAACGTAAGCGGGTAACGTTCCAACTCATTGCCAACCTCATCATAAATGACAGTCTCGGCATCCGTATAAGCAAAGAGATAGAATTTGTTGTCGAGACTATAAATAGGATTATAGATATATAGCAAATGCGGGAAGAAATTGGTAGTAAAAAAATAATAATCGTTGTCACCTGCTCGACGCAAATCATCGCGGGCATCTTCGTCCACGATGTGCTCCAGCAGATACGACGTGTCGGCAGTTGGGGTAACGCAATAATAATATTGTTCCAATCCGTAAAATGCGTATCTTCCAGTGATGACCACCTTGTCGGAGGCAGCCACGATGGTTCCGTAGGTCTTATAAAAGGTTTCTAAAGAAATGGGGTAATACAGAAACATATCCTTTTTCCGTCCGTCAACAGTCTCCGTAAAACCAATCTGACAAGCATTTTCGTTACTGATGACGTGAACAAAACCATAAAAATCCCTGTAAAGATTCTTGTAAGCCGATGAGATCTTCATTTCATGAAGGGTGTCCATCTCGAATGAAAGGTGAAGCAGTGCCGTGTTTCGCATACGGTAAGCGATGAGATAGATGCCGTCGTCAGCAATCACATAGTCGAGTACACTCCTCACCGGGTTGTCGAAAGCGATGTGAGGAGCATTGCCGATGATCTCCACCTCCAGCAGCTCGTGT
>JAEEGL015553408.1_pt1 | contig 11956 bp, 22 predicted proteins | sample 9134231 | NCBI WGS metagenome assembly JAEEGL01 (sample SAMN16246548, study PRJNA631951) | gut metagenome | biome: gut microbiome; feature: rumen; material: fiber-attached | host: Bos | place: Iran: Karaj | collected 2018-10 | reverse complement strand
CCAGTGTGATCCACTCGCCGTCCACAAGATGGCGCTGCCACCTGTCCGTCCTGCTGCCTATGCGGTTCTGCCGGTACATGTCCACGACCATCTGAAAGCTGCACCCGCCCAAATCCCTGCGCCGAAGGTACAGGGCATGAACGGTTATTCCCAGCATGGCCGCGATTTCATCCACGGTCATCTCCTGCCCGTCGATCATGTGTAGCTTCTTCATGGCGTTTCCCATGGAAATTCCTGCCGGAAGTCGCTGCCCACGATCTCGCGCAGGCTACCCTTCATAAAAACCGGGACGCTCGACATTTCGCACGCATCAGCGATTTTCATAATCCACCGCTTGTCCGGCTTCACCTTGCCTTTGCGGTTTCCTGTCTCTGCGCCGATGATTACCCAATCGCAGGTAATGCGTATCATGTTGATTTCATCTTCCCATATCGGATGCAGTATCGGCTCAATGGATATGAACTGGTGGAGCGAATATTGCCGCCTCAGCGACTTCCTGATCTCCTGATTCGATGTCCCGTCATAGGTATAGCCGAACCACGCTTCAAACGCCTTGCTTGGACGCTGTATGCAGGACCGGTACATTGGATATGTGTTCAGATACCGTTTCGGGTTCTTCGTCAGGAATAGATACCTGTGTTGCGGTGCGGCGGAGCAGGCGTCAAACACAGCCCTGATCCACTCGACCGGCACCCATTCCCCGAAAAGGTCAGCCATTGAACACACAAAGATATTCCTCGGCTTTTTCAATCTCAGCGGTTCGTGAAGCCGGTATTTATGAAAAGTCGGAGCAAACCCAAATGGATATGGGTCGGGAGTCCACGTCCCATCCTTGTACTGGCGCGTCTCCAATGTGTGAATCTGGCTGTCCGTATTTCCACCGAACCGATGCACAATGTTCCGCGCATAGCAGTATTCACACCCATGCAGACAACCGGTAGCGGGATTCCATGTGGCGTCTGCCCAATCAATCCTCGTTGTTGATCCCATAGTCACGTCCTCCTATGTCATCGCGTCATACGATCATACCTCATGCACCATTCATGCGCCGCACATCGTTCACATTCATCTGATGCAACGTCATATTCATCTGAGCAATAGAATCCGGCATACCGAACCATCGCCACACGTTCGGCCATGTTGTCCCAATCCATTTCCGCATTGCCATCATGATAGAATCTGTCCAGCGCCGGCGCTCTCCTTGCCCGCATATCAGTCCAGGTACACCAGTCAAAAGTACCATCGCAATAATCAAGTGCGTACCTAATCGCTTTCCCTCGCGTCTCCGCGAAAATCACATATGAAAAGCCGGTATCGCCGTTTCTGTCGCTGACGATGTATGCTTTCATAGTCTTGGCCCCCATATTCGTTAGTCGATAATCCCTCGTTCCTCAAACCGATATAGACTTTCCTGCATCCTGTTCCATCCGCGCAGCGCTGCCCATGCGTTCTTGTAATCATCTGTGATTCCAAGTCCTCCGCGTCCGCAGCGTGGGCACTCGTAGTGAAATGACTGGCCGTATTTCCATTGACCGTCCTTGCCGCGCACTCTGGCCTGATACACGCCGAGTACAGGCATACCGTAGAATCCCTCCCGTTCTGCATCCGGGTGTTCTGCGTAAAATTCTTCGCAATGGAATTTCTCGGTGTATTTATCCTCCCATTGTGGAATGTGGCACTGTTTCGGGTGAAAGCGCGTGCAAATGCACGGCATTATCTTGAAATTTCGCTTTTTCCAGTTTCCCGTTGTCTTGCTCATGGTGCTGGCCTCCTTTATCGCGCATCACGAATGATTACACCCAGCTCTGCGCCCAGCCAGTCCAGCCCCTTGCGGGTCAGGTAATAATTCACTGTGTCCGCGCTTCCGTCGCTGTGCTTGTGTATATCTCCATGATCCGCATATCCGGCTTCTTCCAGTTCCGGCCACGGGTGAGAACCAACAAACGTGTTGAAATAGTTCCGATACGGCTTGTAATACGTCACGCCATATCGCGTATAGGTCCCTTTGCTGTCCATGCCGATTGTGTGTTTGAGAATCTGCCGCATGGTACAGTAATGGATTTCACGGCCATTCTCAACCTTGACCTCATAATCGTTCAAAGGCAGATGGATCACACTCACAATGCGTACTCTCCCTTCTCAAGGTATGTGATCTGATCCAGCAGTTCATCAACCATCGTCTGATAGACGCGCTCTTTGGTGTGCTGTTTGCCCCACAATGGTCTGTCCTTCCCATTGCGTTCCTTCCAGGTCTTTACGCAACTCGGACAATAAAACGCGCTGCCGAAACTGTCCCATCCCACTTTTACGATTTCATCCGCAGGCTCTATCCGGCTGTATCGGTCATACTTGAACTTCCTGCTCTTATGTGCGCATCGTGAACACATGATTTGCAAATACATGGTGTTGTCCCCCTTTCTCTATTCAGGGTAGTATCTACGTTTGATCTCCTGGTCCTTCTCATACTTCTTTCGCGCTGCATCCGGCATTGGAATCTCGGCCCACATCATATCGTGCCATTCGCATTCAAAGAACACTTTCCAGTTGTCCTCGGCCCCGTGAAACATCACATAAGGCGTTCCTTCCCGATCCTGATACAGCTTTGCTACTGCCGGAAATCCGCCGTCACTGTCCCGCACTCCCAGCCACAGCAGGAAAGTTACTCGTTTGGGGGGCAGGCACTTCGGTGTCAGCTTGTGCCACTTGATTTCCTTGCGTTCACGCGGCTGTTTACTCGCCTCATTTCCCATCCGCCATCATCCTCATAATCTTTAGTGAATCGCACATGATGTAATGGTCGTTGATGATCTGCAATTCTTCCTTGGTCGGTTTGAAATACCGCTGGCACAGTTCTGTCACCCGCCGTATACATTCCTCGATGTTGTCAGCCTGGATGTCCAGCCCGTAAACGCTCTTTAGTGCCGTGGTGTAGTCCTGCCGGAAGCAGCAGCGGTCAAACTTCCTGCGCAGGATTTCAACCACGAAATTCCCGTCCCCACAGGTCGGCTCCAGGAATGTGCGTTCAGGCGCGAATATATCTTCATTCGGGCTTTCCGCTGCCAGCATGTCGCACATGTCCTTCACCAGCCAATCCGGGGTGAATATCTCTGTGGCCGTGCGCGGCCTGCCGCTGCTGGATGTCCCGTAATTTGCCACGGTATTACGCTCCTTCTGTGCAATCCGACGCCGTTTCTTCCTCGGCGCCCTCCTCGTTCACCGCCTGGCGCAGCTTTGCATAACACTCGTCACAGAGCCAATGCTCCTGCCCGCGCACACGCGCCGTTGTTTCGGGATAGCGCAGCGTTGCCTTGGGTAAGACCAAACGATGCAGCCTGCCACGCTTTAGACATGCCTCGCAACGGCGCACTCTGCGGCGATTCCCGTCTATCGCTACACTGAAATTCAGGCTCCCAACATTCATCGCCATGCCGTCCTTTCTCATTGTTCATCCGATCTGCTGCCGCCCGCTGGCGTCCACTACGATAAAGCCCGCGCCCAGCCGTTCAGCGACGGTCAAAGCGCCCTGGACCGTCTTGTATTCGTGCGCTTCATACTGGTATTTCGTATACTGCGCCGCGCCACGGTATTGCCCTTTGTAATAATCCTTGGCATCAGGGTCGAAAACATAGAACAGGCCCTTGGTTTTCTGATACTCCTTTGCCATCAATCTTCCGCCTCCTCTTGCTTTTTCGCCGACGCGATCACCGCCGAATATCCCGGCCTTTTTCGCAGGATGTACAGCACTTCCCCGCATGTAAAGCCGTTGTGTCCGCAGCGATTATGGAATCCCTTTATGTGTTCATAGTCGCAGAGATAGCGCACGAATTGGCGCATCTCATGGTGTCCCACGTTCTCGGGGTCATAGCCCATCTTCTCGGCGTAAAAGCGCAACAGGGCGTCACAGTGAATGTGTCGCTTGCGCTCCTCCCAGCCATCGCCGGAGATGGCCTGCCGTTTGTTGACGATGTACTCATGTCCCTTGTGGATCGTGCCCTGGCAGACACAGCACGTATGATCTCGCCGTGCCCGCACCTGTCGGCATCCCTTCCACGCAGGGTCCCGGCCCGCCATCAGTACGGCACCCCCGAATCGTCATAGGCCATGTAATCGTTCGGTTCAGCAGGCGGCGGCGCGGCCTCGGCGGTCTGCCGGTTGTTCCCGGTGCTGATGAATCGAACGCTGTCCGCCTCGATCTGATACTCTGTTCGGTTTGTGTTGTCCTGGGCGGTGTAGGCGTATGTAGTCAACTGCCCGCAGATGGAAACCAGCCGTCCCTTGCGCACGTAGTTCTGGCAGAATTTCGCGGTGTCCCGCCAGGTAACAACCGTGAAGAAATCGGCCAATTCCCGGCCATCCGCGCCTTTTCTGCCCTTGCCCACGGCCAGCCTGAACGAGCAGCGCAACGCCCCGTTTTGGGTCAGGTTGCCCTTCGGTTCTGTGGCGACATAGCCGTACATGACCACCACATTTGCCGGATTCGTCATTGCCTTTCACCTCTCGCTTAATAATCGCTCCAGTAATCGTCCTTTGCTTCTTTGATGTCCTTCACGGTTCTGAACCCCCGGCTTTCCCAATCCTCCAGCAGCTTCATGGTGTAGGCCACGGGATTGACCAGGGGATTGCTGTATTTCTTGTTGCGCTCTACTGTCCGCTGCAAAGCCTCGGCCACCAGTTCCAGGGGGAACCTGTCGCTGCCCATGATCTGCAACAGCAGGGAGGTATGATCCCCGAACAGTTTCAGCCAGTCCGGGAAGGTCAGCGCCCTCACAAGGCCGTCGTAAACCGCCTGCTCGATGCTGTCCAGCCTGCGGTTCCTCGGTGGGTACAGCATAGCCTTATCGTCACGTCCGCGCCCGTTTACTCCCACGGAAGGTTGTACAGGAACGGGGTAGTGAAGGGGAGGATTAACAATCGTTCGTTCCTCCTTCGGTATGCCGTAGGTATCAGGGGTATAATCATCTTCATCGTCTAAGGGTTTCCCCATAGTTCCTTTAGTTTTATTCAGTCCCGGGGTTATACCATTGCTTATACCCTCGTTTTCACCATTGCTTATACCCTCGTTTTCACCATCGTTATCACCGTAATTTTTATGGCAATAATCAGGATTGAGAGAAAAGTAGTTGATGTGATACCAGCATGTCGCCCCCTTGCCCTTGCCACGCTTTTTGTATTCGATCAAGCCCTCCTGAATCAGTGTCAATCTCGCAGCGGCCAAAGTGCATTCGGTGCAACCTACCATCGCCGTCAACCTGGCGTTGGGAATCTTGATCCATTCAGGAAACCGCTGCATATTGGCAATGCTCAACAGCTTGTGCCACATTTTGTATGCGGTTGCGCTGATAGGATGTGAAAACTCCCACTCATCCATCCGTATGATTTCGATTAAGTAGTTCACGCTCATGTGTCATACCGCCGTTTCTGCGTATTGCGTGTCAGAATTTCTTGCCGTGCTTATAGGGCCTGCTCTTGTTGAACTCATGCTTCTCCAGCAGGATCGCCAGTGGGTCAAGCCCCTGTTCTCGTACCCACGCCATAGCGATTCCCAAAGCACCGAGAAGGAAAGTCGCCGGAGGCAGTTTCTTCACGCTGCCGGTCACAGTCGCAAGGAAGAGCATAGACGTTTCATAGTGCAGATACGCTACGAGAGATGAAACACCATCCACTTTCGGAAGAACCTCCGCCTTTGCGTGGTTCATAAGATCGTCGAGCGACTTCTCTTTGTCGTTGAATTTGACACCGAAGAAATCAAAGGCGTCCAGTATGCGAATGCAACCGTCGATCAATTCAACGGCCACGCCCTCGGGTTTATTGTGGCTCGGGCAATTCGGCTTTCCATTTGCACCGATGCAACAATCTCCGGCAAATACGCCGCCGCAATGCGTCTTTGCACAGCATCTAAGATCATCGTCCGCTTTGTACCATACAAGCGGCCTACCGGCGCGGGCTTCCTCTAATGCCTCCGACCACTCGCTGTGTATCAGCGCCGAGATTTCAGGCGCTTTGCGTTCACCATCCCACCATCCATGCGCTACTGCGTTTGCATGTACATCACGCGCAAGTTCATTAATCTGCATAGTATTCCCTCCATATTCTCGCGCATAATGCGCTGATTGTATTGATCCAACGGGCGGGAAGGTGTTTATGTACCATCCACACCCGCAGACTGTTCAGCATCCGCCAGGGCTTCCACACGATCACGCGCCTCCCTTAGCACGTCACGAATTACAACGATGTTGCACCACATTTCAATCTGTTCCATCGAAGCGCTGTATTCATGGTCCGGCATCTCGCGCAGGCTGGTAATCCCGCAGCGCACTTGAACGTCGCGCCGGATATGCCGCCCCAGCACCGTGTATGCCTTGGCGTCAATGCCGTCCTTCCCATCCAGCAGCGCGTGCGCCCGGTTCCTGATGGCGTCATTCATATAGCGGACCTGCGCAGCGGTGACGGGCAGGCGGCGTTTCACGACGCGCTCCAACGCTGCCATGCGCTCGTTCTGCATGGTCAGAGCATCGTTGATCTGCTGTAGAGCTTCTACGTTGCCGGTCAGCAGATTTGACATAGCCTCCATCAGAGGGCGAACCATCTCCGCCGCCGCTATAGCGATACCAGCATCACGCTGATCCGGGAAAGAAATATCTTCTTTCGGTGTAATATTACCCACGTCTATTCCTCCTCTACAGGTATAAACCGGCATTTGTCAGCGGCAAATTCCGCTACATAGGCGACGGCGACGCACGCGGCCCTCATGTCTGCCTCAAAGGTATCGGGGTCCATTGCGGGGTATAATTCTTTGGCCTCGGGATGCTCTGTGGAAACGCGCTCCATGACTTCCCGCAGGACAGGGCCGATTTGCAGGAGATCAGTTGCGATTTGAAGCCATTCTTCCCGGTCCAGCGTTTCGGATTTATCGACAGGAAAAGCAATGCCGTTACTCAATGATGATCCCTCCATCCGTCATAATCGCGTTCAACGCCTTGCGGGCACCGGCGCACCAGCCCTCAACGGTCCGCAAGAGTTCGTCGTAGCTGTTGCGGGTCGCGTTGTCCATCACCATGAAGGAATTTCTCATGTAGGGCAGGCGTCCACAGATCCCGGTGAAACGCTCCACGGCGGAAGAAAACACGTCAAGCGTCAATTCGTCCCGTTGCGGGCGTTCATCGTCATCGTGTTTCAGGGCTTCCCTGGCAGACCTCAATTCCTTCTGCGCGTTCTCATAGTTCTCCGCCGCCGCCGTCAAAAGCGCTTCCTGCTCGTCAAGCTGCCGCTGTAATTTGGCATTTGCCCGGCGAAGGTCTGCGGCAGCGGTGACGGCTTCACTCGCCTGTTGTCCCAGACGTTCTATCTCACGATCCTTTGTCCGCAATTCTTCTGCTGTTTCCTCGGGGATTTCATCGGCCATACCGGCCAGGGCTTCGGCCTGCGCCTCTGCGGCGCGGCGGGCTTTGCGCTCCCATTCGATCTGCTTCTCGGCTTCGGCTTTGGCTTCGGCCATTGCCTCCTCGCGGGCCTGCTTCACGGCCTCGCGCAGTTCACGGGTGGACATGCCCTCAACGTCGTTTTCCTGCATGAAGTCATCCTCGGTCCCTGGAGGAAGCGAAAGCATGATCTGCATTTTGCTGGTCCCCAGCTTCGCGTAATCCTCGTTCTCGCCGTAGCGCTCATAGCAGGCGACGCAGAATTGCGCCCATCGAATGTTGATCCCGACATCCTGGGTGACATAGCGCTTCCAGTCCCCATGAGGAATCAGGGGTTTTGCCTGCGTCAGCGTATGGCCCAGCATTATCATGTTCATGCCTGCATTGCTGGCGTAGACCTTCGCCTGTTGGGTCAGGCTGTCCAATAGTGCTAATTCGTGTTGCTCAACGGGTGCAATCTCATTCATACTCATACCTCCCAAAATATTGCTTGACTTTTCCCTGCGGTATGGTAAAATGAAGATGTGAAATGACGCATAGCCCAAGCGATTTTCACCGACCGCAATAGTTCGCACCTGTTGCGGTCACTTTTTTGTGAACGGCCCATGCCTGTCTCTGTGGCAGGCGGGCGGCAGCGGCAGCGGCATCCAGTGAGTGAGGTATGGGTTCAAATCAAACTGGTGCCAACCCGTCACCATAGCGCCGTTATACTTGTGATATACCAGGACGCAGTTGAAAGCGTCCGTATCGCGCTCGGTGGGTTTTCGCTGCTTTGCGTCAATCCAACCTTCATCATCCATCGTTCATAGTTCCCTCCGGCATCACGCCGCGCATTGACAGCTTTGCCCGCCATATACGCTTTGTCTGTTCATCACAGTGCCACATAGCATCCTCCCATGTAGGGTAACGCCCGTGCTTCCGCCGAAACTGCGTCTGATAGTACAGGCTGTTCCGGTTGTGCGGCATAGCCGGATCGTGGACCGTGGCGCAAATCGGGCAGGCCCCAGGCTTCGGCGGGTCAACCGAATAATCGTTCAGGTCAATTCCATCCAGCATTGCCATGATCTCTGCCTCCGATCTTCCGGGTAATGGCGGGAATGGCCGGACTTGAACCGGCGACCTCGGGCTTATAAACCCGCTCTCTTGCCATCTGAGCTACATTCCAATGATAAGCCGCCTTATGTGACCGCCCATGATGCACTCCGACATCATAAACGGCAGGCGGCACCCGCCACGAAAGGGGAAGGGCGAGCCGGTCTACAGGACACACAAGCACATCCTTGACCGTAGGAGTGGTTCCATTGAGCGAAACCTGGTGAGGATGGGCGGATTTGAACCGCCCGGCGCGAAGAAGTCTGGCTAAGAACTTTGGGTTTGATGATATATCTTGGAGGAGATACTATGGCTGCGCCTGCTCCCTTTGAGCCATCCCCATAATCTAATCAGTCGTACACTTGGCGTAGATGCTGTTCACACCAATTCAGTGCAAGGTTGTATTTCATCTGTCCGACAATAACCAACTCGTCGCCCGCTGCCAACCGGGCAATCGCGGCCTCGCGCTGTCTGTCGCCGGAGAAGTAGATGTAAATGCCGTGATCCCAATGAGTGTGTTCGTGCTTGTCTTTTGCCGCCCTCCAAATCCGCGCCATCCGCGCAATCGTGGAAGCATCCGCTTTGGCAAACTGCACCAGCGTTTGAAGCTGTTCCGGGGTTGCAATGTGAAAACGCTTAACTGCCATTGGCTGTACCTCTTTCAGACTTCCTTGATCTCAATACCCCAAACCGCTTTCATCTGCTTCTTCTTGTTGATGTAGACGCGGTTCTTGCGGGTTGCTTCGCTCTTTACGTCGATGACCTCAAAGCGCCCGTCGTTGTCGATGGTCAAGAAATCGGCGTAATACTTCACTGGCCCCGGCAGGATGAAAGGCACCTGGAGCAACACCAGCTTCAAATCCCCAGCCCGGTAACGCAGCATCAACTCCTCGTAATACCGCGCTTCCTTCTGACTGTCGAACCTGATCCCGTCCACTTCCACACGCCGGTTGCCATACTTATTCCGCTTCGGACTGTCCATGTCGGCCACTGACACGCCGGAAGGAACAGCCGGGACACAGGGAAGGGCCTGCCGCTTCTGTCGCGCCTGATAGTCCTTCAAATCATCCTCGGTCCATCGTAGGCCCATTGCGTCATACCTCCATCCGTGGTATCATGGCAGGGAAAGGGGGGAGATTGTGAGTGACAGTATTCCGGCACCAGGGGTAAAGAATGAAGCCCCCCAGGGCGACTTTAATTACAACGATTGGCATTGTTCAATGAGGATTGATGCCAACGCAAGGGCTTCATGTTTGGCAAGCAGTAAGTCCCCATGTGCATTATAAGGGCGCACAATTTTCAAGGTGTTACTTCCGCTCTCACGAAAAACCATGAATGGTGTATGGGCGTCACATGCGACTATACCGTTATCCGCTTCTTTCATGGCGCGGGCAATTTCAGATTCCCTAACTTCGTAAACTGCGCCATCGGCAACCGTTGTTTTATTTTGGCAAACGTGAATATGAACAGGTTTATCAAACGGATTATCAAACGGTATTGTTACGTCGCATATTTCGGGATTACAGGCTTTGTCATCCCAATACTCATCTGCAAATATCTTCCTGCAATCGTTGCCGAATGCTGCCACATTGACAGGGAGATTTTCGTTGATAGCATCGAACACGATCCCATGTCTTGTACACCAGCGCACGGCAGCGCTAAGCTGTTCGCCGACGCGGCAAGTCCATAGGATGATCTTTGCACCTGATTTTTGGCGCAACAACAGCGCGTCGATAACGTCCTGCCTCGCTTCGCCTATTTCCGGCCAGGCGTTTTCGCACAGGCAACCGTCAAAATCGACAGCTATGATCCGTTCCCTCTTGCACATTCCGCATAGCCTCCCGAATGTAAAAAATGGATTACGATTGACCTCTTAGGTCATTCGCAATCCATCCTAAAATTCAGGACGCTGAATTTTAGTGAGAAGTGCGAATGAGCTAACAATCTGAATGGTTAAAGGATGTTAAAGAAAAAAATTAGATTGTTGAGGTCGTGGGACTATCTTACAGCATTAACCAGAGGATTGCAAGTGGGCAAGGGCGGAAATCGACAAATTTAATTGTTAAGTCAATTTTACGTCGCAATCAACTGAACTTCTTTATCGAATAACTGCTTCGATGTATAGAAGCCCAGCAGGCGGCGGGGATAGTTGTTCATCCAGTCCTCTACTTCCTGGACGGCCTTGTGAGTGACCTTTCCGAAGTCTGTACCCTTGGGGAACCAACGGCGAATGAGGATGTTGTTGTTCTCGTTGCTGCCGCGCTCAAAGCTGCTGTAGGGATGGCAGAAGTAAACCTTCGTTCGCTTGCCCTTGCGGAGGACCGAATCGGAAATGCCGTTGAAGTCCTGGAACTCACAGCCATTGTCACAAGTGATGCTCTTGAAAATCTTCGGGAACATCTTGCCATACTTCCTTTCAAGGCCATTGACGGCGCGGACAACGCTGGCGGTGGTCTTGTCTTTTATCTTACGTATGATCTCGTCGCGGGTTTTCCTCTCGGTCAGCACCAACAGCACGTCCTTGTCGCCGCCCTTCTTTCCAACAACAGTGTCCATCTCCCAATGACCGAATACCTTTCTGTCCTTCACTTCCTCGGGGCGGTTGTCTATACTCTCTCCCCTGGGGGCGCGGGAAGCGCGGACCCGCTTATAGACCTTTGCACCCTTGCCGTGTCTCGGCAACTGTTCGCTGGTCAACCTGGCGAATAGGCCGCGATGGATATAGTTGTACAGGGTGGCGGTGCAGATTTTAGTATCGAACTTTTTCTCCTGCTGCGCCGCGCCCAGCGCTGCCTCCGGGGAAAAGCCCTCGTCGGCAATCTTGGTTTCAAGATATGAAGCATAGGCATGGTCGTTGCCAATCTTCAAATCGGGTCCCAATGCCGTCATGTTCTGCTCTGCCTTTTCCTGGGCAATATCCGGGCTGTACCGAATATCCGTGGTCAGGTCTGTATTCAGATGTTCCCACTTGCCGCGCTCCAATTCCCGGTAGATGGTTGAGATATGGAAGTGAAGGGCGTCGGCAATTTCTCGCACACTCTTACCGTCGTTCTTCATCTGCTCAATCTTCAACCGATTGTGCCACTTTACATGTGAAAAATAGCGTGTCTGCGTCATAGCCCAAACCTCATTTCTTACGAAAGTATTTCACATATTACCAAAGATTTATAAAAACGTCAAGTGGGTTGAATTAATGGCATAGAAATTTACCCATAAACCAGCGCATAATTTCATGTTCAGGACGGTCATTGAACATGAAATTACAATCCTGCAAATTTCATGTTTTTTGTGAATGTAAACTTGCAGAAAATAAAATTCCTTCTATAAACCGCGTGCGCCTGCGCGTGCGGGGGCTGAATGAAATCAATAAAAAATCTGCATTTTCTAAAGAAATATCGGGTCGCACGCCACCACTCGGCGGGTTTCTGCTGGCGCAGTACCTTGTT
>JAEEGL014914736.1_pt1 | contig 11956 bp, 10 predicted proteins | sample 9134231 | NCBI WGS metagenome assembly JAEEGL01 (sample SAMN16246548, study PRJNA631951) | gut metagenome | biome: gut microbiome; feature: rumen; material: fiber-attached | host: Bos | place: Iran: Karaj | collected 2018-10 | reverse complement strand
GCCAAACATCCTCACCATAGTTTGGTTGAGGATATGTTCAGCCGTGTGCATCGGCGGATATTCGTCTTTGTTGTGAGAGTTGAGTTGCATTGTTTACAATTAAAATTTAATGCAAAAATAAAACGGATTATCCATTTTTTCAAATTATTTTCGCCGCCACAGAATAAATCTCAAAAAAATCACTATCTTAGTCGCCGAAAATGTTAAAGATTATAATTATGAAAATATTGAAATACTCCCCAAAAATCGTTGCCTTAGCAGTGTTGGTGATGGTGGCGGTGATGAGCGCATCGGCTCAGTATCAGACTGTTAAAGACATTCCATACGTTTCGGGCGGCAATCAGTACGCCAAGGAGCGTTGCAAACTCGATGTCTATTACCCCACCGACAAGAAGGATGTGCCCGTGGTGGTTTGGTTTCACGGCGGCGGTCTCGAAGGCGGCGAAAAATATATCGACCCCGAACTTATGAACGCCGGATATACCGTTGTGTCAGTCAATTATCGACTTCTACCAAAGGCCTCAATCGACGAGGTAATCGACGATGCCGCAGCCGCCGTGGCGTGGACTTTCAAAAACATTGAAAAATACAACGGCAGCGTAAAAAAGATTTTTCTTACGGGACATTCTGCCGGCGGATACCTAATTGATATGATTGGACTCAACAAAAAATACCTTGAAAAATATGGCGTAAATGCCGACGATGTGGCTGCTCTTGTGCCGTTTAGCGGTCAGGTGATAACACACTACAATGTACGTAAGTTGCAGAATATCCCGCCATTGCAAGCCACTATCGACGAATATGCACCGCTAACATTTATCCGCAACGACGCTCCGCCGATTGTGATTATCTCTGCCGATCGCGAACTCGAACTCTACGGACGTTACGAAGAACAGGCTTATTTTTGGCGGATGCTCAAACTTGTTGGTCACAAGGATGTTACGCTCTACGAAATGCAGGGATACAACCACGGCGATATGCCGCATCCCGCGTATCATATTCTAAAAGAGACTATTAAACGTATTTGCGAAAAATAATTTTCTTAGAAAATCACTTATAATTTTCAAAATAATTATACAAAAACATTATGGAATTTCTCAAACTTGCAAAAGAACGCTATTCGTGCCGGATGCTCACCGACCGTCCAGTGGAACAGGAAAAAATCGATAAGATTATTGAGTGCGCCAACAATGCGCCTACGGGTGTTAACAAACAGCCTTTCCGCTTGTGGCTTATGCAGAGTGCCGAGGCTGTGGAAAACATCAAGAAAACAACCACTTACACTTTTGGTGCGAATCTTTTCCTCGTGGTGGGCGGCAATCCTGCCGAGGCTTGGGTAAGGAGTTTCGACAATAGAAACATCGCCGATGTGGACGCTTCAATCGTTGCCACGCACATAATGTTGGCTATCCACGACCTTGGTCTTGCCTCCACTTGGGTGGGCAAATTTGATGCACCGCTTCTCAAAACCATCTACCCCGAAATGGCTGATTACGACCTAATTGCGATTTTTCCGATTGGCTATCCCGCCGAAAATGCGCAACCCGGTCCAAGGCATTTCACAAGGAAAGCGGTGGACGAAATTGTTATAAAAAAATAAGCGGCGTTTTTCGGGTGTTGGGTTTACACCCGAATTTTTTAACGCATTTAATTCACCCCGATTTCCTTGCATAGTAGCAAAATCGTTTGTTTGTTAAGTATGAGAAAAAGAACAACGAGTGCCCATGCGATGACCCCCGGATAGCGTTCTTTTTGATTGAAACCGAGGTCTAATGCCGTGCCCGAAGATTTTTTTCTGCCCCATGATTTTTTTAGAAGTTGGGAAAATTTGTAATCTTTTTTGCCGAAAAAGCCTTCGCTGACAATGTTCAGCGACCAAAGTTCGTCCAAAAGAAGATGACTCAGATAACCGCAACTTACCGCAAACGAAATCACAAACTGCTCTCTGATGTTGAGTTTTGTTGTAGAGGCAAGCCATAACGAAATCAAAAAACAGAGTAGTAATGCTGGTACAGAATGAATTATGCCTCTGTGAGTTGTATGTGTTGCAAAAAAATCTTTTACGTATTTTATGACGAAAACAAAAACCGCCAACGGCACAAAAATTTTTAACGCCAAAACCGCTCCCGCAACGTGCATCCAATACAGCGACATCGCTGCCATAAAATACGCATTTACCCCGAAGACTATTTTCAGCGGGATTCCCGGCTCGGAGTCCATGTCGGGCAAAAACGAACCGATTACCGTTGCGAAAAACACTATTACAGCCATATAAGCATTCGGAATCAAATTCCAATTATACGAAATTATTGCAACGGCAAAACCCGTCGCAGCACCTACCGATACGTGGTTTTTGAAGTCTGCCATAATTATGATTTTTTTATTTCGTTAACTAATGAGGAAGGTTCGCGTCTCATATCCCAAAACGCAACTATTCACTTAAAACTTCTTCGGTCGAAAAATATTCGCCGTTTGCATACTGACGTTCTGATTCTTCTATCATCGCGTAAAGTTCTTCCCTCGTGTATGGCTTTATATTTTCCTTTTTTTGGACACGTCTTTTCAATTCGTCTGCCAGCCAGAGCATATCGTCGGCGTCAAGCGTACCGTAAAGGTAATTCCGTAGATTTATTAAATTTTCTTTACTCATATCTAAAAATTTTGCCGTAAAAATAATTAATTTTTTTGATGGTTCTGCATATATTTCCCTAAAAATTTCTGATAAAAATAATATGCGCACCAAGCAATCAATGTGCCTTCAATAGCCCCGCATACAATATCACCTAAATAATGCCGTCCCAAATAAATCCGCGAATACGACACCAAAACCGCAACCGAATATATCAAAACCGTAAATTTTCTGTTTTGAAAATATTTCATCGTCAAAAATGCTATTGCAAAAAATGTCGCCGCATGTGCTGAAAAAAAACCGTATTTGCCGCCGCGGTCGTTGTTGACAATATGCACAAAGTCCATAAAACGCTCATCCCAACAAGGGCGGAATCTCTGGACTGAATGTTTTATAACGTTGCAAATCTGGTCTGCCGCCAAAACCGCAACAGCCAAAAAGAGCAGAAAAATCACTGCTTTTTTGTATTCAGGCTTTGCCTTTTTGAAAACAAAAAACAGCAGTGCCGCGCCGATTCCTATCCACAGCCAGCGGTAAGAAACGTAAAAGAAAAACGGGTCTAAACTCTCTGTGTTCCAGGAATTTACCGCCAACGTTATTTGTTCGTCAAGTTCTACTATCGGATTCATAATTTTCTTCTGAAAAATTCGCTGCAAACAACTGCCGTTGCCGCCGAAACGTTGAGCGACTCAGGCGCACGGTCTTTGTCAGCACCAAAAGGTATAAAAAGTTTTTTCGTGATGTATTTTTTTGTTTCTTCCAAAATGCCGTGTCCCTCGTTGCCGAGAACGATGATGCCGTTTTTTGAAAGTTTTTCTTTGTAAATGTTTTCGCCTTCAAGAAAAGTTCCGTAAACGGGAATGTTTTTCTGTTGAGCCTCTTTTAACACTGCACATAAATCCGTGTAAAAGACATCAACCCTAAAAACCGAACCCATTGACGCTTGAACGGTTTTGGAATTGTACATATCAACACAATCCTCAGAGGCGATGATTCCGTCAATGCCAAACCAATCAGCGATTCTGATTATCGTGCCGAAATTGCCGGGGTCGCGTAAAGAGTCCAATGCGAGATACAATTTTCCGCTGTCCAATTTAAGCGGCTTGTCTTCTTTGAAAAACACTTCCGCGATAACCGCCGGAAAAGACTGCATAACGGTGATTTTTTGCATTTCCTCTTCGGTAACTTCTTGAATTTCAATGTTCTTGAATTTTGAAGCGTTCGCTGAAATCCAGTTTTTTAAGGCGAAGACGGTTTTTATTTTCATCTCTGAGCGTAAGATTTCCGCCACAGTTTTTTCTCCGGAGGCGATAAAAGTTCCTGATTCAAGACGGAATTTTTTCTTCTCCAAAGAATTTATATGTTTTATACAATTTTTGCTAATCATTTAATTTATTAATTTTGCAGCGAAATTACAAAAAAAATTGAAACCACTGCATTTACATATAATATTTTTGTTTTTCGCGGCTGTTATTCTTAACGGCTGTTCGCCTAAAAAGTATTTGTCGGAAGACGAAAATCTTCTTTTGTCAAACGTTGTTGTCTGCGACGAGGCCTCGATAGACATTGCCGAGCCGCAGGATTACATCAAACAGACACCCGTCAGCACTATAATGGGCATTGCCTTGAAAGCGCGGATTTACAACTCTGTCAAGCCCGAAAAAGCCGATTCCTTGCGCAAAGAAAACGAACAAAAACTCGAAGAAAAAAATCGCAGAATCAAAAACAAGTACAAAGAAAAGGAACTTTTTTTGAAGGATACAATCAAAAAAAGTACTTTTGCTGCTTCCTATTATATGCAGAATGGCATACTTGACACCATGAAATATTGGAACAACGTAACCCAGAAGTTTGAAAAGAAACTCAAAAAACACACCGACAAAGGTTACGAGGAAAAGACGAAGATTTTTTCGTTTCCGCTGTTTTTGCAGAAAATAGGTGAGGAGCCGGTTAAATATAAACCCATTTCCACGAAAAAATCCGCCGAACAGATAGCACTTTACATGAAAACAAAAGGCTATTACGACGCCAAGGTTACGTATTCTGAAAAAATCAAAAAGCAGCAGGTCTACGTTACTTACAATATTGCGGCGGGAAAGCCGACAAAAGTTCAAAGTGTTGATTATCATTTCGGAAAACAGGACGATACGCTTGAAAAATATTTTTATGAGGACACCGCAAAATGTCTTATCAAACCGGGCGAGAATCTTGACATTGACATTCTTCAAGCCGAAAGAGCGCGTATCACAAGTAATCTCAAAAACAAAGGATATTACAGATTTTCAAGTGAATACGTTAATTTTACTGTTGATACCGTAACAGAAAACCGCTTGGCAAAGGTTACTGTTGACATTTTGCCCGTAACGCTTGACAACGGAAAAACTGTTAAACATTTCCGCTCTTTTATTTCGCAAATCATCATTTTCCCGAATTATGACAACAAAGCCGCCCTTATGGACAAAGACGAATATATGTTTGGAATGGACACCTCGTATATGCGGTCGAGAATTTCGCCGAATCCGGTTTTGTTTGTTTCAAAAGAGCCGTCGGTCGTAAAAAATTATATGATTTGCCGTGAAATTTATATTCGCGGCGGCAAAGAATACAATCAGCAGAATGTAAACAATACTTACCGGCATTTGACGGCTTTCAACGTTTATAAGTTGGTTAACATAGAGTTTGAGCCGTCATCGTACAGAGATTCTCTTAACTGTAATATTTATCTGACCAACAGTGCGTTGCAGTCATACAGTTATGAAATCGGCGGCACCAACTCTTCTGGAAACCTCGGTGCGCTGTCATCGTTTTCTTATCAGCACAAAAATATTTTTCACGGTGCTGAAAGTTTTGATTTGAGGCTGTCTTTGGCTTTGGAATCCCAAAATAATTTTTCTTCGGAGCAAAAGCATTTTGATCTCAATACTCAGGAATACGCACTTGAAACGCGGTTGTATTTTCCGAGACTTTTAGCACCGATGTATTTCAGGCGTCTGATGAGCAAAAATCCGCCGAAATCTTATTTCTCGCTTGGCGTAAATTACAGAAAACGACCCGATTACACGCGCTCGGCTATTATGGGAAGTTTTTATTACCAGTGGAACATCGGGAAATACTGCTCAAATACTGTAACGCCGGTGCGCCTGAGTTCAATCCGAATTTCCGATGCTGACAGCGCGTTTATGGCGTGGCTTGACAGACTTTATATCAAGGATTCGTATCAAGACCATTTTATTTTGGGAAGTTCGTATTCTTTTACTTTCAACAATCAGAGCCGGGGACGGAGAATGTACAATTATCTGAAAATCAGTCTGTCATGGGCGGGCAACCTTTTGCATTTTATTGACAGGAAAACCGGCGCGGAAAAAAACTCGGCGGGCGTTTATACAGTTCCTTTTTTCGGGACGGTTTACGCGCAGTTTGTCAAGACGGATATAGATTTTCGTCATTATATCAAGACGATAGGCACTAACACGGTGGTTTTTAGGGCATACGCTGGTTTGGGCATACCGTATGGAAACTCTTCTGTAATGCCTTTTACTGAGCAGTATTTTTCGGGCGGGGCAAACTCTCTGAGGGCTTGGCAGATACGCAGTCTTGGCCCTGGAAGTTATGTCAACAGAGCCCCCGAAGGTCTTTTGACAAAATATCCGAACATGACTTCCGACATGAAACTTGAAGCAAATCTTGAATACCGTTTCAAAATTTTTTGGGTTGTTGAGGGTGCGTGGTTTTTTGACGCGGGAAACATCTGGTCTATCAACAAGGACGACAAGCGCGACGGCGGTGATTTTTCGTTCAAAAGGTTTTATAAGGAAATAGCTTTCGGCACGGGCTTGGGATTGAGACTGGATTTTGACTTTTTTATTTTCCGCACGGATTTCGGTTTGAAACTTTACGACCCTGCACTGCCGGAAAACAAACGCTGGAAATTCCAAACTGACGAAAGATTTGTTCTGAAATCTTCAAATTGGGCATTTAATATAGGTATTGGTTATCCGTTTTGATTTTTTCCTAAAAAAAACTTAAAAAACTTTTGTACTATTACAAAAAATGTATTTATCTTTGCTTTTATTTTGTAAAAATCTTAGACAAGGTTTTTTATTATGGAAGTTTTAAGAGTTGAAGGCGGAGAAGACCGTCCTGAGGTTATCCTTGATAAGGAGAATAATATATTTGAGATTTCCGGAAGGTCTATTCCGGAAGACGTTACGGAGTTTTTCAACCCCATTTTGGATTGGCTTGACGTGTATGCGCAAGAGCCCTTGGAGGAGACTGTCTTTAATTTTAAATTGGAATATTACAATACCGCGTCGTCAAGACTGCTGTTGGATGTGCTTTTGAAATTGGAGGACATATACAAAGACAATCATAAAGTGTTTGTCAACTGGTATTATCCGCAAAACGACGGCGACATTGAGGACGGCGGCAAAGATTATTTTGAGTTGGTAAAAATTCCTCATGCTATTTTGCCGCGTGAAGTGGTAACCGCCAAGCCGCAACAGACAGAACCGGTGGAGCAGACGGTTTCAGAGCCTGCTGTTTCTGCCGTAGAGACCGAGGAGAAAAAGCAGCAAGAGCCTGAAAAACCGAAATGTCCGTTCTGCGGCTCAGAAAATATAGAAAAAATTGAAGAAAGCAATTTTGTTCAAAAAGTTGCCGGTGTCTTCAAAAGTCTTATCGGCTCCAAGCCGGAAGAAAGTGGACAGTATGTTTATAAGTGCGGAAACTGCGGTAAAAAATGGGATGAAAAATAACGTATCATCACATAATGTATGGAAACAAATACAACTATTCAAACAGAAAAAAACTGCATAAACAAAGGACGTCCGGTGTATTTTTCTTATGCACGCAGCAGCACCAAAAAGCCCGGCTGGGAGCATATTTCAGATTGTGTTGACACATTGTTGAAAGTTTTTGAAGAGGAAAACATCGAGTACCGTCTCGACAAAAGAGACATCGGTACGGGCGACAAAATATCCGATTTTGAAAGGGAAATCGGTTGGAAAAGCGAGGCGGTGGTGCTTGTCTTTTCCGACAAATATTTCCGTTCACCGCATTGTATGTATGAGTTTGTGCAGATAAAAAAGTCGCTCGAAATGTACCCGCAAAAAAGACTTCTGTGTATCAAGAGCGGCGACTTCAACCTCTCTGACGTCAACTACATAATGGATTTGGAGCGGTTTTGGAATAGTAAAAAACAGGAATACGAGGAAATTGAATTTCACCGCCTCCGCAATCATTCGGGAACGGAGCAGGCTGCCTTTGAAAACGGTTTTTACTTGGAAGACATCAGACAACTATACTCGTTTTTCAGCGCGATTAACTACCAAAACTCGTCCTCAATTCAAACGGACGGCTTTATAAACGACATCAGAAAATATTATTCAACTACTCCGAAACCGAAATTACAGCCGCTTTTTAACGGTAATAAGAAAAAAATTAATTTTAGTATACCGTTATTTGTACTGCTTGGTATTGTGTGTATGTTTGTGTTTCTTGCTATATTTGTAAGGCACAAATTTTTGGCAATTGCCGAAGCAAAAAAACAAGTAAATGAAAACACGGATAGTCTGCTGTTGTTGAAAAGATATTATCCCGTGTATTCACGCGGGCAGGATAATTTTTTCGTAACCGGAATTCGACTCTATAAGGATAGCACATGGGTATTGTTCACTTTTATAAATACTAACGGCAAAGACACTGCTATATATGCCACTGAAAACTGCCGTATTATAGCCTCAGGGGAAAGTTATAACATAAAAAATGCAGAAATTGCAATGTATCCTGAAAAGACTATTGTCAAGAAAGATTCCACAATGCTGTATTCTATGACTTTCCCTGCTATTCCGCCAAATCTTGATTCTGTTGATTTTGAAGGCGTTAATGGCGGTATATACGGAATACAACTAAAACGGGAACATATCAAAATTATTGATGAACCGAGAATTTTTACCGGAAATTTTGATGATTTATATATTTATCGGATTGAAATCAACAAAGACGAAACGGTATTAATGGTAAGTTGTTACAATTATGAAGAAAGTACATACTTGTCAATGCCGGATAGTATGTATCTTCTTTGTAACCACGAAAAATACTATCTAAAATGCGTTTCGGGTATGGCAACTTATCCTGACAGTACATATATACCTGCTAATGCGCAGATTACATTCGCTATGATATTTCAACCGCTAAAAATATACAAACAGAGAGTTAACCGCTATAATGAAACTCAACTGAAAGTATCAAATACGGGTATGATAGATTGTATATGGTATGAGGATGAAGAAAACGATTATGTTGATGGTTTTTTCGGTATTAACATCAACAAAAAATATTAAGCATTATGACAGAAAATACAACAGCGACTTCAACAGAAATAGTCAATAAAGATCGTCCCGTGTATATTTCGTATGCTTCAAACAGCAGTGAAAAGCCGGAGTGGGAGCATATTGCCGACTGTGCGGCTCAAATGTTTGATATTTTCAACCGCGAAAACATCGAATACCGTACCAACGGTTCTGATTCCGATGACAAAATTTCGGATTTCGCTAAGACGATAGGCACTGAAAGCGAAGTCGTTGTCATTGTTTTTTCTGACAAATATTTCCGCTCGGCGCATTGTATGTACGAGTTTTCGCAGATTAAAAAGTCGCTTGCTAAAAATCCCGACAAAAAACTTTTGTGCATAAAAAGCGGTAATTTTGACCTGTCTAACGTCAACTATATCTTGGAGTTAGAGCATTATTGGGGCAACATTCGTCAAGAATACGACGAAATAGAATACCATCATCAGCGAAACCATACCGAGGCAGAAAAGGTTGCTTTTGAAAACGGTTTTTACGTTAGCGACATACGCCAACTTTATACTTTTTTCAGTGCGCTCAATTATCAAAATGCGGCTGTCGCGGATTTGGAAAAATTTGTTTTAGACATCCAAACGTATTACAAAACGACACCCGCGCCGTCGTCAAAGTCGTGGAAAAAGAAAGTCAAATTTCCGTGGAAGGTGCTTTTCCTGCTTTTAGGAATATTTTTAACCTATATATATTTTAGGATTTTAGGTTATAATTTACCACTCACTGTCATAAAATATCCGTCTTATTCGCAAAACGATTTTTATTGGGATGGAACTTTTATAACCGCAATCGAAGAATGTAGAGATGACACGACGCTCCTGCATTTTCGTACCAATAATTCCGATATTTATAATATACCGTTTAGTTTTGATACGGCGAAATGCTTTTTGGAGTACTTTACGAGCTCCGGTAAGGATACGGTTTACTTATCGGATTATACCGTGCCGGAAAAAGACTCCTTAGCGGATTCCGTTACTTCATACATTGAATATTCATTGAAATTTCCGGTAAACTCGAACAAACTTTCAACATCCAAAATTTTTAACTTTGTTGATTCTTGGTATGGAATATTTGATATTGAATATTCTAAAATATATGATGAATTAAAATATCCCGAATATTCAAAAGGGAATGACGGCTGTTTTTTAACAAGAATAGAAGACAGAGGAAGAGAAACAAGGCTATATTTTCATTTAATCAATTTGACCGGCAAAGATAGTACGATTTATGTTACCGATGAGGATTACATTTTTGCAAAAGGTAAAAAACGCTATTTTAAAAGTGCAATCGGAATCCCTATTTATCCTAACAGGACAAAACTCAGAAACGGTACTGCCGTTGATTTTGTACTGATTTTCGAGCCTTTATCAAATAAAATATTCGACGACCCCGATGCGGACTTTATTCATCTTGTGGGTAAAACGATGAAATTTCAGGACATAAAACTGTACCATGAAGATATGACAAGTGTAGAAAATCCTGAAACATCTTTTTGCCCAGAAAACATAACCGTATCTGAGGTGGAATATTCCAAAGACGAAACAAAAGTGTATTTCAAGGTTGCGCCTTCAAGACACGGTTTCCGCTTTGCCGTTTCGCCTGAGTCTTACATTGTGGCAGGGCACAAAAAGTACGGGTTAAGAAATGTTTCAGGCGTAACGCAAAGTCCTGACAGCGTTTTTGTTCCCTCAGGTACGCCGCTTGAATTTGCCCTGATATATCCGCCCGTACCAGAGGAGACGGAAGTAATAGACTGCATTTTGTGCGATGATGTTGAAACCGAAAAATTCATTTCCGTTACTGATATAAAAATCAGGTAGTTTCTTTTTTCCTTAACGCTAACAGTCCCAAAAACGTCAGCCCCGCATTATAAAGCAGAAGTTCGTAACCGGTTTTGTAACCGTTGAACCAAGCCTCGGAGTTAAGGCTGAAAACAAGGCAGACTATCGGCGAAAGTACACAAACCACCGGCACAAACTTGTCTTTAACCTGCTTTTTGGTGTACAGTCCGAAAAGATAAAGCCCTAACAGAGGACCGTAAGTATAACTTGCAACTACGTAAACTGCGTCAATAACGCTATTGTTGCCGATAACCGAAAACAGACAAATCAAAACGCCCATCAAAACGCTGTTGATTATGTGGACAATGAAACGGGTTTTCCTTAACGCGGTTTCGTCCTGTTTTTTGTCAGCGTTTAGAATGTCGATAGTAACGGAGGTCGTAAGAGCCGTTACCGCGCTGCCCGCCGAAGAAAACGCCGCCGCAACTAATCCGATTATAAAAAGCAGTCCGACAATCTGCGGCAAAAAATTTCCGCTTGTTGCCAAGTAAGCAAAAAGTTCGTCGGCTTTCAGCGGGTTGCCCGAAATGTCCGTCAAATTGCCGCCTGAAAACATTCCTAATTTTGCAGCGTATTCATAAAGCAAAACTCCTAACGACAAAAACAGCAGGTTGACCGGCAAAAAACTGAAACCGTAACTCACGACGTTTTTTTGCGCCTCTTTCAAATTTTTGCAACTGAGGTTTTTCTGCATCATGTCCTGATCGAGTCCCGTCATGGCAATAGTTGTAAACATTCCCGCAAAAAACTGCTTAAAGAAAAATTGTTTGTCGTTAACATCGTCGAAAAACCAAATCCTTGACATTTCGGAGTTTGCAACGGAGGAACACATTGCTGAAAAGTCTAAGCCCATCGCTTTGCCAACGTAAACAATGCATAACACAACTGCCGCAATTAGCGACAACGTTTGAATCATGTCAGTCCAAACAAGCGTTTTGACTCCGCCTCTAAAAGTGTAGAGCCAAACAATCAGCATTGTAACGGCAGCGTTCAGCCAAAACGGTATGTTAAGTGAGTTAAAGATTATCAGTTGCAAAACTATTGCCGTCAGATACATTCTGACTCCGCAGCCCAAAAACTTGGAAATCAGGAAGAAAGCCGCGCCGACTTTGTAACTCGAATTGCCG
>JAEEGL010346722.1_pt1 | contig 11956 bp, 11 predicted proteins | sample 9134231 | NCBI WGS metagenome assembly JAEEGL01 (sample SAMN16246548, study PRJNA631951) | gut metagenome | biome: gut microbiome; feature: rumen; material: fiber-attached | host: Bos | place: Iran: Karaj | collected 2018-10 | reverse complement strand
TATCGAAAAGCATCTTGCAAGACTGAAGGCAGATGGTATCATTCAGCGAGACGGGCCTGATAAGGGCGGTAATTGGCGTGTCTTGTAGCCAGAAGTTGGCAATATTGTAGCCACCCCTAAAAGTGTAGCCACCCCTTAAAATAGGACAGAGTTAAAGATTACAAAGACTATTAACTTTGTCATCATGAAGAAAAGATGGCCTGCAACGAGAAAAGGCTTTACGAGGTACCCGGGAAGACGTTGAATAGTTTTCCATTGTTTGAAAACGGAGAAGAATCACTATATTTGGTGTGAACGAATAAACAAACGACGGATATGACACTGTTGGAAGCAATCGGGGCGAGACACTCGGTTAGGAAGTATAAGGATGCTCCCATACCCTTGGATATCCTTTCCAGGTTAAGGGAGACTGTGGACGAGGTCAACAGGGAGGCAGGGCTGCATGTCCAGCTGGTGACGGACGAACCCAGGGCGTTCAGCGGCGTCCTGGCCTACGGGTCCTTCTCCGGCGTCCGGAACTATTTCGTGATGGCCGGACCGAAGTCCGAAGACCTTGACGAGAAGATCGGTTATTATGGGGAACGGCTGGTCCTGCTGGCGCAGACCCTCGGACTCAACACCTGCTGGGCCGGTGTCAGTTACAGCAAGATCCCCGGTACTTACGAACTGGAGAAGGATGAGAAGATAGGCTGTTATATCGCGCTCGGTTACGGTCAGACCCAGGGCTCCGGCCATAAGGTAAAGGATGTCCTTGACATCAGCAATGCCAGCGACATCACCCCGAAGTGGTTCAACAAGGGCGTCGATGCGGCTCTGCTCGCCCCGACCGCCGTCAATCAGCAGAAGTTCTACCTGGAGTATCTCGGGTATAAGGACTACAGCAAGCTCCCCAAAGTAGCAGCCAGGCCAGTATTCTCTATGATCGGATACAGCAGGATGGATCTCGGAATAGTCAAGTATCACTTCGAGATCGGTGCCGGGAAGGAGAATTTCGAATGGGAATGATATGGAGTTACTCATTCTGGAAGAGGAGTTTTCCATCTGTAAACTGAAGGATTACTCTAAGATAGATATCAGCCGCCCATTTGTCTTCACTGGGTCAACCGATGAGGAGAAATCCCTGGTCTGCCCTACCCGTCTTGTTCCCGTCGGCACTCTTGACCGTTCCGACGGATGGCGGGGTTTCCGTATCGAGGGAGTGTTGGTTTTTTCTATGGTTGGAGTCCTCGCCGGCATTTCTGACGTTCTTGCCCGGAACGACATAGGCATTTTCGCCGTATCCACTTTTAATACGGATTATCTTTTCACCAAGGCAGAACAGTTTGAGAAAGCGCTCCGTGTACTCGAGCTTTCCGGTTGCACAATAAACATTCAGCATCCAATTAACCAGAAAGTCAGGTGATGCGGTTCAATCATACCCAAAGGCCGGGGTTCTGGTTCGGCCTGATCGACTTCTGCACGGCCGGTCTTTTCTTCCTGTTCTATATGCCGCTCAGTGGGTTGCAGGACGAGCTGGACTATATCGTGGGACGCAGGACCCAGCGATACTGGATTGCGTACCTGCTGGGCATTCCTACCCTGTTCATCTATCCTCTGGTCTGGATGGCAAGAATAGCGGAAGAACTGAAAGCCAAGGCCGTTGCGATGAGCATTGAGGGGCCCTACACCTCCTGGTGGCACATGTTCGGCTGGAACACCCTCGGCGTCCTCTTTTTCGGAGCTCCCATCGCAACGAAACGCTTCTTCGACACGCTGAACAAGATTGAACGCAGGATGAACGAAAGCAGAGGAACGGCGCATCTTCAGGCATTGCGTCACGTATTGTGATTCCCGTCACCATGCTATTCGCGAGTAGATGGCATCGGCGAGCATCTGCGCACCTTTGCGCTGCGGATGGACGCCGTCACGGCAAAACCTGGTGTCATCGAAAAGATCCCGCAAATCTACCAGTTCCAGTCCTGTAGAGGAAGCGATTTCCCGGATAGCGGGCCTCACTCCGTCCTCCAAGGTCTCCGGATGTACACCGAGCAGCGGAAGTCCCATGATCGGGAAGATACGGATGGGAGCGATGAGGATGATACGAGGTTGGGAAGGAAGAGACTTGTAGGAATCGACAATCCTCAGATAATCACGGCGGAAAATATCCGGATCCCAGTTGCGGGTCTTGGTGTCGTTGGTCCCGAGCATCAGGAGGACGATGTCGGGATTCCACGCCAGGCTCTCGCGATAAACCCGTTTGCTGACATAGGGGGTGTCGGCGTCAAAACGTGCCGAGGCATCGTTATACCCGAAATTGTGTACTTCATACTCCTTACCGAGTCTCTCCTGCAGAAGGGCCGGATAACTCTGCTTCCAGGGATTCAGTAAGGTGAATCCCCAGGTGATACTGTCTCCTATGCATGCTACCTTGGTCATGACGCTGCAAATATACGTCTTTTCCCCGCACATCCACAATCTCATCAGCAATACTCCCCGTATTCACAGCCGATGTTCTCTGCATGGATCCGGTCGATGAGAGTGCCCTTTCTGTCGAAAAGCTGTATCGTCCCGACGCCGTTTCCTCCGTTCCACAGCCTGTTGTGCCGCTTCGTCCCGTCGGGGGCTTCGTAATTCACGAGCAGCATGTCTTTCTTCTCGCAGGTGACATCGGTGACCATCCTGCCGGAAGTGCTTGACTGCTCCACGTGCCAGACAATCTGCGTGTCGGTTTCCCGGCAGTCGAACTCCGTGTGTACGCCTGTCCAAGCCTTGGAGAAATTGAACTCGTAGGGATTCCCTTCGTACCAGAATGCTGAAAGGAGCTTACGTGGCAGTGCGATTGGTCCCACTTTCGGACGTCCTCCCCCGATGTCGAAGACGCTGTCCTCCAGCTTGCGCCCCGTGATCTCACTGGTGAGGTTGTTCGATGACAGCCAGACCCATGGCGAAGTGAAGTCCTTGCCCCAGTTCTTGTCTGCATAGCCGTAACAGTCCCCGGGACGGACTACATATTGACGCCCGTTCCATATGACTTCGCCTTCGAACTTGCTCTTCATCCCTTCGGCGTGCCAGAACATCTCGAAAGCCTCTGCGTGACGGAACACTTCGTCTGCACCGAATCCCACGTTGAAGGCCGTTATCTTGCGGATTCGGAGGTTCCAGGACATTTCGCCGTCCTGGCACATCCACTCGGGGTGTGATTTGGAATCCTCAACCTTCACATGCCCCCGGGTTTCAGTCTCATTGAGAAAACAGTCGTCCGCTTCTATGCTGAACGGCACGCCCCAGTCCACCTTGATTCGTTTCCATCCCCAGAATCGGTGCAGCTGCGCGGCATCCGACCCCCAGGCACCAGCCTTTACCATCAGGTATGAAGGTTTCTGAGGCTTTCCGGGAATCTGCCCGTAAACGGGCTCCTCCCCGCCAAGGGACGGATTGCAGAGGAAAAACTCGATGAAGAAGGGTTTGGCTTCGCCGGTCTGCGCATCATATCCGGTGAAGGAATGCCACCACCAGTCATAGCCTTTGCTTGCCTGCGCACCGAACAGCTGGCAGGCGTCACGGGAGATATCGTGTCTGTTGAACAAAGCTTTCTTTTTTCAATAAATTCATCAAAAAACGTGCTGCACAACCTTCATCAAGGACTGGATGGAAAACTATGGAATCTGGGATTGACGGAGACATGGTCGGAATGACCGTGAGAGAGGAAAACATAGTCCACTTCGGAAAGGTCGATGCCCATCCTGTCGGCATTGGCCGCGAAAAGCCCGGAGGCTCCGGTGTCCATAAGGATCCTGGCTGACGGCGTCCGTAACAACACGGACAGGCCGTGCTCGCATCCGAAGCGGCCCGGATCCGCAGAGCGGTTGTCTGTAAGTATGCTTATTTCAGTTGCCATGAGATGCCAGCAGGGTCAGTTCAATCTATCTGAGTTCCAGGCGGAGCACGCGTATGGGATGGTCCTTGCCTTGATACTGGGTCTCGTCAATGACGTTTTCACCGGTGGGGATGAAACCGCATTTTTCCATGACGCGGCCGCTGGCGGGATTGTCCACAAAGTGGCCGCTGATAAGGGACTTGACGTCGGTCATCCGGCGGATGTGCTCGATCATCAGCTCAAGGGCTTCCGTGCATATACCTCTGTTCCAATAGGGTTTGGCAATCCAGTAACCTATAAGCGGTTCTCCGTCGCGTGCGGGAAGATTGCATTCGCAGGATGGACCATAGCCCATTGCCCCGATGGCTTCGCCGGTTTCCTTGAGTTCGATGGCCCAGGTATTGGTGACGTCGCTGAAGACAGTCCTGATAACCTCCAGGCTCTCTTCCACGGACTGATGCGGCGGCCATCCGGCACGAGGTCCCACATCGGGATCCGATGCCCATTTGTACAGGACAGGGGCATCGCTGTCCCGCCAGGGACGGAGGATTATCCTGCTCGACTCCATTATGCCGTCATAGGTCAGTTGTCCGGGGAGACGCAACTTTTCTTTAGGAGGAAAACCTTCTTCGTACTGTTCAAACGCCTCCGGATTGTCTTCAGCCACAAAATAGCCTTTGGGCGGACAGTAAGTCGCCTCGATGACGCCATTGGCCTCAAGCCAGCCGGGAATCAGTTCCTGCGCCAGGAAGAAAGGGACCTCTTCGTCCGCAGGCATATCGTGGTAGTGAATCCCAAACCGGCCGGCCAGGTCAAATCCGGCATGCTTGTAAAAGTCAATGTTCCCTTCCATGCAAAGGAATCCCACCCCTATCTCACGGGCCTTCTCCAAGGCGTAATTCAGCAGTTTGAGACCGTAGCCCTTGCGCTTATAGGCGGGATGGATGCAGATGGGGCCGAAAGTCCATGAGGGCACCGACAAACCATCCTTCAAGACCAGTTCTGCCCTGGAAAACATCACGTGACCGACCAGCTTGCCGGCCTCCTCCATCACAAAGTCCAGTTCGGGGATAAAATCCGGATTGTCCCGGTAACAATGAAGCACATAATGCTCCGTACATCCGGGACGGTAAACGTTCCAGAAGGATTCCCTTACGAGGTTTTCCACTTCGGAATAATCAGATAGCCGCTCATTGCGGATTACGATATCTTTGTTCATTGCTTTTCCGTTTGTTACTTAGCAAATGTACATAAAATCGCACGAATTTACGTAAATTTGACTTTTGACTTTCCAAACCTTCAATGAAGCACTTGCCCCACATCGTGACCGCTCTGATTCTCATGACGCTTGCCGCGCCATTATCGGCGGTCCGCGGAGTGGCTTCATCGGCAACATCTTCTGCCATGTCACGTTACCCCGAAAAAACCATTGTCAGGAAACCCGCAGTCGCCGGGTCTTTCTATCCTTCATCCGCCTCGGAAATCCGCTCCATGCTCGGAGCATGGTTACACCCTTCTGACGGCGGCGACGTCCCTCAGGCTGTTATCGTGCCCCATGCCGGGTATGTCTATAGCGGAGAGGTCGCGGCTTCTGCCTTCAACCGTATTCCTGCTTGTCACAATTACAAGCGGATATTCCTCCTCGGCCCAAGCCACAGGGTCGGATTCACGGGTGCAAGCGTAGATACCCTTTATCAGTATGCCGGGACTCCACTCGGCCAGGTCCCGATCGACGTGTCGACGGGAAAGGACCTCATTCGGGACGGGAAAGGAGCCTTTGTCTGCAGGCGTGATGCGCACGACGGGGAGCATTGCCTGGAAGTCCAGCTGCCTTTCCTTCAGATGGTTTTCAGTGAGGTCCCGCCTGTCGTTCCGATCGTGATCGGTTCGCAGCGCCTGAACGTTCTGGAGGAGATCGCCGAGGTGCTGGAGCCTTATTTCAACGAAGAGAACCTCTTCGTCATAAGCTCCGATTTCTCCCATTATCCCTCATATGATGATGCCCGGAAATCAGATCTCCATCTCGCGGAAGCCATCACGTCCGGAGGGTTGGAAGAGTTCCTTAAAGCGCTCATGCAGATTGACAGGATGGAGTTTACCGGACAGGATACAGCAGCCTGCGGCGCCAACGCAATAGCTGTACTGCTTTCGATCCTGGATGATCTGGGACGAGGCAGGTTCGAGGCGGAGCATGTCATGTACCGCAACTCCGGAGACTCCCCGTACGGGGATAAGGACCGGGTAGTAGGCTATAATTCCATCGTTTTCACCAGACGCGCCAAAGCTTCGGATTCCGGTTTGCAGGAAGAGCATATCTTCCATTTCTCCGATGAAGAGAAGAAGGCGATGATATCTACTGCGAGAGCGGCGATTTATTCCTCCCTTGGACTGGATTTCGACGGTGACGACACTCCTGTCGGAATACTGAAGGAAAAGGGTTACGGGGTGTTCGTGACGCTGCGGATGGGTGGCCGCCTGCGTGGCTGCATCGGGCGTTTCACATCCGACGACGCCCTCGCGTCAACGATACGGGCCATGGCCCTGAGCGCCGCATTTTCCGACCCGCGTTTCCCGTCCCTTTCCCGGAAAGAAGCCCCCGGAGTGGAGATAGAGGTGTCTGTGCTTTCACCGCTGAAAAAGATAGATTCCATTGAAGAGTTCAAGCTTGGCCGGGACGGTATCTATATGGTCAAAGGCGGCCGTCATGGGACTTTCCTGCCGGAGGTCGCGGAGGAGACAGGATGGACGACGGAGGAGTTCCTCGGCCACTGTGCCCGCGACAAGGCCGGAATCGGCTGGGACGGCTGGAAGGATGCGGAGCTCTACACTTACCAGGCCGAGGTAGTAAACGGATCCATCCTATGACGGAGGCCAAGTACTATACCTCCGTCGAAGATGGCGTAATATGCGGACTCTGCCCGCATCGCTGCCGTATCAGGGAAGGTGGACGGGGCATCTGCCGGAGTCGGGAATGCCGCGACGGCAGACTCCTGGCACTCTCCTACGGAATACCGTGCGCAATCGCCGTCGACCCGGTCGAGAAGAAACCCTTGAAAGAGTTCATGCCGGGGACGTTCTGCCTTTCACTGAGCTGTACCGGCTGCAACCTCTCCTGCCGCTGGTGCCAGAACAGCGACATATCGCAGGTTTCTCCCGAAGAAGCCGATCACACCGTCCTGTCTCCGGAAGAGATGGTCGCAATCTGCATCAACCACAGGCTGCCTTCAATCGCCTATACCTACACTGAGCCTTTCACCTGGTGGGAATATATGTATGACATAGCTGTATTGGCGCACGGCAAGGGTTTGAAGAATATCCTTGTATCTGCCGGATATGTGGAAAAGGAACCCCTGCTGGAGTTCCTTCCGTATCTCGATGCGGCCAATATCGACATCAAGGCGATGGATGATTCTTTCTACCGCAAGTATTGCGGTGCATCTGTGTATCCCGTACTGGAAAACATTCTTCTGATGAAGGAAGCCGGAGTACATATAGAACTGACGAACCTCCTCGTAACGGGGCTGAACGATTCGGACCGGCACATAAAACTGCTCTGTGACTGGATGAAGGCAAACGGACTTGAGGATGTGCCCCTGCATTTCAGCAGATTCTTTCCGAGATACAAGATGAACGGCACCGGTCCTACACCTAAGGCTTCACTGCTCAAAGCCCGTGAAATCTCCATTCGTGCGGGAATCAGGAGTGTTTACCTGGGGAATATCTGATTACACTCAGGGAGTCCTGTCAGCTTGAGACAGCACATCCTTCAGCCATGCAAAGGCCTCGGGGATGTCGTAGTCACCGCTATGTGGCTTGAGCCAGGCGAAACCGACATTGGCATCACGAACCTTGGCATTGCCCTTGACCGCGTAGAAGAGCGTCGTCTCGACGGCGAAGGAATTGTCCCTGTCGTCCATGCCATGGCGGACATACCAATACGGAGCCGTATCTGCTTTGCCTTCGACGAGATAGTCGATCGTACACGCCATCTTGGCCTGAAGCAAAAGTTCCTTTCCGGCTTCCGTCTGCACGAACCTGTCCCACGTCATCCCGGTCTCGTCCAGACCGCCGCCGTTGCGTGCCGCGTCATGATTCCAAGAATATTGAGTGAACGGTGTGTACTCCTGGTCAGGCGTTCCAAAGAGCGTGTCCTCGTTCTGGCCACCGCCTCCATAAAGGCCCCTGTTCGAGAAGGCCGACACGACCTTCAACGTAGTGTACTTGGCCAGATAGTAGAGGTGCTTTTCCAGGTCGTAATCATATGTGCCGTCTTCATGGAAAGTCAGCCAACCGTTATTGACGCGGTGCTGAACCGGAGCGGCAGCCGCAGATCCCTGACGTGCGTCGCCGGCACCTCCCATCCTGCCACCACGGCCGCGCTGGCGGATCTCCGCCTCGATATCCTTTTTCATCTGCTCGGGGCCTACCTCCGCCAGGGTCTTCTCGATCTCCTCGCGCATCAGTTTCTCAATATAGGAGCGCAGATTGCCGCTGTTGATGGAATTTCCTTGCTCATCCTTAAGACCAAGTCCGTCCACATAGGGCCCGTACATTGCAGCCAATTCCCTGGAACCGGCCAGGATGGTCTTTTCATCCGCTTGGGAATAGTTCATCTCTCCCGTCAGGTACATAACCTCGCGCGTATGGCCGAACAGCCACTCATAACCCGCGCAGGAGTGCTCCAGGTCCGTGATCGGACAGTATCCGATGACGGCGAAAACTTCATCACCTGATGCCGGGTCCGAGACATACGTTCCGTCCTTCAGCCGTGTGACACCAGCCGCACCTATCTCATACAGGGAAGGATAATAGTCCGGACTGTTGCCGCTCGCCGCAATGACGGTGGAGAGGGCACCGCCGCCGGAAGTACCCGTGATGATGATCCGGTCAGTATTTCCCGCAGGCAGGGCCTTCCTGTTATGGCGCAGATAGCGGATCGCCGCCTTCGTGTCGGTCATCGTTGCAGGAGAATGGCCGAGGTATTTCCCATCGACTGGTGCATTCGCCCGGCTCCGGCAGCCATAGGAAACCACGACGAATCCTTCCCGCAGCGCGGCACCGGTCTTGTCGTTGGTCCCATCATATTCCTTTCCATCCATCACGGTATTCGTAGGGTAGGAATTCGCTTGCCAACCACCATTGTTGACATGGAAAAGGATCGGGGACGCCTTGGTGGCATTCTCCGGAACATAGATGTTGATCAACTGGTCTTCCGGCCTGTTCGGATACCTGACGTAATTGTCTGCGTACCAGGTAACTTTCAGCGGCTGGCCGTCCACAGTAACGTTCAGCACAGTCTTTCTGGCGTTTTTCAGTTCGATGCTCTCCCCTTTCGAGGGTTTCGCGCAAGCCATCGTCGCGCATGCAGCCAGGGCGGCTGCCAACAGGATCTTTTTCATACAACAAATATAATCACTTTTACCGTCACATCATCCATGCGATCCAACTTCGTGGAACACATTTCGACCCCGTCCTTTTTCGTAAAAATGTGTGCTTTTAACACAGATTATTTGGTTTAGTCCTTGACTTTGGTTAGATTTGCATAAACAAAAGGATGCTATGGCAAAGAAAGGTCAATACACATATGAATATCCCCATCCGGCCGTCACTGCCGACTGCGTCGTTTTCGGTTACGACGGCAAAGAACTCAAGGTCCTGCTTATCAGGAGAGGCAGGGAGAAGGAGGCCAGCACGACTGCTTACGTAGGTGAATGGGCATTGCCCGGTGGATTCCTTGATGTGGAAGGAGACAAGTCTGTCGTCCATACGGCAGCGAGGGAGTTGAGGGAAGAGACGGGACTGAGGCTTCCCCTCAAGGTCTTCAAAGAGGTCGGCACCTTCAGCGACATCAGGCGCGATCCCCGTGAGCGCGTCATCACCGTAGCCCATTATGCCCTTGTGAAACTTGCCGAAGTCCAGGCGGACACAGATGCCGACAAGGCGGAGTGGTTCAGCATGAAGGATATCCCTTCCCTGGCATTCGACCATGACAAGATCCTCCGCGTAGCATGCTTGAGACTGCGTCAGGACATCCATTTCGAACCGGTTGGCTTCGACTTGATGCCGGAAGTCTTTACTCTCCCCCAGCTTCAAAACCTCTATGAGTCCATCCTTGAGGTCAAGTTCGACCGCCGCAACTTCGCCAACAAGATGAAGCATTTCGGGATGCTCATCGAGGTGGATGACGACACTCCTCGCCATGGTACACGTACCCCTATCAAATACCGTTTTGACAAGGAGAATTACGACAGGCTGAAAGCCAAGGGATTCCGGCTCGAGTTCTGACAGACCCTTTATCTGACATACCCTTCATTATCCTTCAGGAAGCGGACGTCAGAACAGCATATTCCACGCGGCCTGCTGCGCCCTTGCACTGTGGACAGCATTCATCTTGCCGAAATTCCACTTCACCCCGAAGAGAATGTACCGGCCCATACACAGGCGGTAGCTGTCCTCCTCATAGTCGGCCGTGACCGTGTGCGTCAGTCTCCGCGTCTGGTTCAGGATGTCGTAAACCTTGACACTCAGGTTGAATGCACCGATATTCTTCGAGACTGCGGCATACCACCTCCATTCAGGTTCTCCGTATCCGGCTGCATACCCCTTGTAGAAGACATAGCTGATGTCTGAATTGAACTCAAATTCATGCTTGGTGGTATATGAGCCGCGGGCCGTAATCTTCGTGTCCAGGGTATTCATATTGATTCCGGGGTCAAGCGAGTACCGGGCAATACATCCCTGCGTGTTGGCCTCCAGGCTGATGAAAAAATGGTCCTGATTGTACTTCAAAGTGAATCCAGCATAGGGATTGAAGGAACGGGTCCTGCTCTCTCCGAAGCCGCTGAGCTCGCCATAGAAGCGGTCTCCGTCTGCATTCCCCCAGAAATCGGCCATAAAAGATGAATAATCGAAGCTGTTTTTGTCTAAACCGGGCAGCGTCGTTTTGGCCTGGTAGCTGACGGAAGAAGTGTACGCCATGACGCCATTCAGGGTGAGTGTCCAATTCTTCTTTGTATCCAGCGGCGTTGTATAATTCGCCGTCAGGCTGGCCGTCACACTCGGCTTCTGGGAATTGACCGGAATGGAATACAGGATGCCATCAGTATCGTACCAGCGGGCGAAACTGAGGGGCGATGTATTCAACCGACCGTCCACATAGACCATCAGCGAGGAGAACCGCTCCTTGTTGTCCCGCTTCCAGTTGCCGCCGAAATTCGTCGTCGTATACGGCTTCAGGTACACATTACCAAGGCTCAGTCTTGAAGGATCGCTGATGTTCAGTACCGGTAGCATCCGGGAAGAATTAGGACGCTGGCCATATCCTGAGGCATAGAGCGAAATGCGGTTGTTGCCCTTGCTGTATTGGAAGCGCATATTCGGCGTGACAAACCAATCCCATTTATCCTTGCCGGTATAGTCTTCTATGCCGAAACTCTTGGAGTATGTCTCATTCATGATACCAGATACTCTGCCTCCGAGCGTAAACCAGCTGTCCTCCCCAAACTTGTATTGGGCGGTCACGTCATACAGCTGAATCAAGTTATGGTTGTTGCTCACGGAACTGTAGTAATCGTTTCTACCATTCGCGTCAAATGCATCACGGGTGTTATCATACTTGGCCCAGTTCAGGTCGGCCTTAGCGGAAAGTGTCCATTTCTCGCCGATGGGCTCCGTATATTGGGCAGAACCTCCTGATCCATACGACTTGCTCTCCAGAAGATAATGCATTGCATACGAGTTCAGCCCTCCCGCGGTTTTCAGGACAGACGATTCATCGCTTTCTTCATCAGTTCCGCCATAATTGCTACTGAAATCAAAGCGCAGATTCCTGTTCTTCTTACCCCCTAACTCCCGGAAAGTAACATCGGCTCTAAGCCCGGTATTTTTGCTTGAGGACAATCTGTGGGAAGTATTATCCGAACTGTTCACGAATGTTCCAGTCCTGTAAGTCTCCGAGGACCCAGTTTCCGTCTCATCAATCTTGTTAAATCGGAAGGATGGGGTAAAATGGAACCACACCTTTCCTTTCTCCTTCTTGAATTCTACGTTGGTATTAAGGGCGTTGGCAAACTGCTTACCGCTTTTCTCTGTAGATGAGTT
>JAEEGL017341234.1_pt1 | contig 11957 bp, 12 predicted proteins | sample 9134231 | NCBI WGS metagenome assembly JAEEGL01 (sample SAMN16246548, study PRJNA631951) | gut metagenome | biome: gut microbiome; feature: rumen; material: fiber-attached | host: Bos | place: Iran: Karaj | collected 2018-10 | reverse complement strand
TTCGCCACCACCGTCTGACGGAGCCCGTCGAGGGCGGCGTAGTTTTCGAGCAGCGAGGCGTCGGTCAACTCGACCCGGACCTCGAGATAGTCGGTGTAGTTCTGGCGGGTCAGGATCAGTTCGTAGTGCGGCGCGATCCCGCTGATCGCCGCGATGACGCTCTCGATCTGGGACGGGAAGACGTTGACGCCGCGGATCTTCAGCATATCGTCCGAACGGCCGCGCACCTTGTCCATACGGGCAAACGTCCGTCCGCAGGCGCAGGGTTCGTAGTTGAGGCGGGTCAGGTCCTTGGTGCGGTAACGCAGGAGCGGGATCCCCTCTTTGGTCAGCGTCGTGACCACCAGTTCGCCGCTCTCGCCGCGTTCGCGCGGCTCTCCGGTCTCGGGATCGATGATCTCGGGCAGGAAGTGGTCCTCGTTGACGTGCAGTCCGCAGCGGAGATGACATTCGCCCGATACGCCCGGCCCCATCAGTTCGCTCATGCCGTAGTTGTCGGTCGAGAACAGCCCGAAGCCCTGCTCGATCTTGTCGCGCAGCGCGTCGGTGCAGCCCTCCGAGCCGAACAGACCGATCCGGAGTTTCAGTTCTTCGCGGGTGATGCCCATGCTCTTCGCTACTTCGCTCATATACATCGCGTAGGACGGCGTACTGATGAGGACGGTGGTGCCGAAGTCTTTTAAGAGCATCGCCTGCTTTTCGGTATTGCCCGAGGAGACCGGGATCACGGCGCACCCGACCTTTTCAAGCCCGTAGTGCAGACCGAGCGCCCCGGTGAACAGTCCGTAGCCGAACGAGACCTGCGCGATATCGCTGTCGTCGACGCCCACCGCACGGATCAGACGCGCCACGCAGTCGCTCCAGTTGTCAAGGTCGTTGCGCGTATAGCCCACGACGGTCGGTTTCCCGGTCGTGCCGCTCGAGGCGTGGATCCGGACGATGTCCTTCATCGGGACGGCGAACAGACCGTAGGGATAGTTGTCGCGGATGTCCGCCTTGGTGGTCAGCGGGATGTACTTGACGTCCGAGAGGGTTTTGATCTTCTCGGCGGTCACGCCCGCCTCGGCGAGCCGCTTGGCGTAAAAGGGAACGTTCTGCGCGCAGTAGTCCACCTGATGGCGGAGCCGCTCGAGTTGCAGGCGCTCGAGTTCCTTTCTCGGCATGGTCTCGATGTCTTTCTGAAAAAACATAACTGTCCTCCTGCCCGAATTACTCGGGAGTACTTGATTTTTTCGGTGGGATACGGTATACTGGTATCGTATTTTTCGCCGACCGTCAGACGGGCGGAGCGGCGATGAAAGGAACGCCATGGAAACGGTCGATTTTCACACCCACGTTTTCCCCGACAAGATCGCTCCGGCAACGGTCGCCGCGCTCGCGAAAGCGGGCGGGATCGCACCCGAGGGCGGGGCGGGGACGCTCGACGATCTCGAACGCGTAGCCAAGCGCGCCGGCGTCGGGCTGTGCGTCAATCTCCCCATCGCGACGCGCCCCGATCAGGCGGCGTCGATCAACCGGTTTGCCCGGGAGATCAACCGACGCGGGGGACGGGTGATGAGTTTCGGCGCGATCCACCCCGACGCCGCCGAACCCGAACGGGAACTGGCGGAACTTGCCGCAGACGGTTTCCGGGGCGTCAAACTGCACCCCGACTATCAGGGGCACTACGCCGACGATCCGGGTGTGATCCGGGTGGTGCGAGAGGCGAAACGGCTGGGTCTTCACGTCGTGCTGCACGGCGGGGTCGACATCGCGTTCCCGAGCGACGTGCACGCGACGCCGAAGCGGCTTTCCACCCTGCTCTCCTCGCTCGGCGAGGGGAACGGACAGGTGATCGTCGCGCATATCGGCGGCTACGGGCTCTGGGACGAGGTGGAAAAAGAACTGGTCGGGCGCGAGGTCATCTTCGATCTTTCCTACGGGATCGACCATCTGCCGCAGGAGCAGTTGCTCCGCATCATCGCGCGGCACGGGGCGGATAAGATCCTCTTCGGTTCGGATTACCCGTGGCGGGATCCCGCCGATATCGACCGGGTGCTGTCAAGCCTCCCGCTCTCAGAGGAGCAGTTCGCCCTGATCCGCTTCCGCAACGCGCGCCGTTTGCTCGGACTCGACGCGGGCGTATCGCGTGAATAATTAATCACCGTGCGTGAATAACTTAGACAATATTGTATCATTGTGAAAAGGGTTTGTCAAGGATAAAAACGCGTTTTTGCGGGCAAAAAAACGATTTTTGAAAAGGAGCGCCGCCCGGGGTGCCGAAGCGGCGAAAGGGGAAGGTAAATGAAGGATATCTGGGACGGGATCGGTCGCGATCTCGGGATCGGGATCGTCGGGACGGGAAAGATCAGTCGCCAGTTCGCTGCGGCGCTGCACGCGACGCCGGGCGTGTCGGCGCGCGTCGTCTATTCCCGGACGTCCGAGACCGGGGAGCGCTACGCCAAAGAGTGCGGGGTACCCTCTTTTACCGATCAATGGGACGGGTTTTTGTCCGATCCGAACGTCGACGCAGTTTATATAGCCACGCCGAACGTCGTCCATTACGGGCAGGCGCTCGACGCCCTGCGGGCGGGCAAGCACGTTCTGTGCGAGAAACCCTTGACCACCGATACCGCCCGTTTCGACCTTCTCGTATCCGAGGCGCGCTCGCGCGGACTGGTTCTGATGGAGGGGATGCGGATCCTGCACGACCCGGTTTTCCCCCTGATCCGCAAAACGGTCGACGGGCTCGGGAAGATCCGGCGCGCCGAGTTCATCTACTGTCAGTACTCCTCGCGCTACGACAGTTACAAACAGGGGTTGATCCTGAACGCTTTCGACCCCGTTCTCTCGAACGCCGCCGTAATGGACATCGGCGTCTACCCGGTCGCGCTGAACGCCGCGCTTTTCGGGACGCCGAACAAGATCGAGGCGTCGTCCGACTTTCTCCCGAACGGATTTGAGGGCAACGGGAGCGCGACGCTCGACTACGACGGGTTCCAATCGACCCTGATCTGGTCGAAGATCGCCGACGTCAACACCCCGAGCGTCGTCTCGGGCGAGAACGGCTCGGTCATGATCGACCGCCTTTCGGGAACGACGCGCGTCGACTTCGCGTCGGCGGGCGGAAAAGCCGATACGCTGCCCTATTTCCCGGCAGAGAACAACATGATCTACGAGGCGGCGGATCTGCGCGACGCGATCTGCGGGGAACTGGATCCCGAACCCTTCCTCGCGATCAGCCGCAAGACCGTTCAGACCCTCGACGCGATCCGCCGCGCCGCCGGGATCAAATTCCTCTCGGACGCCCAGCCGGTCGGCTGAATAATCCGGAAAACCGGGCGCAAACGGGAAAAACGGGCGCCAACCGGGGAAAACCGACGAGCCCCCGGGCCGTCACCCGGTTCGCTACTTCAGTTACCGTGCCCCCCTATCGGAATGTAAAGAAAACTTTGCTTTCCGGGGAAGCGGAGAGCCACGGTATCCGACAGATACGGAAACGGAGGTAAACATGGAACGTAAGAAGCGCGTAAAACGGATCCTTTCGATCGTCCTGCCCGTCGTGATCTTTTTTGCGATCGTGGCGGGAGCCGTTATCCTCGTTGTCTTTCGCAACACGACGAAACTAAGCGGGTTTGACAAGTGGGATCCCGAAGGATCGGATATTCTTGACGAGCATCTGGTCGAGCAATCGTTTCTGACCGAGTATCCGTACCGGGACGGGGGATTTCACTATTATCAGAGGAAGGCGTTCCTCTTCTCGTTCTGGGGCGGTATCCCGATGTTCGGCGTGGATACGAAGGCGGAAAGATCCTTCGTCTGGCTGACCTACGACGACGCCGAGACCTACCGGAACGCGAAGCAATCCCGTCTGGACGATCGGTACGAAGTCCGCGACGACTCGCTCAACGGTACGGTCGCGTACGGGTTTACGTTCTATATCAGGTGCGATTTCAACAACAAATGGCGCGGCTCTTTCTATCCGAACCATTTTACCGCGTTCGGGTATAACGACGAAACGCAAACCATCGTCTTTCTCGGGTTGCATTATTTCCAAAGTTCCGAACCGAGCAGGTATCTGGACAAATCGTTCGGCAGGTTCCTCAAGCATTTTTACGGAAAGTGGTACGATTGGGACTGACGGGAAAAGAAAAGACAGGGCGCTTTTCCCCTGTCTTTCTTTTTTCTGCCGACGCCGCCTCAGTTGCCGTTCTCTGCCGCTTCGGCGCGGCGTTTGCGGTCCAGCCAACTCTGCAGGATCAGTTCCGCCGAGAGCGCGTCGACCTTCTCTTTGCGCTTTTTGCCGTAGGTTTCGGTCGCCGATAGGAACCGGTTGGCTTCCATCGTCGTCATGCGCTCGTCCTCAAAGAAGATCGGGAGCGGCGTTTCCGCGCGGAGCAGGTCGGCGAAGGCGCGCACGACGTCCGCGCGCGGTCCCTCGCTGCCGTCCATGTTTTTCGGCATTCCGACGACGATCCCGACGGCGTTCTGCGCCTTCGCGATCTTCGCCACTTCAACGGCGGTATTCTTCATGCCGCCCGGCTTGACGGTACAGACCGCCGACGCCATCAGTCCGAGCAGGTCGGACGAGGCGATCCCGGTCCGGACGTCGCCGTAATCCACGCCGATCATTTTTCCGTTCATTCGTTTGCTTCTTTCTATTCGTTAATTCCGGGACGTCGCCCGGGGAAAGGGGGCTTTTGCCGTGAGAGACTATACGCTTTTCGACTGGGCGTATCCCGCCCTGCTCTGCCCGGTCTGCCGCGCGTCGCTTGCCCGCGCCGGCGGGACAGTGAAGTGCGCTGCGGGGCATTGTTTTGACCTGTCGGCAAAGGGAACGCTGAACCTTTCTTCCGCCGCAGGGGGGAACCACGGGGACGACGCCGGCATGATCGCGGCGCGCAGCCGGTTCTTGGCGACGGGGAGTTACGCGCCGTTGTCAGATGCGCTCTCCGGGGAGATCGCCCGGCGGCTTTCGGTTGAGCGCCCGCTGCTCCTGGACGCCGGGTGCGGCGAGGGGTACTATACCGCCGCCGTCGCCGACCGCCTGCCGTCCTCCCGCCTGATCGCCCTCGACATTTCGCCCGAGGCGGTCAGAGAGTGCGCCAAGCGCGAGCAGGCGCGCGCGGGACGGCTCTTTCCGCTGGTGGCGGGGGTCTACCGCCTACCGCTTGCCGACGCTTCGGTCGACGGGGTGATCTCGGCGTTCTCGCCCTACGCGGGCGAGGAGTTTATCCGGGTGCTGCGCCCGGGGGGATACCTGTTCCGGGCGATCCCCGACCGGCGGCATCTGTTCGCCTTAAAGGAAGTTCTGTACGATCAACCCTACGAGAACGAGGTCGCGGATTTCGAGGAAGAGGGGTTCGAGTTCTGCGGCGCGAAGGAGATCAAAACGGTCTTCACCCTGAAAACCCCCTCCGAGATCGCCGATCTTTTCCACATGACGCCCTATTGCTATCGCACCCCGCCCGCGGGAAAAGAGCGGCTCGCCGCCCTCCGAAGTCTTACCGTCGGGGCGGAATTCCTGCTGCTCACCTATCGGCGGGCGTGACCTCGTCGGGAAGGTAGACCGTGAAGGTCGCCCCCTCGCCGGGACTTGATACGACGTCGACGCGTCCGCCGTGCAGGTCGACGATGCGCCTGACGAGCGGAAGTCCCAGTCCGTTGCCCTCCGCCTTGTGCGAGGTGTCGCCCTGGTAGAACGCCTCGAAGATGTGCTTCTCGGTTTCCGCGGTCATACCCGCGCCGTTATCCGAGAAGACCACTGAAACGCCGTTTCCCGCCCGGTGGCAGGCGATCTTGATGACGCCGCCCCGCTCGGGACAGAACTTGATCGCGTTCGAGAGCAGGTTTTCCCAGACGTGGAAGAGCATTTCGGCGTTGGAGGAATAGGTGACGGTTTCGTCGAGATCGAGCGAAAGTTCGATCTCTTTTTTCGTCCAGTCGCGCTCCTGCATCAGGATCACGTCGCGGACCTGTTCGGTCAGGTCGAATTCCTCGCGTTCGGATACGAACCGCTGGTTTTCGAGTTTGGAGAGCAGAAGGATCCCGGTCGTCATACCGGTCAGGCGGTCGCACGCCTCGGTGATGATGCGGATATACTCGTCGCGCTCGTCTTTCGAGAGCGACGGATCCGAGAGTTCGCGGACGTAGCCGCGAATGGCGTTCAGGGGCGTCTTGAACTCGTGCGAGACGTTCCCGATGAAGTCCTTGCGGAAGATCTCGATGCCCGAAAGTTCACGCTCCATCTCGTTGAAGGACTCGATCAGACGGCTGAACTGGTTCTTGCGGAACCGTACCGGGACGGGCACCGAAAAGTCGCCGCGCGCGATGCGTTCGGTCGCGCGGATCAGGTCGTCGACCGGGCGCAGGATCTGTTTGGAAACGATGACCGAGAAGAACGTGCCGAGAAGAATGCTTGCCGGCAACGCGATCAGGACCAGCATGACCGGCGTGTAGCGCGTAAAACCCCCCGGATTGGCGTGGTAGACCGCCGAGGTGACGCCGCCCGCGATGATCGACGAGGCGAGCATGATCAGGAAGACCGAGCCGATCATGGTGAAGCGGAAGGAGTGCAGGATCGCCCCGATCCGCCGTTTCAGCCCACGGAAGAAGCCGCCGACCGTCATTTCTTATCCTCCCCGTTGAGGTTGGCGCGGTAGCCCAGCCCCCGGATGGTCACGATCTCGAAATCGCGGCAGTCGGGGAACCGGTCGCGCAGGCGCTTGATATGGACGTCGACGGTGCGTTCGTCGGTATCCGACTCCATGCCCCAGAGTTCGTCCATCAACTGTCGACGGGTGAAGATCTTGCCCGGGTAGGAGAGCAACTTAAAGAGGAGCAGAAACTCCTTCTGCGGCAAGATCTCCTCGCCCGCGCCCTCGCGCGTGATCGAGAGCGCGTCGTAATTCAAGGTATACTGCCCGACCGTCAGGCGGCGTTCGGTCGCGATCTTCGCCCGCCGGAGCAGAGCCGAGACGCGGAGCAAGAGTTCCTCTTCGTCGATGGGTTTGACCATATAGTCGTCCGCCCCGGCGGAGAACGCCAGGCGCTTGTCCGAGAGCGAACCCTTCGCCGTGGTCATCAGGATCGGGGTCTCAAAGCGGCTGCCGCGGATGGTGCGGATGAACTCGAACCCGTCCATGCCCGGCATCATGATATCGAGCAGAAACAGGTCGACGTGGTAGCGGTCCATCAGGGCGAGCGCCTCGACGCCGTCGGACGCGGGGATCGGATCGTAACCGCCCCGGCGCAATACCTGACACATCAGGCGGCGCGTAACTTCGTCGTCCTCAATGACCATAACGGCAAACATCGGTTTTCCCCCTCTCATTTTTGGCAAGAATTGCGGTCCCGTCATAGAATACAAACGGAAAAAGCGACGAGTTCCACAAATCATTAAAAAAGAATTCTTGCTTTGTTCACACTCAAGTCATATATTACTGCTACAATTCGTCCTATCCAACACGGGGCGACACGCTCCGGCAGACGGAAGGAGATCCTTCGATATGGAAGTGATCGGTCAGATCGTAAGACATAAAACGCTCGGCGAAGGGACGGTCGAGGGGGCGAACGGCAAATACCTGTCGATCCGGTTCGCCTGCGGGGTGAAAACCTTCGTGTACCCCGACACCTTCGGAAAGTTCCTCTCGGCGATCGATCCCGTGTTCGCCAAGCAGGTCGAAAGCGACCTTGTCGCGGAAAAGAACGAGAAGGAAAAGAGCGACGCGCTCCGCCGCGAGGAAGCCAAGTGCTTCCGCTCCGGGATCGTGATCCCCGGACGCGCCGCGCAAGCCGAGGACGAAGGCAAGACCGTGTACGTCAAGGACGACGAAGACGACGCCTGACCGCGTCGACGCCGCACCGCAGGGTGCGGCGTTCTTTTTTTCTTTTCGCCCGACGGTTTTTATTTTACCACGAAAGGCGAAAAAAATCAAGTTCCGGTGGACATTTCGGGAAATCTGTGCTACAATAGACAAAAACGGAAGGGGGGATCGGAATGGGTATTCTCGGGCGCTACAAAACCGTGGTCTGGGACTTCAACGGCACGCTGCTCGACGACGTGGATCTCGGGATCGAGTGCGCCAACGAAATGCTCGCCCGCCGCGGGCTTCCCGTGATCCCCGACCGTGGGAAGTATTTCGAGGTCTTCGGGTTCCCGATCAAGGACTATTACCGCCGGCTGGGCTTCGACTTTTCGCGCGAGCCCTACGAGGTACTGGCGCACGAATGGATCGCCGAATACCGCAGCCGCGAACGCGACGTGCCGCTTCGGGCGGGCGTCGTCGAGGCGCTTGCCGCCGTAAAGGAGGCGGGGGTGCCGCAGGTGGTGCTCTCGGCGACCGAGGCGCGGATGCTCCGCGAGCAGTTATCCGACCTCGGGATCCTCGGCTATTTCGACGAGGTGGTCGGGAGAGGAGACATCTACGCCCCCGACAAGACCGGGCTTGCCTGCCGATGGGCGGAGGAGCGGAAACCCTTTCCGTGCCTGATGATCGGGGATACCGAACACGATCTTGCCTGCGCTTCCGCCGCCGGGTTCGACTGCCTGCTCGTCCGAGGCGGGCATACCTCGGACGCCGACCTCGACGCGCTCGGGTGTCGGGTGCTGTCCGACCTCTTTGAAGTGAAGGGGGTGCTGTTCGGTGCTGAAAATTGACCGCGAAGGCGAGGCGTTCGTCTTTGAAAACGACTGGGATATCCTGATCCCCGTCGAACTCTGTCAAACCCCCGAGGCGGGCTTGACCGTCACCGTGATCCCGCGGCTCCGCGCGCTCGGCAAACGGTTCTTGTCGCTCTACTCCGACCGACCGTTTTCGGACGCGGCGCTGACCTGGCTCCGCGACGGGATCGCCGCGGCGAGCGCCGAGTGGGGATACCTCTGCACCCGCTACACGGTGCGGCACTGCCGGATCTTCCGCTTCCCCGACGGGGAAACGCCGAAAGAACCGCTCCCCGGCGGGCGGGTGCTGACGGCAAACGACGAAAAGAACAACCGAACGACCTTTGATATCGCCGAGAGCGTAGAAGACGGGCGGCTTTGTTTCGGGCAGACGGACGGCGGGAAGATCGTTTCGGTCGCCGTCACGCACGCCTCGCCCGACGAACGCGAGCCGGGCGGCACGCTCGAGATCGGGGTCGAAACGGTCCCGGCGGCACGGCGGCGCGGGTACGCGGTCTCGTGTCTATCCGGGCTGACCAAAGAGATCACGGCGCGCGGACTGACGCCCGAATACCGCTGCACCTATTCCAACGTCGCGTCGGCGAAGGTCGCGCGGGCGGCGGGATATCTGCAGATCGGGCAGGCGTGCTCGTTCGTGCTGCGCAAAGCGGGGCGCTGACACGCCCGTATTCAGAGCGCGTAAATAAAACTTTACATTTACGGAAGGGGGGAACGGCATGGCGTACGACGCGGGGATGCTCCGCGCGGTGATCGGCGAGATCAACCGGGCGGCGGGCGACGGTGCGAAACTCGAAAAGATCTATCAACCGGCGCGCGACGAAGTGACGCTGACGCTCCGGTTGGGCAAATCGGTCCGGCGGCTGGTCATCAATGCCGGGACTTCCTCTCCGCGCATCGCGCTGTCGGATCTGTCGCGCGAAAATCCGGTGGCGGCGCCCATGTTCTGTATGCTGCTCCGCAAGCATCTTGCCGGAGCGCGGTTGCTCCGCTGTGAGCAGATCGGGTTCGAGCGCGCCGCGCGGCTGGTGTTCGCGGGCTACGACGAGATGGGCTACGCGACCGAAAAGGTACTGGTCGCCGAGGTGATGGGAAAGTACAGCAACCTGATGCTGCTCGACGCCGAGGAGCGGATCGTGGCGGTCCTGCGCCCGGTCGATTTCACGACCAGCCGTCTGCGGCAGGTACTGCCCGGAATGAAGTACGAACTCCCCCCGCCACAGGACAAGGCGTCCCCGATCGACGAGACGCGGGAGGGGTTTTTCGCAAAATACGCCGCGTATCCCCCGGAACTGCCGCTCGACAAGTTCATTCTGTCGACCTATCTCGGCACGTCGAGGCAGGTGGCGCAGGAGATCGCTTTCCGCGCCGGGGGCGCGGACGCGCTCTGCGGGGAGGTTCCGGCGGAAACGGTCTGGGGGATCTTCTCCCGGTGGTTTGCCGATCTTGACGCGGGGCGGGTGACGCCGACGCTGGTGCTTTCTCCCGACGGGACGCCGGCGGATTTCGCCTACGCGCCCGAGACCTATCGCGGGGCGGGGTACGAGAACCGGGCGTACCCGGACTTCGCGGGGGTGTTCGACGCGTTCTTCGCCGAGCGCGACCGGATCGAGCGGACGCGGCAGCGGGCGCAGGATCTGATCCGGTTGCTGTCTGCGGCGAAGGGGCGGCTTTCACGGAAGTTGGACGCGCAGACCGCGGAACTTGCCGACACGGCGCGAGGGGAAGAGTACCGCCGGACGGGGGACCTGATCATCGCAAACCTGTACCGGCTGCGGCGCGGGGATCGCGTCGTTTCCCTGATCGACTATACGCTCGATCCGCCCGCCGAGGCGACGGTCGAACTCGATCCGCGGCTCTCGCCCGCGGATAACGCGGAGCGGTTCTACAAGCACTACCGCAAGGCGAAGACGGCGAAGGCGGTGCTGACCGAGCAGATCGCGCGCTGCCGCGAGGAGATCGAGTACCTCGATACGGTGGAGAGTTTTCTTGACCGGGCGGAGACCGAACAGGATCTGACCGACATCCGCGATGAACTGTACCGCGCGGGCTACGCGTCGCGTATGAAGAACTACGCGCCGGCAAAGCAGAGCAAGCCCTCGAAACCGACCGAGACGGTGACGCCGGGCGGGTACCGGGTGCTGATCGGGCGGAACAATCTGCAGAACGACCACCTGACCTTCAAGGTCGCCGCGCGCAACGATCTGTGGTTTCACGCGAAGGGGGTGCCGGGGTCGCACGTGATCCTGCTCTGCGACGGGGCGGAGCCGTCCGCCGAGGATTATACCTTTGCGGCGTCGCTCGCGGCGGGTTATTCGAAAGCCAACGCCGCCGGGGGCGCGACGGTGCCGGTGGATTATACGCGCGTGTGCAACGTGAAGAAGCCCGCGGGCGCGCGCCCCGGGTTCGTGATCTATAAGACCAATTATACGGCGTACGTGTTGCCGGAAAGGATCGGGGAATGGCAAAAGGGTTGAACCATATGGTGGATCTTCTGGAATTGCAGAAACGCTTTATCCTCGCGCACCTTCGCCCGGGGGACGTGGCGGTCGACTGCACGATGGGGAACGGGAACGATACCGCGTTTCTGTCACAGAGCGTCGGGGAAACCGGGCGCGTGTACGCCTTCGATATTCAGGAGGAGGCGCTCGTCTCCACCAAAGCCCACCTGCAGGCGCAGGGGTGCCCCGAGAATTATACCCTGATCCACGCGTCGCATCACCGGATCCTCGAGTTTGTGAGGGAAGCGCCGAAAGCCGTGATGTTCAACCTCGGGTACCTGCCCGGGAGCGGGAAGAAGCAGGTGACCACTATGCGCGAAACCACGATGCAAGCCGTGCGGGGGGCGATCGAACTGCTCGATCACGACGGGATCCTGCTCGTCGCGATCTATCCGGGACACGAGGAAGGGCGGCTCGAAGGCGAGATGCTCGGGGAGTATTTCGCCACCCTCGACCGGCACCTGATCTGCTGCTCGTGCTTCCAGATCATTAACTCGCCGACCTCACCGTATTTTTACATCGTGGAGAAGAAATAAGGGGACGAGGTACGCCCTGCGGGGGAGGAGTACGCCCGCTTTTCTTACCGCGACCTCCCCTGATACGGTCGCGCCACGAAGAAAGCGGGGCAAAGAACTTCATTAGGGTTAGCGAGCGAAAACGCCCCGACGGGGCGTTTTCGTGAAGCGGTGTCGCCCCAAAAACCCGTTTGAAGGAGCGAACTTGCGAGCGACGCGCAAACGGGATTTGACGGCGACAGGGCGGAATATAAGCAAAACGGCGAGTGCGCTCGCCGTTTT
>JAEEGL016075692.1_pt1 | contig 11957 bp, 10 predicted proteins | sample 9134231 | NCBI WGS metagenome assembly JAEEGL01 (sample SAMN16246548, study PRJNA631951) | gut metagenome | biome: gut microbiome; feature: rumen; material: fiber-attached | host: Bos | place: Iran: Karaj | collected 2018-10 | reverse complement strand
TTTTCTTCTTCTTTTACAAGTATGTAACGCGCATAATCCTTATATTCCGCGGTTTCGGGAGCATACTCATTATCTTCACTGTTTCTGTTTGCATCGGATACAGATACAATGATATGCTTATTATCCTTATTGAAGCTGAAAGCAGTGGTCTTCTGAATGTCATTGACTCTGATCTGAGCCTTATTCTCCGCCTCGGTTTCGCTCATTTCGTCAAGCATGAACTCTTTTTTGAGGTTTTCCTTATAACCCTCGGTATCAAAGTAGTATTCCCCTGTTTTGGCTTCATCTTTATTGAGATAAACCTCAACCCAGTTACCCTCGGTGCAGACAAGATAACGAGGCTCGGCAACCAGATAATAGACTTCGCCTGTATTGCCGTCATAATCTTCTCCGACATAGTCGAGTATCTGACCGTTTGCGGTTACCGTTGCATCCGCGGCGCGGGCAAGAGGTGTGTCTTTTTTCGTAATGAAGAAGGTTGTGCGGTAAACGTTACCACCCACATAGGTGCTGCCTGCCGGAACCCAGTCGCCGTCTTTCAGCATTTCCGTTGACATTTCCCTTACGTTGTAGTCTGAACTCGGAACCGTAATGTCAGCATCCGCAATAAGACTGTCACCGTTTTTGGGGATGGGAAAACTGAACTCGAAGTCTTTGATTTTTTCACTTGACGGACCGCCGGCACTGACATTCAGCGAAAAGCACGCAAAGGCAAACATCAATGCCATTGCAATGGATAAAACTGTTTTTGCTTTCATATAAAGAAACCTCCGTATTGTTATTGGGGAATAATCCCATTGAACAGTATTATATCACGGAAAATACGCCGTTTCAAGATACCCGCGGTATTATTACGGCAAATCACCAGAGATTATCGATAAAATAATATCTCACTCTCTTTGTAAAGCTCAGTGTTTTTCTGATTTCTTTTACTCCCGACTTAAATGCCGAAACAAGGAGATTAAACTCATCATTATCAATGTCTCTGCCCGAGAAGAGCGCTTTTTCAAATCTTGAGCATAATTCGGGAGAAGTCCGTGCGCCCGGGTGATACTCGGTAAGATAATCAAAGAATTCTTCGTATGACCTCGCGCGGCTGTCAAGCCCGTCACTCATGCAGCAGACATCAAGCAGATGTCTGTAACGGTTTGAAAGCGCGGCGCGCCTGTCTTTGGACGAAAAACCGTGATGCCTGCGAATCACCCTGACCGAAACCCGAATTATATATATAAGCAGGAAAAGCGAAAGAATCAGAATAAACAGCGTGGCTATACCGGATTTTGTCTTTTCATTGTCAATCCTTCTGACGCCTTCAATCAGATTCTGAGAGGCGGCTGAGAACGGATTGTTTCTGAAAAGATTCGCAAGCACATTCCCCGGCCCGTCCTCGGACGGAGCCGTGGTCGCCTCAACGACCGTCCAGCCGATTCCGCTCTGATATATCTCAACCCAGGCGTGACCCGAGGCGTCGGGAACATCTATCTCGGTGACATAGTTGCCGGCTGAATACGGGGTAGTTATCCACTCATCAACATCGAGCTCTGGCAGGTCGTTTCCGCTGTAAAAATCCTCCCTGTTTATGACATATCCTTCGGCGTATCTCGCAGGAATTCCGAGATATCTGAATATCAGCGTTGCCGCGGAGGCAAAATGCTGGCAGTAGCCTTTCATATTTGCCCGGAGGAAATAATTGACATAATCCTCGCCGTAAGGGATTTTTCTGGTCTGAAGAGTGGAGGTATAGTTGTTTTCGAGCGCCGTAATCACCTTTGTCACCGCATCGGCGTCACCTGCACCGATACCGTATGTTTCGCAGAATTCGGAAACGGCTTTCATATTTTTTTCGGGCACTTCAAGTGAGCATTCAATCTCATCGGCCGATATTATTCCGTCTGAATCATACGCAGCGGCGCCGGGTGAAAGATATTCCGATTTTTCTTCGGGCGACAGCATACCGGAGAGATATGAATAATCACTCTGAGGAGTGTCAACCGTATAGAATGTGTAATACTGAGTTTCTCTGCCCGACTGACTGTCGGCGGCAAAGGCGGAGCCGGAATTTATGAATTTATAGTTTTCCCCGGGCTCAAGAGCAGAATAATAAGGCGCCGCGACAGGGTCGTCAAGAAGATTCGGGTCAACTATACGCACACTCATCCTGTGTACGCTCTGAGATATCTTTTGCTCCCCTTCATAATCTCTTCTGAGCATATCGTGTGTGTAGCTGTAATTCTTTGAATAATCCGTACCGGGGAAATCCCGGTTATTCCATCTGAGGTCTTCGCCGTCATAGGTGTAACCGGCAAACTGTCTGAGATAAATCCTGTCCGCGCGGTAATTGACCACCTGAACCTTGAGATCGGTCATACCGTCATAGGCGACATTGGCAACCGACGACAGACTTCCCGGGGTATCCGAATTGCTCTCGAGAGAAAACATTGATGTTATTCCGTATGAAAGGAAGTTCTTTACCACACGCTCGGTGCTCTTTCTGATGCCGTCCGTCGGCAAAGCGAGCTCAAAATGCTCATCGGGCACCACGGCAAAGGCAAGGCCGGTCACAACCGTGATAACGCCGAGCCACATCAGCGCAATCTGAGCGATGTTTTTTGAATCTGTAACGAAACCGTAGCTGTGCTTATGCTTTTTGACCGATGATCTGCTTATCATCTTAACCGTCAGCCCGTTGTAGGAATTTGTCAGCTTCACTGCCGCCGTAAGAACCCAGCCGGAGACGACAAGGAACATACCGAGCTTTGAAACCTTATAGTCAAAATACATACCGAACTGTGTAATCGGGAATGTGACAAGAAACAGAGCGAAAAGGCTCATTTTTTCTGAAACGAAAATATTGATTATCAGAGTCAGAGCAATGCCGATTACCGAGCCGGCGACGGTCATTGACACATAATTATCACTGAAATAGGTGTTGAATTCCCTGAGGAACGGCAGGCCGTTATGAGTGTCAATGTAGGAGAGCGTATTGTTTCTGATTGCGCTCACGCCGCTGTTTGCCACCGAATAAAAGGTGGTTCCCAGAGCGACTATACCGAAAAGGACAATGAGATAGATAATTATTTTAATCCTTTTGCCGGCATACATAAACGAAAAAACCAGCGCGGAAAAAACGCATGAAAAAGCTATCGGAATTATATTGAGCTCCAGTTCGAAAGCCGAAACGAAGCAGTAGATGCTGCCGAATGAGCAGCAAAAAAGAATCAGAGCGTTCACGAGATACTTGAGGTAAGGGAAGCCCTCTTTTTCCGCCTGCAGATCGGATGAAAAAAGAATGCCCGTCTTACCCGCAAGCTCATCTCTGTATTCTCTGAGTTTACGGTCGCTGTTAAGTTTTAATCTGCCCGAAAAACTTAAAGACATATCAAAACCACTTTATCCTTGTAGATACCGATTCTGCCGCCTCCCTGCATATCAAAACCGGGTGTGGTAAAATAGATTGCGGTATCATTTTTATTATCTCTGCTCTCCCTGTATCTGATAAAAGCTTCATAATCCTCATAGCTTTTCATCATGTATATCTGCCTGAGCGCGTCATGAAGGGAATCCTCGTCATCAACCTTTTCGCGCCTGAATTTTCCGTTTTCCACATCAAACCAGCTGACATAAAAGGTTATTTCCATCTCAATAAGTCTTTGAGCGGCGGAATAAAAAGCAGTAATCAGCTCGTTTAGAAACCCGATTTCATCGCTGTCGCGCCTGAGCTCAATGAGAAGCGAAAGAGTTCTGTCATACATCAGTTCAAACTCTTTGACATATAAATCGTCATATTTTGCGCTGAGCTTCCAGTTGACTCTCTGCATCCTGTCGCCGGGTGTATAGAGCCGGAAATCCTTTATCTGCGTAACATCCTCCGAGGCGTTTGCGGAATCGTTATCATTTTCATCGCCCTGAGAGAATGTGTTTTCGACAATATTCATTATTATCTCGTCGCTCTTGGGAAAAACGGAAATCTGAGAAACGTTTTCCCACTCTCTTTCAAAAACGAAGAGGCCGAGATAATCCTGCATTTTGATACCGGTTCCCGAGAGAGTCACAAGACCCGAATAGACCGAGCTTATCCGCCAGCGGAAGGTGTGAACGCCTTTTCTGACAGGCAGCGTCATTTCCTGCTTCTCGTCGTTGGGATAAAACCCGTTTTCCACTCCGTACCCGAGACAGACGCCGGGCATAGGAAAAGGTGTGGGATTATTGACGGTGAAATCGACGGGAATATCATTTCCCTCTCCTATGGACTCAAGCGTAATTTCCGTTTTCACCTCTAAAGCGGCAAACACCTTTTTTGAAACAATGAAGCTCACAACAGCGAGCATAACGGTAATCAGCAGGAGATAAAAGAAAAAGAAATTATGATAAAATATCAGCAGAGCGACGGCAATCAATAAGATGACGCCGTATTTTATCCTGTTACCTAACATATATTCCCCCGGTTATGAAGGCATCTTGACAAGACCCGATACTTCTTCTATTATTTCCTCTTCCTTTTTGCCGGCCGCCTTTGCCTTTGCGCTCAGAGTAACTCTGTGGCACGAAACAAGGGGCATCACAAAAAGCACATCCTCGGGCACAAGATAATCTCTGCCCTGCATATAAGCTCTTGCTCTCGCCATTCTGAGCATCGCCTTCGCGCCCCTCGGGCTGACGCCGCTTCTGAGCCACTCTGTTTCACGGGATACTTTGACAAGAGCCGAAATATAATCATAAATCGAGTCTTCGACATGAGTCTGAACAGCCTCAGACTGCATCTGCTTTATCTCGTCAAGATTCATAACCGTCTTAAGAGAGCTCATATTGCTGCGGTCGCGGTTTTCGTTTTTAAGCATAATCGATTCGCTCTTTTCATCGGGGTACCCCATTGAGAGCTTTATCATAAACCTGTCGAGCTGAGACTCCGGCAGCTTCTGAGTGCCTGCAGAGCCGAGGGGATTCTGCGTCGCTATGACAAAAAACGGTGAAGGCAGAGGATGCGTGACACCGTCAACGGTCACGCTGCCCTCCTCCATAACCTCAAGCAGAGCGGACTGCGTTTTGGGCGAGGTCCTGTTAAGCTCATCGGCAAGGAAAAGGTTGCACATGACAGCGCCCTCTTTATACTCGAATATGCCGGTATTTTTGTTATACATCATAAAACCGGTCACATCTCCGGGCATGGCGTCCGGAGTGAACTGCATTCTCTTATAGTCAAGCGAAAGAGTTTTGGAAAGAGCGAGAGCGAGAGTTGTCTTACCCACGCCGGGAATATCCTCAAGCATAATGTGGCCGCCCGCAATCATAGCCATCAGCACATTGTCTATGACCTCGTCTTTGCCGAAAATTACTTTTTTAATCTCTTCCTCAACGGTTTTAATCTTCTTTTGTAAATTTTCATTCATATTTTCAAACCCCGCGATGTTTAAATTTTGTAGGGCACGGATTCATCCGTGCCGTTAAATGAGTAAAAAAGGAAGTAAGAAGGAAGAAGTATGAAGTAAGAAGTGCGGAATCGCATTGCGATAAATTGTATCGACACACCCGCCCCTCCGGGGCACTTGCCCCTCAGAAACATGGTCACACTGCTCGCTTGAAGCGCTTCGCATTGTTCCCTGTTTCTTCACTCGACTTTAACGCCTTCTTCTGCCACAGGCAGCGGCGTCATAGTCTCCCCCTGTTCTCAGAGAGGGCCAATAATGAATCGCATTGCGATAAAATTATTACAAACGAAGTGAGTAACAAGGTTCTGCCAGAGGCAGGTTCTTATATGATGCTCCGCATATCCTTGGACGGGTCGCCGAGGTCGTCGACCCCTACGAAATTAAGACCGAACCACCTGATATACCTGCCGCCTTCGGCGGCAACCTCAACTGCTAACTTCTCACTGCTAACTGCTAACTGACTCATCTCCTATCGCTTTTCTCACTATCTCCGCACGTTTTGCGTCACGGGCGGTAACAGAGTCAATGCCTTCGTATGAGACCGAGACGGTTGCCGGCTGAACATCCGTTATAAGCGCGTCAACGGTCTCGACCGGGATGTTGAGAATACCGGTACAGGCGCCGAATCTGACATAAGAAATCAGCCCCATAAACTCCTCTGTTGTGAGCAGTCTCGCGTTTTTGAGCAAGCCGTACGCGCGGTAAATTTTATCTTCAACAGACGGGTCTTTTATTTCTCTCTCCGCCGCGCTTCTTTCGCGGTTTACAATCTGGCGCACTATGGATTCGAGATTTGCAATCGCCGTCTCTTCCGTAATACCAAGTGTAATCTTATTTGAAATCTGATAGATATCACCCGCCGGTTTTTTCCTGTTGCCGTAAGCGCCGCTGATACTGAGACCGAGCTTTGAAACGGTGCCGGCAATTGCGTTTATCTGACCGCAGAGAGTCAGCGCGGGAAGATGAAGGAATACCGACGCTCTCATTGCCGTGCCTAAATTGGCGGGCGAGCTTGTAAGATAACCGATTCTCTCATCGAAAGAAAAATTCAGACTTTCATCAAGCGCGTCATCGATTTCGTCCGCCTTTGCAAAAGTCTCTTTCGCCGCGAATCCGCTCTTCATCACCTGCAGCTTGATGTGATCCTCTTCGCATATCATTATGCTCACGCTCTCATCATCCGACATGACAAGGCCGGATTCATCAAGGCGTGAAGCAAAATCAGCGCTGATAATATGCCTTTCGGCAAGAGATACGGCCTGCAGGGCGCTGAAGCTCTGCATTTCATAAAATGAATATCCTTCACCGAGCTTTTCAAAAACCGCTTTCTTTACCCTTTCGTTAACCTGCTTTTTACCCTCTCTGTCAAGCAGCCGGGGATAGACAAATTCGTCAAGGTTTCTCGAAAGGCGGATTCTCGTTGATATTACAACATCATTCTGCTCGCCTTTTTCGTTATACCATCTGTTCATTTGCTCTCCCCTCCTTCAAGCGCGCGAATCTCATCTCTGAGCTCGGCGGCTCTTTCAAAATTCTGCGTGAGAACAGCCTGATTCATTTCATCCCTGAGTTTTTTGATACGGTCCGCCGCAGTCTCAACGGGCTCATGCCTGCCGGCTCCCGAGCCGACTTTGCCGGTATGGCTGACCTGACCGTGAATTCTCTTGATGGAGGGGATCAGCTTATCGTAAAACTTCCTGTAACATTCCGAGCAGCCGACATAGCCGTGTTTGAGAATATCGTTGAATGAACTGCCGCATTTTTCGCATCTCTCGGTTTCTCCCGTGAGCCGGGGAGACATTATATCGCCTAACAGAGAACCGAAAAAGCCGCCGAAATCAAAATCAAAACCGCTTATTAAATCATCATATCCGAGATGTCTGGCGCAGTCGCGGCAAAGGTGAATCTCATCCATCTCTCCGTTAATAATCTGCTTTATGTGAGTTGCGGCTTCGTTTTTACCGCAGTTCTGACACAGCATATAATCACCTTCCGAAAACATTTATCTGAATATATATTATAAATAAAATTGTGTTAATAATCAACACTTATTTTATTAACAGAATATGATTCTTTAATGTTTACTTTTTACAAACTATGTGATAGTATATAACAGGCTTATATATGTGACGGAGCAAGCCGGTACGTCATTCACGATTCACCGGTTTCGTCTTACGCATTTAAAAAACCAAGGATGTGTCAATATGTCAAAATTTAAAATCAGAGTTATTGTTGCCAGTTTCAGAGTCGATATTACCTCTGCCGTAAAAAAGGCGGCTCAGGTCGGCGCGCAGGGAATACAGGTTTATGCCACAAGCGGTGAAATGGCGCCCGAAAATATGACCGCTTCCAAAAAAAGCGAATTCAGAAAGCTTGTTTCCGATAACGGGCTTGTCATATCCGCTCTTTGCGGAGACCTCGGCGGCGGATTCACCAGACCGGATGAAAACCCGGCAAGAATTGAAAAATCAAAGAGAATTCTCGATCTCGCCAAAGAGCTCGGCACCGATATAGTAACAACTCATATAGGAGTGGTGCCAGAGGATGAGAATCATGACAGATTCAAAATAATGCAGCAAGCCTGCTTTGAGCTCTCGCGCTACGCGGATGAAATCGGTGCTCACTTTGCTATTGAAACAGGCCCCGAAACAAGCGCTGTGCTCAAAAAGTTTCTTGACACTCTCGGCTCAAGGGGAGTCGGAGTAAACCTCGACCCGGCAAATCTGGTGATGGTTACGGGCGACAGCCCCGTCACGGCGGTGCACAATCTCAAAGACTATATAGTTCACACCCACGCCAAAGACGGCAAACAGCTGTTTTATAAGGATCCCGAGATTGTTTACGGAGTTAAAAAAGACCCGATTGTCACGGGACCGAGCTTCCTTGAAGTGCCTCTCGGCGAGGGCAGCGTACCCTGGGATGAGTATCTGGCCTCGCTGTCGGAAATCGGCTTTGACGGCTTCCTCACAATAGAGCGCGAGGTCGGCGACAATCCCGAAAAAGATATACGCACGGCGGTTGAATTCCTTAAAGCGAGGATTTAAGTATGAAAATCGGTGTCAGCAGCTACAGCTTTTCCGCTCTCATGTCCGGAGGGAAAGAAACACAGCTCAGCATAATCAGAATTGCCAAAGAGATGGGATTTGACGGCATAGAATTCACGGATTTAAACCCTCCCGAAGATATGAGCGAAGCGGATTACGCGCGGGAAATCAGGGCGGAATGCGAAAAACACTCACTGCCCGTAATCAGCTACACAATCGGGGCAAACATGCTGAATTTTGAAGGCGGCTCAAACGAAAAAGAAATCGAGCGGGTCTGCAGAAAGGTTGAAATCGCCAAAGAGCTCGGCGCTCCGACGCTAAGGCACGATATTGCCTGGGGAATACCCGATGATCTGCCCTTTAAAACTTTTGATGACTGCCTTGAAACAATGGCGGGCGGTGCAAAGAAAATAACTCTCTTTGCCAAGTCTCTCGGCATAAGAACCATGACCGAAAATCACGGTTATTTCTGCCAGGACAGCGAAAGAGTTGAGCGGATTATCAGAGCCGTCAATAACGAAAACTTCGGTTCTCTTATTGATATAGGCAATTTCAGCTGCGCGGATGAAGACAATGTTTCAGCCGTAAAGCGGCTTTTACCCTATGCTTTTCATATACACGCCAAGGATTTCCATATCAAAAGCGCAGACGGAGCAGACCCGGGCGAGGGATTTTTCAGATCGAGAGGCGGCAATTATCTCAGAGGTGCCATTATCGGTCAGGGCAATGTAAATGTATATGACTGTCTCCGGGAGATAAAAGAATCGGGATATTCCGGCTTTATCAGTGTGGAGTTTGAGGGCATGGAAGACTGCCTCAAAGGCATCCGCATCGGCACGGATAATCTCAGGCGTTTTCTCGGCGAGTGATTGAGAAATCAATACGGTAAATCCGAAGTGCTTTCACGCGCGGATTTAATCGGCGTTTCACTTGACAAAGAGTAAAAACTGATGTATAATCAACTGACAAAATAAAATACTTCCTTATTAAGAGCGGCTGAGGGACAGGCCCTGTGAAGCCCGGCAACCTGTATTTCAAGGTGCTAATTCCTGCGGCATTCATGCCGAAAGATAAGGTGTTCACCCGTCGGGGCTATGAGCGCCTCGACGGTTTTTTATTGATTTTTTAAACCGCGCTGCCGGATGATTACGGTCAATCCGCGATTATCCGGTACCCCGAAGCCAATGTATTATAACCGGAGGTTACTATGGCACATTACTTTTTTACATCCGAATCTGTTACAAACGGCCATCCCGACAAAATCTGCGATCAGATTTCGGATGCCGTTCTCGATGAAATACTCTCCCTCGACCCGCAGGGCAGAGTTGCCTGCGAATGCATGACCACAACAGGCGTTGTTTTTATTACGGGTGAAATAACGACGAAAGCCAATGTTGACATTCAGGCGATTGCCCGCAAGGTCATATGCGATATCGGCTATGACTCTTCCGAAAAGGGTTTCGACGGAAACAACTGCTCAATTATCACGGCAATCAACCGTCAGAGCCCGGATATCGCTCTGGGCGTTGACAGAGACGGAGCCGGTGACCAGGGGATGATGTTCGGCTACGCCTGTGATGAAACTCCGGAGCTGATGCCTCTTGCCATTTCGCTGGCTCACAAACTCGCCGCCCGCCTCACCGAGGTCAGAAAGAGCGGTCTGCTCGGCTATCTCCGCCCGGACGGCAAAAGCCAGGTAACCGTGGAATATGATGAAAACGGAAATGCCGTGAGGATTGATACCGTTGTCATCTCTTCACAGCACAGCGAGGATGTTTCAATCGAAAAAATCCGCAGCGATATCAAAGAATATGTAATAAAGCCCGTCATTCCCTCAGCAATGCTTGATGCAAATACGGTTTATCATATCAACCCCACAGGCAAATTCGTCATAGGCGGTCCCGCGGGCGACAGCGGTCTTACCGGCAGAAAAATCATCGTTGACACCTACGGCGGATATGCCCGCCACGGCGGCGGAGCATTCAGCGGAAAAGACCCGACAAAGGTTGACCGCTCAGCCGCATACGCGGCGAGATATGTAGCCAAAAACATAGTCGCTGCAGGGCTTGCGAAAAAATGCGAAGTACAGTTTGCCTACGCCATCGGTGTTGCCGAACCTGTCTCCGTTTTTGTTGAGACATACGGCACCGGAATAATACCAGACACGGAAATCGCGCGGCTCGTGAAGGAGAAATTCGATCTCACACCTGCCGGAATTATCAAAGCGCTCGATCTGAGAAGACCTATATACAGGCAGGTTGCCGCCTACGGGCATATGGGCAGAACCGATATCGACCTGCCTTGGGAAAAGACAGACAGAGTTGAAGATTTGAAGGTGAAATAATGAAGCTTTCTCTTGTTGTTCCATGTTTCAATGAAGAAGAAAACATACCTCTTTTTTACGGCAGAGTCAGATCCGATTTCAGAGGCGTTGATTTTGACTATGAGCTTGTATTTGTTAATGACGGCAGCAGAGACGGCACCTTGCGTGAGCTCAAAAAGCTGTTGAGCGGAGAAATACCCGTCAAGATAATCAGTTTTTCCAGAAATTTCGGCAAGGAAGCCGCAATATACGCCGGCCTTGAAAACTCAGAGGGCGACTATGTCACGGTAATTGACGCCGATTTGCAGCAGAGCCCGGCTCTTGCGCTCGAGATGGTGAGAACTCTCGACTCAAAGCCCGAATATGACTGCATTGCCGCATATCAGGAAAACAGAGACGAAAACAAAGTGCTCGTCTTTTTCAAGGACGGCTTCTACAAGCTGATAAACAGATTTACGGATACCGAATTCCGTCAGGGCGCCAGCGACTTCCGCACAATGCGCAGACCTATGGCGGAGGCTGTAATGAATATGGGCGAATATTTCAGATTCAGCAAAGGCCTGTTTTCCTGGGTCGGTTTCAACACAAAATTCATACCCTACAAAGCCGCAGAGAGAGCAAGAGGCGAATCCAAATGGTCATTTTTCAAGCTCTTCAAATATGCGCTTGAAGGAATATTCGGCTACACCACGGCTCCGCTGAGAATCGCGGGAATCGCGGGCGGATTATCACTGCTCGGCTTCCTTGTGTATCTGATATTTACAATAGTCAGATGCGTGCGCGGAGCGGAATACACAGCCGCAAACAGCGCGGTCATGCTGATTCTCGCCGTTGGCGGAATAAATCTCATCTGCCTATGGCTCATAGGCGAATACCTTGCGAGAACCTATATTCAGGGCAAGGAAAGACCGATTTATATTGCGAAAGAAATAATAAAAAACGATAAGTACGAGGGTTAAAATGGATAACATTACTGTTAATGAAAAAAAGGTCAAGGATATCGAGGTTGACGGAAAAGTCTATGAACGCTATGCCATAAAGACTCATGTCATCACAGACAAGGACGATATTGTCGATGTTACAAAAACCTATGCATCGGAGCATCTCAAGCCCGGCGATGTGCTGTTTATCACCGAGAAGGCTGTCGGCTGCACCCAGGGCAGA
>JAEEGL013159690.1_pt1 | contig 11957 bp, 18 predicted proteins | sample 9134231 | NCBI WGS metagenome assembly JAEEGL01 (sample SAMN16246548, study PRJNA631951) | gut metagenome | biome: gut microbiome; feature: rumen; material: fiber-attached | host: Bos | place: Iran: Karaj | collected 2018-10 | reverse complement strand
GATTGGGGTGGTGTCCCTACTTTTGGTGAAATACTTCCTCAGTGGGCGATAGAAGAATTAGAGGACTTCCGCGATAATATTCTTCCTGGTATTGTTGATAAAATTCAAGACATCATAGATAAGTTCAATGAATTAAAAGAGAACTTCAGACTTTGGAATGAAGGCGAATCAGATGACCCTCTGTCAAGGTTCATTAACTGGTGGTGGGAAATCTTAGGTTTACCGGAAATTGATTGGGATAGTTATGGTCTTCACGATTTCTTTGAAGACATCAAGACCGAATTGATGTCCCCTACATTTGATGACAATAGCTTCTTGTCATTCTTAAACACCTTAATTGATTTTAACTGGGATAATCTGTTTGGTGATGTAGATTGGGAAAATCCTTTCTCACTTGAATCGCTGTTTGGTGAAAATCTCGCGCACTTAATTGAAACAGGTGAATGGGATTGGTCGCAGACAGGAATAGGTAGGTTCTTTGAATCGCTGAGGCAAGAGATTGAAAATATTGGCGCGGCTTTCCGCGGCGAAATAGAAGGCGAAACAATTCTTGAAAAACTCTCTGCTGCTCTTGGTAGGTTCTTTAGAGGTCTTGGTCAAGAGTTTGAGAATATAGGCAAAGCCTTTAGAGGTGAAATTGAAGGTGAAACCATTCTTGAGAAACTTGCCGGCTGGATAGGCAAAGCAATTCGTTCTATCGGCAACTGGGATATATTTAAGAAGGAATGGTGGCAAGGTAAGTGGAATACAATTAAAGATGCTTGGAAAAATGTAAAAATCAAAGAGTTCTTTGAAAATGCTTGGGAAAAAATTAAGAAATTCTTTGGCGGTATTGGAAATTGGGACATCTTTAAGAAAGAATGGTGGAAAAATAAGTTCCAGAAGATTAAAGATGGTTGGAATAATTCTACTATTGGTACATTCTTTAACAATGCTTGGACTGGTATAAAGACTTGGTTTAATGAAAATATTAAGCCAGTTTTTACAAAGGATTGGTGGAAGAATAAATTCCAGAAGATTAAGGATGGTTTCAATGGTCTGACTATCGTTCAGTTCTTTAAGAACACTTGGGAAAGTATAAAGACGTGGTGGAATGAAAAAATAAAGCCTGTCTTTACCAAAGATTGGTGGAAGAATAAATTTGAGTCTATCAAAACAGGTTTCAATAATCTTTTAATTGTTAAGTTCTTTAAGGGCGCTTGGCAAGGAATTAAAGATTGGTGGAATGAGAAAGTTAAACCTATTTTCACAGCAGATTGGTGGAAGAATAAATTCACCTCTATTAAAACTGGATTCAATAACTTGTTGTTAGTGAAGTTCTTTAAGAATGGATGGCAAGGAGTTAAGGACTGGTTCAATGAAAAGGTAAAGCCTAAATTTACCGCAGATTATTGGAAAACAAAGTTTGAATCAATCAAAACAGGCTTCAATAATCTTGGCATAGTGAAATTCTTTAAAGGCGCTTGGACAGGTGTTAAAGACTGGTTCAACGAAACAATAAAGCCAAAGTTTACTGCTGATTATTGGAAGAATGTGTTCACCAAGATTAAGACTGGTTTAGAGAATACTGCCATTGTTCAAACAATCAGTACAAAATGGGCGTCTATAAAGAAATGGTTCTCTGACAACATTGCCGGAATATTCACAAAAGATTGGTGGACGAACAAATGGAACAAGATTAAAGATGGTTTGGCAAATTCTACACTTGTTCAAGGAATTTCAACCAAATGGGCTGCAGTAAAGAAATGGTTCACAGACAACATCGCTGGTATTTTTACTAAAGAGTGGTGGAAGAATAAGTGGGATGTTATCAGACAAGGTTTAGCATCTATTGATTTGGGTGCTGCCGCTAAAGCAGTAATCAATGGACTGATTACAGTCATTGAGAATGGTGTTAATAGAATTATTGATAATATTACCGGCCCTATCCAGTTATTGTTAGTTGCGCTTGGTGTTTTAGATACAGACTTCCATATGCCTCGTTTACAAATTCCAAGACTTGCTAAAGGTGGTGTTATAGATGAAGCCACAATAGCCTTAGTTGGTGAATATCAAGGCGCTAAGAACAATCCTGAAATTATTACACCAGAAAACAAGATGCGCGAAATCTTTAATGAGTCTAATGATGGACTGGTCAATGTATTAGTTCAAGGGTTTAAGCAAATTATTGGTGCGATTGAAGATAACAAAACTGAAGTTAGTTTGGACGGCAATCAGTTGTTAAAGTCTGTAAGTAGAGCCAATAGGCAATACAAGACAATAACTGGTAGCAGTATGATTTAATAAATGGGGATAGGGTTTATTCCCTATCCCTTAATTAAAAGGAGATAAAATGAGTAATTACTTAAATGGGAAAAAGGGAACAGTTATTATCCACTCTTCCCTTACTCCAGCAAATATAACAATGCTAACAGAAGCCAATGCATCTTCATTTAGTGATAGCAATTCTTTACAGTTTGCGCCCTTCCAGAATGGGGGAATGTAGATTGATTATGATTCACTCGCAACCGAAGATAGTGGCAGAAGTGTTAGCGGATATCTAGACATAACTTGGATAATTTCGCGGGCACGCAAAGTAGAATTACAGTTGCCGCCTTGTTCTTCTACATTTGCCAGCAAAATCCTTAAGCGCGTTATGGGTAAACATTACTATCTTACCTATTGGGATTTGATTGATGACGCAGAAAGAACTATTTATGTTTATACCAGTAATGGTAGAGGTGGTATGTATTCTGGCGTTGTAAGAAATGGTATCTACCAAGGTATTTCATTTAACGCTATTGAAATAGATGGGGAGCATCAAGAATGAGAAATAATTATAGTATAAAATATAATGATATAGAACTTTATGATACTTACCCCAATCCTTCTCATATCTTTGATTGGAAAGTAAGTGGTGTTAATTGTTCAACTGAAGATTATTCCGCAGGTAGTGTAAATGATATTTCATTGGTCTTTGTCACAGATATAATGCCTACAAAAAATCAGATTACAGGAGATTATGAAAGAGTAACTGTTGATGGTTCTACTCCCATATATTTCAAAGTAAGAGAAGTTGTAAAAAATGCCGGTTAGAATAGATATACAATAACTTGCACTTCTGAATATGACGAATTAGACCAACCATTACCTAATAGCTATGCTACTCCTGTTGCGAATGAAACCGCTTGGCAATTATTTAATAGACTTCAAGGCTTTACAGTTTCATCTGCGCCTTCATCTGTTCCTAATGGGGATTATGTCATAAATCAAAACTGGTATTCCAAAGGAATGACCTATAGACAAGCATATTCATATTTGGCGCAACTAATGGGAATGGATATAAGTTCATTCTTAAGAACGGCGGGCACATCAAGTGATATGTCCAACCGGTTTCCATTTGAAATTGATGCTCAAGAGTCTAATGTATTATTATTCACTCCTAATAATGTCAAAGAGATTGAAATTGCGGATTATAATGTTCCCACTATAAAGGGTGTATGGGTAGAAAATAATAACCCAGACATTCCTTATTATCAGTATGGCTCAAATGACCCCACAGAATCTCTTATTCTTCCATATAATCCTATGATAAGTAGCGATGCTTTCCTTAGTGATTTATATGATAAAGTATCATCAATTCAAAGTTATACACCTATTACATTAACCACTTGGACAGATGCGCATTATTATCAAGGAGCCGCGCTAAATCAACAAATCTCTACAATGGTTTGGTGGGCTTCCAGAAAACAATGGATAAAATATACAGAGAATGGTGTAGATTACTATTCATTGATATTTAATTGGGAGTTATCTCCAGCAGGTTTGAAGCTTCAAGGCACAGGCAATCCTCAAAGGCAGTATGATAGTGGATATACATTTGAGCAAGAGTTTAATAGTAAAATTGAAGAAATAAATGATAATATCAATAACATATTTCTTTGTAATAACTATCCAAACGCAAATACATATACTTATGATGTACCGGCCGGAATGTATCTTATAACCACTGCGCAATATGGAGCAAACGATGCTGCATCTGATGGTATGTGGTTGGCTCGTGTAAGCAGTAACAATTATCACTATTCTACTATACTTGCTCCTTCTGATGGAACTTCAGTATCTGTTAGCGCTAATCAGATAACTGTTAACAGAGGTTCAGCGCGAATAACTGTATGTATTACAAGATTGGGGGGTTAACAAATGAGCGCAGAAGTAATTGCAGCCTTGATATCACTGATTGGAGTTATCTGTTCTGCGGGCGTATCTCTCCAATTAGTAAACTGGCGATTATAGCAACTTGAGAAAAAGGTTGATAAACACAACGAGTATTCTGATAAGATAGCAAATATGAGTACGGATATCGCTGTAATAAAAAACACTCTCCAAATGATGAGTGAAAAAGAAGAATAGTGAATTATAAAGGAGTTTGGGATTTTTCTCAAACTCCTTTTTTTATTGACTACGCTTCTCCTTGATTGTATTATAGTGGAATTATAAGAAACACTCCAAAAGGTAAGACGAAATAAATGCGAAATGGATGCAAAAATAAGTATGAAACACCACGCAAATATGCGGTAAAAAGGGCGTTTTTGATTAGCAATTTATAACAGAAATGAGAAATAAATACTGTTAAATATATAACAAATAAATATGAAAAATGGCGCAGAGCCGCTATACCCGGTCGGCATAAACGAAATGATTGCGCATTTAATTTTGCCCACTTAGACCAAATAAGTATGAAATATATCTTGACTTCTTTCCCTTTTGGTTTTATATTTAATTTGTAGGTTTATTGTTAGTTGTATATATAGAAAAATATATAAGACTTATATCTCTTAACCCTTATTAGAAAATTACTATCAAGAGAGGTGGACAAATGGCGCGCATTAAAAAGACTCATATTACAGGGAACGATGTATCTTGGCAGAAAGCCTTTAATATGTATATAGCTGATAAGGAGCGCTACAATTTATCAGATTATACTATCAGAAATAGTACATCCATTTTTAATGCCTGGAATAAAACTTTTGATATTGATGCCAATGCTGTATCAGTGTCAGAAGCCGCCAGCCATACGTTTGAAGAGTTTGTGGATGCGATGCGCGCGCAAGGCCTTAAAACACTTACTATCAACACAAGGGGCGCAAACATACAATCTTTCTTCTATTGGTTGTATGACCATAACTTTATACCGGACAAGCGCAGATTTACGCGCCTTAAAATGGAAGATACCTTGCCGCGCTTCCTATCAGAAGATGAGGTGTCCGCGCTGCTCACCTCACCTTATAATCGCAATGACTTTGTAGAAGTGCGCACATATACTTTAATTGCCCTTATGCTTGCTACTGGAATTAGAGTGGGCAGTGTACCGGATATAGAATTGGCTGATTGGGATAGACAGAATAAAACGCTGTTATTGCGCAAGACTAAGACGCGCAAGCAGCAAATGATTTACTTACCAACAAACGCGAATGACTTACTTGAAGCATATTACTTTGATTTCCTGGGCGAAGCGCAAACCAAATACCTGTTCCCCAATTATAATGGCGGCAAGATAACCACAAGAGCATTACAGATTGCTTACGCCAATTTCTGTAAGGCAAGAGGAGTAGAGAATATAAAGATTCATAGTCTGCGCCATACATTTGCTACTAACTGGGTTCGGCAAGGCGGCAATCTTTATAAACTCCAAAAGGCAATGAATCATAGAAGCCAAGTCAGCACATTACGCTATGCGCGCTTATTTGATGAAGATGTCGCGCGCGATTTTGAACAACTTTCTATTTTGAATGATTATATCGCGCCAAAGCAGCGTATTACAAAAAAGGGGCGCAAGCGCTAAATTAGACATTGCGCATTCTCTTCTTTTGGGTTATAATTAAATCACAATCCAAAAGAAAGGAGAAACTTAAATGAAGGTAAGCGAAATTACTGGCGAATTCATCATCAACTATTGTAAGGAACACGATGAAGTGGCTTGGCTGAAGAAGACCAGCAAGGCGAACAAGAACTATATTGCGCTACGCACTGCTTTCGTCAATAAGTTTGATGAATTCAAAGAGCTTAGACCCAAGGCAGCCAAAACGCCGTTATGGAAACAAATTGAACAGTTGTAAGACAAGGGGGCGCGCAAGCGCTCCTTTTTTGACTTTTATAAAAATTTTTGTTATCTTATAAATAAGGAGCAAGCGGGACGAAAGACCACTTACATATAATTACTTGCTTTATCACCACTTGTTCCTTACCCCTATTTGATTTTTAAAAAAATTTTTGATAAAATATAATTGTAAAAAATAAGAAGGGTAGTTGGATGCTCTTACCCGAATCATTTTTTACGCCTCTCTCATATATATTAAAAAAACTAAAAATTGAATAGCTGCAGCCGCCTACAAGTATAGCCAGAGTTTAAGGGTCTACTACGATACTTGTGAAGAGAGCGTGCCGTGACCAGCCGAGTGGTTCTCGGATGAACTAAGAGGGTAATCTCTTTGTAAGAAGGTAAGGTTTAATATACAAAGTCGGTTCCGTGCAAACACCTTACCTTCTTACAGAACAATTAAGGCGCTTATGGCGCAATAAGCCATTTTTTATATAAATTTCCTCCTAGGGTGGTAGGAACCTCCACCTATCACCCTTAACAAACATTCTCCTTATAATAAGGTTTCCACATAAAAAAATTTCCTTTTTCATTAGGACATAGTTAACTGCTATGTCCTTTTTTGTTGAAGGTGGATTAGTTGGACAAAACTTTATAACCATTATTGTGTAGTTTTTATATATATATGAAAGCATATGGCAGAATAGTTAACAGTAGATTTGACAAATTAAAAAATTTTTATTATAATATAAGTGGAAACGAAGGGAAGAGATATAACATAAAATCATTAACACCATATATATTATTAAAAGTGTTAAAAAAATGGGTTTCACCCATTTTTTTAAACACACTTATTAAATAAGAAAATTATAGTATAATTAATATCATTTAAATGATAAAATAATATGATATAAAAATAGTATATCATAATAGTAATATCATTCATATTATTTAATTTAATTATATTATTTATATATAGGACTTGGCGGGGCTTACGCTCGCTCCCAAAGGGGTCGCTCGCCCGCCCGCCGCAAGTATAAAATCCAAGAGAGTAATAATTAATCGTCTCTTGGTGTATAGAAGATTTTATTTTTTAAAAATAAAATGTTATAATATTTATAGAAAGTGAAAAATGAACACTTTCTAAATACTAATATGACGAAAGGAACTATTTAATATGTTTCAAAATGTATCTAATAAGCCAAAAAAGAATGTTTGTGTATTAAAGAGAGATACACGCGAGAACCAGCAAAAAGACAAAGACAATTTCTGTCCAATTTATACTTCAACAATTGACATATGGGCAGAAGATGAATTATCACGCGATGCTATGCTGCTGTTATTACAGTTAAGCACTGGTATTGCCGAAAAGTATGAATGGACTTTATATTACTATCAGATTGAAAGTAAGATTTTTTATAATACAGAAGTAATTGAAGCCGCATTTAAGGAATTGGTAAATAAAGGATATGCTAGAATAGTTGGTGATAGAACATATATCCGAAACGATAGAAGGGTGGAATGGTAATATGTTTTATAAACCAGATGTAAAATGCGGTGTTCCAGTGGGCTATGCTTCGGCAAGCCCATATGGTTCAAAAGATGAATATTATGATATGGAACATCCTGTTCCTATTGATTTATTTATGGCGCTCCACGAAGGAAAGCCAAATCCAAATAATTTCAAATATATTGATGAAAATGGAAATTGGACTGATGTGCCGCCAGCGATAAAAGGCGCAAAGAAGTTATATGATGATGCGTGGTTTTATATTATTAATAGGATGCGGATGGGCTTAAATAATAATGTAAAGCCGGTAGTAGAAGAAAATAGTGATATTGAAAAATGGCGCGCAATTCTTGAAGCGCCAATTCCAAAAGAAACTAATAACTCCTATTGGAAGAAAAAAGAAAAGGCGGCAGCAATATGCGGGAAAACGCTAGTGAAACTGGATTAAAAACAGAATTGTCAAAAAATACATTAGAAGTAATGTTGCGCTCGCCCAATCAAATTAGAATTGCTTTATATCCATATCACGATAATTTGAGAGACTTAGAAAATAATGTTGCTAGATGTGTGGAAATGAATAAAGAAATGTGCCGTAAGCACGGATACGAAAAAGAATATGCGGCTATTCTTGAAAGAGAAGGATGGTTGTTTTAAAGAAAGGTAATAATTATGTCAATGTTTGAATATTATGATATTGCTCCAGTAACAGAAGAGGATAAAGTTTGCGAAGTTGAGTAAATGCGCAAGACTTGATTAAGGACATCCTTAACCGGCTAAAAAGCACATCTTATTTTATTTTTTTTAAAAATTATGATATAATATATATAGAAAATGAAAAAGGAATATAAACCCAAACAAAGAAAAAGGAGAAAATTAAAATGGCTAACAAATTTGAAGAACTGTATGAGAATATCACTGATGGTTATGAACTTATGGCTGCGGCTTATTATATGATTCATAGCAATAGACCTTATGATGTTGATGATGTAAATTTCATTGCCGAGGCGTTTGATGAAGCAATTAAAGGCGATTTGGAAGTTGATATTAAGGAAGTGCTTAGAGCGCGCGGACTGATGACAGAAGACGGCGAAATTGTTGAAGAGTAATTAACAGGGAATTAAAGGAAGGTAAATATTATGTTAATTGAAGTTAATGAAACATTCAGTGAAGATAGTCTTGAATTAACGGATATTATGGATGCGGTAAAGAATTGGTATGAACTGGTGTTAGAAGGTAAGATATCCAAGAAAACAGCAGATTGTCTGTTCCATATTTTTTATTATCCTACCTATTCCATTAAAGGTGATTTTCAGAATGGATTTACTTATTATGGTATTTGGGACGAAAGTGAAAGTGACCATTATAGTCCTGATGACGATGTAAATGGTATGACTTATACACTTTTTACTGACTTAGAAAAGGCCGGTTTTATTGGCAAGATTAAAGATGATGTTTATCTTTTAAGCGCGTTTGGCGATGCGCAGTTTACGGCAGACGAGCGCGCCGAAGAATACCCTTATAGAGAAGGGTCAGATTGTTGAAGAGTAAATAATTGTGGGATACTTACAGCAAATTCAAGAAATGTCTGTTAAACATTGCTCTTTTATGTATCTTGTTGAAAAGGAAAGTTATGACATTAACACAATTAAAAGAAGAGATGATAGAGTTCTTTAAAGAAAAAGGACTATACATATTTAATATTGATGCTCAAATAGAGATGGGATTTGAATTTGTTCCAGAAATTCATATTCAGTTAGATGTTTATTTGAAAGAAGATTGAGATTAAAGTCTCCCGATTTTATTTTTTATATAAAAAATGTTATAATATATTGAAAATGAGAAAGGGAAATAATAACTGCGGGGTGCTTACAGCAAATAATTGTTTTTATAGGCTAATAGAAACTCAAAGCATCCTGGGCAAAGATATATAGATAAAATTGAATATTTTTGAAATAATAAGGGAGTAAAAAACACTCCCTTTTTGTGTATTAGGAGTAAATTATGGCAAAAGTTGTAGATGGTGAACTGGTAATTTTTGAAGGCGATGTGTATTAGCTTGAAGGCGATACACTGGTATTTATAGAAGGTGGTGACGAAGATGGCAAAGCTGTCGGAATTGTCAAAGAAAGAGAAACTCTTCATTGAGAGATTTGTTGAGACTGGAAATAAAACACAATCTTACAAGGATGTATATCAACCGGAATACGAAGGCATTCCTAATTATGATGATTTCTGCTATGCCAATGCCGTAAAGATTTTAAAGAAAGAAAAAGGCATTGAATATATGTAGGAAGTTCGCGCGCAGTATTTGGCGCGAGTGGGCGATAAAGCAGAGTTCATTATGCGTGAATTGATGGACGATATTTCATATAGAAGCCCTGATGGCAAGAAAAGCCCTACTTGGGCGAAGTCTTTAGATTTGCTTCAGAAACAACTTGGTCTTCAAAGCCAAAAGGTTGATGCAAATGTAAATACACCAAATATTAAAATTACGATTGGAGAAGACAATGATTAATTGGAAAGAAAAATTATCAAGTAGAAAGTTTTGGATGTGCGCGGCTGCGTTCCTGGGCAGTATTGCGGCTTCTATTGCTGGTCTTGCTTCACAGAATGAAACTATAGCAATCATTGGTGTAGCGTGTGGAACAATTAGCAGCGCTATTTATGCGGCGGCAGAGGCATATACTGACGGCAAGCGCGCGGGCAAGTAATGGATATTGAGCTGGTTATAAAGAAAAATCAGTTTTCTCCAAAATTTTATCCTTTACTTTTGGATTATACGCACAGGTGGGAGTTATATAACGGAAGCGCCGGTAGCGGCAAATCATACTTTATATCATAGAAAATTATTACAAGGTGCTTGCGCGAAAAGATAAAAGTATTGGTGTGCCGCCGCTATGCTACTACTTTGCGCAATACTTGCTTTGCTCTGTTTAAAGATATTCTTTCCTCTTGGAAGATTAAACAGTTTGTAAAGATAAGGGAAACAGATTTTAATATATAGTTTCCTAATGGTAGTGAAATTATATTTCTTGGATTGGATGAAGAAACAAAGCTTTTATCATTGACCAATATTTCTTGTATATTTGTAGAAGAAGCATTTGAAATTACGCAAGATATGGCTGAGCAGTTGAACTTGCGTATGAGAGGAACTAATGTAGGCCAGCAAATTATAATGGCTTGGAATCCAATTAGTAAGAGCAGCTGGCTTTATCAGTTTACCGAAGTTAATTTGCCAGATAATGCTTTGTATGTTAAGAGTACATATTTAGATAATCCATTTTTGCCAGAAGAATATGTAAAAGCACTTGAAGAATTGAAAGTGAGAAATCCGCGCAAAGCGGAAGTGTTTGTCTATGGTCTTTGGGGAACTGATTCAGAAGGACTTGTATTGACTAATTGGCGTGCAGAAGAGTTTGATGTTCAGAGTATAGTGCAAAAGAAAGGAATAGAGCATCGGGTAGGTATGGACTTCGGCTACCAAGACCCTTCGGCAATTGTTGAAACATTGTTTGATAGAGAAAATAACACTATATATGTTATTAATGAATTTTACAGACAAGGGCAAACGCTTGACCAATTAAAAGAAGCAATTGAAAGGATGGGTTTAAAGAAAAGCAAGATATATGCTGATGCAGCAGAGCCGCGCACAATTGATTTTTTTAGAAGGAATTATTTGAATATATATCCTTGTATAAAAGGGGCTGGTTCGGTAGAGAGTGGTATTGCTTTCCTTCAAAATAATACAATTATCGTTCTACCAAAGTGTTAGAGCGTTATTAATGAACTGGATAATTTCAGTTATATCAAAGATAAAAAGACAGGTTTATATACTGAAAAGATGACGCACGAATATTCGCATAGCATTGACGCTATGCGTTACGCTTATTCAGATATATACACAAACAACAAGTTGAGAACACTTGATAAGAAGGTTCTTGGAATAAGATAATGAGGTAAAATAAATGTTTTTACTTGATAACACAGACGAATTATCTACTCTTACACTTGGAAAGATAATTCAAACATTTATAACGCGAGACTTACCCAAGTTAAATAAGTATCACGATTACTATAAAGGAAAGATGGCAATTTCATATAAAATGCCAAGTGATACTGGTAGACCTTGCAATAAGACTTGCGTTAATTTTTGTAAAGTAGCGGTTAGTGTGTTTAATGGCTACATAACCGGCAATGATATCACTTATAGCAATGACAATGCAGACATTGAAGATGTGCTTGATGTGTTGTCCTATAATGATGTCCACCAGTAGGACAGTGAGTTCCTGCGCAATGCGCTTATCTTTGGACGCGCTGTTGAACTGAATTATATTGATAGTGAAGGCCAGCAAAGATTCGCGCAGATTG
>JAEEGL013130624.1_pt1 | contig 11957 bp, 13 predicted proteins | sample 9134231 | NCBI WGS metagenome assembly JAEEGL01 (sample SAMN16246548, study PRJNA631951) | gut metagenome | biome: gut microbiome; feature: rumen; material: fiber-attached | host: Bos | place: Iran: Karaj | collected 2018-10 | reverse complement strand
ATATAAAACCTTTTAAAAGTGTGCCGTATTCCGGAAGCTTAATTTTAGTTCTTATAAGTATATTTGAGTTTTTAGCAACTTTGGTGCTATGTTTTTCTTCAGGGCATTTTAGCTATGGACCTGCGATAGTTTTTGGGTTGTTGTTTGCGGTTGCTTGGATTAGTTATTTTGTTACAACGTTTATTTTTAAAAGGGTCAATTTTGAAATTGAATTGCTTGGAATTTTTTTGAGCGGAATAGGAATTTTGACTCTGTGTGGCATAGATATTAATGAAACTTATATGCAAATTGCCGCTTTGGTGCTGGGAATTATATTTTTTAATTTTATATTACTTCTCATCAAAGAGCCTGATCTTGTCATGAAATTTAGGCCCTATATTGCGGGAGCGGCAGTTATTTTGCTTGTGGTAAACCTGATTTTTGGAAAAATAAAAAATGGTTCGCAAAACTGGGTAATGCTCGGACCGTTTTCCTTTCAGCCTTCTGAACTTGTAAAAGTTGCATTCGTTTTCTTCGGAACATCTACTTTAAAAGGCGTTCAAACAACAAAAAATTTAACGGGATTTATAATATTTTCTGCAATATGTATGGGCGCTCTTATTTTGATGGGTGATTTTGGAACGGCAAGTGTGTTTTTTATAACCTTTATTTTAATATCATTTATGCGCTCAGGTAATATAAGAACAGTATTTTTAATTTGTGCCGCAGCGGCAATTGGATTTTTGTTTATAATGAAGTTTAAGCCTTACATTATGACGCGGTTTTCAGCTTGGCGTCACGTTTGGGAACATATTAACGATACTGGATATCAACAAACAAGAGTTCTTACATACGCTGCAAGTGGTGGACTTTTAGGATTAGGGCTCGGAAAAGGGTGCTTAAAATACGTTTTTGCAGCTCCGAGCGATTTAGTCTTTGGAATGCTTTGTGAAGAATGGGGACTTATATTTGCAATTCTTGTTCTTTTGAGCATTTCGTTTTTGGGAGTATATTCAAGGAAAGCAAGTGTGAAAAGTAGATCAGCTTTTTATTCCATAGCGGCGTGTTGCGCTTCTGGTATGATAGTTTTTCAGATGATTATGAATGTTTTTGGGGTTGTTGATATTTTGCCCCTTACAGGTGTAACACTTCCATTTGTAAGTCTGGGTGGTTCAAGTTTAATTTCTGTTTGGGGCCTTTTGGCGTTTATAAAAGCGGCCGATGAGCGGACGTACGCTTTAAGGAGATAGATAAAATGGTGAAAATTTCGGAAAGGTAGGTGGGCTAAAGATGAAAATTATAAAATTAAGGTCTCTTATGCTTTATATGATTATATTTGCCTTTTTTGCAGGACTTGGTTTTTTTATATATGAATTTGTAATGGAATCGCCAAAATGGGCATTTTCAGCTGTAAATAGGCATCTTTCCGAAAATTCAATTGCCGGTGGTAAGATAACTGATATTAATGGTTTAGTGCTTGTTCAAAACGTAAATGGTAAAAGAGTTTATAATGAAGATGAAAACATAAGGAAGGCTGTACTGCACACCGTGGGGGATGGTTCTATATTAATACCTACATCTATTCAAAGTAGATATAGTAAAGAGCTTTTTGGATATAATCCAGTAACGGGGTTTGGAGCACCAAAAATTTTAAATATGAATAAAAATATAAAACTTACGATAGATAGCCGCGTATGTAGTGAAGTTTCAAGGAGTTTTAAGGGCCGTTGTGGTGCTGCCGTTGCTTATAATTACTATACAGGCGATGTGCTTTGCATGGTAAGTTTGCCTACATATGATGTTTATAATAGGCCAAGTGCGCAGGAGCTCCATGACGAGCGTTATGAAGGAGTTTATATTAATAGAGCGCTTTCCTCTAGTTTTACTCCAGGTTCTATATTTAAGATTTTCACCACTGCCGCGGGGCTCGATCTTATTCCGGGTTTAGAATCAAGATCTTTTAATTGCGGTAAAGTGAAGATAATTGACGGCGAAAAGGTTACGTGTATGGCTAAGCACGGGAATATAAATTTGCAAAATGCACTTTCTAAATCTTGCGATATAGTTTTTGGTGATATAGGCATAGAGCTTGGAAAAGAAAAAATGAAATCAAAAATGGAAGAGTTTGGATTTAATAAACCGCAATATTTTGATTCGGTAGAAATAGCTAAAAGCGAATACGAAGTAAAAGATGCCTCACAGGCGGATTTAGCTTGGTCTGCAATAGGCCAGTATAGGGATAAAGTTAATCCGTTGTTTATGATGAAAATTATGGGTGCTATTGCAAATCACGGGGAATTTACTGAGCCTCAAATTATAAAAGGAATTTACTCGTCGGAGGCGTCTTTTTCATCGGGTAAACTAAAAAGCAGTCAGTATAACAGGGTTATGCGCCGAGAAACTGCCGATAAATTAAAAGAAATGATGCGCCATACAATGAAAAATCAATATAAAGATTCGTTATTTGGTGGTATCCCGATGTGCGCAAAAACAGGTACGGCGGAAGTAGGGGAGGGGAAACTTCCACATGGCTGGATGGTTGGGTTTTCATATGATGAAAAATTCCCAATTGCATTTTCTGTTGTAGTGGAGCATGGCGATTTTGGAATTAAATCTGCAGGGCCCATTGCTTCCGTTTTGGTAAAAGCACTGCATGATGGATTTCAAAACAAAAGATATGATTAAGGCTTAAATCAGTAAATGTTAATAAAATATGCTTGACTAATTTGTTTAGTTGAGATAATATATTTCTGAAATGATAATTAAAAAGGAGGATTCTTATGAGCGAATACGTATTAGAAACTGAATCTCTTACTAAAACTTATAGAAAGAAAAACGCCGTAGATCACATAGATTTAAAAATCCGTAAGGGTGATATTTATGGCTTTATCGGAAAGAACGGTGCCGGTAAGACAACTACTATAAAAATGGTGGCAGGTCTTAATAATCCTAGCTCCGGTAAAATGAAACTTTTTGGTAGCGATAATCTTCAAGAAGGAAGAAAGAAAATAGGTTCGGTTATTGAAAATCCGGCGATCTATCCATATTTGAGTGCAAGACAGAATATCGAAGTGCAAAGAATACTCAAAGGAGTTACCGATAAGAGCATTACTGATGATTTATTAAATATTGTTGGACTTCAAAATACCGGCAAAAAGAAAGCTAAGAATTTCTCCTTAGGAATGAAGCAAAGGTTAGGTATAGCTCTTTCCCTTGTTGGCGATCCTGAATTTTTGCTTTTAGATGAGCCAATTAATGGCCTAGATCCTACTGGAATTAAAGATATTCGCGAGCTTATTCTTAAACTTAATAAAGAGGCTGGCGGCATTACTATTTTAATTTCAAGTCATATTTTAGGTGAAATTTCAAAGATCTCCACAGCATATGGCGTCATAAGTGATGGCGTTTTGACGGCGCAGTTTACAAGTGAAGAATTAAAGGAAAAGGTGAAATCTTCTGTAAAGATTACTGTGGATAATGCTGATTTAGCTGTTTCTATTTTGGAAAATGAGCTCGGTATTAAGGAATTTGATGTGGACGGAAATTGTTTACATATTTATGAACAGTTGGATAGTTCCGCAAAGATGAATTCCGCTCTTGAAGCCGGCGGGGTTCGGATTGAATCTTTAAGCAAACAAGAGGGCGACTATGAAAACTACTTTATTAAATTAATGGAAGGACGTGTGGAAAATGATTAATTTGCTGAGAGCCGATTTTTATAAACTGTTTAGAGCAAAATCATTTTATATCTGTGGTGCTATTGCAGCAGCTCTTTCTCTTTTGGGTGTTGTTTTACTTAACTCCTCTATAAATTCCGACCTTGGAATAGATGCCGCACTACTTGGTTACGATGGCCTCTATGCTTTAATTACTGGAGTTAGTCAGGCAACTCTTTTTGTAACTATCATGAATTCTATATTCGTCCCAAGTGAATTTGCTCATGGTACGATAAAGAACATAGCTTCCAGAGGATTTAGTAAGTGGAGCATTTATGCGTCTAAGTTGTTAGTAGCAATTTTCATTTCAGTTGTGTATGTTTTGCTTTGTTCAGTTTGTTCTTTTGCACTTGGTAGTGCCATGTGGGGGACCGGCGAAATTGATAGGGTTGTTTTCTTAAATATTGCCAGAATGCTAGGGCTGTTTTTACTGGCTGAAGTCGCAGTACAGTCTATGTTTGTGATGTTTGGATTTTTGATTCGCCATACTGGTGGTACATCGTTTACTAATTTGGGAATAACTATATTGGCTCCATCGCTTCTTTTACCGATAATCAATTTTGGACTTCGCGAATGGTTTAAGCTGGAAAGTTTTGATATATCTAGCTACTGGCCGGCAACATACCTTACAAGATATCTTTCGCTCGATATATTTAATGAGGATGTTATGACAGGTATTATCGTTTGTTGCGCGTTTATAGTAGTTACAACTGCTTTGGGGATTTTCTCTTTCTATAAGAGAGATATAAAGTAGTCTAGATTTACAGCAGATGAATATATTTAAATGAGCACCGATTTAGTATTGCTGTGGCGTTACCAGACCGGTGTTCTTTTGTTCATGACTCTCACGACATAAATACACGTTGTTAGGAACGAGCGTTTTGTTTTAAATAGGCATCTATAAATTCATCAAGCTCACCGTTCATAACAGATTCGACGTTTCAGATCTCGCATCCCGTACGATGATCTTTTACTAGCGTATACGGCATAAAGACGTATGAACGTATTTGAGAGCCCCAAGATATTTCCTTTTGCACGCCTTTGATATCCTCAATTTTTTCTAGCTGCTCTCTTTCTTTGATTTCTATGAGTTTAGATTTTAAAATTTTCATCGCGGTATCGCGGTTTTGAAATTGACTTCTTTCATTTTGGCAAGCAACAACAATGCCGGTTGGAATATGCGTTAGCCTTACGGCAGAAGACGTTTTATTAACGTGTTGGCCGCCGGCTCCGCTGGCTCTGAAAACATCCATTTTTATATCTTCAGGGGCAATATCAATTTTTATTTCATCATTTATTTCAGGGATGACTTCTAATGACGCAAAAGATGTGTGGCGTCTGCCGGACGCGTCAAATGGGGAAATGCGCACTAACCTATGTACGCCGTTCTCGCCCTTTAAGTATCCGTATGCATTTGTGCCTTCAACCAATATGGAGGCGCTTTTTAATCCTGCTTCTTCTCCGTCTAGAAAATCCAGCATTTTTACTTTATAGTTATGTTTTTCAGCCCAGCGAGTATACATTCTGCAGAGCATTTCTGCCCAATCTTGGGATTCCGTTCCTCCTGCGCCGGCGTGGAATGTAAGAATTGCGTTTTGACTATCGTACTCTCCGGTGAGAAGAGTGGAAAGAGTTTGCTTTTTTAATTCTTTTTTTATATTTTTAAATTGTGATGCTATCTCGCTTGCAGAAGAGTCATCGTTTTCTTCACATGAAAGTTCAACTAATGCTTCTAAATCTTCAAAACTATTTTTTAATTTTTCAAATTCTTTTATTTTGCTGGTTAGTTTACTTATTTCAGATAGAATTTTTTGAGAATTTTCAGAACTATCCCAAAATGAAGAGCTCGTGGTTTGATTTTCAAGCTCTTTCAGTTTATTTTTAGACATATCTATCGACAAAGTTTCTTTCAAAGATAAGAGATCGCTTTTTAATTTAGATAGCCCATTTTTTATTTCTTCAAGTTGCACGATCATAAAATCACAACACGCTTTCCGAAAACAAGATTTAATTTTTTTTACTAAATTTATTATTGTAAGAATTTATTGTTTGTGCTATCACTTCAACGGCTTTATCTCTCCCGTCAACGTCATTTACAACTGTTTTTTTATTTTCGAGCGTTTTATACACACTAAAAAAGTGTTTCATTTCTTCAAATATATGTTTTGGAAGCTCGGAAATATCTTTATATTGATTATATGTTGGGTCATCTTTAGGGATGGCTATTATTTTTTCGTCATTACTTCCGGAATCTACCATTGCAATAAGGCCAATTGGAAAGCATTCAACTAGCGTCATCGGATATATATGCTCGGAGCACAGTACTAAAACATCGAGCGGATCCCCATCATCTGCAAAAGTATGCGGAATAAATCCGTAATTTGCGGGATAGTGCGTTGAGGTATATAAGATTCTATCAAGTTTTAAAAGGCCGGTATCTTTATCTAGCTCATATTTTGATTTACTCCCTTTGGATATTTCAATTACCGCCGTAAATTCTTCAGGTTTAATTTTTTCAGGATTAATATCATGCCAAATATTCATGTTTAAGCCTCCTTAATTTTTACGTTAGTTTATTTTGAATTTTTGTTGCCAAAATAGTATTCTTGGCAAGCATTACAATCGTCATTGGGCCGACTCCCCCTGGCACAGGGGTTATATAGCTTGATTTATCTTTCAAGTTTTCGAAGTCCGCATCGCCGCATAATTTGTCGTTCTCATCTTTATTTATTCCAACGTCTATTATGATAGCACCATTTTTTACCATATCAGCGGTTAAGAAACTAGCTTTTCCAACACTGCAAATTATTATATCAGCACTTTGGGAGTGTTCTTTTAAATTTTTTGTTTTGCTGTGGCAAAGTGTTACCGTGCCGCCGTGCTGCGTTAAAAGAATACTCATCGGCTTTCCAACTATATTACTTCTCCCTATAACAACGCAGTTTTTACCTTCAATTTTAATTTTGTGATACTTTAAAATTTCTATAATTCCGGCAGGGGTACATGGGAGTAAATTGCTTTTGTCTAAAAACAATTTGCCGATATTAATAGGGCTGAATACATCCACATCTTTTTCAGGAATAATTTTTGAATTTATAGAAAATTCATCTATATGTTTTGGGAGCGGCAACTGAACAAGAATCCCGTTTATATCTGATTTTTTATTTAGTGTTTTAATAAGATCCTCAAGTTCAGATTGCGATGTGTTTTCGGGTAGTAAATATTTTTCAGAGTATATTCCAATCTCTTTGCATATTTTTTCTTTTTTACTTACATATATTTCAGAAGCGGCATTATTTCCAACCATAACCACAGCAAGGCCCGGCACAATCTTTTTTTGTTTTAGGGCTAAAACATCTTTTTTTAGCTCAGATTTTATATTTTCGGCGATTATTTTTCCATCAATAATCATTTTTTTACTTGCCTTTCTTGACTTTAAAAATACTTACCGATTAAAATAGTAAGTAGACTAATTATACTACGTATCGGAGGAATTTTAAAGTGAAAGTTAAGAAAGCCGTAATTCCTGCTGCAGGATTTGGCACAAGAATGTTGCCGATAAGTAAAGCGGTTCCAAAAGAAATGTTCCCGATTGTTGATAAACCTTCTATTGCATATATTGTTGAGGAAGCTGTAGCTTCAGGCATAACAGATATACTTATAATTACAAGCCACGGCAAAGAGGCGATTGAGAATTATTTCGATAGATCTTTTGAACTTGAATATTATCTAGAAAAAAGTCAAAAACAAGAGATTTTAAATTCTGCAAAAAATATAAATAATGGAGCGAATATATATTTTATACATCAGCAAGAGATGAAAGGGCTTGGCCACGCCATAAGCTACGCAGAATCTTTTGTTGGGAATGAACCCTTTGCGGTTTTGTCCGGCGATGACGTAATCATGAGCGAAAAGCCTGTTTGCCGACAACTTATAGAGGCATTTGAGGAGTATGGACTGAGCGTTGTAGGTGCTAAAGAAATGCCAAAAGAGGAGATTGGAAAGTATGGCTCTTTAAAAGTCAGGAATATAAAGGATAATATTTTCATGTGTACGGATATGGTTGAGAAACCGACTCCTGATAAGGTCTTATCATTATACTCGGTTCTTGGTAGGTATATTTTAACTCCTGAAATATTTGAAATTCTTAAAAATACTCCGCCAGGCGTAGGCGGAGAGATTCAGCTTACCGATGCCATGAAAGTTTTGGCTAGGGCTCATGGTATAATAATGGTTGATTTTTTAGGTCAAAGGTACGATATGGGTAGTAAACTTGGAGCGATGATGGCAAACGTTGAAATGGCCTTAAAGCATCCTGAGATTTCTGAAAACTTCAAGAAATATTTGAAGAATATAGCAAGTAAATTGTAAATAGCCTAGAGCTAAAATACAGAATCAAATAGAAAAGATATTTTTAATTTAAACAAAATTATTATTAAATAATTGGTTAAAGTAAAAACAAAAAATTTTTCGCAAAGATTTTTATCTTTGCGAAAATAGTTAAGTGGCGGTGGTTGATCGTTTATACATATATTGTTATTGGAGGGCGATTTCGGCGTTGTGTATTAAAAATAGTTAACCGAATCACAGTAAAACCGGTATCATTAGTCCCAACGTCTACACAAGAAAGGTTATAATCAATATGTTCTTGATTAACTTGATTAAAATGAAATGATGGATCTAATAAGGATTTTATTTTAAGTAAATTGGTAACAATTGTTTTTTTGTCGCGTGATAAAATTTGTAGTAGGAACATTAGCTGATGGTGCCAGCGATTTTTTTCTTCTATGGTGCCACGTGGATTGAATTTTCTTGTATGGTTGATGATAGTTTGTTCAACAGCCGCTTGAGGATCAGAGTTTTTTACTTCGCCCAAACCATACACAATTGGCTTGATAGGTAACAAGCTTAACATTACAACTGCCGTAAGTTTGGATATAAGTTTTTTCATTGAATGTCTCCTTTTAAAAGTTTTATTTTTGCTATGTTATAACTAATAAAAAATTAAGAGATATTTTTTATAATTGTAAGTAAAAGATCTTTTATAATAATTTAAATACGATTTAATAGAACATAACAATAGTTTATTTAAAAAGTCATAATTACGTTTTCAATGTCATATTGAGATTGTTTGAGCATACATGTGAAGGTATGGGTTAAAAGCAAAATAATATTAATAAATGAAATTCGGATTTTCATTTTCGCGAAAAAAGTTTGATTGATTATTTATCTTAAAGAATGATAGGGATAATGGTATTTCCTTCTATCGGATATATATAGGTGACAATTTGAGTAGCCCCCGTGCTACCGTCTGCCACAATTGCTATACATGATTGTTCAAGATTAAGCCCTTGACGTTGAATTATAGGAAGAATAGCTTGTGTAAATTCTGGGTTGCGATTAATTGCTATTTCGAGTACAGTAAAAATGGCTGTCTCTTTAGATAATTTGTTTAATAGTGTTACCATTGAAGTACGCCATATACGCATGGCTCTTGGATCTTGTTCAATGTTGGTTTGCCAAGATTTTTCGGCAGCCTGGTTTTCAAGACGCCATATCGTGGCAATAATATTTTGTTCCTCTGGAGTAACTGTGGTTCCAGAATCGGCTGTATCAGATGTTTGGGCTGCCACTGGTCTTGGATGTTTTGCGCCATAGACACACGGTGTGGCAATGAACAAACCTGCCATTGTGACTGCTGTAAGTTTAGATATAAATTTTTTCATTAAAGTATCTCCTTCTAATAAGTTTGCTTAATTGTAACGCTACGATTAAAATTATATAAAAATATTATAAAAAAGTCAAGCAATATTTTAACTATAATTTTATTTTAAAAGTAAATATTGTGCTAAATAAATATTATGATCAAGTAAAATAAAGTGGCGTTCCAAAAAACTAACTATGAGAAAATCCAAGCGGATATACCGAAATCCTTTAAATACACATATAAAAATATTGATTAATAATTAAATAAAATATCATTAACATGATTTTAGGCATTAAATACTTTGCTGCAAATATCTAAGGTGTAATAATAAATTGTTGCAAATTTTTCTCTCGCATGGTAGAATGTTCTGGTGTGTGAGACGGATTTGATCGAGAACTGTTTCGTTAGCGCATTTAATATCAGCATTCCTCTGCCGCTCAGTACAATTCGGTAAGAATGTGTAGATTATTGGAGGAAAAGATGGATCCATTAGAAAAAATTGCAGAACCGTGCGTAAAGAAAGATTTACCTGTATTTAATGTAGGTGATACGGTTAAGGTAGATGTACAAATTAGTGAAGGAGAAAGAACTCGTATTCAGGTCTTTGAGGGTACTGTTATTGCGAAGAAGGGTAGCGGTATTTCTGAGACGTTTACCGTCAGAAAGGTTTCTTATGGTTATGGCGTAGAAAGGATTTTTCCTCTTCATTCGCCGAGCGTCAAAGATGTAAAGGTTGTAAGGCGTGGTAGAGTTCGCAGAAGTAAACTTTATTATCTTAGAAGTCGCATAGGTAAAGCAGCTAAAGTTAAAGAAAAAGTTTAGTATTTTACGGGGGCGTTATCGCCCCTTTCTTGTGCAATATAATTCGTTTCTAGAGTTTAAGTATTTTCTTGCCTCTATTCTAGGTGCTTCAAAAAGATATTTGTTAGTAAAATTCTAATGTAGTTGTGTTACTCGTTTTAATTAGCACCACACTTAGTATGTGAATACTCAGTAATGTGTACTTAAAATCACCTGTTGTTCCATTTTTGCCGCGAAGTAAATCGAGAATTGTTTTTGGCCAACCATCACTCATATATACCTTCGTTCAAAGCTCTGATTTAAACTTACAATGTGCTGTCACGGTAAGTATATGATATAACATTATGTTCTGTATGGTTTTTTCTCCTCTTTCTATTTTGTAACCAGTAAAAAATCTTATTAACGCTTTCTATTATGCCTTTATCTATAGCTGTACTTATAAAGTTAAGAGGTAATATTTTTTGCTAAAGAAGCACCATGAACATTGTCAGCCCTTTTATAATTGTTGCTAGCGTCACTGCAAGCGATTTTGTTATTGCAATTATCTGATAAATATTAGGTTGTTGCATTTTCACAATATCATGAAGTTTTTCTTTATTCATGAAATCACAACTCCTTTTCCAACGATGTTATAATTTGAATTTTTCAAAAGTTTAGTACACGTCTTTACAGTATTCGCTGTGTGTATTCTTGCGGTGTCATCGGTGTCAGTTTCAGAAATCGATTTTAGTTTTGGAATGGTAGAACAAAATCCGGACACCGTTTTTCTATAATACGAAATATCTCCGTCGATTCTTTCTTTACTCGTACCCCTTCGTTATCTAAATGATTAGCAAAAATCTCCATTGAAGAAATGAATATGCCCGGAGTATTCGTTGCAATATTCTCGCATGCCCATATAAAATTCATTTTAATTGGTTACACGAGAGCTTTGTTGATTATATCTTTACCTGCTTAAGTGAATGCTTATAATAAGGGGCTGACTGACTCTTTTTACGTCGGATGTTATAATCCAAATATCACCTCGCCAGACCAATTACTCCTCTTATTATATAAAATCAGTGTAGATGTTAGCTTTTCTTAACAATTGCGCTCTTATGGTACTAAAGTGCACACGAAGGTGCAGTGACCAAATGTAGTAATCACTGATAATATTGCCTACAATCAACTCTAATATCAAATTAGATGTCTTTAAAATGGTGTAATCTTATTTAATTTTTGCGAATCAAAAAATATATTTATAAACAAATTCTTTCGAACCATAATGGACCGGACTAACATTCTATATCAGAAATTATTCTTTAAAAATTATTGTAAACAAACGATATTTCTCCATCTTTACTTTCAAGCATCGCAAAAATAAGCAGTAAAATTCCCAGTGTTATTAAAATCAATTTAATAACATAAATTTTATTTATATTATGAATAATACTCTGCAATTTTTCTATCAATGTAAAGCCACCCTTTCCAGCCCAAATGCATAACGTCTTTCAAAAAATAAGGTTCATATTCATACTCTCTTAAATCCAAATAATCGACGCCATACTCATCCGCAATTTCAGAAAGCTTATCGTAAAAATCGTTTCTTTTGCCCTTTGTAAGACCCGTGTAGTCATAATAAAGTCCATTTGTAGGCATAAATACGATATAAGGTTTTATACCAAGTTTACCACACATTCTTACAAAACATTCATAATCTTTCATTTCGTCAGAGTTTATTAAATCCACATCTTTAAAGCTACCTTTTCTCGACT
>JAEEGL013026222.1_pt1 | contig 11957 bp, 7 predicted proteins | sample 9134231 | NCBI WGS metagenome assembly JAEEGL01 (sample SAMN16246548, study PRJNA631951) | gut metagenome | biome: gut microbiome; feature: rumen; material: fiber-attached | host: Bos | place: Iran: Karaj | collected 2018-10 | reverse complement strand
TTTCACCCAGAATAGTCGGATTAATGATCTGTGTTTTCTTATTAAGGTTCAGATAATTAATATTCTGAAGCTTGGTAAGGATCTCGGCTCTTGTTGCACTGGTTCCGATACCGCTTCCCTTAATCTGGGCTCTTAACTCTTCATCCTCAATAAACTGACCGGCATTTTCCATGGTAAGGATAATGCTTCCGGATGTATATCTCTTGGGTGGAGCAGTCTCTCCTTCTTTGATCTCATGAGATATCACTTCAAGTACGTCACCCTTTTTCAGGGTTTCAAGCGCTTTACCCAGTAAGTCATCGGCTGCCTGATCTTCATCACCTTCACCCTCGCCTTCAGGCTTGGATTCCTGATTATCAGCTTCATCCTTCTTATTCTGGAAAGAACAATTGAAGACTTTCATATAGCCCTCATCCTGAAGAACCTTATATGATGCCGTAAACAATTCTTTTCCTTCCAGTGCGGAAATAAGTGTTTTCTTATAAACCGCAGCGGGATAAAAGATAGAGAGAAACCTTCTGCATATAAGTTCATACACATCCGCAGACAGTTTGTTTAACGATGAAAGATTTCCGAGTCCCTGTCCTGTCGGAATGATAGCATAGTGATCCGTAATTGCTTTGTCATTGCAATACTTGGTCTTTGCTATGGTCTTCCAGGAATCTCCGGCAAGTACCTGCGCCGCTTCGGCAGACACGATACTATAACCTTTCAGACCGTTAATGTTCTTATTGATTTCCTTGCAAACAGCTGTCGACAAAACTCTGGCATCGGTTCTGGGATATGTAGTCAGCTTCTTTTCATATAATTCCTGGGCGATATTCAAAGTCTCCGCAGGACTTATCTTAAACAGTTTTGAACAGACATTCTGAAGTTCCGCAAGGTTGAATAAAAGCGGAGGATTTTTCTTTTCGGTTTTCCTGGAAATTTCGGTTATCTCAGCTTTTTTATCCCCGGTGCTTTCAAGATCTGAGATAAGCTTTTCCGCGATTTCTTTTTCCTTAAAACCATTGTCTTTATAAAGTTTGGGAGACCCGGCATAAGCGGAAGTATCACACACCTTCCACAGAAGCTGCGCCGAGGCTTCGCCGATATTCGTATTCAGCAGAACTTTATAGAAAGGAGTCTTAACAAAATTCCTGATCTCCTGTTCTCTTCTGACTACAATGCCGAGAACGCAGGTCATTACACGTCCGACAGTTACGGTAAGACGGTCCATACCCAAAAGCTCTGCACACTTTTTTGAGTATTTAAGAGTCAGAGCACGGGTAAAATTGATACCCATCAGATAGTCTTCCTGAGCTCTCAAATAAGCCGCATCGGACAGATTATCATAAGCAGACCAATCCTTGGCTTCCCTTATACCTCTTGCGATCTCTTCCTCAGTCTGAGAATCGATCCAGACTCTTTTACGGGGGCGATCCGCAGGCACCTGAGCCTGCATGTCAACAAGCCTGTATATATATTCTCCTTCTCTTCCCGAGTCGGTGCAAATATATATGCAGGAAATATCTTCCCTTGAAAGCAGCCTTTTAACAATCTCAAATTGTTTTTTTACATCAGCAATAACCTGATATTTATAGGTATCGGGTATAAAAGGGATGGTGTCAAATCTCCACATTTTGAGAGCGGGATCATACTCTTCGGGATAACTCATTGATACAAGATGGCCAACGCACCATGTGATCACACTGTTATCACCTTCGAAGAATCCGTCTCCTCTCTTCATATTCTCATGAAGAGCCTGTGAAAACTGACTCGCCACAGACGGTTTTTCGGTTATATATAGATTTTTAGACAATATAAAGTCCTTTATTTTTTCATGTATGAAAGCAGTTCATCAATCTTCTGTGCAGGAAGAGGCTTGCCGAGATAAAATCCCTGAATAACATCGCAGCCCGCTTCTGTAAGATAGTTGAACTGTCTCTCATTCTCAACACCTTCCGCAACGGTTTCAAATCCCATGGCGTGGGACATATTGAGAATGGATTCGGTAATGATCCTTGTTGAAGCATCATCCAGTACCGTATCGATAAATGTCTTATCGACTTTCAAAGTATCGATGGGAAATTTCTTGAGATATGAAAGCGATGAATAACCCGTTCCGAAATCATCGAGTGAGATACTTACTCCGAAATTCCTGATCCTTGTAAGCTTTGCGGTTACTGATTCGAAATCATCAATGAGAATGCTTTCGGTGATTTCAAGTTCAACTTCGGAAGGATCGACACAGTTTCTGTCTATGATAGACATTATGCTGTCAACAAAATCATCTTTTTTATATTGAAGGGATGATATATTTATGGACACCTTAAAATGGATTCCGTAAAAATCACACCACTTTTTATACTGTTTAATTGATTCTTCAACAACAAACTGACCGATATGATCGATAAGTCCGTTTTTCTCCGCAATAGGGATAAATACGGAGGGAAGGATCATCCTGCCGGAATCGTCTCTCCAGCGGATAAGAGCTTCCACGCCTCTCAGCTTTCTGCTTGACGCATAGTACTGGGGCTGATAATACATTACAAAATTATTATTGAATGTAGCTTCTTTAAGCTTATTCTCAATATCTACATTCTTAAGGAAATCATCGAGGATGGGTGCTTCAAAATACTGAAGTATATTCTTCCCCATCTTCTTACAGTTGTAAACAACAATATCTGCACAGTTTAAAAGATCCAGAGCAGAACCGCCGGCTTCCGGAAACTCCGCAACACCAACTGATGCAGTAATACTTATTTGCTGACCTGTACTCATGGTAAAGGAATCGGCAAATCTTTTCTTAAGTGTCTGATAGAAATTCTCAACGGAATATTTGCCCACAGGATCGTAGATGGCAACGCAGAATATATCATTATTAACGTGAGAGCATATGATCTTATCCTTGACCATATTGCTCTTCAGATATGAACCCACCTGCTGAAGAAGCTCATCTCCCACAATAATACCCTGGACATCGTTGATCTTCTTAAAATCATCGATGTCTATCATCATCAGGGAAACTCTGCACTTTTCTCTTTCCGCTCTTGAAATGAATTCTGTCAGAAGTGAGACAAAATAGTTACGGTTATAGATGCCCGTATTGATATCATAATAAGCCATATAGAGAAGGTCCGAATGACGGGCCTTCTCCTTGGTTATATTCATGATGGTAATGATCTTATCGACAGATCCCGTATCTTCTTCTTTTTCAATACGGGTTATGATCCTGTACCAGACGTGATCGTTAATAGATCTGCATTCGCAGGTGGCAAAATTATGACCTTCTTTTTCGGGGAAAAATGTATCGACAACAATGTGTCTGTCTTCCTCAAAAAATTTATCATAGAGAAGATCAAAATCCCTTGACCGCTGAAGCTTTACTCCGAAAAGGTTTTCGAAAGCACCGAAAGTCTGTATTTCATCACAGGTCAGATTCTGATAGATATATCCGAATTCCGACGACTCGCATATCATGCGATAAATGCGTTCACTCTTGGTTAATTTGGCGTTTTGTGCTTCAAGCAGATCAATACGGTAATTCTTCTCTTCCATTACGTCCTCGACAGGCTAAAAAGCAAAACTATTATTATTTCTTATCGATGTATCCCTTTGCTTTGAGAAGCTCAGCACAAAGAACCGCTCCTCCTGCAGCACCTCTAACGGTGTTGTGAGAAAGACCTACGAACTTCCAATCAAAGAGAGTATCCTCACGAAGTCTGCCGATGCTGATACCCATTCCGTTTTCGAAATCAACATCAAGCTTAACCTGAGGTCTGTTATCCTCCTCAAGATACTGGATAAACTGCTTGGGAGCACTGGGAAGACCAAGCTTCTGAGGCTCGCCGGAGAAGTTAACCATCTTCTCGATGAGCTGCTCCTTGGTAGCTTTCTTTCCGAGATTTACAAATACGGAAGCAGTGTGTCCGTTGAGAACGGGAACTCTGATGCACTGGGAAGTGATAAGAGGAGCAGTCTCGGGAACGATCACGCCGTTCTCAATCTTACCCCAGAGTCTGAGGGGCTCCTTCTCACTCTTCTCTTCCTCGCCACCGATATAAGGAATTACGTTCTCTACCATCTCAGGCCAGTCCTTGAAGGTTTTGCCTGCACCGGAGATAGCCTGATAGGTTGATACAACAACCTGAGTAGGCTCGAATTCCTTCCAAGCGGTAAGAACGGGAGCATATGACTGTATTGAGCAGTTAGGCTTAACAGCGATAAATCCTCTCTTGGTTCCGAGTCTCTTTCTCTGATACTCAATAACATCAGCATGTGCCGCATTGATCTCAGGTACGATCATGGGAACATCGGGAGTCCAACGATGAGCGCTGTTATTGGAAACAACAGGGATCTCAGCCTTAGCATACTTCTCTTCAATGGCCTTGATCTCATCCTTGGTCATATCAACTGCGCTGAACACGAAATCAACATCAGCGATAACATCTTCAACATTTGATACATCTTTAACTACGATCTTCTTAACAGCTTCGGGCATGGGAGTCTGCATCTTCCATCTGTCACCGATAGCTTCTTCGTAAGTCTTACCTGCGCTGCGGGGTGATGCAGCAATGGTAACAACCTCAAACCAGGGATGGTTCTCAAGAAGAGAGATAAATCTCTGTCCTACCATTCCGGTTCCGCCAAGAATACCTACTTTTAACTTATCACTCATAATATCTCCTCCTACACCGGTCATAGTAAAACCGGATAATATTAATTCAAGAAATCATCAAGGGGATCGACCAGCGCTTTGGTTTCCGAGATGAACTTCTCACAGCTTGCTATCTCTTCAGCCATTGCATCGGGACCGGGAGCACCTTTAGTGGAGCGCTTGAGAACGCAGGTCTCAATACTGACCGCCTCATAGAAATCTTCCTCAATGACGGATGAAAGTTTCTTAAGATCATCAAGCCCCATCTCATCGATGGTAATACCTTTATCGATACATTCAAGTACCATTCTTCCGACTACGGAGTGTGCATCTCTGAAAGGCATTCCTTTTCCTACGAGATAATCGGCAGCATCTGTGGCATTTGTAAATCCGCCGGCAGCGCTCTTTTCCATGACCTCATCATTGAACTTCATGCTGCGAAGCATTCCTTCATACAGATCAAGACATGAGCAGGCTGTATCCATTGCATCGAAAGCACCTTCTTTGTCTTCCTGCATATCCTTGTTATATGCAAGAGGAAGGCCCTTCATGGTGGTAAGAAGTCCCATAAGACTTCCGTACACTCTTCCTGTCTTGCCTCTTATGAGCTCCGCAATATCGGGATTCTTCTTCTGAGGCATTATGCTCGATCCGGTGGAATACGCATCATCTATCTCAACGAATCTGTATTCATTGGTATTCCAGGTTATTATCTCTTCGCATGACCTGGACATGTGCATCATTATGATGGAAAGAGCATCAAGGAATTCTATAAGATAATCTCTGTCGGATACGGAATCCATGGAGTTATCGGTAGCTTTATCAAATCCAAGCTTTTTAGCGGTATATTCTCTGTCAAGAGGATAAGTGGTTCCCGCAAGTGCACCGGAACCGAGAGGACATTCATTCATTCTTGTGTAAATATCATGAAGTCTCTTTCTGTCTCTCTTAAACATCTCAAAGTAAGCACCCATATGATGAGCCAGAGTAACGGGCTGAGCTTTCTGGAGATGTGTAAATCCGGGCATAAAGGTTTTGATGTTAGCCTTCATGATATCGAGTATGGTTACGAGAAGTTTATCCAGAAGTGCATCCGCGATACAAACCTCGCCTCTTACATACATTCTCATATCAAGAGCAACCTGATCGTTACGGCTTCTTCCGGTATGAAGTCTCTTGCCCGCATCGCCTACTCTGTCAGTCAGAACAGCTTCGCAAAAAGAATGAATATCTTCATACTGATCGGTTATAACAAGTTTTCCTGAGGTAACATCGGCATATATACCTTTAAGTCCCTCTTCTATAGCCTTGCCGTCTTCTTCGGATATGATACCCTGCTTTGCAAGCATTGCGGAATGAGCAATACTTCCGCAGACATCCTGCTTAAGCATCCTTTTATCAAAGTTAACGGATGCATTAAAAGCATATACTTTTTCATCGGTGGGCTTTGTAAATCTGCCGCCCCATAATTGTGCCATAAAGCCACCTTTTCCTTTAAATATAATCCTATATATTTTCGGCAATTTGCACCCGGTTGTCAACACAAAAATTTGCCCTAACCCCCTAGGAAAACGTTATATTTTTACTTAATTTTGCAAAATCAATTTAAGAGATAAAAAAGACCCGGACGCGATAACGCATCCGGGTCTGTAAGCCGGAAAGGGGACTCGAACCCCTGACCTACGCATTACGAATGCGTCGCTCTACCAACTGAGCCATTCCGGCATATGTGAGCCTGCAGGTTACCCCTTGGCTCACTTGTCTGATTATATAGATTAGACCTTCAAAAATCAAGTCGCATTTGCGATCACTTCTTACTCTTTTTGATGGGAGTATAATTTCTGATCCTCTGCTCGATAACCTTCTCGAGTTCTGCCTCGGTGTAAGGTATAAACTTCATGATGATCATGCTTAAAGGTCTTATTTTGACGGATATGGATTGAGTTCTTCCGTCCATTCGCTTATCGGTTGCTTTTCTGACAGTCTTGGATACGGAGGAAGTTCCGCCGTATGCCTTATCATCAGTAGTGAAGATTTCTTTGTATTTTCCTTCGTAAGGAACCCCCGTTGAAAATGACTGTTCGATTCCGGAGAAGTTAGCAATAAACACAAGCATGTCTTCGGGATCATCCGTCTTCCTTACAAATGAAACACATGCCTGGTCCGCATTCATGTTGCTGAGCCATTCGAAAGCTTCGGGATCGTTTTCATTACGGTTGAGCGCAGGCTCCTTCTCATACAGATCATTAAGATCACTGAGAATCTTTCCATATATCTCGGGAGCATCACCGATGGCCTTTTTGCCGGGATGAGCAAACAGGTATCCTACAGCCAGTTTCATCTGAGCTTTCTTCATTCCATCATCACCGGGAAGCAGATCATAAAGCTTTCCGATCTCTGAAATCTTCTCTCTTCCTGCAAATGGAAGAATGAAATCTTCAACAAATGCATAAGTCAGTTCATCGGGAAGAAGGTGAAGGTTATGGCCTCTGTAGAGAGGGTCCATGCAAATGAAATTCCTGAAGTCATCAAAGAAAACTTCATTCCATTTATAATCAAAGCCTAAACCGTTGTTTTCCACAGAATCGGTAATTCCCTGATGAAGGGAAGAATCCTCGGCTATAAGAAGCATTCCGGGATACTTGGACTTGATCCTGGTATTGAAATCTTTCAGGAAGGAAATCGCATCAAGATTCTCATTGCCGCCATAGATATTGGGAACCCATTCGGTCTTGCTGTAATCAAGATAAAGCATTCTTGCTATACCGCAAATACGGATTCCGTCTGCACCGAATTCATCGGCATACTTAAATCCCGATGAGAGCAGGAAATTAGAAACAGTGTTTGATGAATAATTGAAAAGACATGCATCGATGTCTGCAGCATAACCCTGCCTGGGATCGATATGCTCATAAAGACCTGTTCCGTCAAAAAGTGATAAACCGCCTTCTTCATGTGCGAAGAAAGAAGGAACCCAGTCAAATATAACTCCGATTCTTGCATCGTGAAGAGCATTTACCAATGCCTTTAGTTCATCAGCGCAGCCAAGTCTCTTATCAATCGCATAGAATGATATGGACTTTTCTCTTCTGCTTCCTGATGAGGTAAGTACATTGCCGATATTTACATGAGTGAAACCCGAGTCCTTGCAAATGCCGGGAACAACCTTAAGCATCCTGGCAAATGCGGAAGAATCCTCATTCACATAGTCAAAGGGATTAACCTGATATATGCAAAGAGCGGAGTTTTTATCAACGCCTTTCTTAGCATAAAGAGTTTTGCATTTTTCATTATGCTTATCGGCAACAACAGATACAAAGCCGTTTTCCATAAGAAGTTCCGAAGCATAAGGATCGGCTTTTCTGCAGATATCGTAATTCTTAAATTTGATCTCGTACTGATATTTATCGCCGGGCTTTACTCCGGGAATAAAGAGTTCAAAGATTCCGGATTCCTCTCTCTTACACATCTGATCGAGTCTTCCGTCCCAGGAGTTGAAATCACCCACAACACTTATTCTCATTGCATTAGGTGCATATACGGCAAAAAGAGTACCCTCCTCACCGTCATGCTCCATGAAATGAGATCCGAGAATATCGGAAGCGTTCAGGCATTTCCCTTCGATAAATCTTGCTATATCTTTGTCATTTAACAGACCTGTATGTCTGTAGGGGTCACCGCATCTGAGTACTTTTTTCTTAAGAGTCTTACCGCCCTCTTGTCTCTCTTCATAAGTGACAACGTAAGTATAAGCTCCGGGATCCTTGGTAGGAAGAAGCTGAGCAAAGAAACCGTCATCATCCGCAACTTCCATCAGAGTCTCTGAAGGTTTGCCGGGTTCTCCTCTGTCCTTCCATTTAACAACCACAGATTCCGCACCGGGAAAATATGCCTGCAGAAGTACAGTCTGTCCTTTCAAGTGAGGTCCGAGAAGATCCTGAGGATGAGAACACTCGGAATAAATCACCTCCTCGATAAACGCCCAATCCATAAGCTTATATAATCTCTTATTCATATCATCAACCCCATTGATATTTTATTGATCGATCTTATGTAAGAAAAGTCCGCTGCGAAGCTTGGGTTCAAACCATGTAGACTTGGGAGGCATCAAAAGGCCTTCATCCGCTACTTTAAAAAGTTCATCAATTGAAGTGGGAAACATGGAAAATGCAACCTGCATGTCATCCTTGCATCTTCTCTCAAGTTCTCCAAGCCCCCTGATTCCTCCGACAAAATCTATTCTCTTATCGGTTCTGGGATCTCCTATTCCGAGAACAGGTCCGAGAAGCCCATCCTGAAGAACTGAAACATCAAGTCCCTTAACAGGATCTTCGGACTTCAGATCATGATGTGCACGTAACTTATACCACTTACCGCTGATATACATTCCGAAAAGGCCTTTGTCTTCGGGAGAATACAGCTTCTTTGCATCGCACACTTCAAATCTGTCGATGACTTCATTGAAGAACTGAACTTCGGTAAGACCGTTAAGGTCTTTTACAACCCTGTTGTAATCAAGAATCTTAAGTTCATCACCCGGGAAGATTACACTGAGGAAATAGTTGAATTCCTCATCTCCCGTATATCCCGGATTTTCCTCTCTCCTTTTTAATCCTACCTTAACCGCTGAAGCGCATCTGTGATGACCGTCAGCTATATAGAGAGCATCTGTTCCGGAAAACTCATCACGGATAGTCTTAACCTTATCAGCATCCTTGATGGAAAAGACTCTGTGTCTTATACCGTCATCGGATGTGAAATCGCAGTCTGCTTCACCCTTTTTAACCGCATCAATGACTGATGCAAGTGTATCGTTATGTCTGTATGCCAGGAAAATCGGACCTGTCTGGAAACCTGTCTTATCAACATGATTAATACGGTCTACTTCCTTGTCGGCACGAGTGTTTTCGTGTTTTTTGATAACACCGTTTAAATAATCATCAATGGATGCACAGGCTACAATTCCGTTCTGAACTCTTCCGTCCATGGTAAGTTCATAGAGGTAATATCCGGGTTCGCCTTCATCCTGAACAAAACGTCCGTCGTCAATCCTTTCACGGATCATATCCCTTGCTTTTTCATATACTTTGGGATCGTAGGTATCAACATCATCAGAAAACTGTGTTTCCGCTCTGTCTATTGCAAGAAAGCTTTCAGGGTTGCTTTTGACAACTTCCACGCTCTCCGCTCTGTTGTAAACATCATAGGGAAGTGCTGCAATTACAGACTCCATTCCTCTCCTTGGTCTGTATGCATTAAAAGGTCTGACGTCAGCCATTTTCAAGTCTCCATTTATAGAAATCGTTATAATATTATTTTGTAAAAATCAATGATTATTTTAGCATTATACGGTTATACAAACAAGTTTCTACATGCTATAATGCAGATTAACAAAAAGGAAAATTAAGGTAATACAGAGGGGTAATTATGACCGACGAACAAAGAGCAATGTTAAAGAGGATCAATGATTATGCGGAAGAAGTAATGCCCGATATCGATCCTCAGCACACACCTATTTCATATCAGCTTGAGAAACTCACTCCCATCATGAAGCAGATCGGTGAAGAGCAGGATAAATCACTCAGTGATATCTTCATAGAGTATATGGATCTTGCAAGTGAAGCCGCAACAGAGATGGAAAAGAAGCTTCAGGATTCTCTCAAGGATATCGAAGACGGCGAGAAAAAGTAAATAATGGTTAAAAAAAGGGTGTACACCGGAAGGTGTACACCCTTTTATATTGCTTAAATCATCCCTTTACTACTCTTACGCGGAGAACGCCTTCAGCAGCTGAAAGCTTTTCAACGAGATGAGGAGTGGGAACATCATCAAGATCAAGCATGGTTACGGCATAATCCCCCTTTGACTTGTTCATCATATCGGAGATGTTGATCTTCTCTGCACCGATAACTGCGGTGAACTGAGTGATCATGTTAGCCTGATTCTTATGGAATACTTCAACTCTTCCCTTCTTGTCACAAACGCCCATATCAAGTGCGGGATAGTTTACGGAATTTCTGATGTTTCCGTTATTAAGGTAATCCATGATCTCCGCAACTGCCATCTTAGCACAGTTGTCTTCGGATTCTTCGGTACTTGCTCCAAGGTGAGGAGTAAGGATTACACCGGGCTGTCCTGCTGTGGTAGCGTTAGGGAAATCGGTTACGTATCTTGCTACCTTACCGTTCTTGAGAGCCTCAAGCATATCAGTCTCGGAAACAAGAAGATCACGTGCATAGTTAATAACTACAACACCGTCTTTCATCATGGAGATTGCTTCACGATTGATGGTTCCCTTAGTAGAATCAAGAAGAGGTACATGAATGGTGATATAATCACACTCTTTGTAGATTTCTTCTACCTTCTCTACATGAATAACGCTTCTGGAAAGATTCCATGCTGCATTAACGGAGAGGTAAGGATCGTATCCGTAAACCTGCATTCCGAGGTTCTGAGCAGCGTTTGCAACCTTAACACCGATTGCACCGAGTCCGATTACACCAAGCTTCTTGCCTGCAATCTCGGTACCTGCAAAGTATTTCTTCTGCTTCTCAGCAGTCTTGGCGATGTCAGTATCGGATGCATTATCTTTGCACCACTGAATACCGCCTACGATATCTCTGGCAGCAAGGAGCATACCTGCGATAACAAGCTCCTTAACACCGTTTGCATTTGCTCCGGGAGTATTGAATACGACAATTCCCTTCTCAGCACACTTATCAAGAGGAATGTTGTTAACACCTGCTCCTGCTCTTGCAACTGCAAGAAGAGAATCGGGAAGATCCATATCGTGCATGGCAGCACTTCTTACAAGGATACCTTCAGCCTCTTCAGTCTTGTCGGTGATCTGGAAATCATCGGTAAGGTCAGCGAGACCTACCTGAGAAATAGGATTAAGGCAATTGATCTTAAACATCTGAAAACTCCTTTCAAAGAGACTGCTTATGCGTTCTCAGCCTCGAATTTCTTCATAAACTCAACGAGCTTTTCTACACCTTCCTTGGGCATAGCATTGTAGATAGATGCTCTCATACCGCCAACGGTTCTGTGACCCTTAAGGTTAACAAATCCTGCCTCGGTAGCTTCTTTAACGAACTTAGCATCAAGTTCTTCATTACCGGTAACGAAAGGAACATTCATAAGGGATCTGTCTTCTTTTACGACAGTACCCTTGAAAAGTTTTGAAGAATCAAGGAAATCATAAAGGATCTTAGCCTTCTCTTCGTTTCTCTTCTTCATCTCCTCAAGTCCGCCCATCTTCTTGAGCCACTTGAATACCTTGCCGCAGATGTAGATGGTGTAGCAGGGAGGAGTGTTG
>JAEEGL011824772.1_pt1 | contig 11957 bp, 9 predicted proteins | sample 9134231 | NCBI WGS metagenome assembly JAEEGL01 (sample SAMN16246548, study PRJNA631951) | gut metagenome | biome: gut microbiome; feature: rumen; material: fiber-attached | host: Bos | place: Iran: Karaj | collected 2018-10 | reverse complement strand
GTTCTTGACCGAGTTTCCTTCGCACTTGCGTGCTTGTACTTCCTCGTCTGTTGTTCAATTTTCAATGACCTTCCGGCGCTCCGTTTCAGCCCTTTCCCGGGGCCTCTTCTTCGCGACAGCCTGCATATTATACCACTTCCGTCTCTCCTTGTCAAGCGGTTTTTTGCGTTTTTTTGGGGATTTTCGGGGAGAATCATCAACTCGTTTCATATATACAATAATAATGGGTGATAATGGTTGAATATATGTATAAAAAGAACAATACAAAAGACAGCATTATATGCGTGAGCTGCGGAGCGGCCCGTGCGGGACCGAAAAAGCACGGCCGCCGTGCAACGGCCGAAAATGCCACAGCCGCCGTGCGGGACCGAAAAAGCACGGTCGCCGTGCGGCGGCCGAAAAAACCGGCCGCCGGCCGGGACGGAAAAAAGCCCGGCCGCCGTGCGGCGGCCGGGGTGCGCCGGCATCAGATGCCGGACGGTCGTGTCTGGGTGCGGGGGATGCCCCGTTTTGCGTTTACTCTTCGGCCACGTACAGACCCTTGTCGGTCAGCCAAGACGAGTAGACGCCGTAGATGCCGGAGGTCTTGTTCATGTTCGTGTTGTTCTTGACTATGGTCGAGAGATAGGTGGAATACTCGGCTATGAAGGCCTCGAGCTCCTCGTAGCTGTTGACGGCCTGAAGCTTGCGGTAGATCTCGGCGCTCTCGTTGCGAAGCGTAACGAGGTCGTTGACGTTGAGCGCGTCCTTCTCCTGGTCGGAGGGATTGAGATCGTCGTCGGTGACTCTGAAGCAGTTGATGAGACCGCCCCTGAGGGAACTGTTCTGGACCTTGCCGTAGGTCCAAACATCGGGATCGGAGCCCTCTTCGGGATAGGCCACGAAGGCGTTGCCGGTCTTGCGGATGTCCATCATATAGTCGTTGTTGAGACGGTAGAGCGTTCCGTCGGGGTTGAGGTCGTAATGCACGCCCTTGACGCCGTACTGGAGAACGTTGCGCAGATCGGAGTTGGTGTTGAGGTAGGTGATGACTTCCATGCTGCGGGAGAGGCTCCTGGTGAAGTAGCTGACCGCAAACATGCTGCCGAACACGTCCTCCTCCTCGATGCGGGGAGTCTCGAGGGCGACCATGTAATACTCGTCGCGGTACTTGGCCTGGAGCTCGGCTCCGCCCTTAACGACCTGCAGCGCGATCTTTTTGCCATCGGCGGCGGTCTCGGAGATGTAGCCGGCATCCTTGTACTTCTGGATGGCCTTGAGCTGGTTCGTGTACTCGAGGACGGTGAATATGTTCTTGGCGCCTATGTAGGAGTTGGTGGAGGAGGTGGGATCGAGGGTCTTGTCGAGGGAGAAGGTGTTGCCGATGAGCGAGAACTCGTCGTGAAGGATCTTGCGCCCTTCGGCGTCGTAGGTCCAGTAGAAGGTGCCGGTCACGGGGAGGTCGCCGACGATGAGCTGAACGTCGTTCTCGTACTTCGCGATGTCGTTGAGATAGTTCTCACACTTGGCGAGGCTGTTCATGTCGTTGACATCGTAGTGGTACTTGTCTATGAGTTCCCTGTTGAGCAACAGATAGGTGTAGCTGCCGATGGCGTGGTTGTTGGGGATGCCGTACGTGCCGGAGCCGGCCCACTTGGCCCACGCGAGGAGCGAGGGCTGAATGTACTCCTTGATCTTCTTGGAGGAGCTGGTGAGCTCGTCGTCGAGGCGGCTGAGCCACTCGTTGTCGATGTACTTCATATAGGTGTCGTAGCTGTCGATCCAGAGGATGTCGAGCTGGTTGGCGCGCTCGTCGGGATACTTGATCTCGGAGAGCGTAACGCCTTCGATACCTTCGATGGTGACGAGGACGGTCTCTTCGGCGGTGGTGTCCTCGCCGGTGAGCTCCTCGGTCTCGCGGAAGTCGGCGTACTGGGGATGCTCGGCGTAGAACTTGTCGAACCACTCGAGGTCGGTGGTGATGCCGGAAGCCTTTGCGCGCTTCTGGGCGTCCTTAAGCACGGACGCGTGCTCGTCGCGGAGCTCCTGGTATCTGAGGTTGGCCTCGATCAGGCCTTCGATAGTAGGATAGTAATTCTCGTATGTCAGGAAATGAATGACGACCTGAGTTTTGAACTTTGCTTTCGTGATGGTGTTGAAAGCCGCGCTGACGAGCCTCTGATCCTTTTCGGAGACCTCGTTCTCGGTGACGACGTACATGGAAATGGTCTTGGTGGAAGACGAGGCCTCTTTGTTGACGTTTTGCTCGGCCTCTTCCGACGTCTTGTCGCTGGAACAGCCTGTCAGAAGGACGCTCACGATGATGACCGCAGCCAGCAGAAAGCTCAGGATTCTTTTGTTCATGCTAATTGTTTCCTCCTTGCGGGAATGCCGTACGCCGCGTACGCGTACTTACACGGATATACATAGATATTGTATATCAAATCTTTCGCGTTGTCAAGAGGTTTTTACATGCGCCGGGCGCGGGGTCAGGCGGCCTCCGGACGGAGAGCGGCCAGGTCCGGCACAGGCGCGGCGCCGCTCATTCGATAAAGCCTTTGAGCTGGCGGGCGCGGCTGGGATGGCGGAGCTTGCGCAGGGCCTTGGCCTCGATCTGGCGGATGCGCTCCCTTGTGATGTCGAATTCCTTTCCGACCTCCTCAAGGGTGCGGCTGCGCCCGTCGTACAGGCCGAAGCGGAGCTTTATGACGGTCTCCTCCCTGGGCGTCAGGGTGTGGAGCTGGCGCTCGATGACCTCGCGCAGGATGGTCGCGCTCGCGGCCTCCGCCGGCGCCGGGGTCTCGTCGTCGGGGATGAAGTCGCCGAGATGGCTGTCCTCCTCCTCGCCGATGGGGGTCTCGAGCGAGACCGGCTCCTGTGCGATCTTGAGAATGTCGCGCACCTTGTCGGAGCCCATACCCATCTTCTGGCCGATCTCCTCGGCGGTGGGCTCGCGCCCGAGCTCCTGAAGCATCTGGCGCTGGTAGCGGGCGACCTTGTGTATGGTCTCGACCATGTGGACGGGAATCCTTATGGTCCTGGCCTGGTCGGCGATGGCCCTGTTGATGGCCTGGCGGATCCACCAGGTCGCGTATGTGGAGAACTTGAAGCCCTTGCTGTAATCAAACTTGTCGACGGCCTTCATAAGGCCGAGGTTGCCCTCCTGGATGAGGTCAAGGAAGAACATGCCCTTCCCCACGTACCTCTTGGCTATGCTGACGACCAGCCTCAGGTTGGCCACGACGAGTTTTTCCTTTGCGGCGTCCCTCTCGGCCTCGCTGTAGGCGGGGTCGTTCATCTTTCTGGCGAGCTCGCACTCGGTGTTCGGGTCGAGCAGCTCCACGAGGCCGATCTCCTTGAGGTACATCCTCACGGGGTCGTCTATGGCCAGGCCCTCCTGCTCGAGCATGCGCTCCATCTCGTCGGCGTCGCCGAGCTTTTCGACCTCGCTCTCGAGCTTGCTCATCTCGCCGGCCGGCACGTCGCCGTCGACTGGCTCGTCGAGACTGCCGAAGTAATCGTCGTCCTTGTCGAGCGGAACGAGGTCTATGTCGTCGATGGCGTTGGCAAAGTCAAGGCCCTTCTCGCTCTCCAGTATCTCGTTCACGTCGATCTCTTTTTTGTCGTTCATATCTTCCTCCGCGCGGCAGAGCCGCGATGTATATTTTCGGTATTTGTCAGCGTCCGAGGCCGCGCTTGCGCCTCTCCTCGTCCAGCCTGCGGCGTTTCTCGGCGATGAGATCGCTGAGGGACCCCTCCGCGCCTCCGTCTTCCCGGCCGGCGGACTTCAGAGCCCCGACCGCGGAGCGGAACACATCCATGCCGTTGCCGGTGAGCTCCCGCCGCCGCATCTCCATGCTCTCAATGCGCCCCATCTCGTCGGGCGTGAAGAACTCGCCGAGCAGCGGCGTCGAGAAGCCTCCCTCCGACGCGTTCAGGTCCATGATCCTGTCGAAGACCTTCCTCGAGAACGAGGTGCGGAAATCGCCGGACGAGAGCTCGACTCCTCCGCGGGCGACCTCGTCGCGGTACTCCTGGTATATGAGCATCAGGCCCAGCACAGCCTCCTCGGCGGATACGGCCTTAACGTTGGAGACAGCCTCGGTGTTAATGCGGTCGCCGTAGCGGGCGGCGACGGATCTGGCCTCGCTCATCTCTCCGGCCGCGTATTTCCTTACGATGGCCCTTCTCTGCTTCTCAACGTCCTCGGAGAGCGACTGCGCCGAGACCTCGAGCCTGGCGGCGGCCCTGGAGGTGTATATGTCGCGCTCGACGCTCGACGGATACTCGGCGATGATCTCGGTCGCCTCGCGTACCGCGCGGATCTTCTCGGCGGTATCGGCGAGATTGTAGCGGGACAGCGCCGCCGACAGCTTGTATTCGAAGCCGGTGGAGCTGTCCTCGAGCAGGCGGCGGAAGGCGTCGGCGCCGAACTTCTTAACGTACTCGTCGGGGTCCTTTGCGCCGCTCATGGTAAGCACCCTGACCTCGAGTCCGACGCCGTCGAGGATGGACATAGCACGGCTCGTGGCCCTGACGCCGGCCTCGTCCGAGTCGTAGGACAGGATCACGCGCTTCGTGTATCTGGAGAGAAGCCTGGCGTGCTCCTCCGTTATGGAGGTGCCGAGGGTGGCCACGGCGTTCTCGATCCCGGCCTGGTGCAGGGTCACCACGTCCATGTAGCCCTCGCAGACGAGCAGCCTCTCGGCGCAGTGGCCGCGGGCGTAGTTCAGGGCGAACAGACTGCGGCTCTTCCTGAAGGCCGCGGTGTTGGACGTGTTGAGATATTTCGGCTTCGAGTCGTCGAGCACCCTGCCGCCGAAGGCGATGATGTTTCTGGAGGTGTCGACTATCGGAAAGATGACGCGGTTGAAAAACAGGTCGTATATGCGCCCCTTTGACGTCCTGGAGGCGAGGAAGGCGGCGCACATCTCGTCCTCGCTATAGCCGAGGCCCTTCAGATGTGAGACCAGCCTGTCGCGGCCCGGGGCGTAACCTATGTAAAAATGCTGCTGCGTGGCCCCGGAGAGCTCGCGCTTTTCGAGATAAGCGCGCGCCGGGGCGGCATCGTCCCCCTCCAGGAGGCAGGCGCGGAAGAACTTTGCCGCGTCAACGTTCATCCGCAGGACCCGGTCGCGCGACGGCCCGCGGTCGTCCCCGGACCTGTCATCGGGGATCTCGACGCCCGCGTTCTTCGCGAGCAGGGTCACCGCGGACACGTAATCCAGGTTCTCGATCTTCTGGACGAAGGTTATGACGTTCCCTCCGGCCGAGCAGCCGAAGCAGTAGAACGAGTCGGTGTTGCGGAAGACCGTGAACGAGGGAGTCTTCTCGGAGTGGAAGGGGCACAGACCGACGAGATTCGAACCGGCGCGGCGCAGTTCGACATAGCGGCCGATGACCTGCTCTATGTCGTTCCTGCGTATGACTTCCTCGATCACCTCGCGCGGTATCATTTCGGCCTCCCCTTTCTTTTTCGCTCCGTATATAATATACGGCGGCGACCCGGAAAATACTTTTTTCTTCCGGATCCCGCCGTTAAAATTTACTTTCTTTGTTCCCCTCGACTGTCAGTTGAGGATGCAGTATACGAACACGGCCACGAACTGCAGGACGGTCCCGAGCAGCACGAAGACGTGAAAGACCGAATGCATGTATCTGACCTTGCGGAGCCCGCCTATGGCGTAGAAGACCACGCCGGCAGTGTAGGCGACGCCCCCCGCGAGCAGCCAGAGAAAGCCCCTGAGGCCGAGCGAACTCACGGTCTGTCCGCAGAAGAAGATGATGATCCAGCCTATCAGGATGTAGCAGGTCATGGACAGGACCGCGTACTTCTTATGATCGATGGCCGTGAACACGGTGGCGAAGCAGCAGAGGCCCCAGACCAGACCAAAGATGACCCAGGACACCGCCGGAAAGCGGTCGTGAACGGGGCCGAATACCACCGGGGTGTAGGTGCCCCCGATGAGAAAGTATATGGTGCAGTGGTCGAGCACCTGGAGCACCTTTTTTCCGGTCCCCGGGCGCAGGGCGTGGTAGACGCTCGATATCGTGTAGAGCGCCGTGAGGGACACGCCGTAGACGGCCGCGCCGACGACGCGGAAGGCGTCGCCGCGGATGGCCGCGAAGACCACGCACAGAACGAGCGCGGCAATGCCGAAAGCCCCGCCGGCTATGTGGGTGACGGCGTTGGTTATCTCCTCGCCCCTGGTATAGTCAGGGAGCTTCCTGTCAGCAAGTCTTGTCCTTTTTCCCATAGCTGTCACAGTCCCGTCGCGCGGTCAGGAGCGGCGGTCATCCCCGCCCTCCCCGGGATCCGGTATCAACACGGTCCCGAGTTCGGCGACGGCCGCCCTGCCGGAGGTCGCCTCGGTGACGCGCTTCAGCGTGCGTCCGAGGTCGCAAAGCCTCACCGACAGGCGCAGCGTGACCTCCTCGCCGAAATCGGTCCCGGAGCACACGGCGCCGGGGATGCCGCGTTCGACGCCGAGCTTCGCGTAGTCGTTGTACGAGAGCCTGATCTCGACGAGGCGGCACTCGGTCAGTCTGACGGTGCCGGCGTCCCGGATCGCGGCGGCCGCCGCACCGGAATAGGCCCTGACGAGGCCGCCTGTTCCGAGCAGTATCCCGCCGAAATACCTTACGACGGCCACCGCGGCGCCGTCGAGGCCGTTCTTTTCAATTACGTCGAGCACCGGCCTCCCGGCGCTGCCCTGGGGCTCGCCGTCGTCGGAGTATCGCTTGAGCGAGCCGCCCCCGAGGACGTACGCGTAGACCGTGTGCCTGGCCGCGGGATGGGCCTTCCTCACCGACTTCACGAACTCCTGAGCGGCATCCTCGTCCGCGACCGGCCGGGCGAAGCCTATGAATTCAGAGCGCCTGTCCTCGACGGTCCCGGTGCCGGGGCCGCGGAGCGTTATGACGTCGCTCATTTCACGTCACCGTGATCGTACGCGGAAAGCATGCCGCGCACCCGGGCGTCGACGGTTGCCACGACGGTCGCGGAACTGTCGCCGTACTCGACCGACTCAACCGATGCGCTGCCGTACAGCAGGTTCAGCTGGCCGGCGTCGCTGTTGGGTATGACGAACCTGACACGGCTCCTGCCCGCCCTCAGCAGTCCGCTCACCGCGTCAGCAAGGTCGCCGAGGCCCCGGCCGGTGAGCGCGGATATGCACACAGACCTGCGGTCGGGCGACGTCTCTGCCCTTGGCGCGGGGATCGCCTCCGCGGCCTCGCGGTCGCACTTGTTGTAAACTATCACCGCGGGCTTGTCGCCGGCTCCGAGCTCGGAGAGAAGGTTCTCCGTGACCTCGAGCTGCGACGGGTACTCCGGGTCGGAGGCGTCGACGACTATCATCAGCATGTCGGCGAAGACGGCCTCGTCGAGCGTCGACCTGAAGGCCTTGATCAGATGCGTGGGCAGCCTCCTGATGAAGCCGACCGTGTCGGTGAGAAGAACGTCCTCGCCTCCCGGGAGCGTAAACTTTCTTGTGGTCGGGTCGAGGGTGGCGAAAAGCTTGTCCTCGGCCAGTATCCCGGCGTCCGTGAGGGCGTTCAGCAGCGTGGACTTGCCCGCGTTTGTGTAGCCGACGATGGCTATCTTCGGCAGGCCGCCGCGCTCCCTTGCGGATCTGAGCGTCTTCCTGCGGCCGGCGACGGCGTCAAGTTCGGCCTCGAGCGCAGCTATCCTGCGCTTTATGTGCCTGCGGTCGGACTCGAGCTTGGACTCGCCCGGGCCCCTCGTGCCGATGCCGCCTCCGAGCCTGGACATAGACGTGCCCTTGCCGACGAGCCTCGGAGCCGTGTACTTCAGCTGGGCGAGCTCTACCTGGAGCTTGCCCTCGGCGGTTACCGCGTGGAGCGCGAAGATGTCGAGGATGAGCATGGAGCGGTCGATGACGCGCACTCCGTCGAGCTCGTCCTCTATGTTGCGTATCTGCGACGGGGTGAGCTCGCAGTCGAAGACCGCGAGGTCGATCTCCTCCGTCCTGCATAGCTCGGCGAGCTCACGCAGCTTGCCCGAGCCTATGTAGGTGCGCGCGTCGGGCGTGCACCGCGACTGAACGAGTTCCGCGGCGACCTCGCCGCCGGCCGTCTCCACGAGGCGGCGCAGCTCGGCCAGGGAGACGTCGCACTCCCCCTCTCTCATATCGTCCGTGTCTACGCCGACTGCGACGACCCGTCCGGCTTCTATCTTTCCGTCTGCTTTCAATCGATCCTCCCTGCCGCCGAGCGGCGGCAACGGTAAAAGGAAAAGGGCGGAGAGTTCCTCCTGCCCTCTTTCCTTTGTCCGCGGACCGGCTAACCGGCTGCGGAACGGCTTACTTTTTGGCGGCCTCGAGCCTCTGCTTGAACCTGTCGACCCTTCCTCCGACGTCGACGAGCTTCTGCTTGCCGGTGAAGAAAGGATGGCACTTGGAGCAGATCTCGACTCTGATCTCTTTGCCGCCCTTGGGATTGGTGGAACGGGTGGTCACGGCTTCGCCGCAGGCGCAGCGGATGATCACCTCTTCATATTTGGGATGGATACCCTCTTTCATAGCAAAAAACCTTTCTCGGCGCAGATTTGGGACGGATTTTGCCGTCCGGGCCGCATGCCTTGCTATTGTATCACAGAACCGGCAAAAATGCAAGAGTTTTTTTAGGTTTTTTAAAATGAAGTCGCTCGGCGGAGCCGCGCTAATGAAGTGCCGCCTGCGGCGGCAATGAAGTTGCGCGCATGGCGCGCAAATGAAGTGCCGGCCCGCGGCCGGCAATGAAGGAATAAAGAGCAACTTCATAAGCGGGCGCAGCCCGCGTCTTCATTTGCCGCGAAGCGGCAGCTTCATTAGCTCGAAGCGCGACTCATACTATTTTTCTTGCCTCGATGTAGAACCGCTTGTCCTCCGCCCGGCCCATGGAAAAGGTCTTGCGAGGGAGGTTGCCGTCGCGCTCGACGGCCGGGAACAGCTCGGACTTTGACATGCCCTCGAAGAGGAAGCCGCAGAAGCCGTCCTCCGAGGCCAGGCGCTCGAGCGTCCGCGCCCCGTGTATGTAATCGGTCGAGACTTCGGGGTGGCCGGCCGAGTAGCCGTCAAGGAAGGCCTGCAGCGTGGCGACGGGCAGGGTGAGCTCGGGCGCCGGGGCTGTGAGCTCCGTCCGTCCCGCGGCCGTAATGACGGTGAACTTCTGCGGGGCCGCGCCCCCGCGGAGGTCCGACAGGCAGGCGGCAAAGGCCGACAAGAGGGCTGCCGGATCGGGGGTCGCGCACAGCCTGTAGATGGGCTCGAATTCGATGGACGGGTCGTGGACGTTGACGACCTCGACAAGGGCGAATCTTGACGGGTGGCCCGAGGCGAACTCCTCCCCGCGGGCGGCCTTGAGTTCCTCATACGCGGCCTTGGCGGTGGCCAGCGAGTGGTTCCCGTCGCCGACGGCGAACACGATGGGGTCGTCCCTGCCTTCGGCCAGGCGGTCGAGAGCGGCGTTCATGCGAACGAAGTCGTCCCCGCCTATGAAGGAGCCGGCGACGCTCCCACCGCCTTCCATGAGCGGGAACGAGTATGCGTCGGCCTCCCTGCCCCGCAGCGGCCCTATGACGGTGTCCTCCGGGTCGTCGGTAAGCAGCAGAACGTGAGGCAGCTCGACAGGCGCCCCGCGCCGCACGGCGAGCCTCGGCGGGATGCGCTCGGTCACGGTCTTCTCCGTCGACCTGACGGGGGAGTTTGACCCGGGAGTGAAATCGTACTCCTCGAGGTCGATGCACCCTACGACGCCTCGCCGAACGCGCCCGTCCCCGAGCGTCCGTTCCAGGAAGATCCCGCAGCCGAGGTGCTCTCGGAGTATCCCGCCGTCAAGGTACGAGTACATGGCCCCCCGGATGCGCGGCACGAGTTCCGCGCTGTCGGCGAGATAGATCTCGGGCAGCATGAGCCTGAGGGTCGACGGGGCGTCGCCGACGAAATCGGCGACCCTCTTCCAGTAGGCTGGCTCGGATGTGTACTGGTCGCAGGCGACCGTGGCCCAGCGGGTGCCGTCGGTCGCGCCCGGACCGAAGTCGGGGAGCAGTATGTCTGCGGGATAGAAATGCATTTCGGACCTGTCCTTCCCCGCGGCATAGCCGCGCGAACGAATGTGTATCGGATCACAGCCATTATATCACAGCCGCGCCCGGGTGTCAATCGCCGCGCGCCACGCGATCGTGTCAAGTTGTTCTGGGATTTTTAGGAAGCGCAGGCCGGGAGGTGAGAGAGGGTTTGAAGAAGAACAGCCGTTCCGGTTAATTTTCCGTTAGTAAGGCCAGGGAGTTGTGAAGAAGATTCGAAAACACTCCAGTCATATTTGCCGCTGAAGAATTCCCGGATCTGTTTTTCGGCATATCCGTTGTACTTTTCAAGTCCGCATTTGCGAGTTTTAAAGTCGCGGTTTCTTTCGGCCTTGTTTCTGGATATACGAATATGTCCTGCTTTGACCGTATTTCCATTCTTGACGTAAACACGGAGCATAGCCATTTTGGCCAGACCTTCCTTGCTCCACGCTAGCGGATTCCTGCTGAGCCGTTCGGACAGCATATGTCCTACCAGGGGTTCGGTGCAGCTTCCGCAGTGCCGTCCGCTGTATCTCTCAGCTACTGATCTCCAGTTGTTATTAAAATACACGGCAAGCTCTACAAGCTTTTTCTGGCTCTCTTCTTTATCCTGCCGTTGAAGCAAGGATTCGCAGTGTCTCAGGAAAGCGTCTCTGTCATTCTTTTTGAGAGCCAGCCTCAGCGCATTTGCATAGCAGGCTGCATCTTTGAGCCCCAGAAGTGTTTTCAACTGTCTTTCCGCATGGAATCCATCCATTACGGGCACAGCGTTCGGAAGCAGTTCAGTCAGCCTCCTGATCCAGTTTCCCCCGTCGGCATGAATATATATGTTCCTAATCTTTTCAACATCGTAACGCTCATATATCGCCGCCATAACGTTCTCCACAAATGCCTCGTTGCTTACTCCGTATCCCTGAAAATGGGTCGCGCGTATGGTTTTGTGTCTCTTTTCGTTAGTAGTATCGATTCCCTCGGTAACGGTTACCAGAGGGACCATCACGCTTCCTTTCGGTCTCATGTGCACATGATCCTCATCGGCAAACAAATGCAGTTCTTCCGGAGTCTCTTCCACTCTGCTTATGTCACTCACAACGTCCTTCATCGCAAGGATCTTGTTGTTGACCGACTGCCGGCTTACCGTCCCTCCGTAGGCCTCGGCTGCCTTCGCCATCGAACAGCTCGCCGCATTCCCTACAAGCTTTGCGCAGAACTCTTTACTTATCCTCTCAAAAGGCTCGACGCCTATGAGATGATCTACAGGATATATCTTCGTTTTGTCAGAACACTGGTAATATGTCCTGCGGTATCTGAGCTCGCCTATTTCCGTTATATACACTCGCTCGACGTTTCTTGCCTTTACTGTGAGTCCGTCGGCCTTTCTGTCCTTCTTGGCCCTGAGCATGGCTTCGTCGACCACTTGGATCGTCTGGGCAAGAATCTCCAGCGCCCCTTCTTTTAAGATCTCCATTAGACCTTCCGCGGTCTCTCCTACCGAAGATATCCCTTTTTCAGCTATATATTTTACAATTTTCCCTACCACTTCACTTGCACTCTGTGCTATAATAGTATCCATGAGGAGACTCCTTTCGTTTTGGTTTTTTGTGGTAAAAAAATTATAACACAAAAAGGCTGTCTCCTCTCTCCTTTTTCATTTCTGCGCTTATCGCCTCCCCCTGTTTTTTCGCCGCGCTCTGCTCCCCGCGGGGAGCAGAGCCTTTTTTTCTACCTAAATCTCCCAGTATTATTTTACACCAACCCGGTTTTTGCGGTTTTTGCGGCGCGGCAATTGATTTGGCGCGGGATTTATGGTACCATAGATGCGAGGGCACCGGAAGTATCTGAAGTACATCCCATCTATCGCAGGAAGGAAGTCCGCGCCGGAAAAATGGACATTTATGAGAATCTGATC
>JAEEGL011476063.1_pt1 | contig 11957 bp, 11 predicted proteins | sample 9134231 | NCBI WGS metagenome assembly JAEEGL01 (sample SAMN16246548, study PRJNA631951) | gut metagenome | biome: gut microbiome; feature: rumen; material: fiber-attached | host: Bos | place: Iran: Karaj | collected 2018-10 | reverse complement strand
GCAGGCGACGGCACCACCACCGCCACCCTGCTCGCCCAGGCCATCTACCGCGAAGGCGTGAAGCTCGTGGCTGCCGGCCGCAACCCCATGCCCATCAAGCGCGGCATCGACAAGGCCGTTGAAGCCGTCACCGCTGAGCTCAGCAACATCGCCAAGCCCACCCGCGACCAGAAAGAGATCGCCCAGGTCGGCACCATCTCTGCCAACGGCGACTCCGAGATCGGCAACAAGATCGCCGATGCCATGAGCAAGGTCGGCAAGGAAGGCGTGATCACCGTTGAGGAAGCCAAGGGTCTCGACACCACCCTGGACACCGTGGAAGGCATGCAGTTAGACCGCGGCTACCTCTCCCCCTATTTCGTCACCGACGCCGAAAAGCTCGTCTGCGACCTCGACAACCCCTTCATCCTCATCCAGGAGAAGAAGATCGCCAGCATGAAGGAGATGCTCCCCGTGCTTGAGCAGGTCGCCAAGATGAGCCGTCCGCTGCTCATCATCGCCGAAGACGTCGAAGGCGAAGCCCTGGCCACCCTCGTGGTCAACAAGCTCCGCGGCACCCTTCAGGTGGCCGCCGTCAAGGCCCCGGGCTTTGGCGACCGCCGCAAGGCCATGCTCCAGGATATCGCCATCCTCACCGGCGGCACCGTCGCTTCCGAGGACATGGGCGTCAAGCTTGAGAACTTCACCCTCGCCGACCTGGGCACCGCCAAGCGCGTGCACATCGACAAGGACAACACCACCATCATCGACGGCGCCGGCAAGTCCGAGGACATCAAGGCCCGCGTGGCGCAGATCCGCGCCCAGATCGCCGAAGCCACCTCTGACTACGACCGCGAAAAGCTGCAGGAGCGCCTTGCCAAGCTCGTCGGCGGCGTTGCCGTGATCAAGGTCGGCGCGGCCACCGAGACCGAGATGAAGGAAAAGAAGGACCGCGTGGAAGACGCCCTCAACGCCACCCGTGCAGCCGTGGCCGAAGGCATCGTCCCCGGCGGCGGCGTGGCCTACATCCGCTGCATCAACGCCCTTGACGCCATCAAGGCTGATGAAGAGGAAATGGCCGGCGTGAACATCATCCGCCGCGCCCTGGAAGAGCCCCTGCGCCAGATCGCCGAGAACGCCGGATTCGAAGGCTCCGTGGTCGTCGAGAAGGTCCGTGAAGGCAAGGACGGCTTCGGGTTCAACGCTGCCACCGGCGTGTATGAAGACCTGCTCGCCGCCGGCATCATCGATCCCAAGCAGGTGTCCCGCTTCGCCCTGCAGCATGCCTCCTCCGTGGCGGCCCTGCTGCTGACCACCGAATGCGCCATCGCCGAACTGCCCAAGCCCGAGCCTGCGGCCCCTGCGGCTGGCGGCGGCATGGGCGGCATGGGCGGCATGTACTGATGAACCGTCCGCAGCCTGAACGCTGACAGATACGGAGGGGAGGCCCTGCTTCCCCTCCTTATGTTTAAAAAACGGTGCAAGGAGGACCGGGGATGGAAGACAAGGACATGAAAGGCGGCAGGATCGTCGAGCCGGAAGTGGTCAGGGACGAAGCATACCGCAAAGCGTATTCCGAAGGAGCCCTCTGGGACAAGTGCGGCGGCGCCTTGAAAGCCATAGGCAAAGAAGGGCTGCGCTGCGCGCTCCTCCTGTACTATGTGCTCAAGCGCCCTGACCTGCCAGCCACGGCCAGGGCGGTCATCGTGGGCTCCCTCGGCTATTTCATCCTGCCCGTCGACGTCATCCCGGACTTCGTCCCCTTCGCCGGCTTCATGGATGACATGGGGATACTGGCCGCCGGACTGAGCACCGTGTCTGCCTACGTGGACGAAAACGTCAAGGCGCGCGCCGCGGCAAAGCTCTCCCAGTGGCTTGGCTGCTAGGGGGCTCCCGGGGGCGCGGCGCACAGCGCTCATGCCTCACTGTCCGGGCGTCCGCTCCGGATCCGCCATGCGGAACGCTGCAAATAATGCTTGCCATGATCGGCAAAAAAGCATACAAGAACTCTCCGCATGTTAATTTGACGTGCCACGCACTCACCTGCAATGTTTCAAGCCGCCTTTGCGCGCACCTGCACCGATAAGCGGGAACAGGTCCATGCCTGCAAGCATCATTCAGGAAGTCCCGCGGCTCTTGCGGCGGGCATGCATGTGCGGCAGGCTTGTTTTTTGACCCGTTCACCGGAGGTTTTTTCATGTACGCTGTTGTTGAAGTTCTCGGCAAGCAGTATCGCGTCCAGGAAGGCAGCAAGATGGTCGTTGACCTGATGGAAGGCGAGAAGGAAAGCGAAGTCACGCTCGACCGCGTGCTGATGATCGGCGGCGAAGCCGTCAGGATCGGCGCGCCCGTAGTGGAAGGCGCCAAGGTCACCGCCAAGATCGTCGACCATGTGCTCGGCGACAAGGTCGTGGTGTTCAAGCACAAGCGCCGCAAGGCGGAGCGCACCACCCAGGGGCATCGCCAGAAGTATACCGTCCTCACCGTTACCGGCATCGTTGCCTAGCGCGAGCCGACAGATAAAGGAGCATCATCATGGCACATAAAAAAGCAGGCGGCAGTTCCCGCAACGGCCGCGACAGCGCCGGACAGCGCAGGGGCATCAAGATCTACGGCGGGCAGCCCGTGGTCGCCGGCAACATCCTCGTCCGCCAGCTCGGCACCGTGGTCTATCCCGGGGCCAACGTCGGCATGGGACGCGACTACACCCTTTTTGCCAAGTGCGACGGCGTCGTCAAATACGAGAAGTTCTTCCGCAAGCGCCGCGTGCTCAAGCGCGTGAGCATCGTTCCCGTGGAAGCTGCGTAAGCATCCGGGGATCTTGTCTTTTACCGGCGGGAAGGGCTCATGCCTTTCTCGCCTTTTCTGTATCTGCGGGATGGTCCCGGAGAGTGATGAAGGAAAACGCATGAAATTTGTTGATGAGGCGACGATACAGGTGAAGGCCGGCAAGGGCGGCAACGGCTGCGTCTCCTTCCGCCGCGAAAAGTTCGTTCCCAAAGGCGGTCCTGACGGCGGCAACGGAGGCAACGGCGGCAGCGTCTATGCCCGCGCGTCCAACCGCCTGTACAGCCTGTACGACTTCCGGCTCAAGCGCATCTACGAAGCGCAGAACGGGCAGGGCGGCATGGGCAGCCAGTGCGACGGGCATAAGGGGGAGGACCTTGTCATAGAGCTGCCCGCGGGCACCCAGCTGTACGAGCGCACGGGCGAAGGGGAAGTGCTGTTCGCCGACGTTTCCGATCCGGAGCAGCTGGTCCTGCTGGCTTCCGGCGGCAAGGGGGGGAAGGGCAACGAGCATTTTAAAAGCTCCACCCAGCGCGCCCCGCGCTTTGCCCAGAAAGGCGAGCCCGGGGAGGAGCGCAGCTTCCGCCTGGAGCTGAAGATCCTTGCGGATGCGGGACTGCTTGGCCTGCCCAACGCGGGCAAGTCCACCTTCCTTTCGCAGGTGTCTGCTGCGCGCCCCAAGATCGCCGACTACCCTTTCACCACGCTGACCCCCAACCTGGGCGTGCTCATCGATGATGCCGACCCGGACAGGCGCATGGTCATCGCCGACATCCCCGGGCTCATCGAAGGGGCCCATGCCGGGCAGGGGCTCGGCGACCGCTTCCTGCGCCATGTGGAGCGCACGCGCTTCCTGGTGCATATCCTGAGCCTGGAAGACATCGACCTCGAAGGCGGCGATCCCTGGGCGGGCTTCGACCTCATCAACGACGAGCTGGAGCAGTTCGATCCCGAACTGGCGCAGCGGCGGCAGATCGAAGTGGTCAACAAGACAGACCTTGCCACGCCCGAAAAGCTCGAGGCCCTGCGCCGCCGCGCCGCCGGCGACGGGCGGGACATCGTGTTCATCTCCGCGCGCGAGGGCACGGGCATCGAAGACCTTGTGCAGCGCATGTGGGAGCTCTACGGCAGCCTGGAAAGGAACGCCCCGCTTGAACATTACCAGGAAGAAGTGACCAGGGATGAAGAATTCCCGGACATCGAGGTGATATGGACGCACGAATGACGAAGGACCGTGCAGAGGCGCTGGCCCATGCCCGCACGGTGGTGGTCAAGGTGGGCAGCGCCGTGCTCACCGGCGCGAACGGCCTGCGCCTTTCCGTGATCTGCAGCCTGGCGGAGCAGATCGCCCGTCTTGCCGCCTCAGGCAGGCGCGTCTGCCTTGTGAGTTCCGGCGCCGTGGCGGCGGGGCGCGCAGCCTTCGCCATGAAGGACGCCGGCAACAGCCTGCCCGGGAAGCAGGCGCTGGCGGCCATCGGGCAGGGCAGGCTGATGCGCGAATACGAGCATGCCTTTGCCTCGCTGGGGATCATGTGCGCCCAGGTGCTGCTCACCAGGGAAGACCTGCGCAGCCGCAGCCGGTTTTTGAATGCGCGCAACACCTTCATGAACCTGCTGGACTGGGGGGCGGTGCCCATCGTCAATGAAAACGACACCGTAGCCGTCCACGACCTTAAGTTCGGCGACAACGACCAGCTGGCCAGCCTGCTGCTCAACCTCGTGGAAGCCGATGTCTATGTCAACCTCACCAGCGCCCCGGGGGTGCTGTCCGCCATCCCGCAGGAAGGGCAGGACGCTTCGTCGATCCCCGTGCTGGCGAGCATCGACGACATCGAAGGGCTGGACATCGAGTCCCTGTGCGGCGCCAAGACCAGCGCAGGCACCGGGGGCATGCAGTCCAAGCTCATGGCCGCCAGGCGTGCGGCCCAGCTGGGCGTGCCCACGCTCATCCTGCCGGGGAAAGTGCCCGGCGTGCTGGACCGCGCCTTTGCCGGCGAGGGGCTGGGCACATGGGTGCATCCCAGCAGGAACACCGTTTCCCGCCGCAAGTACTGGATGGCCTACCAGACGGATCCGCAGGGCGCCCTGTTCGTGGATGACGGCGCTGCCCGCGCGCTGGAGGAGAGGGGCGGGAGCCTGCTCCCTGCCGGCGTCGGGCGCGTGGAGGGAGAGTTCGAGGCCGGCGCCGTCGTCCGGGTGATGCATGGGGAACGGCAGCTTGGCGTGGGACTGAGCAACTACGGGTCCGAAGACATGCGCCGCATCCGGGGCATGAAGCTCGCTGACGTCGAGGCCCTGCTCGGCGTGCTGCACTATCCCGAAGTCATACACCGCGACAACCTGCTCCTGCACGCGGCAGTTTAGGACGCGGCTGCAGGAGACGCCGCCGCAAGAGATGCTTGCATGGTCGAAAAAGCGCCGCCCGGATGGGCGGCGCTTTGGCATGAAACGGATGGCAGGTGGTCCCTCGCCGGTTCACCGCACCAGGTAGGGCACGCGCACATAAAGCGCATGGGTGGGGCAGACCACCTCGCAGGGCAGGCAGTACCAGCAGGTCTGGTTGCGCTCCACAGGGGCGCCGCAGCCCAGGCAGCGCGCGGCTTCGGCAGCGGCCTCGGCGTCGCTGTATCCGCCTGATGCGGGCTTCACCGGCGCGGCATCGGGGGCTTCTTCCTGTGCGTCGTCCAGTCCGCGGAAGCGTTCCAGTCCGAGCGCGGTGCGCCTGTCGCTTTCGTAGTCGAGGCTGAACCCTTCCAGCAGGTTGCGCACGGTGCGGGCAGCCTTTGCACCGGAAGCAAGAGCCTGCAGCGTGCCGAGCTGCTTCTGGTTCTTCACGCAGGCTCCGGCTGCGAACAGGTTGCCCCTGACCCAGCCCAGATCGTCAGCGGGGAGGACAGCCCCCTTGCCGCAGGCGCAGATGACAGCGCCGTACTCGTTGCAGAGGCCGTCCAGATCCGCCTGTCCTTTGGGGGAGAAGGTGTGGAAGATGATGCCCATGGAGCGCAGCATGGCAACGGTCTTTTCCATGACGGGCGCGGGCACGGCCGGCAGGAGGTCCGCTTCTGCGGGGCTGGAGCCTTCGGACGGCAGGAAGAGCAGGGTGCTGCCGATGGCAGGCGCGGCCTCGAAGACATCGACGGCGTATCCTTCCCGCCGCAGGTCGTGGGCAGCCTGGAGCCCTGCCGGGCCGGATCCGATGACAGCGGTCTTCTTATCGGAATGGGCGTAGGGCCTGGCCTCTGCCGCGTACACGGCCCCTTCTTCGTTCTCGGCAAGCCAGGCAAGCATGCGCGCCATGTCCAGGGCGCCGCCCTTGCGGCTGCGTGAGCAGGCCTGGGAGGCTGCCTTGTCTCCCCATGCGGCGAGGAAGCCGCCAAAGGGCGTGCTGCTGCGCAAAAGCCGGGCGGCGTCGGCGCGCTTCCCGGCAGCGGCAAGGCGCATGATCCCCTGGTAGTTGATGCCGAGGGGCGAAGCCTGCCGGCAGGGAGGCAGCACCAGGCGCAGATTGTCCATGATGCAGTGGTCCACGCATCGGCCGCAGGCCAGGCATGTTCCGGTATTCACGGCGATATTGCTGCTGATCATCACAGGGCCACCTCCTCGCCCAGTTCGGATATGCGTGTTTTTTCGGCGGAAAGGCGTCCTTCCTTCATTTTGATGACCACATGGCACAGCCAGTTGGCGTCGTCGCGCTGCGGATAGTCGCTGCGCCTGTGGCATTCGCCCCAGCGGCTTTCCTTGCGGAAGTCGCCGGCAAGGGCCGAGCAGTCCGCGCACTGCAGGATGTTCTCCACTTCGTACACCTTGGAGAGCTCATGGCCATTCGTGACGGCAACGTGCCTGAGGTCTTCGCGGAAGGTCCCGGACCAGTATTTCCACAGTTCGAACTTATGGGCGTTCTTGGGCGATACCAGGTAGTCCGCGACCATGCGGCGCATCTTGCGCTCCAGGTCGTGGATGTCGATGTCGCGGCCCTTGGCCGTGAAGCGCCTGCTGTGCAGTCCGACCTCTTCTTCGACCTGGTCGGCGTGGATCCGGGTGTCCGGCTCTTCCCGCAGGTATGAGACGGCCTGTTCCGCGGCGACCTCGCCGAACACGAAGGCGCCCGTGAGGTGCTGCTTGGCCACGCTGGCCACATCGCCGGCGGCGTACAGCCCCGGCACAGCCGTTTCCGCGCGCTCGTTGACCCGTATCCCGGCCAGGCCGTGCCCGCCGCAGAGGTAGAATTCCGTGGGCCAGAGCTCGATGTCCTGCTTGCGGAAGTCGATGCGCCTGCCCGCAAAAAAGCGCTCGTTCACCGGACGCTCGGTGGAGAACAGGATATGCTCGATCTCCCTGATCTTTTCTTCAGGCAGGTGGCTGAGCTGGATATGGATGGGACCGCGTCCCTGGGTGAAGGCCTCGTTCATGGCGTTGATGTTGTTCACCTCGCCCTGCATGATCACGTTGCCTTCGCAGTCCAGCACCTTGCCGCCGCGCGTGACGCAGATGGCCAGCAGCGGCATGTTGGAATCCTTGATGAGCATGGCGCGCTGCGTGTACTCCATGCCCGTGACGCCGGCGCCTGCCTTGAGGGCCATCACGAAGCCGTCGCCCGTGTTGCCCGGATAGTCGTACACGCCGTAGAGGTATTCGGAATTGGGCATGGTGAAGCGGCTCACGCCTCCTGAGGCGACGAGCACCGTCTTGGCCTTGCACAGCACGAGCTGTCCGGTGCGCACGTTCAGGCCGATGGCGCCGGCGATGCGTCCGCCGTCGGTCAGCAGGCGGATGCCCATGACACGGTTGACGGGCTTCGCGCCGCGGCTCAGCGCGCGCTGCACCAGCATGGCCTTGAGCTCGGGTTCGTCCATGGCCGTCTGGAATTCGCCCTTCACGTGGTAGCGCAGGGTCTTGTACTGCCCGTTTTCATCGGTGGGGAAGGTCACGCCCCAGCCCTCCATTTCCTTGAGCAGGGCGTAGGACCGCTCGGCCATGACGTAGCTCGGTCCGGCGTCCACGATGCCTCCGGACATGGCGCGGATAGCTTCCAGATACATCTGTGCGTCCGTCCTGCCGGGAATGGCCACGATGTTCAGCGCGTCCATGCCGCGGGCGATGGAGCCGCCGTAGGTGATGTCGCTTTTTTCAAAGATGGTCACGCGCAGGTCAGGCTGCGCCTGCAGGGCATGCATGGCGGCGATGCAGCCGGCGCTGCCGCCCCCGATAACGAGGAAATCTGTCTCCATGATAGGTAGCTTCATGTTGCGTCCTTTGAAAATGATGTCATGAGGCTGTCCGCGCCGGGCGGACATGCCGGTATATGTAAAAGAGGATGACCAGCACGGTCATGGTCAGGAAGGCACAGGAGATGGGGCGGCTGATGAAGATCGTCCAGTCGCCGCGCGCGATGCTCAGGCTCTGGCGGATCTTGTGCTCCAGCAGCGCGCCCAGGAAAAAGGCCACGATGAGCGTGGGCATGCTTATCTTGAGCTTGCTGAGCGTGTACCCGATGAGCCCGAAGATAAACATCATCGAGACGTCGAACATGCTCCCCTTGCTGGCGAAGGAGCCGATGACGCAGAATACCGGCACGGCGCTGTAGAGCACGGCTTTCGGGATGCCCGTGAGCCGGCGCGCGAAGTGAATGAAGACGCCGCCTATGGCCGCCGTGTACAGGTTGCTCAGGAGCAGGACGATGAACAGCGCGTAGAGCATGGGGGCATTGCTCTCCATGAATTGCGGGCCTGGGATGAGTCCCTTGATCATGAAGCCGCCCAGGATGAGCGCGGCAGCCAGGTTGCCCGGAATGCCAAGCGTGACGAGGGGCACGAGGTTGGGGCCGTTGACGGCGTTGTTGCCCGCCTCCGAAGCGGCGATGCCTTCCAGGGAACCCTTGCCGAACATTTCTGGATGCTTTGATTTTTTCCTGCTCCAGATATAGCTCAGGTACGCGCCGACGGTGGTGCCGATGCCGGGGACAATGCCGATGAACGAGCCGATGAGCGTGGAGCGCCCGATGGTGGGCAGGCACTGCCGCATTTCCGCGAGCGACAGGCGGTCGCCTTCCGTGCCATGCTTCGACAAGGCCACGCATTCTGAGCATTCAGCCGAATACCGTTCCTTGTACCATTTTTCCGCCTGGCGCAGCACTTCGGAAAAGGCCAGCAGACCGATGGCCATGGGCATGATGTTGATGCCGTCGGAGAGCTCGATGAAGCCGAAATTGAAGCGCGGCGTGCCGGATTCCGGGTCGCAGCCTACCGTTGAGAAGAGTATGCCCAGTGCCGTGGCGATGAGCCCCCTGCAGGGGCTGGATGAAGCGGCCAGGCTGATGAGCACGAGCGAGAAGAGCAGGATCATGCTGTATTCCGGAGGACCGATACGCAGGGCTATGGCCGCTACGGGCGCGGCCAGGAAGATGAGCACGAGGTCGCTTGCGGTGTCTGCCGTGACCGAGGCGAACAGGGCGGTTTTCAGCGCCTTGCCGCTTTTGCCGGATTTGGCCAGCGGATAGCCGTCGAAGGTGGTGATCATGGCCTGCGGCGTGCCGGGAATATTGAAGAGGATGGCGGGTATAGAGCCGCCGAAGTTGGAGCCTTTGGAAAGCCCCATGAGCATGGCGATGCCGGGGATGGGGCCGAGATAATAGGTGAAGGGCAGCAGCAGGACGATGGCCATGTTGTCGCTGAGGCCGGGTATCGCCCCCATGATGACACCGAAGGTGACGCCGAACAGCGCCCAGAAGAAATTCTGCCAGTCCAGCACCATGCCGAAGGCGGCCATAAGGCTGTCTATCATGCCGACCTCCTAGAAAAGCAGCCCGGCGGGAAGTTCAAGATGCAGGAAGTGCACCATGACCAGGTACACGCCGCCAAGCAGGGCCGCTGGGGTGATCCAGAAGGCATGGGCGCGTTTTTCGCCGAAAAGCAGCAGGGCCAGGGGGATGAACACAAGTCCAGAGACGAAGAAGCCGATCCATGCCACGCCGGCGATATACGCCAGGATGAGCAGGGCGGCGGGGAGCGTAACGCGCAGGAAGATCCCCAGGCTGAAGTCGTACGCTGTCTTGCCGGACGGGCGGAGCAGCAGGATGAGCGCAGGGATGGCCATGCCGGCCACGGCCAGCCTGGGCACGAAAGCTTCCTCCGCTCCTTCTGTCTGCTGCGGAATGATGACGAACCACAGCAGGGCGCAGAAGATGAGGAAGCCCAGTCCTGTCCATCTGTCTTTGTTCATAGAACCACCGCAGTTATGGGTTTAGCGGGGTGCAGCGCACCCCGCACGGAATGAGGCAGGGTTATTTTTTCGCCTGCTTGTTGTACTCCAGCATGGCCGGGATGCTTTTTATTTCATTTTCAGAAAAAGCCTTGGCTTCGGCGCCTGTCATGAACCTGGGAGCAAAACCAGCCTTGTGGAACGTTTCCTTGATCTCAGGATCGTCCAAAGCCTGCTTGATGGCATCTTCCCAGCGGGCGCGGATGTCTTCCGGCGTTCCCTTGGGCAGGATGAAGGCGTAGATCACGGACGTGTAGAAGTCATAGCCGAGGTCTTTGTGCAGCTTGGGCACGCCGGGAAAGTCCGGAACTTCGCCTGTGCCCAGGTTGGCCAGCACGGAAAGTTCGCCTTTGCGTGCCGCCTGGTAGGCTGCGGTGCCGACGCCAAGCTCGCAGGCATCGATATGCCCGCCGATGAGGTCGGCAGAGGCTTCACCGCCGCTCTTGTACATCACGAAGTTGACGTCCAGACCTTCCTTGATGGCGATGGAACGCATCACTTCCATGGCCGCCTGAGAGGCTCCGCTGCCGATGGATACCTTGCCGGGGTTGGCCTTGATGTAAGCGATGAATTCCTGCCATGTCTTATAGGGCTTGTCCGGCTTGACCAGCAGTATGCGGTCATTGACCATGTAGCCTGCGGCAAAGGTCATGTCGTCAAGGTTATAGGGCTTGCCCTTGAGGAAGATCGTGGCCGTGAATGCCGGCGTTGAAGGTGCGGAAATGGTGTACCCGTCTGGCTTGGCGTTCAAAACAGTGTTCAGACCGGGCACGCCAGCGCCGCCGCCCTTGTTGGTGATGACGAGCGGCTGCCCGAGGATCTTTTCCAACTTGGGCGCCAGCATGCGCACGCTGATGTCGGCGGTGCCGCCAGGAGCGAAGGCGATGATTACGTTGAGGGGCTTTTCGGGAAAGGCTGCCTGGGCAGGGGCGGCGCCAAGGATGGCGAGTGCACCGATTATGGCGGCGGTAAGGAGTTTCTTCATGGTTCCTCCCGGTTGCTGGGGTTAAAGGTTGTTATTTGCGGAGATCATGGCTCCGCATGAGCCCCATTGACATGCCGTCTATAAAGCTGCGGCGGTATTCCAGAGGGCTATTTTCATAGGTATATGTGATCATGCGCAGGTCAAAGCAGCAGGAAGGCCGGACGCTGAAAAGCTTGGCGAAGGCTTTCGGCGGATCTGGACAGATGCGAATCATTTCTTCGCTGCGCAGCATGGGGGTCCTGCAGTCGCGGTCAAGCAGGTAGTAGAGAGAGTGCTTCTGAAAGTCATGCGTAGGCGTGCGCAGAAGGCCGTCACACAGGGGAAAAGGGAACAACGATTCGCTCAGGCCTACGGGATCCATGCCATCCTCTCCGCGGCGGTAGAGCGTGCGGAATACACGGATACCGCTGCTTCCTTCGGGTTGCTTCAGCAGCAGGGAGATTTCTTTGGACAGAAAGACCTGTTCCACGACAGCGGTGTTTGTCTGTATGGGAACGTCCTGCCCGTTAAGCGAGGAACACATCCTGTAGAAAAGGGGGCGGTCTTCTGTATGATCTGTGACAAAGGTGCCCTTCCCCTGGGCTTTCACGCAAAAGCCTGCCTGCTCCAGCATGTCCATGGCCTTGCGTACGGTACCGATGCTGACACTGTGTTCCTGGGCAAGCTCACGTTCCGTGGGCAGCTGTTCGCCTGGCTTCCACGATCCGGAGGAAATTTTGGAAACGAGCTTTTGGTAAATGCGTGAGTAAGCAGGGGCGAACGATGGCGAAGCAATCATGCAGGTATTCCTTTAGTTATTTATTCATCTATATGTTTAGCTCTTTATGTTTGTCAACACCATTATTTGTAAATTGCCTTGTCCTTCCTCATAATTTTTAAAATCGAAAAAAACGCTTGCCAAGCTCGGCGATATTCTGTACAAGGCTCTTTGTGCCCAGATGGTGGAATT